>JACXTT010000518.1_pt1 | contig 65568 bp, 67 predicted proteins | sample 9270951 | NCBI WGS metagenome assembly JACXTT01 (sample SAMN15532306, study PRJNA645909) | rock metagenome | isolation source: weathered quartz diorite | place: Puerto Rico | collected 2017-06-21 | reverse complement strand
CACGAATTCGTCCCCTCCATATCGCGCCGCCGTATCAATTGCGCGGCAATGAATCTGGAGAATATTGGCGAGCCGGCAGAGCGCGCGGCTTCCCACGAGATGGCCATGAGCATCATTGAGGTGTCGAGAACCTCCAGAGGTCAGGGTCCGAAGTCAGCGGGATTTTTCCTGCCAATTGCCATTTGGCGCGAGAAGCTCTAGGCCGACAGCGGACAGATTGCCATGCAGCGGCTGGCGGTAGACGATTCGCACCTCTGACTGGAGGTCTCCCTCAAGAGACTTAATCACCAGAAAGTCGTTTGCCTTTGCCGACCAAACTTTTTGGGTCAAGACCCGCGCACCTCGGCCGCTGATGTTCTCAGTAAAAGTCATTTCGGCCGCGAACGCAGGGTCCAAGCTTGCAAGCATCACGGCCACAGCCTTCACACTTCTCTTCTCATATCGTATGGGTTGCATGACCAGTGGACATCAATGTGTCTCTTCTAGTTGAAATAGTGTAGGGTCACGAATCGGTTCCATTTTTGGACGCTTCACGCACCAGCTTGTCAAACCAAGTAGTTTTTGGTGTTAGAGGTGAATAGGTTGGCGCAACCAGTCGAGGAATGACGCAAAGGGTTTCGACCACTTGGCGAAAATATGCGATTGCGGCTTGACCGAATAGTTCACCGCCAACACGCCACAGCTCAAGGACACCGCACAGAACAAGAGTCCCAGATAACCGCAAATGAAGTGGGCGAAATGAGTGGCGGGTTCCGACACACTCACGTGCAGAGCCAGGACAAACAGGACGCTTCCGGCTAATCCTGTTGAGATGAAGGTCTTCCAACACAATTGCCATGACAAATTCTTTGAACACCAGAGGTCTAACCCACGATTCCAATTAAGCATTGCAGTTGAGCCGGAGCGTGACGCGCTTAGAGCTTTGTTGCTGGGTCCCAAGCTGCTCGGATGGAAAGCCCCATAAGTGTCAGCTTCCACTCGCAAAATCATCTCTTTGAAGATGTCCACATCCCAGCATCCGTCGAGACGAAAACGGACGGCAATGCTCGATTCATTGACGACCTGCCCGCGGAGCGGGACTTGCGATTTCCCTGTTTCGATTTGCAGAACTACCTGGCGACCTACCCATGCCGAGTACGATTTGGACATATACAACCCCCTCCCCTGCCAAAAACAATCGCAGAGGATCTTCTGTGATCTTCGATACTGCACAATTTTTCGCGAACCTCCGGCAGAATCGAGAAAGCCTTGGACATTGAAGGCGCGCTTTTCCTGTTTTGTTTTGGATTTGGTCTTGCTTGAACTCGCGATTCCCTGCACAACATCACCGCTTAATAACAAGGCTAGCATAATCATGAGGTGGAAACCAAGAAAATCAGGAAGATCTGTCTCCATCGGCGGGCAAATTCGCCGGATAGGTGTTGATAAGTCTTAGAGTTGAATCGGAAGCGCGAGGAAGCAAAGGAGAGTGCACGAGTGCGGTGTGTTCGCGCGCTTTCGATTCAACGATTTGAAGGAAGCCGCTCGTGTTTGCGGCAGACGCGGGCCTATGCAAATTGTATGAAGGGAAGGGCTGGTGTCGAGGTGTGCCGGAGATGGGTGGTGGTGGGTGCGAAGGTGAAAAATCAGTATGAAGAGGCCGTTCTTGTGACTATACCCTTCAAAATGTGCTGCACAAAAATAGCCTGTTTTACTGTGTTTCTGCCCACTTGAATTTCAGCGAGCGCAGCCTTAGTTCTCTAGGAGTTGCAGTTCCGCTCAGAGTAGGGTTCTTGCCACTAGCCCAGTCACGAGCCCACAGCATGGACTAGGAAGGCATTTGTCTAATCGGAGTTGATGACCTTCCGTCTGCGAGCGCCCTTTGCGCGGCTACTGTGGTGGCCTGCAAATCGTGGCGCAGTAGGCGAACTTCTGCGAGAAGGGCTTTCAGCGAATCGGAGTCGGTAGGGGCCGTCTGAGCGAACGCTGTCGCTGAGACCAACAGTAGAGTTAAAACCAAAAGCGATAGGCGTTTCGTTTGGAGTCACCTCCGCGAGAATTCTATATGGAAATAACCGAGATGGTCGCGGTAGGGACGACCCTGATCGCCCCCCGCACAGAACCGTATGGGGTAATGGTACGGAAGATGTCAGTTCGGGAATTTCTTTTCACATTTTAGGTAGCTTATAGCAGTACTAGAACGCTTGATCCGGACAGGTTTCGCAACCTCTGGCGAACATTCCACCTCGGATAGTCCTCTTCGGCTTGCTGAACACACATCGGCATACCCACTTGAAGCGACGAGGAGGGGAAGGGAGAAAACTGACTACACGAGAAATGCAGCAAAGTGTCCTGACCTGAATTTGCCAAACAACGGGCTAATACCCTGCATCTTAAAGACTTAGATTTAATATGATTAGGGGTTCAATCGTGCCGCGACAAGAACCCATGGCAGGCCTCTTGAATCGCCGGGAGGATTGGCTCGTGCCCCTTGCGCCCGCCAGGGGGAAGTCTCTTGCGAATTCAACTTCTCTGTTAGTCATCTAACCCCTGGCCCTAGTGAGGATTGGCATCCCTGTTGCACAAAGATGGGGCGGGGTGTGGATGGGTAAGCCTAGCGAGCATCGCGCTTGTATTCCCCGGTGCAAGCTTCCTGTGCCGACGGAACTCGATTCGGTGGGTCTCTGCGTCTACCACTTCTCATGGAGCGTGGAGGAGGCATGCTCTGAGATGCACCGCCAGGTTGCATTGCGCAAGGTGACCGTTGAACGCCGTGCGGAGATGGCTACATATGTTAGCGAATGCGCCCTGCTCCTCGCCCACGTCACCAGCAACTTGTGCTTATCGGACGACCTGAAAAGACGCATCCTCTGCACTTTCCTATCTCTGATGAATTTAAAAGAGAAGCTAGAGCGTGCCCCAAGCGACCACGCCCCCGAAATACGAGTTCTTACGCCGAGACTATTGCCGGCCCCTGCCGTGGTGCCTGATTGGCTCAACTCGGAATCGAATGCCAGCGTACGTTCTCAAGTGTGAAGGCTGTGCCAGATTTGGGTCCTTCCTGATCCACGAAGGCCAACTGCGGGAAGGCTGGAAGAAACAGTTGTGAGTATTCGCCGTCGATGGAGTTCGGTTTGTACGTGGGACAGCTCGGTACCGGACATGGTGTGAAGTAGAACACCGTCCACTTGGTTGGGCATCCCGCTCCCTGTAAAGGGAGTTTGAAGAAGTAATCATGGTCGAAGTTTTGATCGGAGAGATGTTTGGGTCGGACTGAAACCGACCGAAAGATTACGAGCGAGCCGTGGTCGTCGATGCAGAGGTCCATGAAACGAACAAGACCACTCCTGGGAGTGAAGAGAGAGGTCTGCTCAAAAAAGGGTTTGACAGAGCCGACACTGTTAGAGATGTCCGGTTAGGCGGTAACCGGACAACCTCCGGTTTGCGACTCCAGCTGATCGTGGTTCCGGGCTACTCTTGTACAAGCCTCCATAATGTACGGGGTGCCCACCAATCGGTAGTTGACGCACTTGGCTACGTTGGGGCTGGCCTTCCGACAGAATACTGATCGATAAGCTTCAGTCGTTCGCATTTGTGGACAGCGAGCCGAGCTTGTGATTCAATCTCCGTACCCACCCATTGCTTCTTGATGACTGCCACTCCATGTCGCAATTCGACATTTTCAAGGTGCAGCCTGAAGGCAGCCTTCGTTGGCTGGCGGCGGCAGCAAGTATGGAAACTGCCGAGGGGCGTGTTAAAAGGCTTCCGCCAGGAAACTATGTCATCATCGCCGACCAACATGTGCCAAAAAAAATTTCAATCAAGTCGCCAGCCAAACAGATAGTTTTTCAGATCGGCTACGATGACGACAAGGGGTCGACCGCGAGGGAAACGCTGTTCAGAAATTTCGGCCATGAGGTCATTTCGGTTGCGGACAACGACGCTGCAAAGCGCGCGCTTGCTTCGATTCCCAACGTCGATGTATTTATCCTCGGCCATACCGCACCTGAGCAAACGCAAGAAGAGATGGTCGATTGGCTGAAGGTGAGTTTTCCGAAGGCGAAGATAGTTGCACTGATTCCGTCCGCCAGTCCCAAGTTGTTATGTGCCGATTACAATGTACCGCAGAGTGATTGGGCCGCGTGGGTTTCTCTATTCGCCACGAGTTGAGACCGCGCCACACAATCGAACCCCGCATGCGGTCACACATCCCAATGGAGATCATAGACCGAGCATCAGGGACTGAGGTCATCACCAATGAATCTGCCGTGTACAGATGCTTTTTAGAGGAAGGTCTTACATCGCATAACTGGAGATTTGTGCACACCATTCTCGTCCACTACGGTCATACAAAGCTCGTCCCACCGACAGTTCGATTCGGGTGTTCCGTTAATGTAATCCAAGATTATGGTCCGCAGGTCCGTCGAAGCGGGTATGGTGTCACGTCGTGAAGCAAATATCTGCGTGTGCATTGTCAGGACTTTTCACCTGATTGGTCTGTTTTAGTCGCGTGAAGGATTGCGTCGATGACGTATTTGATGCCATCGCTACCTACAAACTCAACCGTGGTTTGTGCTTCCGTGTGATTTCCATCAACGCTGACTTTGCGATTGACAGTCAGCAGGGCGGTGTCCTGGTAGTAGGTCCCGGCTATAATCCTCCTCAGATGAAATGTAAGTGTCCTCGATTATTGGCCGGTCTATAACTCCACTAATTTCAATACGTTGCACCGTTAGAATCATTTCATTTGCGCGCTCGCCGCAGACCATTGTGCGTTTCCATCCCTCCTGCGCACTCTTTCCCGTGAAGTTAAGCCGTTCCAGAGGCGTAACGAAGAAGTTACTGCAGAACCGGGACGGCGGAAGATGATTCGATTTGCAATTCTATTGGCCGCTTGTCTCAACGCCTGCGGATTAAGCAGCGCAAGAGGGAGGAGTTAATGATTCGGATTGCCGTAGTATTGATTTTATTGGTTGCAGTTCTCTTATCATCTGGTTGCGGTGGCGGCAGTTCGGCCCAACCTAATAAGACTCCTCCGCCCCCGCCGTCCAACATCTCCATCTCACCCACGAATGCGGTGGCAGGCAGCCCTGATCTCACGCTGACGGTAACAGGATCAAACTTCACCAACGCTCCTCATAGAGTAAACTATGTGATCTGGTCTGCCAGCGGCGCCAAGACTTCTTTGCATGGTACGTTTTTCAGCAACACCAAGCTCACCGCCGTCATCCCCGCGGCTCTGTTGACCAGGCCCGACACGGCCCAAGTGCACGTAGAAATCTGGGATCAAATGGGGGACGTCCCGGACTTTACGTCGGATTCGGTCGGTTTTAGCGTGAACGCCCCTGCGCCGGGAACGCCTTCGATTAGCTCGATCTCGCCTACGAGCGCCACGGTTGGCAGTGCCGATCTCCCACTTACGATTACGGGCTCGAACTTCGTCCACGACCTCACTAAGTATCACAGTGGGGTAGCATGGACTGTGAACGGCACGGAGTCGTTCTTGACCACAACCTTCCTGAGCAGCACCCAGCTCACTGCGGTGATTCCTGCGGCATTGATGAGGAGCGTGGTCACCGCCAAAGTGACGGTCGAGACTTGGTTTTTTGCGGACGACACGCCCACTTCGGTGTCGAACTCCGTCAACTTCAGCGTTAACGCCTCCGCCGCGGCAACTGTTTCTCCTAGCTTGGTCATGTTAGGGCCAGCAGGGACACAGCAATTTGGGGCCACCCTCAACGGCAAACCTGCCGAAGCAACTTGGGCGATCGAAGAGGGAGCGACCGGTGGGAGCATTACTTCCACCGGGTTCTATACGGTCCCGGTGCACCTTGGAATTTACCACGTGATTGCCACCTTTGTAGCCGACCCTTCCAAGAGTGCGGCGGCTATGGTCACGGTGGTAGCCTCGGGATTCACGGAAACCGGCAACATGAGCATTCCCCGCAGCGGCCACACGGCAACTTTGCTGGCAAATGGCAAGGTACTGATCGTGAGTGGCGGGACTGGGCCTGACGCGACCGCAGAGCTGTTTGATCCCGCAAGCGCGACGTTCTCGCCCACCAGTAGCATGATTACGCCACGTGCTGGAGCCACCGCGACGTTACTGGCCAACGGCAAAGTGCTCATCGCTGGGGGTTTCGGTCCGGGCGTTTCCAGTCTTCCCAGATTGAACAGTGCCGAACTCTATGACCTCGTTACGGGTACTTTTGCTGCTACCGGAAGCATGGCAGTCCCCCGCATTTTGCACACCGCGACTCTGCTGAACGATGGAAGGGTTCTGATTGCAGGAGGCACCGACTCTAGCGGTGGTGGTGGGGCCGCCGTCGCAAGCGCGGAGTTATATGACCCTTCGACCGGCACTTTCAAGCTTGCCGGTAGCATGCTCACAGATCGCGCGCATCACACCGCCACGTTACTGGCGAGCGGAGCGGTATTGATCGTGGGCGGCTGGAATGGCCACGCGGCGGATGCGCCGGACGATCCACCCTGGGATCCACTCTTCTCGGAGTTGTTCGATCCCTTGTCCGGCAGCTTTAAGGCATCCGGCAGCATGAGCACGACGCGTATCGGGCCCGCCGCCATCCGGTTGGCCAATGGGAAAGTGTTGATGCTCGGAGGAATCCCAAATCCGCAGAACCTTCACATCACGCTGGCCAGTCCGGCCTACGGCGAGTTGTACGACCCGGCTGCGCAAATTTTTTCAGCCTTGGGGCATTTGACAATGTCACGGCAGGGATACACCTCAACCCTGCTGACAAGCGGAAACGTGTTGCTCGCAGGGGGCGAAAATCTAGGGGTTGCGGTAGGCACGGCCGAGCTGCTGGACACCGGTTCCGGGAGTTTGACGCCCACCGGTCAGCTCGTCACCGGGCGTTTGGGTCACACCGCCACGCTTCTAAAAGATGGTCGCGTGCTAGTTGCCGGAGGGACCGACAGCAGAGGCAACGCTCTCGCCACCGCCGAGCTGTACAAGTGAAGAGGTGCTTTGTGAGCACGGGTATTTCAAAGCTTTCAAAAAGAATCCCGCTTGTATGCGTGATCGCTGGTACATTTCGCGTGGGACTTTAGCTCACTCCTTCAGGAGCCTTATGCGGACCGTAGCATAGGCTGTTCAAAAAACACTTGTATCTGACGGACCGAAAGAGTCAGGCACTCCGATACACGTCGTCACCCGTCTTATGCGCCACGCTGATTCTAACGTCACTCTGGAGCACTATGCGCACATCGTTTGTGATGCCGAGCGCGTTGCATCTGAGAAGTTCTCTCGGAGAATCGGGCAGAACATCACTCAATTGGAGTCAGACCCCGAAGTGGAGTCAAATTCCTCGGTTAAGACCGTATGAATAAAGGATTTGGCGGAAGCGTGTGGGAGTCGAACCCACCATTCGACCCGCGAAGGACCGAATCGCCGGCTTTGAAGACCGGGAAGGTCACCGGACCCCTTTCGCCTCCGTGTCTACAATACCATCGAAGGAAAGGATTTACTGGACATAGGCAACTCGCCGCGTTTCCGTTGTCTGCTCTGGTGCCACCAGGGTGCTATTGATTTGTGAGACCGCAGCGTGCAGGTCATCAATGCGAAGGTGCGAATATCTGAGCGTCATCTGCAATCCCTTGTGACCGAGCAGAGCTGCGATGCGGTCCAGCGCTTCTCCTTTCTGTCGTAATCTGCTCGCAAACGTATGGCGGCAATCATGCCAGCGAAAGTATTTGATTCCTGCGGCGCGCACGGCGGGGATGAACCAGTGGGCGTTGACTTCCAGGGTTTCCCCCGCCTGATTGCGGACTACTCGCCCCGTGCCATCGCCGCGTGACCGGAAGATAGAAAGAGCACGCATGGCGTCCTGATTCAGCGGCAGTGTAATCGGTTCCCCGTTTTTGGTGCGTGGGATCGTCAAAGTACGACCTGCTAAATCGACATTTTCCCAGGTCAAATCGCGGTACATGCTGCCACGGCGCAAGCCGGTTGCGAGTGCGAGCGTCAATTCCGCTTCATGCTCGGCCCACACGGGATTCCCGCGAAGGATGGCGCGGAGATTTGTCTCTTCTTCCAGTGACAAGAAGCGTATGCGCCCTTTGGATTCCGTCTTACGGCGAACCGCGCGGGCCGGATTCGCTTCGGCCTTGCTGTGGTAGATGCCTTCCCTGAAAGCGAGCGAGACTAAGTTGTGATGATGATTGCGCGTGCTCGGGCTCCATCGCCTTTCGCGTGCGAGCGTATCCAACACCCGCTCAATCTCCGGCGGGGTGATTTCCGATGCGGGCCGGTCCCCGAGCCGCGCCTTTAACAATTCCAGGCGCGCAAGATCATCGCTCGGCCGCGAATACTTCTGCCGGATGTAGGCTTCTGCAAGGGCGCATAGCTCGGCGAAGCCCACAAACTTCCGGCGCAACGTCTCGGGCAGCTTCTTCCCCTGGACCGCTTCCCCGCGACGCTTGTCCAGTAATTTGACGGCCAAACCGAACGCGCCGACTTTCTCGCGGCGGTAGCGTCCTGAGCCGTCAACGAAACGAATCCAAAAAATCCCGCTACCAGGCCGTTTTTCGAATATGCCCCTCCTTGCAGAGAGAATCGCTTCCAGTTCTCGCGCCTTCTCCCTGGCGGCTTGCGCTTCATACGGATTCGCATTGCCTTCCGCAAGCGCTTCCAACTTCTTGAGTTGCTCCCTAGCTTTCGCCTTTTTCATCGTTTGTGCCCCTTTCGTTTGGATAATTCGAGTTGCCTTCTCTGGCGCAATTTCTTCTGTTGCCGAAGCCGCTTCATATACTCGGCACGCTGCTTCTTCCACTCCGGACTTGTCTTGAAGGTTTCCTGTTGACACTTCGAAGCGTGAAAACGCTGATGTTCAAATCTTGCGTAGAACCATTTTCCACAGGCTTTCTTCGCGCACTTCCTGACACGCCCGATTAATCCCTGGTCTGCCATGTGTAGCAGTCGCGTCAGAGCCAATCCCTGCTCTGGGTCCATCTTGCCGACAAGCTTCCAATCGATCCGCCAGTGGTCCGGTGCCGCATGGGCCAGAACGGGGGCAACAGCAAACTTCACGCGGCTAACCAGACCGGCCAGATACCTGCTTACCTGGTGCTTCGTCGCCTCGATGGGAAGTTGCTGATTGAATTCGAGTAGCTTCTCGATGGGGTCGTTCTGCGGTCTCCTTCTGGAATTCAGCCAATCCAGGACAACGGCGGAGTCCAGTTCGCCGAAATAGCTTCTAGCGTGCACATGGCTATGTGCCTTAGTTGAGGTCTTGTTTGCACGCCGCATGAACGTCATTATGCGTTACGCTGCGGCTGTAGTCAACAAAGAATTGAGGAGAAATAAAATGGCAATGCTGGTCGACACAGGTAAGCCCGTGGCCTATAGCGTGATTGAGGCCGCAAGATTGCTGAGCATTTCCCCGCGCAAGTTGACCTATCTCATCATGTTGAAAGAGATTCGCTCTTTCAAAGTCGGGAAGTCGCGTCGCGTCACGGCAGCCGCGCTCGCGGAATTCGTTACGAAACAAGAGAAGCTGACCGCACGCTAGAGGACGCCGTGACCGGATATTTCGAGCCGCGCTGCCCGAGGGCAGCAGACAAAAAAAGGGCGACGTGTTCGCGTCGCCCGCAAGTGTTTAGCTTGAGGTCAAATCACGGTGAGCATATCACAAAAACATCTTGACGAACTCTGGCCGCACAGTGAGCGGAGACCCGACGCTAACAAACTCTTCGAAACCTTGGAACAACTTGCTTCCGAAGCCGGTGATCCGAAGATCAAAAAGGCCGTTGACGAAGCGCGGCAGCAATACGAAGAGGCTAAGAAAATTGCTGATGCGCCCGCCGATCCTGGAGTGCTGCTCGACATGCCCGCGGACGTACTCGACGGCAGGCTCGGCGAATTATACGTGCGATGCATGATGCTGCACTTCCCCGTTGCCTATGGCTGGCCAGCATTGGTCACTGCAGCGAGCGCATTAGTCCCCCATCGAACGGAAAATCGTCGGTTCAATCTCTACTGTGCATTGGTCGGGCCGTACCACAGCGGCAAGAGTCAAGCGATTCAGTGGGCGCAAAATCTGCTCCGCATCGAGTCGCCCACGTTGCTCGATGTGATGGCCGGAAGCGCGGAAGGACTTATACGTAAGTGTAAGGATACCGCTGGGAATCCGCGCTTGTTTTCACCCGATGAGCTAGGTCATCTCCTGGAAAAAGCCCGCATTCAGCATGCCTCATTTCCCTTTGTTCTCAATCGCGCTTTTTATTCCGACAGATTCGAAGTTCTCATGGGGCGTGGGCTGGCAACGACGTTTCATGCGAGCCTGTCGATCCTCGGTGGGCTTGTTGAGGATAAGTTTGGGGATTTGTTCGGCGCGGAAACGACCGGCGGGCTCTATGACCGATTTCTGTTTGGCATGTGCCCTGGCGGGTTTGCGTTTGAATATTTTCCCTTCGATGAATCGATCATCGAAGAGTTCGATCCTGTGCCGGTCGGTATCGACGAGGATGTGTGGGTGGAGAAGGCTGCTTGGCGCAAGGAAGACCCCGAACTGGATCGAGAGCCGCGCGTCATTGAGATTGCCATTCGCGCCGCGGCAGTCTGCGCGTCGTTCGATGGCCGTTCGCGTCTTAGGGCCAGAGACCTTGGCCCGGCTCGCGCCTTTGCCGAGTATCAAAAGCGGATACGGCGACTTCTGAAACCGAATGCCGGAGAGAACCCGGAGGGGAGAATCGCGCTCAGAATTATCGACTACCTTGACCGTCTCCAAGGCCGTCCCGTCAGCAAGCGCACGCTGCTCCGCGATATCAATGCTTATCGCTTCGGCCCTTCCGTCGCCGACCGTGCTCTCTCCGTTCTCCACGCTAACGGCGAAATCGATATCACCAAAGACCGCCCCCAACTTGTCCGAAGAATCGCCGATCCGGATCAAAGTGTCATCACTCCCCTTTAAGAGAGGGAGACACACACCTAAAAAGGGAAGATTTATTTGATGACACTTGATGACATTCTCTTACTAAGGGATAGAAAAGAAAGATTTCTTATTACACTCTCCCTCTCTAAACGAAGAATGATGACACTTCGCCTTCCCTCCAATTGGCATCAAATGTCATCGGTATTTCATGGCCTGCCCACACATTGGTCAGAATCAACCCCAAAAGTGCCTTCTCACGCCCCTGGCGGAGACCAAGCCGTCGATCCTCAGCCCGACAAACTCCAATTCCACCGGAAAGAATCGCATCGTTACGTCTACTATGAAGTACACTCAGATTTCGCGCGCAGCACTCCAATAGCACCAAAGCGCACAAGTAGCTGCAAGTGATTGATTTTACTGAGTAGCTTCCCGGCTTAAAGAGCCGTTTCCTACGCGCCACCAGCTCATAATTCATTAATACTCATCTGCTTGGCGGCCCATCCTGCGTACTCATAACTTCCGGCATCGGCACGCCTGAATCGCCCTATTGCCCTCTCGGATTTTTCAGGGACAAGGGCGGGAATTGCGCGAGACTGTTTCAGGCTTCGATTTAGCATGCTAGGGGGGATAGCCAGATAAAAATTAAATCGTTGCTATAGGGCTTTCTATTGCAGCGTGGGGGATTCTAGGGGCGTATTTTCGACTTGCTGGACGGTTTTGGGCGGGGCGTCAAAAGAAACTTCGATGAGAAAATCGTTTTCGGTGAGTTGATCGCGTGGAATGGTGACGGTGAAGTCGTGCGGGCGGATGGATTCGCGGCGCATAAGGGCTTCGAAGTGATCGGGGTAGGCATAGACGATGCGATGTTTGCCGGGGTGAAAGCGGCCAGCGCGGTGCGCTTCGATAATTTCGCGGGCCATGTGTTTATGGGCGTGGCGGTGCAAGCAGGATTTAGAGATTCCCGTGCGGGCTTCCAAGTCGCGGTATTTTTCTTTTTTGCGGATAGCGGCTTCGATGGCTTCGCGGGTTTCGGGGGGCAACTTGCAGACCAAGCAAACGGCTACGGGCATGCGCAGAGAATAGCACGGTTTTTGCGTCGCGGTGCAGGCGGGCGAGCAGGTAGGCGACTTCGGCGCGAATGAGTTGCTGCACGTCAGGCTTCCTGCGAAAAAAAGTTTGCGGCAGGCTCATTTTTCATTTCCATATGTCCACAATTTTTGGTACGACGTGTTCATGCGCTGGCCGTTCGCACAAAAAGCCGCAGAAAAACTCGAGCCCGAGCCGGAGCCGGGCCCGGCTGAACGCGAACGGGCGCTAGTCGTCGAGCTGGGCGGCATCGATGCGCAATTGCGGGAACTCGAAACTGAGTGTTTCCGTTTCCGGCGCACGCACACGTTGCGCGTCAACGCCCAAGGGCAAGTGATCGGGATGCACGCGGACAGCGCGACGGCCTGGGCGAGCGTTGACAGACAGTGGCGCGTACTTCTGAAAAAAAGAGATTCGCTTTTCCCGCGGCGCAACGAAGTCTTGCGCGAATTGGCCGCACTCAAAGTAGGCGTCCATGCGTGAGAGTGACACAACCGCGCTCGCCGCAGCCGCAACACTTCCCGCGCTCGTCGCCGAAATCGTCGTATTAGAAGCCGAAGCCGCGCGGTTTCATCTGCAAAATCTCGCCCCGTACGACCGCACGGACAAAAAATTTCTGCCTACAACCGAAGAAGCTGTGCGCCGCGCGAAATGGCGCGGGCATCGGATAACCTGGGAATTAGCGCCAGGCCGCGACCCCGATCAGGTGCAAGCCAACTGGGACGCGCTACAACGAAAACTGGACGCGGCGCGCGAAGAAAAAAAACTTTTGCAGGAAATCCAAAGGGGGATACCCGCATGAAAAACGTACCGATGGAACTGGAATTTATTTTAGGCGACGCGACGGATGAAGTAGCAATTCAGGACGATGCGCCTGACCCGTTTCAGAAATTTCTCGCGGATGCGGGGCTCGCGGGAAGCCTCCACATGCGGCCCGACGTGGCCCGCGCCCACGTCGAAAACTTTGCCATTGAATCTGCGGCACTCGACGCGCGGCTCGCCAAGCGGAAATTGTCGGGAGCCGAGACGAAATACTTTACCAAAGTGGCCGCATGGATGAAAAAGGCAGCGGCAGAAGCGGGCACGACCGCATCGGCGTTTATCGAAAACTGGATTGCCGAACAGGGCGAGAATATCAATCCCGACGTGGCCGCCGATGTGCGGCAAATTGCCGCCGAACTCGCATGAGCATATTTGCCAAACTTTGCGAGCTCGCCCGCGTCGCCGACCGCGCGCCGAAATTCGCAGCGGTTGCGGCAGAGCCGGAAGATGATCCGGCAATCTTGAAAATTTCTCGGCGAGCCGCCGAAACGGATGAGCCGCAGATCGTCGTGGGCATCACGCGGGGGAAACACGGCGGCATGGACATTGTGACCACGGCAAACGGGCGCGAAATTTCGCGCCGTCCCTACCGGGGATAAGGAGAAAACATGAAAGCGCATCTGCAAAAACTTTTCACGCGGGCAGCCGCGCATCACACGGCCAAAGCGGCGCACCACGCGGCCATGTCCGAGCATTACGCAAAACTTTCGACCCTGCACAAAGCAAAGTCGGACATGTCCGACACGGCCACGCTCTATCGGGCGATGGCCGACAGTCACGGCGAAATGGCCGATGAACATACGGGCATGGGCGCGGAATGCGAAGCATGCGCGAAAGCGTTCGCGGCAAGCCGCAACGCAACGGGCTCGGACGAATTGGAGCCGCTCGCAAGAGGGCTTTCCGTAGTGGCGCCGACGGCGCCAGGCGTCACGATGGTTCCCCGCGCGGGCATGCAGCCCATTCCTGCAAAGCCGAATGTCCCGCGTGAATTCGAAAAATTGGTTGTCGTCGAAGAAGACGAAATGGCGTAGAAAGGAAAAAATTTATGTCGCAAGTTTTGAGCGGGCTTCGTTTCGGGCCGGGCTTCTCGATTTTATTTGGAAGCGCAGACCCAAACAGCGCGAGCGCGCCCGCCGATGTGCAAGGCGCGACCGTGGACTATGCGTACGTCCGGCTCGGCACGGGCTCGGGCAATACCTGGCTCTATCGTTGCAGCGCATCCGCCGTACTTTCGAATGGCGTGATCGTGACGCCCGCGGTGTGGACGGCGAAGTAAAAACATGGCTGACAAAGGCGATGAATGATGGAGCTACGAGTAACCATTTCCCAAAAAGTCGTCGACACGCTTTTGTCAATGTGCCGTGAGAGGCGTTGCGCATCGCTCGCGCAGTTTCACCGGGAACTGCTCGAAACGGCCGCGGCAGAGCATGTGCGGCGCAAATTGCCTGTCGGAAACGGAGACGGCGGCGCGCACGCAAGGCCTGCGCGGAAAATCCGCACACCCGACAGCCGCGCCGTGCGCATCAACGCGGCTCTAACTCAAAAAATTTTGCACTCGATCCTACTTGATTTACCCAACGCGGAAATCGCCGCGAAGTTTCAGGTGTGCATCGAAACGGTGAGAAGCATCGAGCGCCGCTACAAGGGGAATTTTCACGTGCCCCACGGCCCGACGGGAGTACGGCACGCCGTTGGGCCCGCGTTGCGCGTGGTGGCACGATAAACTTTTCCCATGATGTCCGCTCCCCCATCGGGAGGGTTGGGAAGAACGGGGCACGCATTGCTTTGGTGCGTGAAGGGGACGAGTAGGCCAGGAGCCCTCGTCCCCGCCTTGCTTTTATGACCACGGAAGAAAAATTCATCGACCTAGTCAGCCGCGTGTCGAAACAATCGTTTCACGGCGCGTTGCCCGACCGCCAAAGCGAAACAGAATTTGTGGCCATGCTGCTTTTGATGTTTGTTCCCGACGATGCCGCCCCGCAAGTCAGGCAGCAATTCGCGTTCGGTTGCGTCGAAGCCATCGACTGTCTGCGCCGCGCGCGCGATTCTGAATTCCAAAATTAGTGGTAGACTCCGGTCGTGCTCGCGCACGACTTCGGGCCACGCCCGGAGCGGGGAGTTGCGAGCATGGCGCGAGACTAATCAACTCGCGCGTTTGTCCAAAGTCGGGCTCTACCCTTAAATTATCTACAAACGGACGCAAAGAGCGGGCGAGTCACGACGCCCGCTCTTTTTGTTTTTAGTGGACGGTCGGGGCCTGCGCCGCTCGCAAACGGACTGGACAAATTAAAGGGTCGCAATTACTTAGAACCTCATGGGAGCAGCGATTCAGAGTCGCCGAACCACCTCCATTTACCCCGCGTTTGCAATGCTTTTGACAGGCGTGTAGTTTTGCTCAAGTTGCTGACGGCGGTGGCCAGAAGGTCGTCGGAAGCGCTCGTAAGCAGAATCGGCTGGTCCTGTCCATTCCGGATACATACTTGCCGAACATATTCGGGTATGGCCCGCCCGAGAATCAGAGTGAATCGAATCCCCGGTATGTCGAAAGCGTGCAAGTGGCAGTTCCAAGCCCGTGTGGACACAGGTGGGGTCACGACTCTGTTGGGGTTTTCATAACGCGATACCCAAACCCACAGAGCCGCAGCCTTTGGGAATCGTTGGTCCCCCAATAGATATCTACGCAGTTGTTCCTCATAAGGGCCAAGGAAGATACGGTATACCGGCGCCGATTTCAGATATTGCCAATTGTGTACCGCCGCTCTCCAGAAAACGCTTGCCGCAAAAAATGTCAACGCCTCTATGCCAATGTTCGGGTTGGACTTTGCAGAATAAAACTTTCCCATTACACCATCATCGAGTAGTCTGGCTGTGAGCACAAAGTCGCGGAGCATGAATTTCCCTCTGCCCCTGTAGCAATGACGAACTACCCAGTCTTCACCTCTTATCCTGAATTTTTCTTCACACTCCACACACAAGAGATAATCTGATACTTGACGAGAAGTGGTCAGAGTCGCGCTTGGTGTGATCACCAAAGGGTCGCGCGGAGTAACAGTCGCACTTCGAAGTAGTCGAAAAAGGGCTGCCGGCATTAAGTGGCTATCACACAATGATGCCCTCTTAAGACAGAGCTTGCATCGACCTCTGACACTGGAAGGTGTTGCAGTCTTTTTTCCCGGCTCAGCCATACGACATGTGGGGAGTCAATCCGTGGCCGTCAAGGAGCCCTATTTAGAAGCGGAGCTAGTCTTCGTCAGAGCGCGCGAACGCATCTACATCTGGATTTATCTCAACTACCTCGTCAGGAAGTGAAGGGTCATTCAAATCGACAGCCGTGCCTTCCACATCAGGCCGACTCCATGTAAACAGAACGGTGTCGTACTTAATCCAATGGTAGGTTTTCAATTTTGGGCTCGCTTCCGGCCTATAGTTTTGCTCTGATGTTTCTTCCTGAACGCGCCCTTGGCCTTGGAATAATCGTCTGCTTTATTTTTTAGCGCGCCACCACAAACGGGACACTTGTCATGCAACTGCGAAACGTTCTTTCGACAACTCGGGCAGTATTTCCAAACCATGCTATCTAACCTTCCTCCGCAGAATGGATTTGTCTCCGACTTCCACCACTTCGGTGTCGATGTTGAGCTGCTTTTTCAATTCCCGCTGCGTGGCTTCTACAGATGCACGGTAGTCCGTCGTTGCGTTCTTAGGGTCCGAAACCCAGTCGAATGCGTCGTGAGTGTAGAGGACATAGCGGTTTTCGCTGGGGACGGGGGCGCTGGACGGTAATGCCCGGTAGTAGGTCTTTTCAGCGCTGTCTCTCCAAATGTGGACAAATCTTTCGACCAGCGCGAGAACTTGGTGCGGATGCAGGTCCATCACCAGGCGACCGACTTCCGAGTCTTTAAGATTCGGGTCGTTCTCTTGTTGGATCACCGACATAAGGAGATTCAGCGTAACGTTATCAATCTCCACTCGTCGCCTCCTCTGGTGCCACCAGGGTGCTATTCGATATGCAGAATTGTGCGCTTACGTGCGCTCAATGGCAAGAATGCAAATCGGAGAAAGGCCGTGGAATCAAGTGTTTTGCGTTGTGCTGCGCTTTTGTGCGGAATGGCGCAGAGTGTTTAAGAAGGCTTTGAAGACCGGGAAGGTCACCGGACCCCTTTCGCCTCCGGAATTAAGTATAGGGGTCAGGCGCGCGGCGTTTCAATTGCGGCGGCTTGCGTGCGAATCAGTGCCGCGACCAGATCGTACAGCGCCGGGCTGGTGCACACTTCATAGTAGGCGTGGGTAGAAGGCCCGCCGATCGTTCCATCGGGGAGCAATTGCCGTGCGAGGCCCCGACGCAGCACCAGCAACTCGACCGAATCGCCCATGGGAACCTCACCGTAGTGAAGAACGACGTTTTCTTTTCCCCACGGCAATTCGAGTTTTGTCTCGATGGACTCGAGGGAAATTTCCTCTGCGAGTTTTTGGAAGCCTTCCTCATTCAGCTCGATGCCATTCATGTTGTAACGCACCAGGAACTCGTCCAGCTCCTCGGACGATGCTCCTTGCATGGCAGTGAGGAATTGATAGACGGAAAAAAGCGTTTTCTGTCCCGCAAGCATGCGCTTGGCAAGTTTTCCGCAGCCGGACAACCGGTCGGAAAGATTCAGCGCCTTCGAAATCATGATGCGCGAGTCGCCATCGGTCCAATACGTAGGCGCGGAGCCCTGAAAAGCCGCGCCTACGCCGAGCTCCAGGGGCGGCAAATCCGAGCTCACCGCGCGGTCGTTGTAGGAATTGCACACCGCCAGAATCTGTCGCGAGAGGATGCAAGCCTTCGCCACCGCTCTGGCATAGGCAATGTTGCCTTCGGTTTCAAAAATGGCCAGGATGATCGCATCCCCTTCGATAAATACTTTTTTCGCGTTGAACCGATCGAGCAGTTTTTTTACCGGCTCATGCAAGTTCAAGCTGAAATGCGAGGCCGGGCTAAGTCCCCGCGATAACAGGTCCTGCGTCATCTTCATCGAACCGCGCACATCCGCCTTGATGATGACGTGCGACACGACCTGGTCCTGGTGGGGTTTTGCCTCGTCCTGCATGACGCATTCGTAGAGGCGGTTGTTCAAGCGGGAAAGTTCGCGCGTCTGCTCCGTGGTAACCAGATTGATGCGTTCCATGCAGGTTGCCAGGTGCTCGGCATCGTGAAGATCGCGCCGCAAGCGGAAGAAATCGGCGGCGAAGCGGAGAACCGCGGCGTTCATTTCTTCCCGCGAGTAACGCCGGATCTTTCGCGAGAGGTCCTCAATGGGCTTCAAGGACAGCCGCTTCGCGGGAACTTGCTTCAAAACATCCTGGACGCGCTTCAGCTCATCCTTGGATACCAACGCCTTGCGCAACTGCTGCAAGTGGATCGGCGGGCAGTATTCCGAAACGATCGCGCGAATCTCGTAACTGGCCAGCAGATGGTATAGAATTTCCTGCTGTTCCAAGAGCTCGAAAAGCTGAGAAAGAGCGCGGGCTCGGACGTCGGCATCCGCTTCAGGGCCGACGGAGGGATCAAACAAAAGTTTGGCGTTCTCCGGCTCATTCAAGTAGCCCCCGAGCCGGCTCTCGTGATCTTTGTGGAAGAAGTCGACCCTTTGTTTCGACGCATCGATCTGCGGCGCAATTTCTTCGAGTTTAAATTGCTGATGCTTTAACCTCAGCTCGATGTCGTTCAGCGACGCTTTGAGGTCGGCAGGAGCGCCCGAACTTCGGAACTTGTTCAGGAAGCCGTCGCCGCGATCGAGCCGCTTGCGGATGCTTTCACGCTGTTCTTCCAGCCTGGCGATTTCGGCGCGCATTCCATTGGCCTGTTCAAGCAACGCGTTGTGACCCTGAATGGCTTCATTTTGTCCGGGGTCCTGCACGACAACCACGCCGGCTCGACGAAGGAATTCCTGGAACATGGCGTCCATGTTTTCGAAGCGGTCGGGATCCCGCGAATAATTGCCCAGCAGGATGTAATGCTCGAGGAAGTGCCGGTCGTCCTTTCCTCCATCGAGGAAAATCAGCTTGTTTTTCAGCAATTCGTAATACGGTCCGAACTCTTCGCCAAAAAGCGCCTTGCGCGCCTTCGAGATGACGTTTTCTTCGACGTCGGAGAGAATCAGCGCAACCTGCTGGCCCACGCCCCGGATGACGCGGCGCCGCGCCGTTTGAAGCTCCGCGAGGCGCGCCTTGACAACGTGGGCCTGCTGGCTCCGCTCAAAATGTTCACCACGCTGCCGGATCCATTCCTTGCCCTCCAGAATGAGGTTCGCGAATTGATTCCCGAGTTCCTGGGTGAGATATTTCAGGACCGCCACGCGGAAAAGCAGATCCAGCTCGATGTTCTTGTGATATTTCGCCTGAGTCAGCGAACTATGGAGAAGCTCTGTCAGGACTTTACGAAACGTAGCGTTGTCGGGACCCTTGCTGGTGCGGAGGTCGATTCCGGGGAGATACGTGGCGCTGGTGTTCTGACGAATGACTTCAAAAAGATAATCACGGGCGGTCTGAAGAAACCTGGGGCTAAGGAAGACATCGTGGTGGATATTGTCCACGCCGATTGCCAGCGACCCCATGGGAAGGGTGACACTGTAGCTTTTCAGCTCTATACCCTCGGCAGTCCCCGAGTTCAATGTCAGTATTCCGTTGGCCATGAAGACGGCCCGAAAGGGCCTTCTTCAAGCTATCAGCCGGCTTGCAGGGGAGCAAGAAATCACCGCCGCTCGGTTGCGAGAGAGTAAGGGGACACGTCTGGAAGCAAACGGTCTCAGGGAAGGGTAATGCGCCGAGCGTCCCCTCCGAGATGTTCCAGCCGGACGCGGACTTGCGGCCATGGAGACTTCAGGGGAAATCGCTCCGACCATTCCAAAATTACCACCCCTGGTTGCGCGAAGAGGTCCTCCAAGCCGAGCGTTTCAAAATCGTGGAAGCTTTCGATGCGATACAAATCCACATGATACACCCTGTTTCCCTTCCCATATTCATGGACTAGCGTGAACGTCGGGCTGGTGACTTCATCTTCGTTGGCCGCGCCCAGGCCCGCTACGATCCCCTTCGTTAGGGTTGTTTTGCCGCTGCCCAGATCGCCGGAAAGGAGCACAAATATGGGGGGTTTCAAGCGTCTGGCAAATTCCCTGCCCCAGCGCGTGGTCTCTTCGGCAGAATGAGTAATGATTTCCTCAAGCGCCAAATTGAATCTCCCGAAGGAGGTATTCGCGCGCCACTGATATGTTTCGGGCAAGGTCGCGAGCTAAAATTCCCGAGGGCTCTCCCCCCCGCGCGAGGATATCTGCCGCAACGCCGTGGAGATAAACCCCCAAAGCGAGGACGCGGAGCCAATCCCCACTCCCAAATTGCGCCGTGAGCGCGGCCAGCACGCCTGTCAGCACGTCGCCGGAACCACCCTTGGCCAAGCTCGGACCTCCGGTTGTATTGACCCACGTGCGGCCGTCCGGTGCACTAAGAACGGTGTGAAAACCTTTGAGGGCGACGTGCACGTTCAAGCGCTGTGCGGTTTCGCGCGCAGCTTTGACACGGTCTGCTTGAACAGCTGCGTTTGTTGCCCCGAGCAGGCGCGCCATTTCACCCGGATGCGGAGTAATTGCGAGAAATTGCGATTTGCGTTCGCGAAGCAAATCAGCATTTTCGGAGAAGGCATTTAAGCCGTCGGCGTCCAAGATCATGGGGAGAGGAGACTCACGGACGATTCGGCGAATTGCTTCCTGTGTTTCGGGGTGACTGCCAAGGCCGGGGCCTATGGCAAGAACCGTTTTCCCTTCAAAAATCTTGGCGAAACGGCCGGAAGCGAGGTTTGAAAGTGCGATTGTTCCTGCATCAGACGAGGCGAGAGGTTCGGTCATATATTCAGGATGCGCGGAGGCGATAGTTGGCTGAACGACATCGGGTGATGAAACTGTCGTTAGGCCCGCCCCAGTGAGCAACGAAGCGTGACCTGCAAGCACAGCCGCGCCCGACTTTCCAAGAGAACCGGCTAGGACCAGGACATGCCCAAACGAACCTTTGTGAGAATTAGCTGGCCGGACGAGAGGAAGGGACACAAACTCATCGTGACTAATCCAGCGCAAAACATTCTGACCCATCTGCTCAATCAAAGCTGAGGGCGATCCGATCGGGACAACTTCCAAGACTCCGCACGCCTCTGCTTTCGAAGAAATCATTTGCCCGATCTTCGGCGCAGTGAAGGTCACGGTCCGGTGCGCCGCCAGGACTGGCCCTGTCGATTGTTCCGCATCTGACGGAAGTCCTGAAGGCGTATCTACTGCCAGGATAAAAGCAGGCAACGGGGAGGTCGCATCGCGCGAAAACTGGTTGACGTCAAAGATTGCACGAGCGATAGCGCCCGTAGCTGGTCCATGCAAGCCGGTTCCCAGCATCGCGTCCACAATCACATTGGAGGAGCATACCGAAGGCCATTGCTGTTCCCAATCTGCTTCACAGGTGACCGTTTCAACCCTTTCGCCACTTTCTAGCCAGCGGGACAAATTGACCGCGGCATCGCCGCGGACTTCTTCCCGCCTGCCAAATAGTATGACGCGCGTGTCAACCTTGGCTTCTTTCAGATGCCGTGCGACAACAAATCCGTCCCCTCCATTGTTGCCCCTGCCGCACAGGACGGACACGCGAACGTGATCGCGGCCGGCGACGAACCTCCAAACAGCGGCTGCGGCCTTTCGGCCGGCATTTTCCATGAGCTGCAAGCTGGGGATACCGAAACGCTCGGTCGTGAGACGGTCGACCTCTCGCATCTCGGCGGCGGTGAGAGCTTTCATGGCGATTTTAGGCGGGGGTCAGAGCATCCATCCGCCACTCACGTTGACCACTTGTCCGGTCACGTACTCTGCCTCTTCGGAAGCAAAAAATGCCACGGTAGCGGCGACATCTTCTACCGTCGGCGGGCGCCCGATTGGGAAACGTGCGTCACGCATACGTCGGGCCTCGTCGAGGCTCAATTCTTTTTCGTCGATACTGGAAGGATTCACGACGTTCACAGTGATGCCGTTCTTTGCCTCTTCCAGCGCTAGTGAACGCGAGAGTGCGACAACGGCCGCCTTTGCCGCGGCGTATGCCGATATTTTTGCCTGGCCAAAGGCCCGCTCGGCTCCTACCGCCCCGAGATTAATGATGCGGCCCCAGCGACCCTTGCGCATGTGCGGAAGCGCGGCGCGGCTGATGTAGAACACCGTGGATAGATTAGAGGAAAAGACGCGGTCCCAGTCCTCGATAGAAGATTCCGCCAACGTCCCCCAGCGAAAATCCCCCACATTGTTCACCGCTATATCGAGCCGCCCGAACCTGTCCAGAACCGTTTTCACGAGCTGGTCTGCCCGGGCCGCGGAGGTAATGTCCGTTTCCACGGCTACGCAATCAGCGCCTTCCGCTTGCAATTGGCGGAGCGTCTGCTGCGCGGCGACCTTGTTCGAACGGTACGCAATGGCTACGCGCGCGTCATCGCGCGCCAGGCGCACGGCGATTCCCCGGCCGATTCCCCGGCTGCCACCGGTAACCAGCGCCACTCGATTCCGTAGAGACATTCTTCTCCCTTGGCGATTCGCGGCAAAAGCAGGTCAGTATAGCCCACCCGCGAGACGCAAACTACCGCAAGCGTGCGACAATCACGGTCATGTCATCGGCCTGTTCCGGCGTGCCCGCCCATTCTTCCGCCGCAGCCATGAGCGATTCCGCGACCATCAGCGGCGATGCTCCTTTGACTCGGATCGCTGCATCCTCCAGGCGACTGATCCCAAACTCCTCGCCGTACACATTTTCGGGCTCCACCAGGCCGTCGCTGTACCCCACCAGCAGCGAGTCGCCGGGCACGGGGAGCAAGCCTTCCTCATACTCGTAGTCTTCCATTACACCCAATACCATACCGCCGACATCGAGGTGCTTTGCTTCGCCGTTGCAGATCAGAAGCGATGGCAAGTGTCCGGCGTTCGTGTATCGCAATTTCCGCGTGGCGCTGTCGTATACCGCGATGAAGAATGTCGCGAAGCGGTCGTCGCCGGTATTCCGCACGAGATGTTTATTGAGTCGCGAAACCAGTTCGGCCGTGCTCAATGCCTCGCTGCCGCCCGCCAGCATCTGGCTTCGCAGGGCTGCCTGTAGGCTCGCCATGAGCAACGCGGCGGAAATTCCTTTGCCGGAGATATCGGCGATGGCAATCGCCAACTGTGTCGGGCTCAGCTGGATGAAATCGTAATAATCGCCGCTGACCGTGCGGGCTGCCTTACAAATCGCTTCAATCTCCACCCCCGGAATGACGGGCAATTTCTGCGGAAAGAGTTGATTCTGCACCTCGCGCGCGATGGAAATTTCGTTTTCCAGGCGCTGTCGCTGTTTCTGTTCCTCGATCAACGTGCTGACCGAGCTGGTCATCAGGTTGAACGATTCGCCGAGCACGCCGAGCTGGTCACGGCGGTCTATCTTTACGCGGTGCGTGAAATCCCCGCTCTGTACATACTGCGTCGCGCGGTACAGATCGCTTACGGCTCGCGTGATTCGCCGCGTTAGAACGATTCCAGTCACCAGCGCAAGAATTTCCAGCAAGAGAAAAATAACGCAAACCAGCGTGAAGCCAATCACATAGCTGCGCCCGAGTTCTCCGAGTGAAGAAAACATCAGGGCATTCAACCGGGAAGGCCGGGCGGTGAAAATGGCCAGCACGGGCCGGCCCCGCTCTATATTTCCGTCGCTACGCAGCAAGACCGCCTCAAATTTCGAAACACCGACGATGCTGGGATCCCACCAGCCCGCCGGAGGATGCAGGAAGCGCCGCCTCCCCGGAATGTCTTTGGAGGCTTGATACTCTGTGCTCCCCAGGGTGTAGACCATTGTGCTCCGCTGGGTCCCCTTGACAGGCTCAAGCAGTTCGAATTGGATCGGTCCGAGATTTGGCGTCAGGGTGGCGATGAACTCAGGCTTAACCGGAACACGGAGCGTCACCACGCGAACGCCGCGGCCGGTGTTTACCCCGCGCAGCCCCACAAGCGAAAGTTTGTCGCCTTCCTGGATCAGCCCTGCGAAATGCTCTTCTCCGGGTTTTGCCACCTCCTGGAGAAATCGCGGATCATCGATAAATTCAATACTCAGCCCCGGCAGGCTCGGATCGTAAACCGCATGCTGTTGAGCGGCGACGATCTTTTCCGCCGTGGCCGGCGAAATTCCCGCGGGTAAATTACTTACAGCGGCTGCAATCTGTTCAGCGCCGTCGGCCATGGTCTGCACACGCTGCCGCATTTCGTCGTAAAGAAGATATCCGCCAAGCTGGGTGTAGAGGATCAAGCCGGAAAAAATCGTCAGCGCCACGAGAAGCAGAACTGGAACCACCGCAATAAACAGATAAGCGACGATCAGGCGGTTCCTCAAGCTCCACAGAAGCCGCGTCCGCCACCAGCCGATGAACCGCAAGAGCAGGTAGAGGCCCGCCAGCACGGCGAGGAATTTTAGAAAGCTGAAGAGACCACCGGTAAGCTCCAGGAAAAATGCCACCCCTCCTGCTGCGAACAGTCCCAGGGCAATGAGATCCGAGCGCGAGACGCGGCGCCAGAATTCGCGAAGATTGGCAAGAAGAGCAGTCATCGGGACGCAGACAGAAGCACTACTTTACCTGAAGAAGTCCGTGGAGCCGAATCGAACAGTCCACGAATAGAAGGCCAGGGGACCCACGGTCCTTTCCCGGAAATCCTGACTATTGCTGTGAATTGCGCACGCGGCTATGCTTCACGCCGTATGTGAAGTAAATGACCAATCCGATGATCAGCCAGATGACCAGCCGCAACCAGGTTACGCCGTTCAGACCAGCCATCAGCGCGAGTGATACGAGGATTCCGAGGATGGGCACAAAGGGAACCCAAGGTGTCCGAAACGGTCGCTCCAGGTCCGGCCGCCGTACCCGCAAAATCCATACCGCGGCGCAAACAATCACGAATGCCAGCAGAGTCCCGATACTGACCATCTGTCCGAGGCTCCCGATGGGCACAAGCGATCCCACGAAGGCCACGCACAAGCCTACGATCGCCGTGGACTTCCATGGAGTGCGAAAGCGCGGATGAATATCGCCGGCCCACTTCCAAAGTAACCCGTCGTGCGCCATCGCATAAAAAACTCGAGATTGCCCGAGCAACATAACCAGCATCACTGTGCTTAAGCCTGCAAGTGCGCCGGCGTTCACCACGTAGCTCCCCCACTTCACGCCCGTCTCGCGAATTGCCAGCGAGACCGGCGCGCCGATGTTCAGCCGTGAATAGTGTACGGTCATGGTCAAAAGCCCGGAGACTACAATGTAGAGAATCGTGCACACGATCAGCGAACCTAGTATGCCGATAGGCATGTCCTTTTGCGGTTTGCGCGCTTCCTGCGCCGCTGTCGAGACGGCATCAAAGCCGATATACGCAAAGAACACCACGCCGGCGCCGCGCAACACGCCGGACCAGCCATACGAGCCAAAGGTTCCCGTGTTAGGCGGCAAAAACACACTCCAGTTGGTGTGGGCAAGCTGGGCATGCTTGAAAACGAATGGCACGGCCACGGCGATAAACGTCAGCACTGCGATCAGCTTCACAATGACTACGCCGGTATTGAAGTTTGCCGATTCCTTGATCCCGATGATCAGAATCGTCGTGACCGCAAGAATGGCTAGAAATGCAATTAGGTTGAACTTGGTCGTTACGTGAGGTACCCCCGCAAGTTGAGCGACCGTCAGATTGAAGGTTGCTGCCGGCCCCCATCGGCCGTCGAAAAACACCCAGTCTGCTCCTGGCACGTCGCAAATCTGCGGCGGAATGTTAATCCCATAGTCCTGAAGGAACGCGACCAATGTGCTGCTCCAACCGCTGGCTACTGTCGCAGCGCCGAACGCGTACTCCAGGATCAGGTCCCAGCCGATGATCCACGCAACGATTTCTCCCAGCGTGGCGTACCCATAGGTGTATGCCGAGCCGGCGATTGGAATCATCGATGCGAATTCCGCATAGCACAGTCCCGCCAGCGCGCACCCAAATCCCGCCAGCACATACGACAGCGTGATCGCGGGACCGGCGTAGAGCGCCGCGGCCGCACCGGTCAAGACGAAGATGCCCGCACCGATGATGGCGCCGATTCCCAGCGTAACCAAGTTTATTGGGCCGAGAGCGCGCTTAAGGCTATGTTCGCCAGTCTGGGTAGCCTCCTTCAGCAGCGTGTCGATCGGTTTCGTGGCAAACCAGGGGTTGCCCATGCAACTCCTCCTTCTGAGGGTGCTTCCCCCCACTTCATCCAACAAGTCAGCAGACGATAGATCAAATACAGAACGTCGCCAACAGCAATTCTGCGGTCAGTTTTTCACGAAGCGCCGGCCCCCGCTCGCCGCCGCCGCGACCATGCCATATAAACGGGAACGCCCAGCAGCACGATCACCAAACCCGGCCATGTAGTCTGCGTCTTGTAGAGCAGCAGCACAAACATGATTGCCAGCGCTGCCACTATATACAGCAATGGCAGGAAGGGATAGCCAAATGCGCGGTACGGCCGTTCCGCGTCCGGTCTCTTCGCTCTCAGGATGAAAATACCTGCAATCGTCAGCACGTAGAAAATCAGAACGGAAAAAACAACGTAATCGAGCAAATCGCTGTACAGATTGCCGTAGCTGACCCCGCCGGTGGAATCAACATGCCGTGTTCGCAGCAAGATCAACACACTGATCCAAATGCCTTGATACAACAACGCGGTTCCGGGAACGCCTCTCTTATTAAGGGTGCCTGTGGCTCGGAAGAAAAGACCATCTTTGGACATGGCGTAGGCGACGCGCGACCCTGCCAGAATCAAACCGTTATTGCACCCGAATCCGGAGATGGTGATCGCCACGGCCATGATCGAAGCGCCGATGGAACCGAATATGGCATTCAGCGCCGCGCTCGCCACACGATCGTCCGCGGCATTCTGAATTTGCGCCAGGGGAAGCACGCACAGGTAGGCCAGATTCGCGAGGCAGTACAGCGTAATGACGATGAGCGTGCCAAACGCCATCGAAAGCGCCACCTCGCGTTTCGGATTCTTCACCTCCGCGGCGGTGAAGCCGATGTTATTCCATGCATCGGCGGAGAAGAGCGAACCGACCTGCGCCACACCGAAGGCCACGAACAATCCAAACGCGCCGCTCGCCGCTGTCACGGTCGGGATCAGTCCACGCAGAAAATTTGCTCCCGGCTCGATTGGCTGCGCGCCACGAATGGCCCAAAGATGGCCGAAATTGTCGGAAATGGCCGAAGGGTTCTGGCCCACGAATACGCACAGAACAACCAGGCCGAAGAGCGCCAGCGCCTTGGTGGTGGTGAAAATGTTTTGAATGAGCTTGCCGAGACGCACACCTCGCGTGTTCAGATACGTTAGCAACACGATCATCAGCACCCCAACCAACTGCTGGACGGAAAGGCTTATAGCGTACTTCGATCCCAGCGCTATCGGTTGGACAATCCAGGTCTTCGGGGAGATTGCGGGAAAAATGACGCCCAGGTAGCGCGCAAAAGCCACCGCTACCGCCGCTATCGTTCCGGTCTGAATGACCAGAAACAACGTCCACCCATACAAGAAGGCCCAAAGTGGTGAATACGCCTCGCGCAGATAGACGTATTGGCCACCCGCATGGGGAAACATTGCTGCAAGTTCGCCGTAAGAAAGCGCTGCGGATACCGTGAGCAATCCCGTGAGGATCCATGCCAGTAGCAATCCACCGGAAGAACCAGTCTGCCGCGTGATGTCCGCCGCCACGATGAAGATGCCGGACCCGATCATCGATCCCACCACGATCATTGTGCCGTCGAACAACCCGATCGCACGCACAAATCCGACTTCCGGCTTCCTGATCTGTTCGGGGAGTGTCTTGGCTGCTTCTGCCATTCGCTGTTTACCTCAGACCGTCGCCGCATGGTTTGCGGGCTCGAGCAAATCGATGTATTGCCTTGCTCGTTTGGCCGGATCGGCCGCGCGCAGAATGTCGCTGCCCACGGCCACCGAATCGGCGCCTGCCTCTATTACGCCAGCAGCGCGCTCCAAAGTGATTCCGCCGATAGCCACGATTGCCTTATCGGTTAGCGGTCGAACCTGTCGAAGTAACGCGGTGCCTACCACGGGGTCGGGGTTTGCCTTCGTGGAGGTCGAATGAATCGGTCCCACCGCAACATAATCGGCCGAAGTAGTCATCGCGGACTGAAATTGCCCGAGATTGTGCGTCGAAACGCCCACGCACTTCTCTCTGCCAATAACGCGGCGCGTTTGCTCCACATCGAGGTCCTCTTGCCCGATGTGGACGCCGTCCGCGCCCGCAAGATAAGCAACATCCGGCCGGTCATTCACGATGAACCGCACACCATGTGGCTTCAGCATTTTTGAAAGTTCACACGATCGTTGGAAGAGTTCGCGCGTGGCCGCCGTCTTATTGCGGTATTGAATGAGCCGGACCCCGGCATCAGCAAGCCGCCGGGCCATCTCGATTTCGGAACTGGCGAGCAATGCTGCGTCTAATATCACATAGAGCTTTGGAAGGACAAGAGGCATCGCCGGTTATTTTCCGCCAGTGCCGAGAAGCTTCTCAATGAAATGCGTGTCGAATTTCCCTTCCGCAAAATCCGTGTCGGCAAAGATCTTGCGGTGCAGCGGGATTGAAGTCTTGATCCCCTCAATGACGAACATTTCCAATGCACGCTTCATGCGCCCAATCGCTTCCGCACGGTCGCGTCCCCGCACGATCAGCTTGGCAATGAGGGAATCATAGTAAGGAGGTATCACGGCATCCGAATAGGCAGCCGAATCGACTCGCACGCCCGTCCCCCCGGGCGCCTGGAACGCGGTGATTCGCCCGGCCGACGGCACGAAAGTCTCCGGGTCCTCCGCGTTAATGCGACACTCAATCGAGTGTCCCGCAAATTGAATTTCCCCGGCGGCGTTTTCCAACTTCTCTCCCGCCGCGATGCGAATCTGCGCTTTGATCAAGTCGACGTTTGTAACCATCTCCGTTACCGGGTGCTCGACCTGAATACGGGTGTTCATCTCGATGAAGTAAATCGAACCGTCCTCATCCAACAGGAATTCGACCGTGCCGGCGTTGGTGTACCCGATCTTTTCCAGGGCTTTCACGACTCTCGCTCCCATCTCTTTCCGCCGTTTGGGATCCAATACCGGCGATGGCGACTCCTCTACGAGTTTCTGGTGCCGGCGCTGGATGGTGCATTCCCGTTCCCCGAGATGGATGACCTTGCCGTGCTGGTCTCCGAGAACTTGAAACTCGATGTGTCTGGGGTGCTCGATGAATCGCTCCGCGTAGACATCCGGATTACCGAAGGCCTGCTGCGCCTCGCTTCGTGCCGTCTGGTAGGCGGCCAGCAGTTCTTGCTGCTCGCGCACCACCCGCATCCCGCGCCCTCCTCCACCCGCCGAGGCCTTCAGGATCAGCGGATAACCAATCCTTATCGCCTCTTTGGCCAGCTGCGCCTCGCCCTCCACCACCCCATCGCTGCCCGGAACCGTTGGCAATCCCGCGGCCTTGATCTCCCGGCGCGCCCGGTCTTTCTCTCCCATGAGTTCAATTACTTCGGCAGTCGGACCTATAAAAGTTATTTCTGACGCTTCGCAAACCCGGGCGAAGTTGGCGTTCTCAGATAAGAAGCCATACCCCGGATGGATCGCGTCCACATTAGTGATTTCCGCAGCGCTGATAACTTGCGGGATATTCAGGTAGCTTTCGCTGCTTCGCGGGGGGCCGATACATACGGCTTCGTCGGCAAACCGCACATGGAGAGAATTGCGGTCTGCTTCCGAATAAACGGCGACAGTGGAGATGCCCAGCTCCTTACAAGCGCAAATAATCCGCAGGGCGATCTCCCCGCGATTGGCTACAAGGATTTTCTGGAACATGGCCTCAGGCGCCCGCTATTTCTTCCGGCTCGGACGGATACCGAACAGGGGCTGGCCATATTCGACGGGCTGGCCATTCTCAGCGAAGATGCGGACGACTTCGCCACTCTCGTCGGATTCGATTTCGTTCATGAGTTTCATGGCTTCGACAATGCAGAGGGTCTGTCCCACTTCGATGAAGGCGCCGATCTTCACGAATGCCTCGGAGCCTGGGCTGGGCGAAGCGTAATACGTCCCCACGATCGGCGACTTGATTAGATGTAAATCTTCGGTCGATCGCGCCTCTGGCGCGCCCTGGGTGCTCGTCGGGTCCGCCGCAGATGAAGCCGGGGGCCCTGCCACGATGATTTCGGGCGCCACTGTTCCCCGAGACCCCACATAGGCCAGCCCAGTTGAGGGCTTTTTGAGCCTCACGTGCAAGTCTCCCCGGGAATATTCGAATTCTTCGAGATTATGCTCTCCCATGAAGCGGAGAAGTCGCTCGATCTGCTGGATTTCGGGGCTGTCAAATGACGGACTTGCTGCCGATTTCGGAGATTTTTTTCGTTTCATGCCCGTATTAGAGTTCGATGAGATCCCGCGGAACGCGGGTAATCATTTCTGATCCGTTAGCATGTACGACGACGTCGTCCTCTATGCGAATTCCCCCGACGCCAGCAAAATATACCCCGGGTTCGATGGTGACCACGTTGTTCGGTTCGAGCCGCCTTTTCTGTCCTCGAGCGATCCGTGGATCTTCGTGTACTTCCAGCCCCAGACCGTGGCCCGCACTGTGCACGAAGTGATCGTCGAGACGGTGGCTTGCCAAAACTCCCCGCGCCGCGGCATCCACATCCCCGCAGGCGGCTCCAGCCTTTACCGCCGTGATTGCGGCTGAATGCGCCTCCAAAACTGCTCCATACCACTCTCGGATGCGTTTAGGAGCCCGACCTACAAAAACGGTGCGGGTTATGTCGCTGCAATAGTGGCCGAGTATAACACCCAGGTCTAGGACGACCAACTCATTTTTCCTCAACCGATTGGCGGTAGGACGCGCGTGGGGCAGCGCGGCGCGTTTACCGAAAGCCACGATAGTTTCGAAAGACGGTCCGGAGGCGCCTCCCTTCCGCATCTGGTATTCGATCTCTCCTGCGATCTCCAACTCGCGAACCCCGGGCTTCAGCAGCCTTATGGCTTGCTCAAGTACCTTGCCCGCGAGGATGGCTGCCTTGCGCATCTGGGCTATCTCTTGGGCGTCTTTTCGCGCCCGCAGACGCTCGGTCAGCCCGAGTGTTGCCTTCCATCGGCAGCGCGCCCCCGAATTCCTTCGCAGCGCCTTAAGCTGTGCCACCGTCAATCGGTTGGGGTCGAAGCCGACCCATTGCTTCCCATCCGCTAGTAGAACTTCGCCCACGCTTGAGAAAAGCGCGCCCTTTTGCAAGACAATGCGGATCCCGAACGTTTCCTCCTTCGCTTGTACCTTAAAGCGTCCATCCGTGACCAGTGTGCACGCTACAGCTGACAGGAGCACGGCCGCCGCTTCTCCCGTAAAGCCAGTCAGGTAATACACATTGGCCGCATCGGTGACCAACAAGGAATCGAGCTTTGCCGCGGCAAACTCTTTTCTCAAGGCATGTCGGCGTTCAGCAAAAGATGTTCTCATAAACAACTCGAGGAGACCGTAGTCTCCTCGAGTTTGAGCCCTCAGGGGAAGTCTGATATGCCCCGCGCTTGGTTTCAATTGCCCGGGCTTATCCCGGGATGATCCGCGGTGTCAGGAAGAACAGAAGTTCCGCACTGTTAATACTCACGTTGGTCCGCTTGAACAGGCGCCCGATGATTGGCAGGCTGCCAATGATTGGCGTCTCCGTGATATTTGTGTTTTGGCTGGTGACGATAACGCCGCCGATGACAACCGTCCCTCCATCCGCGACCAGCACTTTAGTCTGAGTGGACTGGGTATCCAATGCAGGGACACCCTGAATTCTCGGGATACCTTGATCGATCTGGGTGTTCTCGACCAGCACATCCATGAAGATAGTTCCTTCGGCGGTGATTTGAGGCGTTACTTCCAGCTTCAGAACCGCGTCAATGAATTGTACGGAAATCGTATTGTTTATGGTCGTCTGAATCGGGATTTTCGTTCCCTGTTTGATGGTTGCCTTTTCGTTGTTTTGCGTAATCACTTTTGGCTTGGAGAGCAACTTCCCCACGCCCTTGGATTCTGCGGCGGTGATAAAGAAATCGAGAGCGAAGTTCGGCGAACGGTGGGCGAACCCGATCGCGCTTGTCGGCACGCCCGCCGCAAAATTCGTGACGAGTGGCAGGCCGGTCAGGATGTTGTTCCCGCTGGGTTGCCCGGCTCCAGGTTGAACAACCGGAGGGTTGAGGGTCGTAAACGGATCTTGGCCGCTCGCACCCACGATTGGCTTTCCTTGGAATACGGACCGCCCGCTGGTGGTGACTCCCGTAAATCCGAGCTCGGTACCGATATCTTGCGCGAAGGAGCGCGAGGCAGAAACAACACGCGCCTCGATCTCCACTTGCTGCGCTTTGCGGTCCAGTTGGCGGATCAGGTTATCGACGGTCGGTATAACGGATGGGATATCCCGGATGACGAGCTGGTTCGAACGATCGTCAGACAGGATGTCTCCCCGGGCGGACAGGAATTTCTTGAGCGTATCCTTCATCGTCGCAGCCTTCGCGTAACTCAGCACTCGGGTCACCGTCACCGGAGCCACTGCTTCCGCTTGTGCCTTGTCGAGGTCCCGCTGAGTTTCCGCTTCCCTCTTCAGCGTGTCGCGCGTTGCGATGCGCAGCACGTTGCCGTTGAGCTGCTTGTCTAATCCATTGTTTTGCAGCACGATGTCCAGAGCCTGATCCCAGGGAACCTCGTCCAGAACAATCGTTAGTGACCCTTTCACCGCCGGGTCCAGGATCACGTTCAATCCGCTGATTTCGTGGATCAACCGGAAGAAATCTTTCAGGTCCACATCCTTCAAGTTCACGGAGATCGGCTCACCCGTATATTTCGTTGGGGCGGGACCTCCTGTTTGTGAATTGGCCGTGCCCATCGTATTGGCCGCGTTGCTTGCCTGCTGCACCGATTGTTGAGCCGCCTGCTGGGCCGATGGCTGGGGTCTCGCGGGCCCCGTCCTTGCTCCAAACGATGCCAGAACGAATGAGGGCTGGGTCAGTTCGCCTGGCAACGGGAAGCGGGGAGAAGGAATCGGCAAAGATTTCGAGGCGTGGCTGGGCACGGAACGCGGTGCTGCCGTCGTATAGTGGAACTCCGTACGCACCTGAGGAGTCAAATCCGCAGTCGTCGTGCTGACCGGGTGCGATACCGAGGGCAAGCTGGCAAGCGTCTCAAACAGCACTACCACTGCTGTTCCTTCACGAGAAATTTGGTAGGGCGTCGCCTCCGTCAGGTCGATGACAACTCTTGCCACGTTGGGGCGAAATTGTCCAAGGCGCACGCCAAGCACCGGTGCGGATTCCCCGGAAATCGCTCTTTTCTCCACTGCCAGCCGCGCGCCCGAAAAATCGAGCACCAGCCGGTCGGGATTCTGCATGCGCGCCGCGCGCACTTCCAGTCGGCCCTCGCCTTCCACACGCACGCTGGCGTGTTTGGGCGCCTGCGTTAGCGCGACGCCCGAGATTACCGAGGCCCCTCCGGTAGCTCGGGTGGCCTCCTGCGTCTGGGCGAGCAGAGGACTCGTAACCATCGCCATGCTCGCTAAAATAAGACCGCTGGACCGGAAGGCCGGCCAATTCGTCTTCATTGCTGTTCTCCTGGACTGGAGTAAATTCGCTTGTTCACCTGACGCTCAACCGGTTTTCCGAAGGCATCCTTCCCCAGCTCATGGAAAGAAACGCCATCCATGGCAATCTTTTCCACCTGTCCGTCATACAGTTGGTCGCCCTCGCGCAGGAAATATGTGCGCGATTGCGGATTGGACACCACCGCGATCATCCCGTTGGGCGCCTTCACCACCCCATCAAGACGTAGCGTGCTGACCTGCAAGCCCGCTTTACCCGGAGGCAAATTCTTTCCCGACTCCCCACCGGCCTTATCGTGGCCAATCAACGATTCGAACGGATCGCGCCGGGCCGCCTTCAATTCTGACTCCGCTGGCGGCTTCGCGCCCGTTGCTGGTGCCGATGCTTTCACGGATTTCCTTGTGGCCTTTTTCGCCGCTGGCTTGGCCGGAGCCTTCGCGGCCTGCTGGGCAAGTGCCTTGGTGGCGGGCTTCGCGGGAGCCTGAGCAGCAGGCTTAGGAGCTTGTGGAGCGGGTTTGGCCGCAGCCGTTGGTGCTGGCGCCGGTGTAGCAGGTTTCGCCGGCGTTTTGTCGGCGGGCTTTGCCGGTGCCGGAGGCGCCGGTGCAGGCTTTGCGGGTTGCTGTCCGGGTTTCGCCGGCGCAGGCGACGCAGCCTTCAGGTCCGCCCCACTCGCGGGGTTGGAGTGCGCGAGCAGGTTTGGCTCTGCCGCGCCTAGCAAAATCCCTAGTACGAGAGTCTTGGCAAAATGCATAGTTCGCTCATTCCCGTTCAGGGTTTCCCCGCCGGCTTGGCTTGGGCCCCCGCCCCTGTAGCGGTGCCCGAGTCAGCTGGTTTAGTGAAGTATGTTGTTGCTATGAAAGTTCCCGTTACCGTGGTTCCCGGACGAAGCGGGTACTTCGTTCTTCCCTTCTCCGGGTCCTCAAACGTTAAGTCACCTACATTAATAATTCGCGACAAACGGCTAAGCCGCCCGAAGAAATCCAGGACGTTGAAATACGGCCCATCCGCTTGAACTTCAAACGGCATATCGAAATGGAATTCGCGCGGCACGATGGCCTGCGATGTCAGTCTCCGCAGTTGCACGTTCGAAGCGCTCGCTGCTCCCTGGATCAGCCGGATGAACTCATCGGCTTCCTTCTCATCCGGAACGATTGTCTTCAACGTATCCAACTGCTTCGACAATGCGTCCATTTGTTGTTTCAGTTCGCTGTAGCGCTGTTTGTATACCTGCAACTGCGTCACTTCTTGCGTCAGTTGGGTGCGCTGCTGCACGGCCTTATGCACTTCGTCGCTCTCCTGCGCTACTGGCGAAAACGGCAGATAAACACCCACCAGGACAAGCACTACGGCTATCGCTGCCGCCACCAAGGCCTGCATAATCACCGACATATCCCTGAACGGATTGGCCATGGTGTCCCCTTACCCTTTCTTGGCCGGCGCCGGCGCCCCGGTCTTTGCGGGCGAGCTAGCTGACTTTGCTTGCCCAGCCGGGGCCGTTGGCTGCGGAGCAACTTCCGCGGTAATCTGGAACGTGAATGTCTGAATCGCCGTGTTCTTCTCGTCTTGTTTCGATTCCTTAATTTCTACCTTTTGGAAGTATCCCGAGCGCTTCAGCGCGGTAATGAAATTGGCCACTGAATTTATGGTCGCGGAGGATCCTTCCATCGACAAGGCGTTGCCCTTCCGCGACATCGAAGAAAGCCACAGGTTCTCCGTCCGCGAGACGGTATTCGCGATCATGTCCAGCAGTTCCTGGCCCCCGGTACGATCGCTCTGAAGCTTTTCAATTATTCCCACGCGCTGCTGCAATACCAGCTTCTGCTTTTCGAACGCTTCTACCTGCTGCTTGATGCTTTCGAGCTCCGTCTTTTGCGCCGTCAGCGTCTTGATGCGCTTGTTTTCATCGTTCAATTGGGTCTGCAACGAATGGTAGTAGTAGCCAAGCACCAGCACTCCCACCACCGCGCCGATGCCGACGAACAAAAAAGGGAGTGTTGCGCCTGTGTCTACCGGCCGCCGTCCCTGCTTCGGCCGCGCTTGTCCGAGAAGGTTTATGCGAATCATGGCTAGTCGAAGCTCCTGAGTGCCAGGCCTACGGCAATAGCCAGCCGCGGGGCCATCTCTCGAATCTGGTCGTCGCTGTGCCGGCTGGGATTAATGAGCACTTTCCGGAACGGATTCAGTTCTTCCACCGGCATCGCGAACTCTTCCCGCAGCAAGTCCACCAGGCCAGGAACACGCGCCGTTCCGCCAGCCACCACGATTCGCTGAATGTTTTCTCCACTCGCGGTAGCCCGGAAAAAGTCGAAAGTTTTCTGTATTTCCAGTGTCAAGATGTCGGAAACACTGCGCAGAATTTGTTGCTTCTGCTCGTCAGTAACGCTCGGCAGCGTCTCGCCCTTTTTCAACCGTTCGGCATCCTCAAAGCTCAAATCCAATTCCTTCTGCAGCGCGTCGGTATATTGGTTGCCCCCCACGCTTACGTCGCGCGTAAAGAGCGGGACGCCCCCGCGAACAATATTAATGTTCATCACGCTCGCGCCGATGTTTAGCAGCGCTGCGGTTTGGCCCGCATCCGGTTCGTAATTCACCTCAAAACAGTTCTGCAAACCGAAGGCGTCTATATCCACCACCACCGGCGTCTTCCCGGCCTGTGCGAGCACGTTGGTGTGGTTCAGAATCTTGTCTTTCTTCACGGCTACCAGCAGAACGTCCATCTGCGAGTCCATCGACTCCAGCAGTTGGTAGCTCAGGTTTACGTCGGCGATGTCGAACGGAATGTGCTGGCTGGCTTCCGACGGGATGCGGTCATACAGCTCTTCTTCTGTCATCAGCGGCAGGGGCACGCGTTTCACGATCACCGAGTGGCCTGAGACCGAAGTCGCCACATTCTTCGTTTTGATCTTCTGCGCGTCGAATATCTTGCTGATGGCGTTGGCTACCTGTGGCGCGTCCATGATCGCCCCGTCAACCACGGTGTCCGGCGCCAGATGCTCCATGCCGAAGCTCACCAACTCGTATCCCGCTTTGGTGGATTTCAGTTCCACAGCTTTAATGGAGCTCGATCCGATGTCTAATCCCACCAGTTGCCTGCTTTTTTTACCGCCTAGCCACATATCGCAGCCCCTTTTCTTGCTAACCGCCCTGTCGCTTGCGCCAGGCTAACGGCGCCTCACTGGAACCTGGCTCATCTTGCGTTCCATCCAGCGGTCCAGAATCGTCTTTCGCAGTTTCCAACGATTACCAAGTTTAAAGGCGGGAATTTCGCCTTCGGTGATGTAACGGTACAGGGTATCCGGGGAGATGCCCAGATACTGCGACGCCTGTCTTACGTTCATCACTTCGCGCGATTCACTCACGTGGAATTACACCCCGGTAGTTGTTGCCAACGGTCACACCCGAGACCGTTCGGTGCACCCTCATCTGCGCTGCGGAATCCCCGAGGTGCGCCCCGTGCAGACGTTTATGACATTCGCTGCACCGAGCGTCAAGGGTTTCTGTGCTGCAGTTGTCCTAAGAATATGGGTAGTTGCAGGTAGTTATGGGGTAATTGCAGGCAGGCAGTCCAAGAGGTTGTATAGGCTATTCGCGTTACCACAACAGCTTGCGCTAAAAACGGATTCTACCCCTGTCCTCAGGTACGGTAATCGTTTGAGTTCAGTCCACGCACCCTGCTCTCCAAAGAGTTCCGACGGCGGTGCCGCGCTCGAAATTTTTCACAGCTCCAGCTTTTTCCACAGACTCTCAATCCGTTTCTTCGTCGCCTCATCCATCACTATCTCGCCCGGCCACGGCCGCGCGAAGCCCTCCGAGGCCCACTTCCGCGTCGCATCGATTCCCATCTTCGAACCGTAATCCTGCATCCGAGCCGCATGGTCGAGCGTGTCCATCGGCCCCAAGCTGAACTGCACGTCTCGCTCAGGATCAATCGCGCACAACGTCTTCCACACCACTTCGCGGTAATTGTGTACGTCCACGTCGTGATCCACTACCACGATGACCTTCGTGAACATCGCCTGCCCCAGCGACCAGATCGCGTTCATGATCTTCCGCGCGTGCCCCGGGTACGACTTCCGGATCGCCACAATCATCAAATTGTGGAAGATTCCCTCGGCGGGCATGGCCACATCCACAATTTCCGGGTACTGCATCTTCATCACTGGCAAGAACACGCGCTCCACCGCGTAACCCATATAGAAATCTTCCTGCGGCGGAGGCCCAACCACCGTCGTCAGGTAAATCGGATCCTTCCGCTGCGTGATGCACTCCACGTGGAAAACAGGGAACTCCCCTTCCAGAGAATAAAATCCCGTGTGGTCCCCAAATGGCCCCTCCGTACGCATCTCGTTCAGGTTCACATATCCTTCCAGAACAATCTCCGCATTTGCCGGCACTTCCAGCTCATTTGTCTCGCAGGTCACCATTTCCACCGGTTCCCGCCGCAAAAACCCCGCAAACATCATTTCATCCAGGTCTGGAGGGATCGGCAGCATCCCCGCCAGCGCCGTCGCCGGATCCGTCCCGATGGCCACCGATACCGGTATCCGCCCCTTAGGGTTTTTCGCACGCGCGCGCCGGAAATGCTCCGCTCCGTGCTTTTGCGTTTGCCAATGCATTCCCGTGGACCGTTCGTCGTAGACCTGCATGCGGTACATCCCCACATTGCGCTTCCCCGTTTCCGGATTCTTGGTGAACACCAGGGGAAATGTAATGAAGCGTCCCCCATCCTCCGGCCAACATTTCAAGATAGGAAATTCCAGCAAATTGAGGTCGCTTCCCTTCCGGATCACTTCCTTACAAACCCCGGACTTCACGCTTTTCGGAAAAAAGGAACCCAGCTCCGCAAGTTTTGGCAGCATCTTGAGTTTGTCGAACAACCCTTGCGGCGATTCCATCGCCAGGAATCCCCGAATCCGCGCCGCCACTTCATCCAATTCCTCCACTTCAAACGCCAGGGCCATCCGCCGCACGCTCCCAAATGCATTAATGAGCAACGGCACCCGCGACCCTTTCGGTTTCTCAAAGAGCAGCGCCGGACCCACGCTATTCGCTTTTCGGCTCTCGTCCCTCGCAACGCGCTGCGCTATTTCCGTGATCTCCAGCTCGGGATCCACTTCCGCGCGGACGCGCTTCAGTTCCCCTTCTTTCTCCAGCCTCTGAACAAATTCCCGCAAATCCCGGTACGCCACTCTTTCCTCCTGGAGATCCCTTCACCGGCCCACGAACGCCATGAACCGGAAACTCTAGCACGATCCCTCCCCGCGCGCCGCGTCGTCTCTTTCAATCTCTTTCCGTTTCAGACTGACACCGTTTGTCTCAGAGTGACCACTTGAACGCCACCCCTTCCCGACCTTCATGATCCCGCTGTTTTCCGCTGCGCCGTAATCCCCATCAAAACAAAGAGTTGCAGACCTCCGAAAAACGCGCTCTCCAAAACGAGGATTCTAGACTGGCCGTGGAATTGCTACCTCTCTATCGGCGCTGATGCGATCGTTCGCACACCTTGCGTGTGCGCGCGTCCCTCGAGGAGCCCCATCAACACCTTGCTGCACCCGGGGCAATTTGCTTAGCCAGCTAGAAAACGACAGTCGCAAGCACAAGCTCAGGCCCGCACGTCGTCTCATTCAGTCTTGGCTGCGGGTCTTTTACGCAAATTGCTAAACATGCTCCACTCATTTAGATTGAATTACATCTCTTGCGTCTTGACCATCCTCGGCACGGTCCTGCTCGGCAAGAAACTGTGGCAGGGCTGGGTCGTCGCCGCCATCAATAGCGCCGTTGTTTGCGTTATCGGCCTCCGGACCGCTCAATTTGGATTTGTCCCCGCCAATCTCCTCTGCATCGCCCTATACGCGAGCAACCTCTTCACTTGGCGCCTACGGTCGCGGCCTGATCGTGAGGAGACGAGTCCTAAGGCCAAATCTTAGTTTTGTTTTCCAACGATCTTCGCCTTTCTCGAATTCCCGCCCGCCGTGAGTCTTTATAACCACCTGGTTCACCCCTGCATCCAATGAATTGGTTCTCAGAAAATTCCGCCAATTACCCCGATTCGCGGAAGCAAGAGCATCCAGGGATGGGCGTCGGGAATCCCCGCGGATTCTGAAGACACGCTTTTCCTCTTACAAAAGTCAACGAAGCTTACGCCCGTATGATGAGAGGCAATGCGCAGTTCCACTTCGTCCTCACCATGTAAATTTTCTCTTCCAATCTAGCTGGCGTGGGCGGGCGGTTGTTGTAGTGGCCGGTTCTTTCTTTTCCCTGCCGGTTCTTTCTTCAAGTTCAACCGCTTTGTGCGGGTGGCCTCGCGTCCGCCTACGCCGCAACCTGCCCTGATTCTACTTTTCCGGTGATCAGGCATACTGGGACATGACCCAACTCCGAAGTTAGGAGAGCCGCCTGGCCGTTGACAATCGCCCTTACTCATGACAAATCAACGTTCCAAGGAGGCTATATGAGAGGTACTTTTGCGCTTGTAACTATAGCTTTTGTTTCGGGTTTCGGCATCGGCTACTTCGCCCGAAGTGCTGGTGTCCACGCGGCTCGCGGAACGGAAACGCACGCGACCGACTTGGCTGCCATCGAAAAACTCCACAAGGAAGACATTGAAGCTACGCTGTCCCAGGACCCGAAAGGGCTGATAGACATCTGGACGGAGGATGCGGTGCGCTTCAATCCGGCTGGGCCGCCCGCGGTCGGTAGGCAGGCCATCCAGGCTGAAAATCAGAAATTCCACACCCAGTACCCGGGATTTAAGGTGTTGAGCTACGTGCCCAAATACAAAAACATTCAAATCGAGGACGGCTTAGCATGCGAGTGGTTCGAACGTGAAGGCGAGTATAAATTGTTTTCAGAGTCTCCACTGACCAAGTGGCACGCCAAAGGGCTCCAGGCGCTGAAGCGGCAGAGCGATGGTTCATGGAAATTCGCGCTGATCATCGGGAACGAATAACGAAAACAGCGACTATCATGAGCCAAATGGATTAGCGCCTTGCTCAACCACGACGATTTCGCGTCTTGGAAATGGTATTGTCTGGGCGCTCGATGTCGTCGAGGTCAGATGGCACAGGTGGACCTGTCGCACTGCAACCCGCACCCTGGAATCAATTTCGCAGACCGCGCAGCGCGGGATCGATCCGCTCCTACTGACTTCTCAACCAGCGGCGCTTTCCACGGATGTCTCTGCCTGCGCGGACGCTGTCGTGCTCACAGATTTGGCGGTAATTTCGAGTCCGTTCTTATTCATATCGAATTTCTGTTTCCGGTCCAAGCCTTTGACAAACTCACGGGCCGCCTTTCCGACCGCTCCAGGAAGATTCGATGCCTCCACTTTGACAGTTGATTCCACCGTTTCTTCATTTCGATCTCGATAACGAAATTGCACCTCAAACGTTTTCATGCTCCTCATCTCCTTTTTTTGACGATGAAAATAGAAACCGGACCGCGCACTCCAAACCACCTGGGGCTTTCAAAACTGCCGGGACCTTTAGCTCCGCCGGCGCCTTCGACTCGCCGCTTTCTTTCCGGAGCTCTTCGATTTCAGGGCCTTGATCTCTGCCTTAAGCTTCTCGTTCTCTTTGGTCAACGCATCACGGGTACCTTTCATTGTTTCCAGATCATTTCCCAATTGGCCGTTCTCTTTCTGAAGTTCCGCCACCTGGGCCTTCAATTGCTCGTTCTCTTGCTGAGTTTTTGCGTCCTTGCAGGCGGTCAAGAGCAAACTCAGCGCGATTGCCACTGCTAGTTTCGCCCAAATGTTTTTGCGTGTCATACGTCAACCTTCGTTCACAAGAATTTGAATTGCAACTGGAACAACCGATAGCGGGTGAGGAGGGAAGCCACCGCCGGCGACTGGGCCAGCGTAATGGAGTTTCTTAGTTCGTGCAAGTCTAATGCACCCGGTTCACCCGGTTATCGGCGAATTGGAAGTAACCGTCGGGCAAATATCCGGTACCCAACCAGGAGTTGCCCCCTGAAGCGACTCTTGGAGAAGTGCCCAGTAGATCCATGAACACCAAGCCGTTTCCCGCTATCCGAGAGCCGAACAGGGCTGCCGGTTTACCTACAATCCGCGGAAAATAATTACCCCAAAAATATCAGACCACGCGTGCGCTATCATTCCCGGCCTCAGGCTCTTCCGCCAGACAGCGAGTAGCCCAAACAGGACGCCGAACAGCGTGATTCTTCCTACCGAGCCCACTCCTTCGTATAGATGGCCAACGCCGAATACAATCGATTGGAAAAAGACCGCCCACCAGGCGCTACCTGTGATCGCCTGAAATTGCTTCTGAAGATAGCCGCGAAAAGCCAGCTCCTCGCAAAATCCCGCTGAGAGGGCAAGAGGTATCCACGCGAGGCTCTCAAGAATCCCTTGGGGAAGAAGTCCTTGCGCGGCATTCGTTCCACTGCCCAGGATATAAGGATTCTGCAATCCGATCCACACCGCCCAGAGACCTGCGCTTAGACCGATGTCCTTAACCACCTCTTTCGGCGTTGTCCATCGGCCGCCAACAAGATCGCGCAAACGCACTCCCCGCTTATGCACACCCATGCGGACATAAAGCACCAGCAGCCATTCAAAGACGAGTACAGAAATGTAACGTGGCACGGCATTGCCGCTCGACACTGCTGCCTGTGGGTGCTGCTTTGCGGAGTGCTGAAAGAAACCGCCAACGACGGACAGCCCCATAAAAATAGCAATGAACACAATGGTATGCCACGCTGGGGCAATGAACGGGCGGCTGGATAGGCGAGAAGTAAGGCTCGCGTTTGCGCTCATCGTGCCTCCTACACTCACTCTGTTGATCGTCGGAGCGCTTCTGAGATCCTACCCTGAATGACCTCGCACCCAGAAATAATCTACTCGGACGTATAATGTATTTATCGGAAATCTGAAATTACGTGATGCGTTCCCAGAGTAGTCGAAAGGTGGCATCCTTGCGGGCGATCACGCCTCCTTTGCCATCTTCGACTGGTATGAGGAGGAGGCAGTCATCCCTTTGGAACTCGAACCAGCGGACGTTCTCAGTACCTCGACGGCCCGGAACGAGGCTGTCTTCCAGGTGATGAGTGGCCGTTCCCGCCTTGGCATCAACCATGTATGTACCGAAATAGGCGGTGTAGCTGTCGAAGGCCGCGACTTTTTCTTCGGTCGTTGCCAAGACCCTTCCCTTGCTATACGGCGCAAAGGCCTTGCGATCCGTCTTTGCGACGATTTGGGCGGACATTCGACCGGACGGATCGTAAATCAACTGACCGCTCGGCCGATCATAATTACCGGGAGTCCAGGCGGATTCCCCTCGATGGAGATCAATCGCCAAGCACCAACAAACTTCTTGGAGAGCGTTTTTGTTTGAGGCGCGGCAGAAATTGAGGCAATACAAGAGAGAATGAGGAAGAAAGTGGCAAGTCGTCGCAAATTGAAATCACCTTCCTATTCTGAAAATTACGGCATTACACGGGGTTGTGCTAGTGCGAGATGGTTTCGGCTATCAAGGAAGCGCTTGCTCCGAGCGCGCCCATCTTAGGGGGCGTGAGCGCAGCCGGTCAATGCATTGTGCGACAAAATGAATCCTCAATCCGCAACAAAAGCGAATTGCAGGAACGGATTGCAGATCGGAGTACAAGGAAGCCCTCGCCACGTTTGGCCTCTGCCTGCTATCCTGAAAGCAGCACCATGAACCGCGTTTACCTCGATTTCAACGCTACGACGCCGGTCGAGCCGGAAGTGCTCGAGGCGATGTTGCCGTATTTCTCAAAGGAATTCGGCAATGCCGCCTCGATCCACACCTTCGGCCAGAAGGGCCGCGCCGCCGTCGAAACTGCCCGTGAATTTGTCGCTGCGCTCATCGGCGCGCGTCCACAAGAGATCGTCTTCACCAGCGGCGGCACTGAATCCGACAACCACGCCATCTTCGGGATTGTTGGACAATCATTGTCGTCCGCTTCTTGGGGAAATCCCGTTCCTCACCTCATCACCACTGCCGTCGAGCATGAAGCGGTCCTGAATACTTGCCAGTTTCTCGAAAAAGCCGGCGCCGCCGTCACTTATCTTTCCGTGGGTCACGACGGACGCGTTGATCCCGATTCCGTCCGCCGCGCCGTCCGACCAGAAACTGTCCTCATCACCGTGATGCACGCCAACAATGAGCTCGGCACCGTCCAGCCTCTCGAGGAAATTGGCCGCATCGCCGCCGAGGCCGATGTCTACTTCCACACCGACGCTGTTCAGTCCGCCGGCAAGCTCCCTATCGACGTGAAGGCGATGGGAGTGGACTTGCTCTCTATTTCCGGTCACAAACTTTACGCGCCAAAAGGCGTCGGCGCTCTCTACATCCGCGGCGGCACGCATCTCCGCCAGTTTCTCTATGGCGGCCATCATCAGCGCGGCCTCCGTCCGGGTACGGAGAACGTCCCCGGCATCATCGGGCTCGGCAGAGCCGCCGAGCTCGCGCGCAAATCGCTCGCGCAAGACCATAAGAAGATCAGCGCGCTGCGCGACAAACTGGAGCAAGGTTTACTCGCGCGTGTGCCCGATTCCAGAGTCAATGGTGGCGCCGCGCCGCGTACGCCCAACACGACAAACCTTCTCTTCCCCGACCTCGAGGGGGAAGCCTTGGTCATCGCGCTTGATTTGAAGGGCCTAGCCTGTTCGACCGGCGCGGCATGCTCTTCCGGTGCCGTCGAGCCATCACACGTGCTCACCGCCATCGGCCTTCCGCCGGAAGAAGCCCGCGCCAGCCTGCGCTTCAGCCTTGGCCGCCACACCTCGGCCCAAGACATTGACTTCGCTCTCCGAGTCGTCCCCGCTGCCGCAGCGCAGCTCCGCGAACTCTCTCCCACTTATCGAAGAGAGGCCGCCGCGCGCCCATGATGCGCAGCGACAAAATTCAACGTGTTCTTGCTCTTGTAGGGTCCTGCCTGCCGCAGGCAGGCGCAGGTTTATCCCGAGCGCATGCGAGGGAACGCGCGCGCTAGTTGTGCACGTTCGATCCTTTGGAGAAATTGGAATGGACTGGCAACCGTAGGGGCACGATACATCGTGCCCTCTTTGCTGATGTAAATATGCCGACCACAACTCAATTCGACTCTCTCCCCGCGCAGGCCACCTTTACGCCTGGGCTCGTCGTCGTGGCCATGTCCGGCGGTGTCGATTCTTCCACGGTCGCTGCCGTCCTTCAACAGCAGGGCCGACCCATCGTTGGCCTGACCATGCAACTCTGGAATCAGCGCCGCCTCCCCGAATTGCAGGGCGACGGCCCGGCGCAACATCGTTGCTGTTCTCTCGATGATGTCTACGACGCGAAGCGCGTCGCGCAACATCTTAATTTTCCGCACTACGTCGTGAATTTCGAGGAACAATTTGAACAGCGCGTCGTTCGCCCCTTCGTGGATCAATATCTCGCGGGGCGCACGCCCATCGCTTGCACGAATTGCAACACCGATGTGAAGTTCGAGTCACTGCTCAGGATGGCGCGCCAAATCGGAGCCCAACGCCTGGCCACCGGCCATTACGCCCGCATTCGCAAGAACGAAGCCACCGGGCGCTGGGAGCTTCTTCGCGCGCGCGACGATTCCAAGGACCAATCTTATTTTCTCTGGGGTCTTACCCAGGAACAGCTTTCCCGCAGCGACTTTCCTCTCGGCGAACTTACCAAGGAAGAAGTTCGCGCGCTCGCCCGCCACGTGAATCTTCCGGTCGCGGAAAAGCCCGAGAGCATGGAGCTGTGTTTCGTTCCCAATGGCAGCTACGTGCAGTTCATTCAGTCGTATTCGCGCGAACGGGGCATCGCACTTGACGAACGCGAAGGCGAAATTGTCACCGAAGACGGCGCCGTCATCGGCCGCCACAACGGCCTGCATCAATTCACCATTGGCCAGCGCAAGGGCCTGGGTTTCGCCGCAGGCAAGCCGCTTTACGTTCTGGCCATCGACCCGCAAAACAACCGCATTGTCGTCGGCGAGGACGATGCTCTCCGCGCCTCGAATTGCGAACTGGAAAATGTAAATTGGATTTCGAGCGACCGACCGAGCGCGCCGCTCCGCGCAACCGTCAAGATCCGCCACAAGCACCTAGCCGCCCCCGCCACCATCACGGCCCTCGACGCAGCTCGCGCCCGCGTGACCTTCGACTCCCCGCAACGCGCCATCACTCCCGGCCAGGCGGCAGTCTTCTACTCCGGCGATGTTGTCCTCGGTGGCGGCTGGATACGCTGATTAGTTCTTGGCCGGGATCCTTCAGTCTGAAGCTAAAAAACAAACGTGTCATTATCCGACGAGGATGCCCGAAGAAGCTCAACTTCAGCCCCTCCACTCAATAAATATTTTTCTGTTCGTTGAAAACAACTGAAGATTATTTGTCGGGACTATTTTTTCAGTGCGGCGAAAAACAGTATTTTCAATGAAAGGATATTGCGTCGAATTCTAGATAAACAGCTCTTCTTCATGTTCGCGCGGTTCGCGGGGCTCATCCCCCTGCGAACGTCCCCGCCGCGAGCGCAACAGATCGATTCCCACCCGGATGCCCTGTACCAGCGCCGATACTTTCTGCACCGGACGCCAGAAACTGGAGCGAAATTGTGATCCCGCATCCTCCAGCGCTTCGAGCGCCCCCGTCAAGATCCGGTCCGCCCTCACCAACTGTCCCCGCATGCGATCCGCTGCTTCTGTAAACACACGGTCCACTTTCTGCGCCTGGCCCCGCGCCAGGTACACAATGTGCGAAGCATCGGAAACCATGCTCGAAATTTTCGGTTGCGTATCGTCCAGCAAAATCTGCACTCGCGTCAGGATAGGTCCAACCCGCGCCTGCAATTCTCCCACGAGGCGATTCACGTTTTCCGTGGTGCGCCGCATCTGGAAATACATCGCCATCAGGATGGCCATCTGCAGAACCACCGCCACCGCTGTCACCACGATGAAGAACGCCACCCAGTTTTGCATAACTTTCCCGCCTGCTCCTAGAGAGGTGCCATTCCCCCTCTATCGCGTAGCAAATCCGTGCCGTCTTAAGACTTCGAAGCCTCGCGGCGGTACGCTTCGCGCGCCCCTTCCACGGCCGCCGAGATGGAATCCTTCTGCCGCCCCGCTACTTCCTTGCCGCGCTCGATCAAGTCATCCGCGCGCTCCCGAAGCTCACGGGCTTTCCGCTGCGCGTAGTCTCGGCCTTCATCGGCCTTCTTGGACAGAAATTCGCGGGTTTCTTCACCCGACTTCGGCGCGAACAGTATGCCCACTAGGGCACCCACGCCCAGGCCAACGAGAAAGTAAGTTACTTTGGAACCGACATTGTCCGCCATAAGAACCTCCAAACCAACCCTAGCACAGCACTCGCTGAGGAGCAACGCAGGCTAACCTGTAACTGCCTTCCTTAGCGGTTATTTGATTGGCCTGCCCTCCAGATGGTCCAGGATGCTTTCCGCGCTTTTCAACGAAACCACTTGGCTAAGTTCCTCTTTCTTCGCTCTCCTCAGATTAGTCACGCTGCCAAATTTGCGGAGAAGTTTTTGGATGGTTCTCGGTCCGACTCCAGGAATTCCCGCCAGCTCTGATTCCGTTTGCCGCTTACCGCGCCGCTGGCGATGAAACGAGACCGCAAACCGGTGCGTCTCATCGCGAATCTGTTGGATGAGATGAAGCATCGGCGAGTGCCTCTCCAGTACAATCGGCTCATTTTCTTGCCCCAGCACGTACAAAATCTCTTCTTTCTTTGCAATGCTCGCCACCGGCTGGTTGATGATCTGCAATCCCTCAAGCGCCTCGGCCGCTGCGTGCAACTGTCCGATTCCCCCATCGATCAGTACCAGGCCCGGCAACGGCTTTTTTTCTTGCTGCAAGCGCTTATATCGCCGCATCACCGCTTCCCGCATGCTGGCAAAATCATCGTTCTGCCGTTGCGGCGCGCCGCTCTCCCCGTGCTCTCCGCGAATGATAAATTTCCGGTAGTCCGATTTTTTCATCCGGCTGTTTTCCCACACCACCATCGAGGCCACCGTATCCGTTCCCTGCATGTGCGAAATGTCGAAGCTCTCGATTCGCCGCGGCTCCTCCGGAAGATTGAGCGCGTTTTGCAGCGCCTCTCCGATCGCTTTCGACGTCGGCTTCAGAACCCGGAAACGCTGTTCGAATGAATGCTTCGCGTTGCTCTCGACCAGATCCAGGAACGCGCGCTTTTGCCCGCGCTGCGGCGTGTGGATTTCCACCTTGTGCCCCGCCCGCTCTGTCAGCGTCTCCTCCAGAATTTCCCGGTCCTCGAAATCGATAGGCACATGAATTGCCTTCGGCAAATATTCCGCTTCGAGATAAAGCTGCTTGAGCAGCGAGGGCACGAACTCCTGCGGATCGAATTCCTTCAGTTCTTCCCAGTAAAATTCGCGCCGGTCAACCACCCGCCCTCCGCGCAAATGAAAGAGATTTGCCGCAACCAGGGGTGGCTCCGCGTAGAATGCCAGGACGTCGGTGTCGTCACCCTGCGCCGCGGCAATGCGCTGGCGTTCCTCGATGTCCTCCAGGGTCCGCAGCAAATCGCGGTACGCGGCCGCCTGCTCGTAGAGTTCTTTCTCCGCCGCGGCCATCATGCGTTCTTCGAGACTCTTGATCAGGTCGTGCCGCCTTCCTTCCAGGAATAGCCGTACGTCGCGCGCCGCCTCCGCATATCGTTCGTCCGTCGTCAGCCCGGCAACACATGGGCCGAGACACCGCTTGATGTAATATTGCAAGCAAGGGCGCGGATGGCTCCTGGTGAGGTCCACGGTGCAGGAAGGAATCAAGAATCGCTTGTGCACGAAGTGCAGAATGCGCCGCGCCAGGCTCGACGGAAAATACGGCCCAAAGTAAAGGGAGCCGTCTTTCTTGATGCGCCTCGTGAAGTACACTCGGGGATATTTTTCCGACGCGGTAAATTTAATGTACGGATACGTTTTGTCGTCGCGTAGAACAACGTTAAATTTCGGCTGGTATTTCTTGATGAGGTTGTGTTCGAGCGCCAGCGCCTCGCGCTCATTCCCGACGATAATTGTTTCCAGCTCGGCAATTTCCCGGGCCAGCGACCCCGTCTTCGCGTCCGCCCAGCGTGATTCCAGAAAGTACGAGCGCACGCGGTTGCGCAGCGAACGCGCCTTCCCCACATACAAAACGGTTCCGCCGGCGTCCTTGAACAAATAGACGCCCGGGCTTTCCGGGAGCGCAGCGGCTTTTTCGTGGGGTTCCATTCGAATTTCGCTCGGGATACTTCAAACGCCAGACAACTTCCATCATACTAAAGCGAATCCGAGAATAGGGAGCGGACCCAGATGAAAAGCACGCCATGGATCCCGGCGCTTCTCGCAATGGCCGTTGCTCCCCTGCTTTGCCCCATGCAGATGCTCCATGCGCAGCAGCCCCCGGAGGAATCTTCCTCCAAACCGGACGAGCCGCCTCCCGCTCCTCCGCCGAAGCCGCCTACCAAGAAAAATAAGGACTCGGCTACGCAATCCGCGCCCGATCAACCCACCTGGGATCCTCTCCGCGCGGAAAAAGATCTCGAAGTCGGTCAGTACTACATGAGGAGAGGCGATTACGACGCGGCGATCGATCGCTTTAATGACGCCATCGAAGCCAAACCCGGATATGCGATACCCTTCAAGTTTCTAGGGGAAGCGCAGGAGAAGAAAAAACTCAGGAAGCAAGCCATCAAGTCCTACACGCGTTATCTGGAACTTTTTCCGTCCGCCGAAGATGGCGGCAAGATCCGTAAGAAAATCGACAAACTTTGGAACGAAGTCGGCGAGAAAAAGAAGTCATCTGGCTAGATGATCCAGCACCTTGCGCGCGCTCTCGAACTCTGCGAATCTTTTTTCCTCTTCGCGAAACTCCCGCGAATGCGACACCAGACTGCACCCGGAACGCCGCGTTGGATGTTTGACGTGCAGCATTTCGTGAAACAGCACGTACTCCACCACAAATTGTGGTATTCCCGGACGGTCCATGCGCCGGTTCAGCAAAATCTGATTGGGCCCGGGATCGTAACAGCCGAACTGCCGGCGCCAGCTCCTCGCGCTCCACCCGATGTTCGGCCGGTTCAAGCGCCCCTCAAAATACGATGCGTTCAATTGTTCAAACAATTTCTCCAGATCGAAGTGCCGGCCGCGCGCGTGCGTCGCTGCCGGCCGGACGCGCCCTCGCCGCATCCGGCTAATGCGGCTGCGCGTGCGGTGTGACCGCGCATACGTCAGATAGGGTGCAGTCAACGCCGCCGGCGCTCTCCTGCGGTATAGCCGCGAAAGGAGCAGTGCCGCGGCACCTTCCAGCACTCCCAAGGGAGCCCGCTGCAACAGGTCGGAAAACCTCACGAAGACCGCTTCTTCTCGCCGCCGGATCGTAAGGACCAGGCTGCTGTAAGGATAAAACTCCACACGAAACCTGGGAGGGCGCCCCTCGCAACCTAGCCGCGTAAACATGCGCTGGAAAAGCGGTCCGCCGCCGAGAAAGAGAGAGATTCTTCTTTGCGGTTTTTTCATCAGGGAGCGTTCTTCCGCCGCACGGGGGGCGGCGCGACGTCCTTCTTCGCCTTCTCGGCGTCGTTCATGGCGTCGCGCGTGCCTTCAATGGCGTCTTCCAAATTGTCCTTGTAGATCTGGAGCTCCGGCCCTCCCACCGATAATTTCTCAAGAATCCCGAGAAATTCCTTGGTGCGCGTGGCCAGCAAATCGATTCCCTTGCGGATATTTTCCTGCTTGTGGATTCCCAACTGAATGATGTCCGCCGCATCATCCACGCAGCCCACGTAGGCATTGAGGAGCCCGTTCAACATTTCTTCGTGCTTGTTGGGCGAGGGATGCTCGAGTTCATATTGAAATTTCTTCAACCGGTCATCGGCGAAGGTAAGAAAAAGCTGCACACGCTCGTTGGTCGTTTCCGCATCCCTTATCTTGTCGGCCTCCAGCGCCGTAAGGTAGTCCTTCTGCTGCGCAGGCTTGGCGAACACACCGGAAACAGAAACGCACAGAGAAACCGAAATGAGAATACTTTTGAAAAGCGATTTCATGGTCGTTTCTCCGGGGCGAGCGGCTTGACCGCTCGTTCTCCCGGTCGCCGGGGGAAAAGCATTCGAAGCAGTTCATCATTCATGGCAACGAGATCCCGCCGGACCAGGCGCAGGGGCGGCTTGTACTCCGCCGGAGCGACAACCAGGATTTGGTCGAGTTCCCGCAGAGCCTTGTCCACATGGAATTGCATCTGTTTGTATCCTTCGGGATGCTTCTCCGCGTCCTGCTGCCTTTTCTTTAGCCCTTTAAGTGCGATTCGGACATTGTCGCGGTACTTTTCCATCAGCAGGCCCACGGCGCTGTAATCGCCGGCTTGTCCCGCCGTGCGCGCTTCAGCGAATTGCGCGTCCCCCAGCTTTTCCAGGAGCTTCGCTTTATGAACCGGGTCCGGTTCTTGATCAAATCTCGCCTGTAGCTCCTGCACCTTGTCCGCGGCGAGAATGCTGACGAACGCAAAAAATGCCGCGCAGGAAAGAGCTGTGATTCGCGCCCTGAGGGAACCCATGATCGTTACCTTTTTCGGTCCAGAATCCGTCGCAGTACCTTGCTCCGTTGTTGCGCCTGCCACACCTGGTCCGAATTCTTGTCCGGCGCCAACTCTAGGAATTTCTGGTACGCATCCAGGGCCAGCTTCGTCTGATTCAGCTTATCGTAGCAGAGCGCGCGGATAAACCACGCGCCGGGGACCGGGGTTTCCAATTTGGCTACAACGTCCAAGGCCGCCAGGGTGGCCTGGTAGTTTCCCGCCAAAAAGAGAGTCGTGCTGAGATCCTTCCAATAAACCACGTTGTTCTTGTCTAATTGCAGCGCGACGTTCAATTCCTTTTCGGCGGATCCAAAATCGCGCTCCTGGAGAAACAATCGTCCGAGCCCGCCGTGCAACTGCGCATTGCTGGGAGCCAGAGCGATCGCCTGTTTCAAGGTTGCGATGGCATCATCCAGATGCTTTTGCCCAATCTGAATATCAGCCCGCAATTTCAGGGAATCGACAGTGGGCGCCTGCCCCGCCCCGGCGCGGTCCAATTCCGCCAGCGCATCATCATACTGCTCCTGCTCAAGCAAAAGATGCACCAGCCGCGTCCGCACCGCGAAGTCTGCCGGCTGCATGGAAAGGTATTTGCCGTAGGCCTCGGCAGCTTCGGGTTTCTTTTGTGCATCGAGGCTCTGCGCCAGTCCGAACAATGCCGGCGCGTAGTTCGGCAGAATCTCGAGCGCGCTTCGATACTTTTTTTCGGCTTCCGCTGCGCGCTTCAGATCGAGATAGGCATTGCCCAGATGGACGAGCGTATCGAAATCACGCGGATCGAGTCCCAACGCTCCCTCGAAAGATTCCACGGCCGCGGCCTTTTCACCCGTGCGTTCGAGCGCCACGCCCAGAAGAAAGCGCGGACGGCTCTGAGCTGGCAGCAGCTCGACGGCCTTGCGCAGGGGGGCGACCGCTTCCGCTGGCCGTTCATCGATCAACAAAAGCCCGAGATTGAGATGGGCTTCCGCCATCTTGGGATCGAGAGAAATCGTGCGCTCATATTCCGCGCGCGCCTCGGCGTTACGTTTGAGGGCCGTGTAGACATACCCCATCTGGAAATGCGCGTAGGCAAAATCCGGCTGTTCGACTAGAACTTTTTGGAGCGACGCCATCGCGCTTTCGAAATCGTTCCTATCAATATCACGCTGCGCTTCGGCCAGAAGATCGTTGAGCGGATTCGTCAGTTTCTGCGGCCGCCCCTGCGCTGGTTTCTTCTGCGAACCCTGTTGGAAAAGAGGTGCCGCTGCCCAAATACTTGGCGCAATCCACAGTGTGATTGCCAGGCAGATACAGGCGCGTTTCATGACTTGGCAGAGGAATTATTCGCCCCATTATGGATTGTAGCCGAAGCTCCTGATGGCTTGGATGCACCGTTCATTGAACGCTTTGCCTGCCCGTCTGCCAGACGGGCCTGCCCGTTGGCCTGCAACACCCGAGAAAGAAAGCGGCCGGTGTGCGATTGTGAATTGCGCGCCACCTGCTCAGGTGTCCCGGTTGCAACGATCTTCCCGCCTTGATTTCCGCCTTCCGGACCAAGATCAATCAGCCAATCGGCCGACTTGATGATGTCCAGATTGTGTTCGATCACCAGGAGCGACGCGCCCGAATCGAGCAGTTTGCGAAAGGCTGCAAGCAGCTTCGCGATATCGTCGAAATGTAAGCCTGTCGTTGGCTCGTCGAGAATATACAAGATGCCCTGGTTTTCCGTCCGCGAGAGATGTGCGGCAAGTTTCAAACGCTGTGCCTCTCCGCCGGAGAGTGTGGTCGCGGATTGTCCCAAGCGCAGGTAGCCCAGCCCGATTTCATTCAGGATTCGCAGCTTGGAAGTAACTTTGTGAACAGCAGAAAAAAATGTCAGCGCCTCCCGCACTGTCAACTGCAAAACTTCGTGAATGTTCTTGCCGCGATACCGGACTTCGAGCACGCTGCTCTTGAAGCGTGTGCCTCGGCACTCTTCGCAAATCAGTTCGACATCGGCGAGAAACTGCATTTCCACCGTGACGGTCCCGTCACCCTGGCACGTCTCGCACCGCCCGCCCGGAACGTTGAAGGAAAAATGCCCTGCGGTGTAACCGCGCCGCTTGGCATCAGGCGTATCGGCAAATACTTCGCGGACCGCGTCGAACGCCTTCAAGTAAGTTGCTGGATTCGAACGCGGCGTGCGTCCGATGGGTGATTGATCCACGATCACCACTTCCCGGATTTGGCTGTCCCCCTCCAGCCGATCACAAAATTCCTTGATGCTGCCACCGGCCCGGCGCGCCGCCAGCGCACGGTACAAGACATCATGCACCAGCGTGGATTTTCCGGAGCCGCTCACGCCCGTGACAACCGTAAGCGTTCCCAGAGGGATCATCAAATCCGCATTTTGCAGGTTGTGCAGATTTGCTCCGAACAGACGCAGAAATTTGCCCGAAGGTTTGTGCCGGTTATTGGGAATGGGTATCCGCAATTCCCCGCTCAGGTAGCGGCCGGTGAGAGAACGGTGCTCCCCCAGCATCGCATCATGAGGGCCAGCAAACAGCAATTTGCCGCCCAGTTCTCCAGCTCCGGGACCCAGGTCAATGATATGATCCGCGGCGTGAATCGTGTCGGGATCGTGCTCCACCACCAGCACGGTGTTCCCGAGATCGCGCAGCGATTTCAAAATATCAATGAGCCGCTGCGTGTCCCGCGGATGCAAACCGATCGAGGGCTCATCGAGTACGTAGAGCGCGCCGACTAGATGCGAACCAAGCGAGGTTGCCAGTTGAATGCGCTGCGATTCCCCGCCCGAAAGCGTGGAAGTCAACCGGTCCAGCGAAAGATAGTCCAGGCCCACTTCATCGAGGAATTGCAATCGCGTACGCACTTCCTCCAGGATTTTGTCGGCAACCTCCAATTGCGCATCGGAAAGCTCCAGCGTGGAAAAAAATGTGCGCGCTTCTTTTACCGTGAATTTACACACTTCGGTGATGGATTTCCCCGCCACGCGCACCGCGCGCGCTTCAGGACGCAGCCGCGTCCCATCGCACTCCGGACACTTGGCGTACCCGCGGTAGCGGCTCAGGAAAACGCGCACGTGCAGCTTGTATTTCTTGCGCTCCAGCCAGGCGAAAAATCCTTTGACGCCGTCAAAATCATTTTCCGGGTCGCCCTCGAGAATCCGTCCCCGGTCTTCCTCGGAAAGTTGCCGCCACGGAACATCCAGCGGAATGTTCCGCGCGCGCGCCCATCTCTTCGCCTCCTGAAACAAGCCGCGATAGCGCGGCTTCGTCCAGGGTTCGATCGCGCCGTCTTCCAGCGATTTGCTCGGATCGGGCACCACAAGATTCAAATCGAAATCAATCGTGTTTCCGAATCCCTGGCAGCGCGGGCATGCTCCGTAGGGATTGTTGAACGAAAAGAGCCGCGGCTCGGGTTCCTGATATATTGTGCCGTCGTTCTTGCATTCGAATCGCTCGTTGAACGTAAGCCGCTCCGCTTTTCCCGTCGCGGCCGAAGCGGCGCTCCCCGCGGCTGCGGCATCCGGCATGAATTCGAGAATGGCTTCGCCCTGCCCTTCTCGATAGCAAATCTCGATCGAATCAACCAGCCGTGAGCGCGATTCGGGATTCACCGCCAGGCGGTCCACCAGCACGTGTACCGGTTTCGCAAAATCGATGTCGAGCAATGTTTCCGGCGAGGAGAATTCATGCACCCGGCCGTCTTGGTACAACCGGTTGAACCCACGTTTCTGCAAATCCAGCAGCGCTTGCCGGAGCACGTCCTGAGGTGGAGGGGAGGCTTTTTTCTTCGCTACGCGGCGCGCGCCCGGCTGCTGCGCCTGCGCGATTCGAAGCTGATAGATCACGTAAAACCGCCGCCCTGGCTTAAGCGCAAGAATCCGCGTCGCAATTTCGTCGGGGCTGTCGCGGCGAACCTCCGCGCCGCACTTCGTGCAAAACGTCTGCCCGCAGCGCGCGTACAGCAGACGCAAATAATCGTAAATTTCCGTCGCCGTGGCCACTGTCGAACGCGGATTGCGCGTCGAGTTTTTCTGGCGAATCGCCACGGCGGGAGCGATCCCCGAAATCTCGTCCACGTCGGGTTTTTCCATTCGCTCCAAAAATTGCCGCGCGTAGGCCGAAAGCGATTCCACATACCGCCGCTGGCCCTCGGCGTAGATCGTGTCAAACGCAAGTGAGGATTTTCCGGAGCCGCTGACTCCGGTGACCACCGTAATCGCGTTGTGGGGGATGTCGACAGTGATGTTTTGCAGGTTGTGGACGCGCGCGCCTCGGACGCGTATCACTTCTTGTTCCGTCGCCGCCGCGCTGAGTGCTTTGGTTTCCAAGAGCAAGCTCAGACAGCGCGTCTGACGCGCGCTGCCTAAACTTTAAAGTATACGTCCGCGGCAAAATCGGGGCAAACGCGTCGCTCGCCTGTCTCGCGCGGAATTTGTTACGGCTCTTGGGTCAGACTGATCTGGCCGACTCCGCCTTCCACTTTGAGGTGAACCGTGACCGGGGACTTGCCATAAGCGTCGTTCACGTATTCGTCGCCGCCGTTGTGGCGGAAGCCGTCGGTGTCGATCGTGCCGATTCCCCCGGAAGCGTTCACGATCACGCCGACCTTGCGCGGAAGCCGGATGATGGCCTGGCCGACCCCACCTTCGATGTCCGCATGCAAATCGTGTTTGCGATCGCCGGTCAAATCCACTTCGACCCTGCCGGCTCCCATGTTGAGGCTGAGGTTCGACACGTCCAGGTCGCGCAGGCGCAAATCTCCTTCGCCCGCGCCCATATCGACGCGCAAATCGAGCGGGACCTGATTACCAAGATTGAGCGACCAGTTGTTGTGGGTGCGGCCAAACGTCGTGTGCATTTGTTCCTGCGAAATACGCAAATTCCCCACGCCTCCATCCACGTTGTATTCGACGCGAGGAGTTCCTTCATTTTCGTAGTAATCGAAATTGGCATCGAGCAAATGGGACGATCCGCCGCGCAGCGTGATCTGCCCCGCCCCCATGTCTAGCCCGACTCTCACGCTCTTCGCGTTTTGATAGTCGACGGTCTGCGTGTCATGCCGCGAAGCGGAAGAAAAACCACGCCCGCGCGAAAATACGCGCCCGTGCCAGGTTAGCGCGATCAGCACCAGAATAAATGCCAGAATGCCGACCGTCGTGCCCACCGATGAAGAAGACGCCGCGTTCGGATCCTTCCGCCGCCTTGCCGTATCCCAAATCTTGCCGAGACCGAGAAAAATGAGAATCAACGGCCAATAGGTCCCGAGAACTGGCCATGGATCAAAGGAGGGCCGCCAGTTGGCGTACAAGAACAGCGCGCCAAGCGTGATCAAAATAATTGGAAAAACAAGTGATCTCTGTCTCGGTGCTCCATCTTGAGGCATTTCACACCTTCCCACTCCGTAGTACGCACGCCGGTGAACAAAAGTTCGTTGTGCCAGCGTTTCTCGGCATTGCCTGGAGCATAGTCTCACTCACCGGGGTCGTCAAATTTCTTGCCATCACCACGGCGCGAAGCGGCCCGTCACCATCTCTGTGCTAAAGTTCAGAATGTCATGGCGCCTTTTCAACAGCCTTTTGAAAAAATCGTCTGGATCGTTTTGGATAGTGTGGGCATCGGCGCGCTTTCCGACGCCCCCGAGTATGGTGATGTGGGCCGCAACACGCTCGGCCACGTCGCCGAATCGCGCCCGCTTGCCCTGCCAAATCTTGTGCGCCTTGGCCTCGCGAATATTGCGCCCCTGAAGCATCTCACTCCGCCGGCCAATCCGCTCGGCGCGTTCGGCAAGGCCGCCACGCATTCTCCCGGCAAGGACACCACCACCGGCCATTGGGAAATGGCCGGTGTGTGGCTCGATCAGGCGTTTCCCGTCTATCCCAACGGTTTCCCGCGCGAGCTCATCGCGGAATTCGAGCGCCGCATCGGCCGCCAAACACTCGGTAACAAGCCCGCATCGGGTACCGAAATCATCAAAGAACTTGGCGAAGAGCATGTGCGCACGGGAAAACCCATCGTGTATACCTCCGGCGACAGCGTTTTTCAGATCGCCGCGCACGAAGGCATGATTCCCATCGCCGAGCTGTACCGCATGTGCGAAATCGCGCGCGCGTTGCTCGACGGCCCTCATCGCGTGGGGCGCGTGATCGCGCGTCCCTTCGAGGGCGCCCCCGGCCACTTCGTGCGCACTTCGCGCCGGCATGATTACGCCGTCGATCCGCCGAAGCCCATGCTGCTCGATGTGCTCGCCGACCGCGCCGTGCCGATCTTCGGCGTCGGCAAAATCCACGACATTTACAATGGCCGGGGCGTCGCGGACTATGTCACTACGAAAAGCAACGCCGACGGGATGGAAAAATTTACCGCTGCCGTTCGCGCACGGAAAAACGGCCTAGTCTTCTGCAATCTCGTTGATTTCGACATGTTGTACGGTCACCGCAAAGACGTCGAAGGATTCGCCCAATCTCTGGAAGAATTTGACCGCTTGCTCGGCCCTTTCCTCGCGCTCTTCGGCAACTCCGACCTCTTACTAATCACCGCCGACCACGGCTGCGATCCCGACCCGCGCTGGCCCACCACCGACCATTCGCGCGAGTATGTGCCGATCCTGGCGTTTTCTCCGGGCTGCGGTGCCTCCGCGAACCTCGGCGTACGCCAAACGCTCGCCGACATGGGACAGACGATCGCCGAAAATTTCGGCGGTTCCATCCCGCATGGAAAAAGTTTCTTGCACGAAATCACAATGTAGCGGCCGGGCCTTAGCCCCACTCTTTGTGGTGGCGTGTCTTCAGATCCGTGCCTCCCTCCGAGCCGTGAGCCGATTGTCACCTTCATCCCTGCCAAAAAAACGGAACGGAAGTGCTCCATAAGTTGCCAACCTGGTGTATGCTTGCCCCCATTGTAGTAAGCCAGCGCGGAGATTCGGGCTCACTCGAAATTCTATTCCTTTACAGGAGGTTTTCATGGCGTCTGCGACATTGGTTAGCGGGTGCGCGGTCTTGGTCGCTTTACTGGCAGCTTATGTTCCTCTGATCTACATCCGTAAGACGAATAAGGTTCTCAAGGTTCTCGAACAAATTGAGGTCAACACGCGCAAATAGGTAACCTGGCTGCGCCAAGAGTGCTGCAATCGTTGCTCTATTCCCGGTCGAATGGAGCCTTCTTCCACCTGCTGCTGCGGGTTTCTGTCTCGCTGTCATTTTGAGTGCGGCCAAGGCATACGATGCCCCGCCAGCGTTGATTTGCCATGCATGGACAAGCCATTTCTCCTCTCCGCCCCAACGAGTCTGCCCTGCGCTTCCTTGACATGACTTCTTACCCGGGGTATGCGGCCGCGTTGTTGATTGGGTAGGTACCGCACCTACGGCCCTCATGGATTTTTTTGCTACGTTTCTCAGCGCTTTCGCCCTGAGCTAACTTCTTCCGCGCCTCCGGCGCTTGTCTGTAGTGAGAACGGCACCTCATTTAGCGAAACAGGAGAAGATTCACGCTAGAATGGCCCGCCACAATCGGAGAGCCGTTTGCGCGCTACGCACGCTATTGTCTACTGCTCGGTTGACGCCTTCATCCCGTTGCGCGGAAAAATCGCGCCCGGGTTCGCGGAGTTCTGCGCGGAGCTTAGAGAAGCGAACATTCCGTGCACTTGGCTCAGCAACAGGAGCCGCGCGCAGCTTGACGATCCGCTGCGTAAGCTCGACCATCAAGAGCCGTTTATTGCCGAGGGTGGCAGCGGGGTTTACATCCCAGTGGACTACTTCCACCTGCGCGGGGAAAAGAGCGAACGCCTTGGACGGTTCTTGTGTATCCCCGTGGCGCAGGCGCAGCCCGCCGCCGTGGAAGCTCTCGAAAGCCTGTCGCAGGATACGGGCGTCGAGGCGGTCGCGCTGCGATCGCTCTCGCCGCGCGAGCTGGCGCAGAACTCAGGTCTGCCACAGCGCGAGGCGGAGCTTGCACGGCAACGGGATTTCGACGAGCTTTTTTTCTTTGTCGGCGCTTCGGAAAGCAACATCGAGCGCTTCCGGGAGGAAGCTGGGCGGCGCAAGCTGCAGTTGCGCCCGCGAGGTGTGCTGTGGTCACTGGCGGCTGGAGCAAGCGTCCCACATTGCGTGCGGGAGATCACCAAGCTCTATGACCGCGCGCTGCATGGGCACGTACCAACGGTTGCTGTCGCCCCGTTGGAGGAAGCTGCGGATGCAATGGCGGCCTGCGACCGGCAATTCTTAGTGAGCGCAAGACCGATCGTTCTGGGTGCGAGACCGGTCTTACCGGGTACCAGTCCGGGGGAAGTACCCCGTACATCGGCGGGCAAGAATTCACGCACCAAGTGGATTTCGCTCGGCTCGGCGGAGGATTGGGAGGAACTCGCGAGACAAATCGTCACGACTCGATAGAAGAATTCGGGAACAAACTTTCTCTCTTGCGCGGCGGATTACACACACCTGCGGATATTTGAGACGTTTTCTCCGTTGGCCAAAAAACATAAGACGCGTATTTTCAGCTCGTTGACAAGGCTGAAGGCAATGAGGACTATGGCCGATCAATTGCCCCTTCCAATAATGACAGAGGTCGTCACCATCTACCTCTTGAAGCTCGGACTGGCTTGGGAATATCTGAGGGGGCGCGCCGAGTACTAGGAGATGAATAACTATGACTCGGCTACTTCGCTCGCTTCGCGTTCCCGCCACGGAATCACAATTAGGGTTTGTGCTGGCGGTCAGCGCCATGGTCATGGGCTTGATGTCGCTAGTGATCGTTTGGCAAGCGCAGATTATTGCGCACCAGCGCGACGCGATCCGCTGGTTAGAGGGTTTGAGGTTCGGCGCCTAACGCGTTGCTAGGAAATCGTGTGGGATTGCTGTGGCGCTCCTGCAAATTTTTGCGCCCGCGCTGCGATTCAGGAGGATAACCGGCGGCGACTTTTTCTTCCCAATGTGATTAAATGGGCGCACAGGGGAGATCAAGTTATAGGGGAGTAAAACCATGAAACGCACCTTAGCTCTTTTCGTTCTCGCAAGTTTGCCGGCGCTGCTGCCCGTAGCCCCGCTGCGTGCCAGCGCCATGCAGACCGCTCCGGACAGCAATGGTGCCCCGGCGCAATCCCAGGCGTCAAGCCGGGCTTCGTCGCACGACCGCCATAACCGGCATCACCGTACCATCAACAAAAGCAAGCACCGCCAGCATCACCGCCAAACCTCCAAGAAATAATTTTCTGGAGAGAATGCGCTGAACGAAATTTAGAAAAAGGGGAAGCCTGGCGGCTTCCCCTTTTTCAATTTGCTGTGTCGTCTGCAAAGCGACGTAAACAGCACGTGCGTTTCGCGAGCGACGCGCACCGCGAGTGCGGTGTGATCAGCGCTTGCTTCGCTCTAAGCCCGGTGGAATCATGTCCCCTCCGGAGCTCGATGAGCTCACGCCCTGCTTGTACTCCTGGAAAATGTGGAATGCAAGCGAATAAATGGAGAAGTGAAGAAATTTACAGAGGCTGGCACGGAGTTTTGTTTCCGGGAGGTCGCGCGTTTTGGAGGCTCTCACTTGATGAAGAGGGTTTCGCGAAGCTGGTCGCGGCTGACAAAAGATTTCATGGTGCGGTAACGGAGGAAGAGGTCCTGGATCTCGCGATTCTGGAAGACTTTTTGCGCGGGACACAATACGGGAGAGGAAATCACCTGCAGGTTATTCGAATCGAATACACGGTAGCGCTGGAATCCCGCAGGCTTCTTGCTATGAAACATCGCGAAAACAATGCCGCCGGGCCGCAGAAGGTCGGTGAGCGAAGTAACAATTTGCTTGCCGAGCGCGGGTTCAAAGTAATCCAGCAGATCCCACAGAAGCACGGCGTCAAAAGAAGAAGGGGGATATTGAAGGTTGGACTCAAGGAATCGCGCGGCGCGGCCATTGGGGGTCATGTCCAGCGATTCATCGATGGCGCCAATTTCCCGGAGGCGAGCTTCTTCCTCGGTGAGAAAAGCTTTCCAACCGCGGAGAATATCTTCCGAGGAGACACGAAAACCGCGCTCGATAAAAAAGCTCAACGTGGTTTGCCAGGCAGGGCCCAAATCGAGGAGCGTTCCGCGGCCGAGTCCGTCCAGGTTCCAAAGAAATTCTTTGAGCCCATTGGAAAGACGCGTGGTTTCAGACATTTCGGGCGCCCGGGGCGAGCCCACAGCTGGTGGATGAAAACCGGGGGAGGACGGATTGCCCTTCCCTTGTGGAGGCCGGGAGGCTTGCCGACCCAAAGCGCCAGTGCCAATGCCGAGTTTGTTGAGAAGCCCCATGGATCAGACCGCCGCGGTTCCGGAGTTTAATTTCGTGGATTCCGTCGAGAGGCTGGAAATGCCTGCCGAAGCAGCGCGCGCTTCCGGGGCCTTGGCCGGAGCTTTTCCTGCTTCGACTTTTCCGCGCAAGGTTCCGCCTTCCTCGATGGAAAGGCGCTGGGTTTGAACTTCGCCGAGGACATGGGCGGTATTCCAGAGCTGCACTTTCTCGCGGCCAAAGATCTTACCTTCGACGCGTCCGCGCACGATGACTTCGCGGGCGCTGATGTCGGCCTTGACGGAGCCATTGGGGCCAACGGTCAGGCTGACGTCACCCATATCGAGTTTGCCCTCGATGTGGCCATCGATGAAAAGATCCTCGCTTCCTCTCACATCGCCCTTGATCCTGATGCCCTGACTGATGCACGCGGTAGCGCGTGGGGAAACGGGAGGAGAGGAAGGATTCTCGCGCGAGCTAACAGGGGGAGTGACAGGGGCAGAAATCACAGCAGGGGCTGTGGAAATCTCTGGAACAGCTTGAATCTTCGAATCTTCTTTTTTCCACATCAAACACCTCGACATCGAAATGGAATTTTCGAAGCCGCCTATCACAGGGCTGGTTGGGAGCCGCGACTCAGAAGAGTGAAGATAGTACACGACTTAGCGGGTGTAAACAAGAATGAGAGGTGGCAAATGTTGGGTGTGACGTGAAAGCCTATACTATATACAGGGGATTTAGAGCGCTCAGTCCTACCACCGCTTGTGTTTGGGGCGGCGCAGATGCGCTTCCGCCCAGCTCCCAAATGGCTACCACGTAGCCAGCCATTTCGCGAGTTAACTCTTTGATAGATTTACGATGCCGCCACCAACTCTGGGGGTCGAAATCTCCATCAGGGGCGCTTGCGAGGAGCACGCGAGTGGCCGCCGGAAAAACATGGCGGAAAATGTAGCGGGAGCGACGCGTGTGATAATTCGAGGTAACGATGATGACGCTGCGCCATTTCTTTTTTGAGGCAAGCAGCGCAAGAGCACGAGCTTCGTCTTTCGTGCTATCCGCATCCTGGGCAAACGCTTCTATTTTGTCTTTGGGGACGCCGCGCTCCGCCAAGTCATGGACCATAAGACCTGCGATCCCCGCATACGGGCGCAAGCGCCGACCGCTGGCGACGATCACGGGCGCCATACCGTGGCGGTACAATTCCGTCGCGCGCTGAGCGCGATCGGCGTAGAAATTATCATCACTCAAAACAATGATGGCGTCCGAGCGCTCGAGGGAATCTTCCACAATCCAGGTTTCTCCAACAAAGCGGAGGATAGGGGCTCGCACCAGATAAAGCAAAGCGCAAAAGGCGAAGAGGAACAACACCGCCATGGACTTCGCGAGAATTCCACCGGCTTGGCTACGGGCGAGAGATGGGGAGCAGCGCCCTTTCACGAGCCTGGATCCAGAGAACGAAGGTATTCGGCGGCTTGCTCGGGCAAGACCGCGTTGAAATAGACTTCTTTAATGCTGTACGACTTGCTTCGTTTCTCCACGATGGGGAGGATTTCAATGTGCCAGTGGAAGTCGTCCGCCAGAGTCTTCCAATAACTGGCACGGCCGCCCTTGGTGCTGCGAGTGTTGGGCGCGGTATGGACAACCAAATGAAACGTGAGGGCAAATTTTTCCAGGCGGCGCAGAACTCGGCCAAGTAAGGCCGCGAGTTGGCGGCGATTGGAGCCTGGGCGGGGCTGTTCGAAGAGGTGATTATGGCGCCGGTGCAGCAACCAAATCTCGTAAGGAACGCGGGCAGCGTACGGGCACAAGGCATAGTAGTCGCCTTGCACATCGACGATGCGCTTACCCTGTTTCTCCTCCTGCCGGACGATATCGCAATACACGCAGCGTTCCCGCTCCCTGAACCAGTCGCTTGCAGAGTGCAGCTCGTACTTGATGCGCCGGGGAACAAAAATTGTGGCAGTTACTTCCGAATGCGCGTGTGTCCATTCTTCGCCAGCCAAGGAGCCTTGATTCTTATAAACACTGACGTATTTGAAGCGCGCGTCTTTTTTCAGATCAGAGATTCGCGAGGCCCAGACCCAGAGGACGCGTTCGATTTCTTCATCGCTTAACTGCGACAACCGTTTTTCGTGAGAGGGCGTTTCGACAACGACTTCGTGAGCTCCGACAGGACCCATTTTGTCGTACATTCCTTCGGCAAGACGGCCGACTTCTCCCTCGATGCGATAAAGCGGTTCGGGATGAGGGACCACCCGCACTTGCCAAGGACCTTCCGCGGGCCAGGTAAGGATAGCGGCCTTATTTTGAAGAGCGGCAGGTTCCAAGGGGCAGTCCTCTACCGGTTCACGCGGCACGTCCCGGTGGCCCAGGACTACCCAGCTCTGCGTGATGGGATCTTTTCGGAGTTCCATGCAGTGATCTTCAGCAAAGGATATAGACGGGCAATGAGCCCTCGCGTTGTGGATGGGAGCACGGCGTTTCAACGAATTCTAAACGAGCAAGAAAGCAAAAAGACCGCCACAAGGAATTTCGCATGAGCGTAGTTTGTTTCCCGCTTATCTAATTGTCAAGCAAGGGAGAGAGAGTGTCATGGGTTTATTCCCGTTCAACGAGACATGCGCCCACATGAAAGTGACCTCATCGGGGATCGAGACTCATTCGTGAGAAGCTTAATAGAAGTCAAATCGCGCTGATCAGAGCGTACCATCCTAAACGTCGCTACGGGACCGGCAAACCGGAGGGTGCGGCATCCGAATCCTGCTATAGCGGCAACTGCAAACGCCGCATTAGGTCCTAGAAGCAAGGATCACAGCCTGATCATGCAAACCCTTGGACTCAAGAACTGCCCCTAAACACCATGTGGCAAGGGAAAAGTCGGATCCATTTTGATGATTTTCTAAAGACTTAATTAATAGATAGTTTGTGCATAGACAGGAAATGAGAGCGTTAGTGGCTACTGGGGTCGCGCAGCGTCTCGCTGTGAACGGAAGTGGGATCCACAAGAAAACGGGCGACGGTCGGTCCAAGCGAGATGCAAGTGAGACTTAGATGTCCGCAAGGTGAGTCTAAGGCCATGACAGGTGCATCGTTCGCGGCAGCAAACTCCAGCGCAGGTGTGGAGTTCACCATGTGGTCTTGCGGCGAAATGATGACGAGGAATTTTGCGCGAACGCGTTTCGCAAGCTGAGCCAGTGTACTGCCAAATTCATCCGGGATGTCCAGGGCAATAATGGCTTGCCGCTGGCGAATTCGGTCGCTTGCTGTTCCGCCGTCGCCTTTGGCATTTTTCCTAAGCTCCGCGAGAAACGCATCGAAATTCTTGGGGTTGGTGTGCGCCACTCGATCGGCGGGGGAGGTGAGATTCATGGAATCGATTTCCTCGGAAACTGCGAGGCCCCGGCTGAGAGGTCCCGTTGGACTCCCGTGATTCCACGCGGGATCAAGCTCGATGGCGTCTATTTCAGCAGTCCAGAGCAGCTTGTCGAAAGAGGTGGATTGAGGTGAACCAGCCATCGGGATAGCCGTGTCCATGAAATCAGGATATGCCGCAGCCCATTCGAAGGTTTGCATGCCACCCATGGAAATCCCCATCACGGCGCGGAGATGCGAGAGGTGCAGCACTTCGGTTGCGAGGCGATGCTCGGATTCCACCATGTCGCGGATTGAGAATGTCGGAAATTTCAGAAGCGGTTGGCTCTTGCTGTTCGAAGGCGAAGCCGATACACCGTTGCCGATTGCGTCCACGAGAATCACGTAATAGTTCCTGGTATCAACGACCCTTCCCAGGCCGATGAACTGCAGTAAGTCCTCTGACTTGCCTCCCAGCCAAGTGGGCCAAAGAACAGCATTCGAACTGTCAGCATTAAGTCTGCCGAGTGTGCGATAGCCCAGACGGAAATCATGAATGACCTCGCCACTCTGCAATTTGAAGTCGCCAAAGGCGGCAAATTGCTGAATGCCCTCGTCGCGCAAAGACTGAGCCGAAACTGCGGGGATTGCGCACGTCGCAAGGAGAAACAAGAGATAGGCTGCGAATGGGGTCCTGTTTTTCATAGTTCGCATTTTACTTCACACCGGAAGTCCAATGAGCTATCTCTCCGATCATCACCAATCATTGCTCCGCAAGTCCAAGCACTCAGCCAAAAAAACTCGAACCTCTCACATCTTGAAGATAAGTATCGGCGGAGCTACGGCTTGGCTGCCGAAACACAGGGTTTCAGCGTGATCCACAATAGCTCGATGGGCTTGTCTCCAATATTACCCGACTGGTGCTTTTCGCTCAGGTCCACCTTGGGGAACCAACCGACGGAGCCGTCCGG
>JACXTT010000517.1_pt1 | contig 65658 bp, 43 predicted proteins | sample 9270951 | NCBI WGS metagenome assembly JACXTT01 (sample SAMN15532306, study PRJNA645909) | rock metagenome | isolation source: weathered quartz diorite | place: Puerto Rico | collected 2017-06-21 | reverse complement strand
CTTGCCATCGGGCGACCAGAAAACCCCATAAACGTAATGGCCCACCACAGAATCGTTGAATGGCTTGCCGTCGCGCACGTCCACGCGAACGGTGCTCCGCGAATTCACGTCGTAGATCAGCAGATCCGGGATCGGATTCGTCGTGCCCGCTTTGGGATACGGTTCAACTTCCATGCGATCCTGGACGCCGGTCAATTTGCCCACCAGATAGAAGTCGAGCACGCCACTCTCATCGAAACGATAGAACGCGACTTTGTCACTGTTTGTGGACCACCAAATCGCTGTTGTTTGATCCAGTTCCTCCCCGTACACCCAGCTCGCCGTTCCGTACTTAACACGAGTTTTTTCGCTCCCGTCCTGAGTGAGAGCGAGTTCGTTGGTGCCATCGGCGTCGCTCACCCAAAGATTTCGGTCCCGATAGAATGCCTTCAATTTGCCGTCGGGCGAGATCGTGGAGGCTTGTTGACGGCCCCGCGCCACACCGGCCGGCCGGGTTCCACGCCGGCCTCCTCCACGCCGTTCGTCACCCACGCTACCGGTTGAATTGGTGAGGCCCGGGCCCAATTCCACGGTGTGACCGGCCGCGATCTCATAGCGGTAGCGCTTTCCGTTCTTCTGGAACTCGAATGCCTTACCCCCATCCTTCCACGTGACAGACAGGTTTCCCAACTTGACTACATCGGTCAGTTCGCGATTGAGTCGCTGAGCTTGGGCGTAAGCCGGCATCGTCTTGAGACGATCCTGCGCCAATGCGAGCGTTGGGAGAAAAACCACACTTGCGAAGAGCGAGGTTTGGAGAGTCCAAAAGTTCCGGGAAAGGCCGCCTGCGAAGTTCCAAGCCCCAAACACCAAGCTCCAGAGAAACTCCAAGAACCAAATCTCAAAGAACCGACGTGTGTAACCTGGTGGTCCGTTGGAGCCTGGTGCTTGGTGTTTCCCTGGATCTTGGATGTTTAAGCTTGGAGTTTTTCTGTTCAATGTTCCACCAGCGTAGTTTTCAAGCTCGCCTTCTGCATCAGCTTGTAAATGGGATACACTTTTCCCGCTTCCAAATAGGCATCGAGAAAATTCCAGGTCACCAACCCATCCTCGCTCTCAGGCTCAAGCAGATATGCGGCAAGCATTCCCAGAGGCTGCGCCGTGCGCACCACGAGAGTGCCCTCTGAAAATGGGACTTTTTCCGCCTCGTAGCGGCCGCGCAGCGCCATTACGTGATGCTTTTGCGTCAGGCTTTCGTCGCGGCGAACCTCGTCGATGTGGAGGGTCGCCATCTTGAGCTCGATTGGGCGCGTCAACTGCTCGAGAGTGATTCCGTGCGCCAGCAAATTTTGCCGAATGCCCGCCAGACCAGGTTCATCCTTGAAAAGATAGGCGTGCGCTGCCGGAATGGTCCGCGTCGCCTCAAACTCACCGTAATCCAACATTTTCATTGGCGTAAAGCTATTCTCCACCATCGCCCTCATCTCGCGGCCTGAGCGAGGGTTCTTAACTTTGGTGATCTCCCCGACCAGAATTTCGACCGGTTTGGACAGCGGCTTCGGTTTATGCTCGACGCCGATCTTGAAACCAGCGCCAGTCGCAGCGCGGCGCATGGTCTCTGAATCGGCGCGCTCGGTCAGTCGCCGGATTTCCTTACCGTGGTCAGCGGAGTATCTCAAGATCTCCTCAACGAACGCCTCGGTGACTTCGATGCGCCGACGGAAATCGAGATAGCTGTAGGCTTCCGACAGGATGCTCAAGCGGTTGCGAAAGCCGAAATAATTCACGCCCACGCGCGGTTGTGGCGAAAAGGCCAGCCACACGCGCTCGTCTTTGCTGGGGGGCCCGGGAATCGCATTCGAGAAATTGCCATAGTAATACGTGCGAAATCCATGTCGGGCACGCATCGCTTCGGTCAGCGCAGGCATTAGCCGGCTGCGGTGATAATCTATCAACTTTGGATTCAGAGAGGGATTGAGCGGAATCGAATAGGTAAGATGATAGCCATGATAGGAACCGTCCGTCGTATGGAGATCCACTGTGACCTGCGGGTCCCACTGTTTGACGAGGCGAATTAGCGACTGCGTCTCCGGCGCGTCCAGCTTCATGAAATCGCGGTTGAGGTCCAGGCCTTGGCCGTTTTCACGCCGCCCAACGCCGCCAATGGGGCCGTTCTGCGATACGCGATTCGTCAGGCTGATTCGTTCATTGCCGTCTGCATTATAGACCGGCGCAATGAGCACGATGAGTTTGTCCAGCAGCGGACGCAAGTCTCCAAGTACAAGCCGCCGCGCAAGGTGCTGGGCCGCTTCTTTGCCCTCCACTTCGCCTGCGTGAATATTCGCCAGGATAAGCACGACTGGTATGCCCGAGACTCTAGCGTCGTTCGGTTCACGAATAAGTGGCTTGGACAGAATCGCGAGAGGTAAGTCGCGGCCTTCGTGCGAACGGCCGACCGACTCGAAGTGGATCAACGAACTGCGCCGCTGAAGCTCGCCAAAGAATCGCAGCACGTCCTCCAGTCGGCTGGTTTCTTCGTAATTCGTAAGTTCCGCGCGCGATTTCAAGGTGCCTTCCGTCGTGGCTGGTTGGTTTTCACCACCATTCGCGGCGGCCGTCAGGAGCAGAAGTCCTAGCAGAACGCCGGTCGCTCTCATGGCCACTCGTTGTGCGAATTACAATGGAACCCACGCTCACTTGAACGCGCGATATCCTGGCGCGGAGTGGCACGCATGAGGCCGGATTGTGAATGGGCAAGCTTGTTCGCGCAAATTATTTCGGTGTAAAGCAGTTCCCATCGCTCAGCATATTAGCTCGCGAACACTTGCGGCGACACTTGGCGCGACTATCCTGCTCCAACTGAACCCATGAAGCTGCTTCAAATTGGTTTGATTGGCGACTACAACGCAGCGGTAACGGCGCATCAGGCCATCCCGCTTGCGCTGGAACTGGCCGCGGCAGCGGAGGGAAACTGCCGCGTTGAACCAAGCTGGCTGCCGACCGAATCACTCGTCCACGATTTCCCTGGTAAGTTATCGGGGTTCAATGGCCTGTGGTGCGTGCCGGCTAGTCCTTATGCGAGCATGGAAGGCGCGCTCGGAGCCATACGATTCGCCAGAATCGGACGCGTTCCGTTCCTCGGCACCTGCGGCGGATTTCAGCGTGCCTTGATCGAGTATGCTCGCAATGTGCTTGGTCTGGCTCAGGCGGAGCACGCAGAAACGAATCCCGATGCGGCTCTGCTATTGATCTCACGTCTCGCTTGTTCCCTCGTCGAGCAGAATGGGCAAATTTTGCTGAAAGAAGGCTCCCGCATCCACCGGATTTATAGGCAGTCGGAAATCCACGAGACGTACCACTGCAATTTTGGATTGAACCCAGCTTATGAGGGGAAGCTCGCGAATGGCCATCTTGAATTTACGGGGCGCGACGGGGCAAGGGAGCCCAGGGTGCTGGAGCTCAACGACCATCCGTTCTTCATTGCCACTCTCTTCTAACCGGAGCGTACTGCCTTGCGAGGCGAAGTCCATCCGCTCATTCGGGCGTTTCTCCAGGCCGCAGGTTCTTGCTGACCGGGCTCATCTCAGGGTGGATTCAAAACTTGGGCCTGTATGTGCCGCTCGCGCGGTGATCGAGTCGAATTGTGATTTGCTTGCTGGAAGGAGTGCGAGCTATACTCATCTGTGTGATTGGTGATATCCGTCGACATGTGTGAGAATTGATCACGACGTTGCAATCGCACTCAAACTATTTGCCTCGGGACGCTGCCGGGACCAAACATTTTCCCGGTAGTGCACAACAGAAGTGCCAAATTCTCGGTTTCGCGCTGCTGTTGGCTTCGTGGGCCAGTGCGCAAACCTTTCCCGGAGCCGTAACTGCGTCGAACGCCTTTTCCTCTCCATTTCCTCGATCCGTGCCGCCAACCGCAGCTCACGGAACGACCAACGTCCAGCCGGCTCTTTCGGAGATGAACGTGAACCAGGCCGTGATGGTCACGGTCGAATTGAGTTTTGCGGGACCGATGCCGAGCATTGCGGACGCGCTTAGACACGTCGAACGACGGCAGCAACCGGACGACGGTACTGGCCGAGTTTTCGCCATTCTCGATGCCTATGGCGAGCCGACTGCGGATGGACAGAAGCTGCACATGTCCATGCACGTGAGCGCCGAAAAAACGGGTGTAGGCGCGTTGATCTTCCGCCGCACGGGAGAAGTCTTGTGGCAGAGCCGCATCGTCACCGGTACTAACACCCACCTGTTCACCGGCAAAGGATTGACCATTTTGATCAACGATGCCGCCGGCAAATCGGCCATGGTCGATGGCTCGGGAAATCCCGCGTCAATTCTCCAGGCTCGATTGCGCGACAGCAAGACGTTGATTCGCGACTTCTGGGCCGACGGAGCCGAGCGCGAAGTGACTTTCCTTTATAGCGCCTGTGGTTGTCCCGTAAAGGCGTTGGTTCGCCGGACGGGGGAGCGGACGCAGCGCACGAAGGAGCTGCCGGTCATGTTCCCGGATGACCCGGCGGTGATGGAAGTGATCGGGCATCTGATGGGTTGGAACTGACTTCTGACCCGCCAGTTTAACGCCATGTTGATACGGCTGGTTTTGATCCTCGCGCTATTTCTGACGTGGAGCGGCGTCGGCGCGGACTTTTGGGTTGCACCCAATGGGAACGACGCCAATCCAGGCACGCGGGCAAAGCCAATTGCCTCACTCGAACGCGCCCGCGACGCCTTGCGCGCGCGCAAGGCGTCGCAGGTCATGGTGCAGGAAAGGTTTACCATCTGGTTGCGCGGCGGCGATTACCTTCGCACCAACGCACTGGAATTGACCACTGCCGATTCCGGCACCGCCGAGTCGCCAGTGGTCTGGCGCGCCTGGCGGGACGAAGCGGTTCGGCTGCTGGGTGGTCGGACGCTGTCCGGTTTTGCGCCCGTCTCTGATGCCGCCGTGCTCGCGCGTTTGGAGGAGAAGGCCCGCGGGCACGTCGTGCAACTCAACCTGAGCGCGCTGGGCATTTCGGAGCTCGGAGAAATGAAATCGAGGGGTTTTGGCCGCCCCACGGCGACGGCGCATTGCGAACTGTTTTTCGATCACCGTCCGATGACGCTAGCGCGCTGGCCCAACGAGGGCGAGTTTGCGAAGATCGCGGGTTATCCGGCCGTATCCGACCGCAAAGACGAGCATGGCGGGAAACTGGGCGAACTTCCGGGTGGGTTTCGCTATTCTGGTGACCGTCCGCGGCGCTGGCCGGAGGTGAGCGACCTCTGGGTGCACGGTTACTGGGCTTACGATTGGGCGAACTCCTACGAGAAGGTGGCTTCGCTGGATGTCGAGCAGCATCTAATCAAGACCGTCGCGCCCTACGGTCTTTACGGGTTCCGCCAAGACCAGCGCTTTTATTTCCTCAATGTGCTCGAGGAACTCGATCAACCGGGCGAGTGGTTCCTTGACCGCCAGGCGGGCGTTCTTTACTTCTGGCCGCCAGACAAATCCTCGGCGGAAATTCTGCTTTCCCTTCTTGCGCAGCCATTGCTGAAGCTCATCGGGGTGTCCAACGTCACTTTTCGAGGTTTCGCGCTGGAAGCGACGCGCGGCAACGGCGTCGAGATTTACGGTGGCGCGAGCAATCGCATCGCCGGTTGCCTCATCCGAAATGTGGGCAACAGCGGCGTGGTCATCGAAGGTGGCGCCGGCCACGCGGTCAGTGGCTGCGACATTCTGGACACGGGCGATGGCGGCGTCTCGTTAACGGGTGGCGACCGCAAAACGCTTACTCCCGGAGGCCATGTCGTTGAGAATTGCCGTTTTCAGTGTCAGGGTCGCTGGTCTAAGTGCTACGTGCCGGCGGTGGCGCTTAGCGGCGTCGGCCAGCGCGCGGCGCACAACCTCATCAGCGATCATCCGCACTGCGCCATCCTTTTCTGGGGCAACGATCATGTGATCGAGTTCAACGAGATTCACCATATTGCGCTGGAAACGGGCGACGTCGGCGCAATCTACACCGGACGCGACTACACGTTCCGGGGAAACAAAATCCGCCACAATTTCATCCATCACACCGGAGGAGTGGGCATGGGGTCGATGGGAGTTTATATGGACGATTGCGTCAGCGGGACGGAAGTGTTTGGCAACGTGTTCTTCAAGGTGCACTGGGCAATGTTCATCGGCGGCGGGCGCGATCATCGCGTCGGGAATAATTTGTTCGTGGACTGTGACCCCGCCGTGCGGGCCGATGGCCGCGGACTCGACAAATCGCCGGTTTGGCGCAGCATGGTAAACAATTACATGCGGGGAAAGCTGGCCGAGGTGCCGCTGTCGCTCTATCGCGAGCGTTACCCGGCGCTGAAATCGCTCGATCAATATTACGGACCGCCGGAAGGCCCGGCGATCACCGGCGAAGCGTTCAAGGGCGTGCCGCCGGATGACAACGTGATCGCGTGCAACGTCTGCGCCGGCAATTGGCTTGAAGTCGGCTGGCACGCGACCTGCGAAACGCTCGGGATTGAAAACAATCTCACCAATGCTGCTTCCAGCCTCGTCTCGTCGCCCAACGATCAGTCATGCGTGACTGCCTTCGAGTTGAAGAAGGACTCGCCGGCCTGGGCGCTGGGCTTTCGACCCATTCCTCTCGAAATGATCGGCCTTCGCGATGACGAATTACGCCTCAGGTTGAAGCACCTCTCTGCCGCGGTCACGCACTAGTCCAGCTCCCGGAGATCGCACGCCAAAAACCCGAACTATCCTTCGATGTCCAAACCCAGTAATTACCGAAGCATGCTTCCTCGCATTGTGACCCAAATCTGCGCGGTAACTCTCCTTCTGTTCGTCCGCGCTGCCACAGCGGCTGAAACCTCCTACCCGCTCGAAGTCTCCCCGCCCGAACACCGGCGAATGACCGATCCGAAAACCGGGGCCGAGTTGTTGTTCCTGACCACGAACCCAGACAAGGACTCCAACCTCTATTTCCATGAGTACTCGTGGTTGTCCGACGAGTCGGTCGTCCTGTTCAACTCATCGCGCAAGAACGGCGGGCTGATGGGTTACGTGACCGCGACCGGCGAACTGATTCGCTTCAACAGTCCGCAAGGCCGACTCGGTGCCGCAACCGCTGCTGCCAAGGGCAATGCTGTGCTCGCCGTGCGCGGACGATCCATCATAGAGGTCAAGCTCGTCATCCAACCCTCCAGCGCGCCGATGGAGCGCGTTTCGCGTGTCAGCGCCGCCGAGCGCGTCTTGTGCTCCTTGCCGGACGGGGCTCCTGCGACGTCGCTGAATCCGAGTTGTGACGGCAAGTATGCGGCGCTGGGCGTCAGCGGTTTCACCGACAAGACCCGCGGGCCGGCGATCTGCAAGATCGACCTCAAAACGGGCAAACTGAGCGAGGTGTGTCGCCTACCGCAGTCGCCGGGTTACGGTGGGCACGTGCAATGGAGTCGCACGAATCCGCACCTGATCAGCTTCGTCGGCGGCCGCGGCCCGACGGGCGATGTGGCCGGACCGACGCATGCTTCCGCGGGACAGGAGGATTATGCCGTGCGTGAACAGCGATTGTGGGTGGTGGACATTCGTGACGGTGTACCACGCAACGTCTATATGGCCGAAGAGGGCGAATTAGTCACGCACGAATCCTGGTGGATCAACGACCAACTCCTGTTTTGCGGCGGCAAGAGCCGGAATTCGGCAGTGCTTTCGCACGTGAAGGCGTTGAACATTTATACTGGCGAAGTCCGTATCGTGGGCGCGGGCGCCTTGTGGCCAGATGCTTTGCCTGCGGACGCGGCGCGGCTGAACTGGTGGCATGCATCCGGCAGCGCTGGCGGACGCTGGGTCGCGGCGGACAACTGGCACGGCGACATCATGCTCTTCGAGGGCAAGACAACACGCCCCCATTTGCTCACCACCGGCCATCGCACCTACGGTCAGGGCGAGCACCCACATGTCGGCTGGGACCGGAAGGGAGAGAAAGTAATTTTCGCCTCCCACATGCTGGGCGACCTTAATGTCTGCGTCGCCACGATTCCCAAGGCATGGCAGGCTGCCGTGTCGGCGAACGATGACGGCCTGCGAACACCCCGGAAGTAGCGCAAGCCTGGTATTGTCCGCACCCACCCAATCCAGCTTCAATCATTTGCGCTCCGGCAACCCTTGGCTAAAGTTAGCTCATGGCTGCTAACGTTCGTTTCCTCATGTGCCCTCCCGACCTCTACGAGGTCGATTACGTCATCAATCCGTGGATGGAAGGCAACATCCACAAGTCTTCCCGCGCGGTGGCCGTCGAGCAGTGGCAGGCCTTATATCGACTCCTGCAACAGAATGCCACCGTCGAAAAGATCACCCCACGACCGGGCTTGCCTGACATGGTCTTCACCGCCAATGCGGGAGTGGCGGTCGGCGAGAAGGTTGTTTTGAGTCGTTTTCTCTACCGCGAGCGCCAGGGCGAACAGGAGCACTTCAAGAAATGGTTCCAGAAGCATGGGTTCGAGGTTTTCGAGCTTCCGCCGGATCTGCCCTTTGAGGGTGCCGGGGATGCATTGCTGGATCGGCAAGGGTCGTGCCTTTGGGCGGGGTACGGCATCCGCAGTGAGCTGGATTCCCATCCATACATCGCGCGCTGGCTCGACCTGGAGGTCATTTCTCTGCGCTTGATTGATCCCCGATTCTACCATCTCGACACCTGTTTTTGTCCGCTGGAGGGCGGTTGGCTCCTCTACTTCCCGCAGGCTTTTGACGCCTACTCCAACCGGCTCATCGAGCAACGCGTCGCGGCGGAAAAGCGCCTTCCAGTTTCGGAAGCCGATGCGGTGCGGTTCGCCTGCAATGCGGTCAATGTGGGTCGGCGCCTTGTCGTGAACCAAATGAGCACCGACTTGCATGAGCGGCTGGGCTCGGCGGGATTTCAGATCATTGAGACGCCACTCAACGAATTCATGAAGTCGGGTGGGGCCGCGAAATGTCTCACGCTCCGTCTGACCGAGCCGGAGCCGCCTCACGCCAAGTGCGCCACCACCGTGCAAAGCCGCGAGCTTAGGCTCGAAGGCCATCTGCTGGATTCAGGACTGCTCGATCGTGCCCTCGAACTGACGGTTCAGAGCGGTGGAAGCTTCCAGATCCTCCATTTCAACCTGGGCAAACAGCGCCAAAGCACTTCGAATGCGGACATCAAGGTCTCTGCTCCCTCTGAGGAAGTGTTGGACAAAATCGTCGGGCAAATGATCGAGCTCGGCGCCGTGGTTGGACCCCGCGATGAGAGCGATGCCGAACTCAAGCCCGCTACCCAGGACGGCGTCGCGCCGGACGATTTCATGGCCACCACGATTTATCAGACTGAGGTCCGCGTGCGCGGAAAATGGTTGCGAGTGCAAGACCAGCGGATGGACGGCGTGATTGTCGTGAACGGACAGCAAGCGACGGCTAGGTGCACCCTGTTCCGATATTTGAAAACAGGCGACCAGGTGGTCGTCGGCAGCCGGGGCGTGCGGATGGTACGCAAGATCGAGTCTCGCGACGTGCGCGGGAGCGCCCAGGCCGGCCATGAGTTTTCGTTCATGGGCGCGGGGGTGTCTAGCGAACGGCGCGTGGAATTGCTCGTGGATCAAATTGCCTGGGAGCTGCACCGGATTCGCGAACAAGGCGGAAAAATCGTGGTCGTGCCCGGACCGGTGGTCATCCATACCGGCGGCGGGGAGCATTTGGCCTGGCTGGTGCGCCACGGATACGTCCAGGCATTGCTGGGCGGCAATGCGATTGGCGTGCACGATATCGAGCAGGCGTTGCTCGGCACCTCGCTCGGTGTCGATCTGAAGCTCGGCACTTCCGTCGAAGGCGGCCACCGGCATCATCTGAGGGCGATTAACACCATCCGGGCTTGCGGCGGGATCGCGCAGGCCGTGCAGGAAGGCGTGCTGACCTCCGGCATCTTCTTCGAGTGTGTCGGCAAAGGGGTCCCGTTCCTGCTGGCGGGCTCGATTCGCGATGACGGACCATTGCCCGAAACCCAAATGGACCTCATCAAGGCGCAAAAGGAATACGCGTGCTTGCTCGACGGGGCTGACCTGATTCTGATGCTCTCTTCAATGCTCCATTCGATCGGCGTCGGCAACATGACTCCCGCCGGCGTGAAGCTCGTCTGCGTCGATATCAATCCTGCGGTAGTGACTAAGCTCAGCGATCGCGGCTCGGTCGAGTCAATCGGCGTCGTGACCGATGTCGGCCTTTTTTTAAACTTGCTCACGCAGCGTTTAACCAAACTGAACCAGCATCGCCTCGCATCCTGAGACTATGGGATTCATGCATGCCTTGTATGCCCTCAGTCAAAGGCGGGAGACGCGGCCCGGAGTGCGCCCTTCCCCGGGCGCAGCAATGTAAAAATGTCCAGTGGCCCTAGAAATACCTAGGCCCGCGCTCGGTCGGTAATTGCTGCGCCCGAGGACGGGCGCACTCCGCCACCAAAGACCGATCCGTTACCATGCTGTTGCCACTTTCGCCCGGAAGCTGAGTCGGCCCGCGCTCTCGTCTCTTCGTACCAGCGTTGGTTGCGTCTTCTGCGAGGGCCTAGCTATCAGGGGCTTGCTCTACGGAGTCTTTCTCCTCGCCACCTGCTTGAGCAGCGAAATCACCATCTTCTTGATTCTTGGTTCAGCTCCGACTTCCAGGTAGCTGGTGCGCGCCCGCCACGTAGTGTAACCGCCGAGCAGGAACTGGTTGGGCGGCGGGAGATAGCCGCTGCAGCCGTTCGCGAGTTCGATGACCATCGTCGTCGGAAACGGGCTAGCCTGCTTGATCGCCAGGCCAGTGCTGCCAAAGGTTTCGCACGGACTGGTGCCGATGCCCAAGGCGCCGATGCCGAGAGCCTGCAGTTTGATTTCCTTTTGGGTCGGCCAATCCGCTATCTTTACCGTCTCGCGGGCGTAGTTCTCTTCCCAGTTACGCGTCGGGCGGTTGCCCACTTTCGTCGCGAGATAATCGCGCGCCGCGGTCACTTGCTGGTGAGAGGGCAACCGCACCTTCAGCTTGATTTTCGTTTCGACCATCGCCAGCGGGACCCAGTCCTGATAATGGGCGTTATTCAAAACGGCCAGCGTCGCCTCGGCCACGGCACGCGCGACGGTGAACCGGTCGTGATTCCAGTTGGGCTTGATGAAATCAATGCAGTTGGCGTCCCCACTGGTGCCGTTGCTCATTAACGCGACAAACGGCTTACCCTCCTCGACGCCGAGTTCTTTTGCAACGATCCGACAGAACTCGCCGAAGTAATCCGCCGACACTCCCGGTTCCGGTACACCCGCGTAATGCGTCGAGTAATTGGCCAGGATGGCCAGCGGGCGGCCATCGGCGGTTTGGACCGAGAGAACGGTAACGGCGGGATCAACCGGGCCGGTCTGTCGGACCTTGTTCGTGTTGGCGAAGCCGGGATTCATCATCGCGATGTTGGTGGCCTGGCCGGTGAAGGCCGCAGGCGGATTCTCAGCAGTGCCAGGTCGCATAACCCAGCGCCGGCAATGCACGAACTGCAAGCAATCACTCTTGCCCCACGCTACCCGCGCTGACACGCGATTCCGCCAGGCTTGGACAATGGCCTCGGCAATCCGTGGGATCAGGAACTCCACATAGGCTGGCTCGACGTCATTCCCGTGGCAGCTATACGCCGCCGGCGCAGTGTGCGTGTGGGTCGATGAAACCAACATATGCTCGACCGGAATGCCGGTAACCCGCCGAGCCGCCGCTTTCGCCACGTCGAGCGTCTCGCGATCCACCATGCAACTGTCCACAATGGCAATCGCGATCTGCGTCCGCTCATCGTCCAGCACAAGCGCGCGCACCCTCAGCGGATCGAGGACTTTTTTCGCAATCGTGAGCGTCAGGTTTCCGGCAGTTCGGATCGGCAAGTTGGTCGGCGTGATGTCCACGATAGCGGCGCCGGCGCGGAACACTGCCGTCGCGCATTCGCAGTGGAACGGGATGAGGAAGAGAGTCGCCAGGATCAACAGTCGGACGTTGGCAAAATCCGAAACTCGAAGGCCGAAGGCCGAAAAAACGCCAAAGCCCGAATTCCGAAATGCCCTTAATACGCGAGATAATCTGATTCGGTTTTCGAGTTTCGGATTTCTTTCGGTTTTCGTCATTCGAATTTCGGGTTTACTTCCCCTTCTCCTTTCAAGCACGCCAGCAGATCGGCCAATTCCTGCTGACTCATTGTGGCTTCGAATCCATCGGGCATCAGTGACACTTGGCTTACAGTCAGGTGGGTAACAGTGGAGCGGGGGATGGTCTCTTCGATGCCCAGCGCCTGGCGCAGCGTCATGCTCGTCGGCGACTCGCCGATGATCAAGCCGGTCAATTCGCGGCCATCCTTGCACTCGACCGTGCAGGCGTTGAAGCCCGGGAGGACCTCGTAGTTGGGATGGACGATGTGCAAGAGGATTGTTTCCTTGGGCTGATTGCGAATTCCGAAAAGGTCCGGGCCGACGTTGTGGCCCTCGCGGTCGAGCCGATGGCACGACGCGCAATGGGTTGCGAACACTTTGTGTCCATTATCGGCATGACCCTTGAGCGACAGAACGACGCGAGATGCTTCGTAAGCCTTCATGCGATCCCCAGTTTCAGCGGCCGCAAAGAGCTGCTGCGCGCGTTGCCGGATCGATTCTTCTTGGTGTTTGCGCAGCGATTCACGCTGGGCGCGAGCAAGGATGTTGTCGCCGATCTGCCGCGTTTCGATTGCGTCCAGGAGCACGCGCACGTGCCGTGGCTGAGCGAGCATCGACGCAACGACGACAGCCCGTGTGCCGGGCGGGAGGGTGTTCCAGCGCGCCGGAATGAGCAGCGCCTTGGCGGCCGTATCGGTGGGCAGAGCTAGGAGCGCGCGGACCGCCACCAATTGCAGCTCCGCCGGTTCGGCCGCGGTGAGCAGGGGCAGCAATGCCGCTGTGGCCGGGCCAGGGTCCACATTCGCCAGAAAACCAATCGCCGCTTTGCGAGTGGCCCCAGGTTCGCTCATGGACACCGCCAGCCGAGCTGCCTCGGCTCCCAATCGCGTGCGTACTTCCTCCGGCAGCGCCAGCGGCTGGCCGTGCTGGCGCACGGACTCCGTCACGCCATCGAGGGCCGCGATGAGCCAGGGAGAGGGTAGCGCGTTGGTTGGGAAGAACTCGGGCAAAGCGCCCATTTCAACTCCAAGCACGCGGCCGAGATCGGCCCAAAACTCTACCGGCGCGGGCTCATCCGACCGTTGCGCTAGGAATCGGGCGAGTTGTAACGACTGGCCGGCTTTGAGACTGGAAAGTATCGCGCCGCGCATCCAGCGGTTTGTGCCGTCGCTGACCGCGAGCCGCGCGAGCACCTGTGCCCAAAGTTCTATCCGCGTGGCCGCCGGTCCGTGGCCGAATCCGAGCCCAAACCAAAATCGCGCGCGCGGATTGGGGTCGCTGGCAAAAAGCGGGAAAAATGCCGCAGGAAAACTCGGAGCATCCCACTGGTGGTCTGCCAGGATTCGCCAGGCGTTTTCGCGTAGGATCGGATCGACGCTGAGCAGGCTCGCCCGCACCTGCTGCTCAAGCTGTTTGGGAACGTTGCCTCTCACCCCCTTCTTATCTGACACAGTTTTTGCGGCGGCGGATTGAGGCGAGAGATGGACAGGTGAAGCCGTGATTCCTGAATCGCTGGTTGCCAGGATGGCCAGCGTGCGAAGCGCGTGGAGTCGCAAAAGCGCATCCTCAGGCAAGGCCTCGCCAGCTAATCCGGTCCAACCGGCCGGTCCGAGCAGCGTGTTAATCTGCATCTTGATTGTAGCTTCCGAAGTCGCTTGAAAGCATTTCGCCAGGATCGGAAGTGTCTTTGGATCTCCGCGCTCAACGAGCAGTCGTTGGGCATTTTCTCGCCACCATGCATTGGGATGGCCAAGCGCCCGGACGAGTTCAGTCGTCGAGGCGTGGCCAAGGCCTGGTAGCCGCCGGGGTAAGGAGTCGGATTTCGATTTGAGGCCAAGATCCGCCTCCTCACGTCGGCGGCTACGGGGGCTGCCATCGTTGCCTGTGACTCGCCAAATACGGCCCAAGTCGCGACCGGTTATGAAGTCGGTCCGCTTGCGCACTTCGACAGGGAGGTAATCGGGATGTTCGATCGTCTTACGGTACATATCACAGATGTACAGTGCGCCGTCCGGGCCGGTGGCGAGGAATACTGGTCGGAACCAGTTGTCCGGCGATGCGAGGAATTCGCGGCCTTCATTCGCCATGTGCGACGCAAACGTCGGCCCGACAGGCGTGAGTTTGTCGCGATGAACCAGGTTGCCCGTCGGATCGCAGGCAAAAGCGTCACCGCGATACTCGGCTGGCAGAGCATCGCCTCGATAGATATGAACGCCACAAGCGGCGGTAAAGGTGCCGACATGTGAGTCGGCGGTCGTCACGTTGTCGCTGATTGAATAGAGGCGTGCTGCAAAGTTCTGATTCGCGCCATTGATGAGGTCGGTGACCATCCCCTCCGGCACGTTCTGCACTGTTTCCGAAAGCATTAGGTTCGGGTTGCGCGCCAGGTAGCGCGGCGCAATGACGGTGTGCTGAATGTGCACACGGTTCATGCAGTGGAAACGGTTCCCCGCGTCATCGAACGTTTGGCCAAACTGCCCGCGTCCGCCGACAGCCTCGATTTCAAGCGTAAATGGGTTAAAGCGCGAGTCGGTGCCAATCTCGACGGCGGGCCGCTCGGGATGCTCGGGCGAGGTAACTCTGCTGACGCCCGTGAGCCCGCTGGTGAGGTAAATCCAGCCGTCCGGGCCGAAGGTTGGATGACTGACTCGCAACTGGGTTGAGCCCTTGGTGTTAAAACCTGTCAGCAACACTTTGCGTACATCAGCCCGCCCACCACCATTTGTGTCTTTTAGAAACAGCACGTCCGGCGCGCAGGCGACGATGAGTCCGCCCTTCCAGGGCATGAGGCCGTTAGGAAAAGTCAGGTCGTCCGCGAAGACAATCCGCCGATCCATGCGCCCGTCGCCATCGGTGTCGTCCAGGCGCACGATGACGCCGACCGGCGGCTTGCCCAGCCCGGTACCGGTGGGATAGCCGCGATTCTCGGCGACGTACAGATGGCCTTCCGCGTCCCACGCTATTGCGCACGGCTGAAAAACAAGCGGCTCGGCCGCGACGAGCTCGACCTTCAGCCCAGGATCATGTTGAAACGCAGCCAGGGCCTGCAAAGGAGTCGCGGGACTGTCGAATGCGCACGCGGAAAAGGTAATCGCGGCCAGTGAGGCGATCGGCGCGAACAATGCCAGCTTGCGTTTCGCTGCCAGCCAAAATGGCTGGCAGGTATTCTGCCGCGTCCAGGGGTGGCTTATTTTCGTTCGCATTCGGTTGCCGAAACGTTCGGACGCTAAAACAACAGTCGAATCGCAACCAGACTATTTTGAATGCCTGTACTGTTTATATGTGCAATGGTTCTTGCACCAAGCGCGAATGTGGCGGAAATAGGATAGAAGGATGAAGTCGAAACTTGCCTTGGTCATCATGCTAGGCGTGGTCGGCGCCATAGTGGTGGGAAGTATCCTCCTCAGCCGACACCGCTCGCGTCCTGCTCTTACGGTGACGCTCCGACTTACAGTCATACCCAAAGAGCAATCGGACTTCGTCATCGCGCAGGCAAATTCGGCCAAGTTCAAGTACCTGGCAGGCAAAAAGTCTGGAGTAAAACCTGTCCTTGCCCAAAAACTCGTGGTCAAGCGGGCACCTAACTCACCGCTTGTCGAAGCGGAAATCGGCCTCTCGAGTAAAGATGAAGCCCAACGCTATGTGGAGAGTTTCGCGGAAACGCTTCAGGTCCAGTGCGCAGGTCAGGCGCAATTGGCGCTGGCGGAGCAATCCATCCGATAAGAAATGGAGTGACGGAGTATTGGAATGGTGGAGTGGGGGAGTGGGGGAGTGTTGGAATGATGGAATAGTGGAGTGATGGAGTAGTGGAGAATTGGGTGAGCGCCCTAATTTCATCACTCCAACATTCCATCATTCCAGCACTCCAATACTCCATTTCTTCGTCACCACAGGGCCCAGCAACCATCCTGCCCATACTGTTGCGAGCCGCGGCGCAGCTTCATCTTTTTGATTTTCTCCCAGGTGACCGAGCCGTCCAGCTTGCCCAGGTTCCCGCCGGTTGCACCCAGGTCAACCGAAGAAGCTCCATTTGCGCTTTCGTTGCTGAAATCGCCGACGGCCTGCGCCGGCCCGTTGCGGGTATGGGGAGCGACGGACCGGCCATAGCCCGGAGACCAGTCATTCATATCTGTAAGCAAAGGGGAGGTCGGGCCGATGTTCGTGGTGGACTCGGTCAGCTTTTGCGGCGAGAACCAGACTTCGCCGCCTGGCAGCAGTGGCCAGGGGGTGTTGGCGTGGCCTCCCAGGTAGTTGTAGCCGATGATGAACCCGTAGCCCTGCTCAACCCAGCCGGTCTCCGTATTGAAGGGTCGGCCCAGGTTCGGGCAACCCATAATCTGGTAACTGCCTGCGTAGTGAATCATTTGGGTACGCACGTTGCCGGAGAGCACCGGAATGGAGTCATCCAGAATGCCGTTAGGGGTCCGGCTGTCAGAAGCGCCGCTGGGGAGGCGTTGGTCGCTGTCGTTGGCATACATGTGCGCGGCCAGCAGGAACTGTCGGACATTGTTGATACAGCCGCTGCGTTTGGCGCGTTCTTTTGCGGCCACCAGCGTCGGCAATAACAAGGCCGCCAGAATCCCAATGATGGCGATGACCACCAGCAGCTCTATCAGGGTAAACGAATCGCGCAGTTGTTCTCTCTCTCCCCAAGGGGGACAGTTGGGCCGAGGGGCAAGAGCCTGTTCGATTGTCCGATAGCGTCGCATGAGATTGGTCCCCTAAGGCTGCTCAACAGCACGATAGAACTGGCGCGGCTGATTGACGCTGATTGTGTTTGTCATCCGAGCCAGACCATCGCCTGTCAACACAAGTTGGTTGGTCAGTTTGGGCCAGGTCGAGGGGGAAGATCCGAGAGTGTTGGTGGCTCGAACTTCGATCCTGGGCAGGCGATTAGCGTCGATCGGCGTTCCGTCGGCGGTACCCACGATGAGTTCCAATTGTGTGCTGTTGAGAAACTGCGGGGAAAGCAACTTGAGCGGCGACAGCGTCGGCACGGAAACATCCAGGCAAATGCCTCCACCGGTGCTGTGGGCGTAGATGCGTCCATTGCTGAACGCGGGGCTGATCCAGCATTTACCTGGCGCGCTGGAGCTGAACTGAAAGGCCTGATAACGGGCCAGCTCCCGGTAAGCGCTGGGGTCAGGCTGGACCAGGACCAACTGGCCATCCTCAGTGAGAACCAGAAGGTTTGTGTTCACTAGAATGAGGCCGCCCATGCCGAAGTTGTTGGTGGACCACTGCAGGTTGCCGGTGCTCAACTCGATGCAGTTGAGCGGCGGCCAGAGGTACGAGCTGTTATTTCCGCAGAGGGTATAAACATAGCCCTGGTAGCAAACTGGGCTCATCCAAATGCTCTCGTAATTGATACCGTTTGTATAGCTCTTGAAGTAAAGCGGAATGATTGTCCAGGCTCCGTTGTTCAAAGCAACCCGGGCGGCCGCAGTGCCCCGGCCATATGACGCCGTGCAATAGACCATGTTTGAATAAACTACCGGTGATGCACCCATGGAGGTGGAAATAGGCGAGAACGGGTAGGTGAACTTCCAGAGCAAAGTCCCCGTCGCGCGATCCAGCGAGACCAGCCCCGTCTGAGTGGCAAAAATAACCTGGCGCACCCCTTGAATTGTGGCAACCACCGGGGTGGCATGGGTGACGTTTTCATCTTGCGAACTCCAGGCCGTGCTCCCGTCCGCCATACGAAATGCCACCAGATTCTGGTTGTTTGTCGAGCTGTTGAGGTTGACAAAAATGAGGTCGTCGTCCAGGCAGGGCGACGCGGCGTTGTCCCAGCCAATGGTTGAGGCGCCATAGGCCGAAACCAATTCGTTGCTCCACAGAATCGAGCCGTTGGTCGCGTTCATGCACACCAAGTGAGACTCACCGAAGTACCTCCCGACGAGCGCAACCACCCGGCCATCTTTGACGGAGGGCGTAGTGCGCGGACCGTCACCCTTCCAGTAGGGAGCGCTGCCGGCGCCGCCGTCACCGGTGTCGCCGGGATCCCAAAACTCGGCGCCAATCGGTGTTGCCCAGATCTCGGCGCCTGTGGCCGCATCCACTGCGACGCAGTAATCCAGCAAATTCGCGCTGGCGTCGCGTCTCGAGATCAGAACGAAAGCTCGGCCCTGGCTGACCGCAAACGTGCTGAAGCCATTGGTGAGCGAGATGTTCGTCCAGACCACAGTCGGGCCGTTGACGGGCCAGTTCGTCGAAATCAAATCGGGAGAACTACCGTCAGTCAGGGGTCCGCGATATTGCGGCCAGTCCGCAGCCACCGCTTCGCTGCCCAAAAGTATCAAATACCAGGTTATGACCATCCACCAGCGCGAGCCGAAACCACGTGATGCGATGGCCGCCATAATGGTTCATTCTCAATCTCCACCAATTTCGTCGCGCGTCAATGGAAGAAGCATTGAGGATCGCGTGTTGAGCGATCATCGGACTTGTTTGTGCCACCCTTGAATAGCCGGCGCAAATTTGGCAGCCTGCATTGTTATGTCGTCGCTGTTGAATTCCGCTCTCGTCACGCTGACCTGGCTTGCTTTGACCTGTGGAGCGGCCGAACAGCCATTTCTCCACGCGCCGTCAGTTGACACGTACGCGCAGCACAATCCAAGCGGGCTGACCATTCTTTCGAGCGGGCGTCACCTCAAGCCGGTTGGCCGCCATATCCCCGTGGCCCGCTTCCCGTACGGCCTGGCCATGAGCCGGGATGGCAAGACTTTGTTCGTTGCCAGTGACGGCGTCGGCCAGATCATCACCGGTTGGCAGGATGCTGCGCCGTCAGTGGGGGTAATCAATCCTCCCGCCTTCAAGAGGAAAGGAAAAAAGGAACGACCCTCTAACGCCGGCGGCGCCGATTTCTCCCCCGATGGACGGACGCTTTACTGGAGCAGCGGCGAATCGGGCACCGTTTATTTCTTCGACGTGGCCTCCCGCGAAAAGATCGGTGAAGTGCCTTTGGACACCGAGGTGGCTGGTCGAAAATATCAGGACAGCTACGCCGTGGACGTGAAAGTGAGTGGCGATGGCGAGTACCTCTATTGCGCTGACGTGACCAATTTCCGCCTCGTGGTAATCGACGCAGAGCGGCGGCAAGTGGTCGGTTCTGTTCAAGTGGGGCGCTATCCCTACGCCCTGGCGGTGGATGGAGACCGTGTTTATGTTGCGAACATTGGACTGTTCGAGTACAGGCCGGTGCCGGCGCCGACGAGTTCACGATTCGATCCGCGCGGCCTTACGTTCCCACCCTACGGTTATCCCAGTAAAGAAGCGCGCGACGGGATCGAATCCGAAGGGCGGAAGATCCCTGGGCTGGGCGAGCCGAACGTGCCAGAGTCGTTTTCCGTTTGGGGTGTGGATGTTTCAAATCCGCAGACTCCAAAGGTTATTAGCCGACTAAAGACAGGTCTGCTCGTCGGCGCGCCTTCGGACAACGGCAAGACGGTGGGAGGCAGCGCCCCCAACTTTTTGGCGGTGAACGGCGACGCGCTGTTTGTCTCGAACGGCAACAACGACATAATCCAGCGGATTAACCTGGCGCGGAATGAAATTGCGGCGAAGCAGCGGCTCGTCCCTTCGCCGCTGGTCGCTCATGTGCGGGGTGTCAGTCCCGCGGGCATGGTTGTTTCGCCGGACGGCAAGCGTCTGTATGTCGCCGAGTTGGGCATCAACGGAATCGCCGTGCTCGATGCGGCGACATTGACCGTGCTCGGGCATGTCCCGACTGCGTGGTACCCGTATCGTCTCGGCGTTTCGCCGGATTGCCGGCAGCTTGTCTGCATCTGCTTCCGAGGGTTTGGGAACGGGCCGAACGCCGGCAAGGAAATTCCCCAGAGCGAGTTCCTGGGAATGCGCGGAGTCGTCAGCGTTATCGACGTCCCATCCGATGCCGACTTGAAGACGATGACCACAGATGTGCTGGCATGTAATGGCATGGTGGATCAGAGTGCCCACCGCGAAGCGATGTCCTCCCCTGTGATTCCAAGCGTGCCGGGAAAAGTTTCGAGGGAGATCAAGCATGTGGTTTTCATCACGAAAGAAAATCACACTTACGATACCATCTTCGATCACATCCCCGGCGCCCGGCACGATCCGAGTCTGTTGCGCTGGGGATTGCATCAGACGATTGAGGGGAAAGGCCAGCCAAGGCTCGAAGACGTGGCAGTGATGGTGAATCACAACTCGCTGGCGCGGCAGTTTTCGGTTAGCGACAACTTTTACATGGAGCCTGAGGCCTCCGGCGTCGGGCATCGCTGGCTGGTCGGCGTCCAGCCGAACAACCTGATGCAGATGACTTACTCGGTCGGCTGGTCCTTCAAGAAGGAAAGCAGCGCGCCGGGACGTCGCTATGCCATGGGGTCGAACGGCTCGCTCATCCCGGAGGATTACCCGGAAGCGGGTTCGATGTGGGAACACCTGGCGCGCGGCACCATCCGCTTTCGTAACTATGGCGAGGGCTTTGAATTTCCTGGCGTGGGCGAAGACGAGGATGAGCATCCCACAGGGGCGCGAGAGGTCGTCAATATTCCGATGCCGAAAGTTCTTTATGACAACACCTGCCGGGAGTTTCCGATCTTCAACATGAACATTACGGACCAGTACCGCGCCCACTGGTTCATGCGCGACGTCGAGAGACTCTTTCTGAATGGCAAGAAACCGTTCCCGCAATTCATCAACATCGCCATCTGCAACGACCATGGCACCGATCCCAAGCCAAACAAAGGCTATCCCTATCTCGCCTCGTGGATGGCGGACAACGACCTGGCGCTGGGCCGGATTGTCGAATTCCTTTCGCACACACCCTACTGGAAAAACATGGCGATCTTCGTGACCCAGGATGACTCCGGCGGCGAGCCTGACCACGTGGACGCTCTCCGCAGTGTTCTGATGGTGATCAGTCCATGGGCGAAACGGGGTTATGTCTCGCATCGGCACACGACTATTGTCAGCATGCACCGCACGCCCTACGAGATCTTCGGACTGCCACCGCTGAACATGTTCGATGCCCTCGCCAATAATTTCGCTGATTGCTTCACCACTACGCCGGACTACCGTCCCTTCCAGTGCCTCCCCGTGGACCCGCGCATCTTCGATCCCGAGAAGGCCAAAGACCCGAAAGACCCCGACTACGGCAAGGCGCGCAAGCTGCCTTCGGTTTCAATGGATGACCCGGATGAAATGGAGAACGTTTTGAAGCGTGGCGAACATGAGGTCAAACCGCGGTAAGGGGGCCCCGCTGTGGCCGCCGACGTCGGAGACTTGTGAAAACATTTCCGAGCTTGGACTGGGGCGGGACTCGCATTTCGGTTTGGAGCTAGATTTTCACTTTTTCTCCGATGTCAGCGACTCAAACATCCGTCTCTCACTTCGCTATACGAGCCGTTACAGCGCTGCCACAGGTTACCAGTGGTTATCACAGCCTACCACAGCCTACCACAGGCTACCAGGACCTACCGAGAGGCTTCCGGGACATGAGAATTTTTGATGCGTCAATAGCCGCCGATAGCCGCCGATAGGCGGGCGTGTTGCCCAAGCGCCAAAACCGCAAAACGTGGGGTATTTTTGCTTGGGAGGTTAAATCCGTGAGAAACGCCCGATGAAGATTACGATTAGGATTAAGATTTAGACTGGGAGGGGGAGCCACCCATTTGGGGTATTTGACCCGTCAGGCCGTCAGAACGTTGTAGCCACAATGAGTTGTGAAAATCGAAGCCGTCAGGCAAGCCGTCAGGAGGCGTCAGGGCGTCAGCCGGAAGTGAGGAGTTCAAAATGAAGAGTGGGTTCGCGTCAGCCGCGAATGTGTTCGACGAGATGCGGTGAGAACGGTTTTCAAATAAAATCGGGCGGCAACGCTTTTTTTCTGTGGACAAATGGCCCTAATGGCTGACCCCTCGTACGAACTCAAGGTTGAACCGCCTGAATGATCTGCTGGGCTGCTTCCAGCAATTGGGCGGCCAGGACAGGTTCTGGGTCCGCCAGGCGTTCTCGGACTCTGTCTTCAAAGTCCACCAGGTGAGCCACAGCCTGGCGGGTATGACCTTTGTCAAGAGCTCGCTCGGCGGATTCGAGCGGCTGTATGAGCCGCTTGACCGTCTTGCTGGCGATGCCCATCCGCTCAACAATTTCGATGAGCTCGGCTACTGCCCGGCTTGGGCTGATGACGGTGATGTTCAGCGGCTCCGAGATAGTGGAGGCGCCCAGGTTATCGGTCGCTATGGCGACCAATGCATAGCTACCGAGCGGAACATCGGGCCAGGAAATGGAATAGGGTGGTGTGGCGGAATGGCCGAGGAAGTTAGTTCCCGCAAGAAAGTCCACTCCGACGATTTCGGCATCACGGCTGGTCGCGGTCGCGGTAATCGTAAGATCCACCGGGGAAACGAAGATCGAGCCGTTGGTTGGGCTGGTGATGAAAACCGTCGGTGCCGAGCAGAGATCGCCCTGCAGCTTGACTGCGGTTGGATTGGTTCGGTTGATGAAGGTGCCGTCCCCTATTGCTCCCAAATAATTCAGCCCCCACGCATAAAGCTGGCAATTGTCCCCCAAAGCCAGGCTGTGCCAGTAGCCTGCGGCGATAACCTTCCAGCGCGTAACCGATTCGGGAAACGGGACTAGCCCGCCGGATAGTGTGCCAAGCCGACTATCGTGATTGTAGCCCAAGGCATAGAGTTTGCCATCCTCCGCCAAAGCGAGGACTTGAGAGAGGCCCGGTGCAACAGCGGCCCACGGCGCGCCAATCGGTGGAATCAGCGCCGCAACGGGCTGATGGTAACCCCATCCATAAAGGTTTCCATCATCCCCAAAAGCAAAGCTGTTATAGGCGCCCGCCGCGATTTTTCTCCAGCAATGAACGCCACTGGGCAACAGCACGGGCACCGGGTGCGAAACGCCAGAGCTGACCAGATTATTTCCGAGCTGGCCCTGCTCATTATCGCCCCAGGCGTAAATTGCGCCACTATCAGCCAGCGCCAGGGTGTGCTCGCCGCCCGCTGAAACATCCAACCAGTTCGTGACGCCGTCTGGGAATGGCACCAGGACGGGTGTGTACTGATAGACCGTGGAGCCAATCCCCAATTCTCCGTAATAATTTTCCCCCCATGCGTAGAGCCGGCCTCGATCATCTACGGCCACGCTGAACGCTCCTCCGGCCGATGCTTTCTTCCAGCCCGTCACCGCATCCGGCGTCAGAACCGGCACCGGCACGAAGCGACTCGTGGTGTTGGTGCCGCGCCCGATCCCGAGTTGGCCGCAGCAATTGTTCCCCCAAGCGTAAAGCCTGCCATTGTTGGCGATGGCCAGCGCGTGGTCACCGCCCGAAGCCTGCGTCCAGCCAGTCGCGCCCTGCGGCGGCGCGACTTGCATTGGAATGTTCTGCGCCGCTCCAGTTCCATCAGCTAATTGGCCAAACTCGCCGTCGCCCCATGCGTAGAGCGCTCCATTGCCGTCCAGGAAATGCGAGGAAAGAGAGTACGGTCCAACCGGCAGCGCTGCAGAAAGCGGAGGATTGGCCCCGCGGTTCAGCACTGTAAAGAGCACTGGGCCATTCGTAGCGCTCGCGCCAAATATATCCGTGACCTGAGCCGACACCAAGTGAGGCCCGGGCGGCACGTCAGGGAGTACGAGGCTGGCGAACTGGTTGGTCGAGGGCCACCCGGAAACATTGTTGCTGATACTTATTATCCCCAGCGAGAGGCCATCCAGAAAGAATTCCACCGACTGGAAATTTGCATCCGGATCAGACAGCCTGGCCCCCAGCGGAATATTTCTGGAGGAAGGGAAGCTGGTCCCATTCGGCGGCGTAATCAGTGAGATCGTCGGCGGGCGGTTGGGGTCGTTATCTTCGATGATGGTCACGGTGGCAGAATTGGATTGCCCGATGAGGTATGAATTTGGCGCACTGCGATCAATGATGACCGTCAAAACAACCGTCTGGTCGGGTTCTGCGCGTTCATCGTCAATCGGATAAACGAGCACCGTCACCGCGTTGGTTCCGGCAGGGACCGTGACATAGTAAGTGAAAGCAGCCCCTGGAATAAACAGCGGCGGCACCGTCAGGTAGTCCGCATAATAAAAGGCCGTGCCCCCTAGCGCGACCTGCACGTGAAGGCTTCTTGAGGTACTGCCGGTGCGCTCGATTCGGAACGCGCCGGCGTTGGTCGTGCCGTCCGGGTTGCGCGCTTCGGGCACTGTCGGTTTTGGGGCGCTGATGGTAACTACTGGACCTTGCCGAGTATCATGATCCGCCCTCACACAACGAAGCCCGATATCGTAGCCGGCGTCGGATGGGAGGAGGTCGTTGCGATGGGCGCACCGGGTGAAGCTGGCGACGCTGAGCCACGAGCCGCCCCGCAACTCACGGTAGCTCCCATACCAATCCCAACACCACTCCCAAACATTGCCGGCCATGTCATACAACCCGTACCCGTTCGCTGCAAAATAGCCCACCGGACTGGTGTAAGGCATAACCCCGTCGTTGAAGGTGGCATTGTAGCCACTTGGTCCAAGGTCGTAGATATAGCAATTCGTGCATCCATTGTAGTTGGCCTGGCTTTCGGAGATCGTCAGACCCCACGGAAACCTTTGCCCCCTCAAGCCGCCCCGCGCTGCCTTCTCCCATTCCGCTTCCGTCGGCAACCGATAGCCATTGGCGCTCCAATTCACGTAGGGGTCCACCTTCCCGTTTCGGTACACCGCCGTCAAACCGCTATCCGTGTAGTAGCACGGCGGCAGCCCCGCCTGCTCCGAGCGCGCGTTGCACCACTTCACCGCATCGTACCAGTCCACCGTCTGCACGGGGTGATTCTCGGCCTTGCCCGCACCGGCATTGTCAAAGGCATAGTGTTGGCTGGTGGCATAGGCATAAACCGCCTGCCATTGGCTGTAGCTCACCAGGTTGGTGTCCATGTAAAAAGCGGCCACGTAAATGCTCGTGGGGACGGGGTAGCCGTAAGGGTCCAGCGTGTCACCCATCGTGAACGACCCTGCCGGAATCAGCGCCATGCCGTCCGCCGAGGGCGGCACGAGGGACAGACGAAAGAAACGCGGTGATAAGGAGTTGGTAACAGAAACGGCGGTATATGGACCGTAGTTCACCGGCACTGCATCAGTGGCCGTTACCCAACTTGGCGAGGCAAGGCTGGCTGCGCTTTCCAATACGCCGTTTGTGCCGCTGGTTGTGGCAGGCCAAAACAGAGTGGCCTGGTGCCCGGCGCCCGCGATGCCCAGCGTCGGTTGCGCCGCACTGGGACGAACGCCGAGAAGTAGCGCCACGATCAACAGCGATGAGAGTTTGGCTTTCGTGATCTCGCTCCATTGGTTTTTGACCCGAGAATCGGACTATGAGGCGCTCCCGCGGCGACCATTATCACGTGCGTCGCTGCACCAGCGGCGGCAGCCTGCAGCACGAGAAAATACACCACGCAGGTTTTAAGGGGCGTCTGCGTAGGTCTCATGGGCACTTCACAGGTCAATCGCGAACTAGCTTTATCTGTGCCAAGACTGAAAACGCGCGTTTTGCTGGCATTTTGCAATGTTGCTGAGAACGGCGGGCAGGGAAAGGCGTGAATTTCACGCATCCAGGCGTGGAATTCACGGCTGCCTCTCCCTTCCCATCTGTCGTCGATCCATTTCATAATATGCGTTACGGACTTACAACAGCAATGTCGTCAATTAGGGTGGGGGCTAGCGATGGGCGTGAATGCAATTGAATTGCCGAGTAAGTCCGTATGAATAAGGGTCTGAGATCCTCCAATACCGGCGACGAAGTATTGTGATTGCCCATCAGCCGCCGTAGCCACTCCTGTTCCATGATAAAAACCCCATTTGATAATATCAATCACCAAGCCGCCGGGAACGGAGCCGCCCTTCGTCTGAGCGTTGTCACCAAAAGACTCACGATAAAGGGCCCCTGGACCGCCGACAGCGGACGCATCAATTCGGTCGTTTACTCTCGACCGAACGGCCCTGAGCCATACTATCCATGGGATGTAAGCCTTTATACGCATCCTGCTGCTGCTCTCGTAAACCGCGTTGCGGGAGAGCGCGCCGCCTTCATGGCTCCGGAAAAATGGCTCGGGTGCCTTGGCTCCGCCGCGTGCCAACCGGTATTGTCGCAACACCACTTGTTCCTTTCTGTTTTTGGAGGCCCAGCCTCCGGGCTGGGGACTCCAGACTCACAAGTGCATTCTGCTAAACAATTATGACTCCCGATATGACCACTTGGGGAACCACAAAACCTCCTGAGTTGAACTAAATGAGAAATGTGCCGACTGACGCCTTCCGGCGGCGGTTCACCATCTCTCACTTCTCCGACCCGCTTGGCAGGACGATATGCGGAGTGGTGACGGTGACGTTCCGCCAATCGGTCACCGAGAGATAGCAGACCAACGGGCGCTCGGGGGGAAGTTTGGCGGTGATCTTCCCATTGGCCATCTCGGCGGGAACAGTTTTCCACAATCGCTTCTGCCATTCACCACCGTCGCTGGTGTAGTTGAGCTCCGCCTTGGTCAGGCGGCCCTTGGAAGATACCGCGGCAGTGACTCGTCCATCCGTAACCTTCATCGGTTTCAGCTTCGGCGGCGGCTCGCCGTCTTTCAATACGCTGTCAACAAAGCAATCCACTTCGCGGAACGTCCAGATATGCCCGTGCGGCAAACGAACTTTTATCGACAACGCAATCGGATGTCTTACCTGTTCATAGGACTTCTGATAACTGTCCAGCGGATAGGCAAAATCGTTCGAGCCGTTCAGGAAGAGAATCGGGCAGTTGACCCCACCCAGGTATTTCGAGGGATCAAAATAATCCACCCAGCGTTTTCGTTGCGCGTCGCTCATTTTTTCGAAACGCGGCAGCCAGGCGCTGTTCTCATCCAGAAAACCGCAGCCATAAACCGGCACCGCCACTTTCAATCGGTCATCAATCCCGGCGATGATGCAGGTCAAATACCCGCCCCAACTAATGCCGGTGATGCCGATACGGTTGCGGTCCACTTCTTTTTGGGCGGCGAGCAGCGAATGGCCGCGAAGCACCGCGGCCACCGCGTGATACGTCCACATCTGGCTGGCGTCAGACTCGGAGAAGTCCCGGAACTTGTTCTCATCGTTTTGATCCGGGCCCCCATCCGACAGGCGACCCGCGGGGCCATTGCCTGCAAGATCCATGGCTAGCGCCACATAGCCGCGTTGAGCCCAGTGCTCCGCCCACTCACGAAACGCTTTCCCCCCGCCGCCATGCACCAGCAACATCGCCGGGAACGGTCCGCTGCCAGTCTCCGGACGGCTGTAATAGGCAAAGATGCGTGTTGGATGACCTTGGACCGATTCACCCTCGTAATAGACCTCCTGCGTCAGGTTTGTTCGCGGCGCAAGAGTCGCAGGCGGCACGCGGCGCAGCTCGGCCAGATTCCATGGCCCGGCAAAATGACTGGTTTTCGGCTCCGTCGCGCAACCGCCGACGAATGCCACCGCGACCAACCAAAAGAGGATCTTTCGATTAATCCGCGCGATATTGGCCATTTCGAGTGTCCATCTGACCGGACGGCCACCCTGCGGCATGGATACGGCTAAGGGACGGCTGCGGCTTTGGTCTCAAAATCGCCGGCGCTGACGATTACGAGCTTCTTCGGCTCGAAATGCTTTTGCACCGCCGCATGGACCTGGGCGGGAGTGAGTGCCGAGATGTTCTTCTCCAGATCCGCCTCGTAGGCCATGGTTCGATCCAAATGACGGAGATTCGACAGGATGCCCGCTACGGCCACGTCACTCGATCGGCCCACCTTCCGCGCTTGCAAATAGCCTTCTTTGGCTTTGGCCAATTCATCTTCCGTAACTCCTTCGGCCCGGAGGCGAGCCAACTCCTCCTGCACGTCCTGCTCGAGGTGCGTAATGTTCTGAGGATTGCAAATCGCCGTGATGACCAGGCTGGCTCGTTTGTCCTGAGAGGACGCGGTTAAACTCGAGGTCACTCCGTAGGACAGGCCGTCCTTCTGCCGAATACGGTTGCCGAGCCGCGAGGACAGCGTGCCGCCCCCCAGAATATAATTGCCAATCACCAGCGCCGGATAATCCGCGTCGTCATCGCGCAAAGCGAACTGGAGCCCGGAAGTGTAGGTGGCATTCGCCTTGTCCGGGGTGTTGATTTTATGCTCCGAGCTTACGGTCTCTGCGGTCAAGGGCGATGCGATGCGCGCATAGGGTTTGGCAGCCTTCCAGCCGCTCAAGGTTTCCTTGAGGATCGGCAGGCAGACCTTTGGATCAAAGTCACCGACGATGGTCAACTCGCCCACCTGCGAGCTAAGGTACTCATGATAGAGTTGGGCGACTTGATCGCACGTGACGTTCCGCAAGCGCTCGGTCGATTCTTCGATAGTCGGGACATAGCGAATATCGTCCTTGGGATATGGATTCAGTTGCCGCTGCAGGAGGCGGGGCGCGAGCATAGCCGGTTCCGTGCGCATTTGCTCGATCATGGCCAGCCTTTGTCGCTTCGCGATTTCGAATTGATCGGCCGGCAGGGCAGGTTCGCGCAAAACCTGCCGGAGCAGCTCCAGCACCTCGGGCAGCGTGTCCCGTTTGGCTTGAATCGAAAACGTCACCGCTCCGGCTGTTACCGCCGCGGGCGGTCCGCCGCGGCCCCGGCCACCGCGAAACCCGCCGCCAGCACCAGTGCTGAGCGTCGCTTTGAGCCGATCCAGCTCGTCCCGGAATTGCTGGTAGCTGAGTTTCTTCGTGCCACGCAACATCAGTTCCGGCAGGAAACCCGCCACAGACTCGAAGCCTTTCAGATTCTCTTCGTTGCCATAACGCAGCGTGAGCTGAAGATGAACTTCCTCACCCCGGGTTTTCTTCGGGAGGAGCGTGACCTTGACGCCTTCGGGCAGCTCCTCCCGTTGCACGCGCGAGTCGATATTCGCCGGGGTTGATTCGAAAGCTTCGCCCTCGGCCATAGGTGCCCGGCCTTTGTAATCGGCCAGCAACGCCGTTAGGTCCGGGGTCGAGGGAACGGCAATACGCTCGGCTTTTTCGCTCGGAATGAACAGGCCGACCGTGCGGTTATTGCGCTGCAAGTAGCGGGCCGCGACCGCCTGCACGCTTTCAGGCGTGACCTTCTCGATGCGGTCGCGGTGCAGGAAGTATAGCCGCCAATCCCCTTGTGCCGCCCACTCGCTGAGCGCGACGCCAATCTGAGCGGTTTGAGTCGCCGCCTGCTCGCGTTGTTTGAGAATTTGCTGCTTCGCCCGGTTCACTTCTTCAGCACTCACGCCCTTGACACCCACCTGCTCGATGGTGGAAATCAGCAGATCACGGACCGCCTCCAACGAACTATCGCCCGGCACCTCAGCGTCGGCGGACAGCAGGCCCGGGTCATGTTCGCCCCGGGCGAAAGCTGATGCACTGGCAGCTTTGTGTGTTTCGACCAGCGCCTTGTAAAGCCTTCCCGAGGGTTGCGTACTCAGGATGTTGGCCAGTACCTGCAGCGAGGCGGTGTCCTCGTGCGGGCCGGCCGGGATATGATAAGCCACTTCGACAGCGCTGACGTCCCCAACCCGGCGCAAAATCACCTGACGTTCGCCGTCCTGAGGCGGCTCCTCAGTCCAGGTGTTTTCCAGCTTGCGCGTGGGCCGCGGTACCGCGCCGAAATATTTCTGGATCCAGCCCAGGGCCTTCGCCTCCTCGAATTTCCCGGCAACGATCAGCACAATATTGTCCGGCTGATAAAACTTCTTGTAGAACGCCCGCAGGTTCTCGACCGGCACGCGTTCGATGTCGCTGCGATTGCCAATTGTCGGCTTGCCATAATTGTGCCAGTTGTAAGCCGCGGCCTCGATACGCTTGCTGAGGACACCGCCAGGCGAGTTTTCGCCACGCTCAAATTCGTTGCGCACGACCGTCATTTCTGATTCCAGGTCCTCTTTTTTGATATGACTGTTGACCATGCGGTCAGCTTCGAGTTCCAGGGCAAACTCGAGATTTTCGTCCGTGGCCGCCAGCGTTTCGAAATAATTGACACGGTCGCTGGAGGTGCTGCCATTGAACTGTGCGCCGTGATCCTGCAGTTCCTTCGGCACGTGCGGGTGTTTCGGGGTTCCTTTGAACACCATGTGCTCGAGTAAGTGGGCCATGCCAGTCTCGCCGTAGCCTTCCTGTCGAGAACCGACCAGCACTGTCATGTTCACGGTTACCTTGGATTGCGAGCTGTCCGGAAACAGCAGGACGCGCAGGCCATTGTCGAGGTGGTACTCCGCGATGCCCTCGACGGAAGTAATCTTCTTTGGCCCATCGGCGGCGATGCAGAATTGCGTTATGGCGAGCGAGACAACGGTGAACAGAATTTTGAGGCAGTTCATGCTTGAGCTTGCTCAGCAAGACCGGCAGGGTTCAAGCGTTTTCTTTCGGGCTCCCAAAATCCTCGCATAAGGAAAACAAGAAGGAGGCACAACCACTAATCGACACTAATGCACACTAATGAAGCCAGTGGGAGTGAACCCAAGACGCGTTACCTAACCGGTATAGAAATCGGAAAGAAAAGCTCCGGCTCGCCAGCCATCGTCAGGACGCAGAAATATTAGCGAGTCATTCGTACCCATAGGTGATTTCAATTCGGCGAGGCGAGGATCACGGGGCTCACCCCCCGCTCGCCTTGTTTTGATGTATCAGGAAATCTTTTGAAATTTGATCGAGGCTGGAAACTCCGGAGAGTGCCATGGTTAAGTCCAATTCGGCGAGCAGTCCCTGGAGAACGGCGCGCACTCCTGCAGGCCCAGCCAGTGCCAGTCCATAAACATAAGGGCGGCCAATCAATACCGCTCTGGCACCCAGTGCCAACGCTTTGAAAATATCGGAGCCTGTCCGGATGCCGCTGTCAAAGAGAACCGGCATGGTGCCAGCCGCTGCCACCACTGCAGGCAAAGCGTCCAGAGCGGCAATCGCGCCATCGACCTGCCGTCCTCCGTGATTGGAGACTATGAGGCCGTCCATCCCCATATCCCGTGCGCGGCGCCCATCGTCGTGATGGAGAATTCCTTTCAGCAGGAGCGGTAGGCGGGTGTTCCGGCGCAGGAATTCCAGGTCGTCCCACGTAACACCGGGATCGGAGAAGATTTTCGTCCAGTGCAGGACGGCCGCTTGGAGATCTTCCTGTGGCGGCCTGGCTAAAGCGGCGCTGAAGACTGGATCCGTCAGGTAATTAGCCAGTCCTTCTCCGTGAAGGAACGGGAGGAAGGTTTGTGCCAGATCGCGTGGGCGCCAGCCCAGGAGCCACGTATCGAGTGTGACCACGATGGCGCGATAGCCGCTTTGTTCGGCTCTCCGCAGGAGGCTCGCGGCGAGGTCGCGATCCTTCGGCCAATACAATTGAAACCAGCGCGGCGAGTTGGCCATAGCTCGGGCGATCTCCTCGAGAGTGTGTGAAGCGGCGGTGCTGACTACGAAAGTAAGGCCTAGCTCGGCCGCTGCGTGCGCTACGGCCAGTTCCGCTTGCGGATGAACGATGGAGAGCACCCCTACCGGAGCGAGCAGAACGGGCGCGGGCATTTCGGTGCCGAGCAGGTTTGTCCGCAAATCACGACGGGCTACATTGCGCATCATGCGCGGAACGATGCGCCAGCGAGCAAATGCCGCTCGATTGGCTCGCATTGTATCTTCAGCACCGGCACCTCCGGCGACGTAGCCGAAAGCGCCCGGAGTGAGTTTCTCGCGAGCCTTTTTTTCCAGTTCAGAAATGTCGAAAGGAACCGGTGAGCCGGAACCCGGGGGCTGTCCGTAGATCAGAAATTGATAATTGGCAAAAGGGTCAACGGCAGGAGTATGTCGCTCGCTCATGAGTAATGGTTTGCGGCTGGTTCTTTGAATCGCAGGCCATGCCAACTCGACGGAAGAGTTTCAAGGTGGCATGAGTTCGCCACAAGATCCTTTCGACAGAGAACTTGGCAAGCAATATTCTTGCTCACTGATGAGTCATCGGCGGCTGATTCCCCGCGCTGAGATTTCCGTTCGAGCGGACCGATGGTGAAATGAACTTGCCGACGCCTGGGCTGCAGGATTATTATGCGTTGCTCCGCTGCTTCGACATGGATATCCTTTTCCATCCTCAACAAACAGAACGCAATATGACAACGAAACACAAACTTGCTGTTTTCACCGCCATCGCCAGCTTGAGCGTCGCAGCCTCGGTGCGAGCTGGCGAGCCTCCTGCCGCCTCTGTTCCTGCTGATGCCGCGCTGGCCAGACTCAAGGGGAGCAATCTCCGATTTGCCACGAATGAGGTATCCCAGGCCAAGCCGACCGCGGCGCGCCGGACCCAGACGGCACAAGCGCAGTACCCGTTCGCCATCATCGTCGGCTGTGCCGATTCACGCACCGCTCCCGAACTTATCTTTGACAAGAACCTGGGTGACCTCTTTGTCATCCGCACGGCTGGCAACCTGGTCAACGATCATGCGCTAGGCAGCATCGAATACGCCGTTGAGCACCTTGGTGCGCGCTTGATCGTGGTTCTGGGTCATAACCGGTGCGGTGCAGTCAAGGCTGCGATCGCCAGCGACCACGCGCCTGGCCACATCGACGCATTGGTTCGAGATTTGCAGCCTGCGGTCAGAGCCGCCAAGGGCAAACCCGGCGGCGCGCTGGACGCGACCGTCAGTGAAAACGCGCGCCAGGTCGCGGCGCAGATCAAAGAAAAGGCAGTGCTGGGCGACCTGGCAAAGGAGGTTCGAATCGTTTCCGCCGTTTATGATCTGGATACGGGCAAGGTCGAATGGGCGAGAGACTAACCGGCCGAATGGCGATCCTGTAACAAGCAAACCTCCACAATGGACGAGGGCAGGGCCTCCTCTCGATGAGTCTTAGTAAACTTGCCTTGAGTATCAACGAGTTGCACATCTTGAAATTCAAGGGTTCGAAGTGCCAAAAATCCTTTCGGGGAGATCTCCCGAGCGCCCTTCTCCTGAGAAGGAGAGGGAAGCCCGCATTTGCTTTATAGGCGGGACAATTGCACCGCACTAAATAGCCGTCAGGGCGGCTCGGTCTGAGTCGTTCGTCATAGCTCCGCCTCTTCTGCTTGGATTTCCAGTCCTCAACAAACATAAACGAAATATGTCAACGAAACTCACACTGGCTGCTTTCTCTCCCGTAGCCAGCTTGAGCGTTGCTGATTTGGTCCTAGCCCGTGAGCCTCCTTCTATTCAACCGCCGATCCACTCTTACATCGTTGCAAATCCGGACCTCTTGCCCAGAATGAGTCTCACCATGGCCTTTGAAATCGCGCGTCGAACCTCGGTCGCTCGCGGCGAGGCGCCCGCCGCATCCACGGCCGAAATCATCGAGTTGCCGCTGGACTATGACACGGGCATAAAGGCCCAGGCAAGGGTAGGGCTCGCCGAGGAACTGGCGGCATTTCGTGAGTTCGGCCAGGCCACGCGAAAGCTCACCACAACCTTCCTGGCTCTGGACCAGCGAGCTCTCCAGGTGCCAACGTTTGTCAACGAGTTTTGGACGGCTAAACAGCGCCAAGCCCATTCCCTGCACGAGATTTCTTATCGCGCCTGCTTTAAACCACAGTTGCCACGATTCTTCATTGAGCGCCTCACGCAACCGGGCGATACGGTTTATGACCCGTTCATGGGCCGAGGCACGACCCTGCTGGAAGCGGCTTTGCTCGGACGGGTTCCTCTGGGATGCGACGTAAATCCTTTGAGCGCCATCCTGACGACGCCGCGGCTGCGTCCGCCACACCTGGAGGACGTGGCCGAGCGTCTGCGCCAAATTGATTTCCAGCAAGCCGGCAAGCTTCCAACGAACCTGCTGGCTTTTTACCATCCAGACACTCTGCGACAAATCGTGTCACTGAAGGAGTATCTTCTCGCCCGGCGCGAGGCTGGAACGCTCGACGGGATTGACGAATGGATTCGCCTAGTGGCGCTGAACCGTCTTACCGGCCACTCCGCCGGGTTCTTTTCGGTCTATACACTCCCACCTAACCAGGCTGTTTCCGTGAAGTCTCAGGAAAAGATCAACACACAACGGAAGCAGAAACCACCACCGCGCGATGTTCCGGGCCTGATTCTGAAAAAGACTCGGATTCTCTTCCGCGACTGTGGTCCCTCCGCCCGTTCGGTTTTGGCCAAGGCCACTTCTCAGGGCCTCCTCCTTACGAAGGCGGCTGCGGACACTCCCGAGATCCCCGCCAATTCCGTGTGCCTTGTGGTGACTTCGCCACCCTTCCTCAACGTAGTGGATTACGCGACCGACAACTGGTTGCGCTGCTGGTTCTGCGGGATTGATGCGAAATCCGTGAGGCTGACTGTACCAAAAAAAATTGAGCAATGGCAGACCGCGATGACTGAGGTATTTCAGGAACTGTATCGCGTCCTCGAGCCGAGCGGCCATGTCGCGTTTGAGGTTGGAGAAGTCCACGCCGGCAAGACCCGGCTCGAAGAGGCGGTTCTCCCCTGTGGACTTCACGCAGGCTTCGAACCGCTGCTGGTGCTCATCAACGACCAGAAGTTCACCAAAACGGCCAATTGCTGGGGCGTGGATAATATGGCCAAAGGCACGAACACGAATCGAATCGTCCTCTTCCGCAAACGGTAAATCGCTCCAACTTGCCAGTCCTGCCATCCGCACTTAACTTTCAGCCGCAATGTCAAAATCGTCCGCTGGATCAGTCATTCGCCTGCGCGGTGTCCGGCAAAATAACCTGAAGAATTTCGACCTCGACTTGCCGCTCAAGAAACTACTCGTGATTACCGGCTTGAGCGGCTCGGGCAAGAGCTCGCTTGCGTTCGATACGTTGTTCGCCGAGGGACAGCGCCGCTACGTCGAGACATTCTCCCCGTACGCCCGCCAGTTCTTTGACCGCATGGACAAGCCGCAGGTGGACAGCATCGAAGGCATCCTGCCGGCCATCGCCATCGAGCAACGAAATTCTGTCCGAACTACACGCTCAACCGTCGGCACGCTGACTGAGCTGTGCGATTACATGAAAATGTTGTGGCCGCACATTTCGCAATTGCATTGCCGGCAATGCGGCCAGCCGGTGCGGAAGGATTCTCCCCAAGCCATCTGGAACTCTCTCTGTACGGAACACGGAACACGGAACACGGAACTTGTCATCACCTTCGATTTGCCGCTGACCGAGAAGCTCTCTCTGCAGGAATCTCTCGCGCTCATTGCAAAACAGGGCTATCAGCATTTGCTGTTTGATGGCCGGATCTTGCGCCTCGGCGAATTTGATTCCCGCACCAGGTCACTGACAGTCGTTCAGGATCGCCTCCGCCTCACCTCGGCCAATCGCGCGCGCTTCATCGAAGCCTGCGAACAGGCGTACCACTTCGGCAAAGGCAAACTTGCCATTTACTTTTTCCAGCCGAGGGAAGGCCCGCAACCCACACCGACTGGGGCGTCTTCAAGAAATCCCTTCAAATTTAGGAGCCGACGTGAGGAGGCTCTAATCGAAAAATCCAAAATCCAAGATTCAAGATCCAAAATTGATCAGAGCCTCCTCACGTCGGCTCCTACAATTCCAATACACGCACTGAGTCCTCGACGCTTCAGCAATCGGATGCACTGCGCGGAATGCGATATCGAATATCGCGAGCCTTCGCCGGCGCTTTTCAGCTTCAACCACCCGCTTGGAGCCTGCCCGAATTGCCGCGGCTTTGGGCGGATCATCAGCATTGATTACCAGCGCGCCTTGCCGGACCGCACGAAAACGATTGCGGGCGGCGTGGTGAAGCCGTGGCAAGTCGGCCATGGCCTGGAATCTCAAAAGGATTTAATGCGGATGTGCCGCGCCCTTGAGATTCCAACCGATGTCCCTTTCCAAAAGCTATCGGAAAAGTGGCAGCGTTTTGTCATTGAGGGCGACCCGGACTATGGGAGCGACGAAGAGCATCAATGGCCGCGCGCATGGTATGGCGTCAAAGGCTACTTCCGCTGGTTGGAGACGAAGGCGTACAAAATGCACGTCCGCGTTTTGCTCTCGCGCTACCGCGCCTACACACCCTGCCCGACCTGCCGCGGCCGACGGTTCCAACCCGAAACCCTCCTCTACCGAATCGCTGTAGGAGCCGACATGAGGAGGCGGGATTTGCAGTCGTGCCTTGAGCGGTCAATGCTCGAAAATCAACCAGCACCCACGCATGTCCGCAAAGATCAATCCCTTACTCTCGCCGATTTTTATCAGCTTCCGATTCGGGACGCGTTGCAATTTATCAACGAGCTGGCTGAACGCCGTCCGGCAAAAACGCCCGATCCACTTGCCCTGGTGCTGAACGAGGTGCGTTCCCGGTTGGGTTACCTGGATGAAGTCGGCCTCGGATATTTAGCTTTGGATCGACCGACGAGGTCGCTCGCGGGCGGCGAGATTGAACGAGTGAGCTTGACGACTTGCCTCGGCTCGCGACTGGTCAACACATTGTTCGTGCTCGATGAGCCGAGCGTCGGTTTACACCCGCGCGATACCGAGCGCCTGGTGCGCATCCTGGAGCAACTTCGAAACGCTGGGAATACTGTGGTCGTGGTCGAACACGAAGCCAGCGTCATGCGCGCCGCCGACCAGATTATTGACCTCGGTCCTGGCCACGGCGCGATTGGTGGAGAGGTGGTGTTTCAGGGGACATTCGGAGCGATTCTCCGCAACTCCAGGTCGCTGACAGGAGCGTACCTTAGCGGCCAGAAATGCATTGAAATCCCAAAGCGAAGGCCGATAACCGTTAGCCGGGAAACATTTCGATTTGACGGCTTAAGGGGCCAGGCGTTAGGGGAGAGTCTATTCATGCTCAACGATGCGCCCGCGCCGCGCGGGAGCAGTCGCAACGCTTGTCCTGTGTTGAAAATAGCCCATGCGAGCAAACATAACCTCAAGGATCTGTCGGTCGAAATACCGCTGCAGCGATTCGTCTGTGTCACTGGCGTGAGTGGCTCGGGCAAGACGACGCTGATCCGCGAAGTCTTGCTGCCCGCGCTCCAAAGCAAACTCAACTCCTCCGTTTCGTTGGGCAAGAGTCCCGATCCGTTCGCGACAGAGCAAGCCAGCGAAGAGCAGGACGACGAGCCGTCTGGGAGGTTCGCTCCGGCCGTGCAGCTCGAAGGAAGCGAGTGGCTCGGTGCGGTCACACTGGTTGACCAGTCGATCCTCGGAAAAACGCCGCGCTCAAACCCGGCCGTTTATGTGGGCGCCTTTGATGACATACGCGAATTCTTCGCTCAGTCCGAGCCCGCCCGACAACGTGGACTCAACGCTAGCGCCTTCAGCTTCAATTCCGGCCAGGGCCAGTGCGAACGTTGCCGCGGCGCCGGGTTCGAAAAGATTGAGATGCAGTTCCTCAGTGACGTTTTCATCCGCTGTCCGGAATGCAATGGCCGCCGCTACCGCTGGCATATTCTCCAGGTAAAGGTGAGTCCAACGAGGGTCGAGGGCCGAGGGCCGAAGGTCGAGGGACGGAAACCAGTCAGCGCGCTCTCGCGCACTCGACACTCGCGCCCGCTCTCCATCGCCGACCTGCTCGATTCAACGGTGGAGGAGGCGGTCGAATTCCTGGCGGCATTCCCGGAATCGCGGCCGGCGCTCCGGGCCCTGCAAGGTCTGAAGCTATTGCAGGAAGTTGGCTTGGGTTATCTCAAGCTTGGGCAACCCATCAATACTCTCTCGGGCGGCGAAAGCCAGCGTTTGAAACTGGTCCGGCACCTAGCGGCTTCAAACGTCGATGTGTCCTCATCAGGACCGGATCCCTTATGTTCCGCGCACATCACGCATCACGCATCACGCATCACGTCTCAGCCTCCTTCCCCCTCTACTCTCTTTCTGTTTGACGAGCCGACCACCGGGCTTCATTTCGATGATGTCCGCGTCGTGCTGAAGGTCTTTCAGCGGCTCGTGGATGCCGGGCACTCGGTAGTGGTGATCGAACACAACCTCGATGTAATTAAGTCCGCTGATTGGATCATCGATCTCGGGCCCGAAGCCGGCGACCAGGGCGGTCAACTCATCGCTCAGGGAACCCCGGAAGATATCGCTCGTTGTCCCGCCAGCCATACAGGCCATGCCTTGAGGCAGGTTCTGAAAGAGAGATTACCCCCGTGCGAATTTCGGTCGGTCGCCGATGGTTTGGTAGCTCCAGAGAGCAAGGGACGCGGAGGGCGAAGTATGATTTCAGAGGCCCCGTGAGACACTAACCACGACCCCAACATGTCCTTTCGCTTCATCTTTCTCGGATCGGGCACTTCGCAAGGGGTCCCGATTATTGGCAAAGAATATCCGTCAGAGTTTCTGGCAAATCCAAAAAACCACCGCACGCGGCCTTCGATTTACGTCGCTACGGAAAAAACCAAGTTGGTGGTAGATACGACACCGGAATTCCGGGTGCAAATGCTCCGCGAAAACATTCGCTGGCTCGATGCGGTTCTTTTCACTCACTCACATGCGGACCATGTGATGGGCCTGGATGATTGCCGGCGATTTTGTGACCTGCGCGGCTTCAAGGGGCTGCCGATTTATGCCACCGAACCGACCATGAAGGATTTGAAGCGCGTTTTCGCTTATGCGTTTCATGACGGGCCCTGGCCCAAAGGCTACTTCATTCCTGAGCCGCACCTGATCAACGGCCCGTTTTCACTGGGCGACGTGGACATCGTGCCGTTGGCGCTCCCGCATGGGTCCAGCGCCACTTCTGGCTTTCTCTTCGTTCAAGACGGCAAGAAGCGATTGGCGTATATGAGCGACTGCAAGGAAGTGCCGCCGCCGGTTGTCGAACAAGTGCGGGGTGTACAGGTAGCCGTTTTGGACGCGCTGCGCCGCGCTCCCCATCCGACGCACATGTGCCTCGATGAGGCGCTGACGGCCGCCCGCCGCATCGGCGCTCAACGCACCTACTTCACGCACCTGACCCACGATTACGATCATGATGCCGCCCAGGCCGAGCTCCCGCCCGGCGTCGAGCTGGCGTATGATGGGTTGCAGGTGTCCATAAACGCGTAACCCGGATCCATAATCCCGTTTGCGAAAGCCATCCCTAATGCGGTGGCGCGGAGCTTGGGATTTGGAGCTACTCTGAATTTTGGTTCTTGGTGTTTGAGGCTTTCCCTCACGCTCCCATACCCTCTTCGAAGGAACCTGCCGCCAGCGGGAAACAGAGGTTGTCGCGCACGTACTGGATCGCATTGGCGCTGGTCGCATCCAGGTCGCGGTAAGCGCTTTCCGCCTCCACCACCAGGGGCGCCGTTTTTCTGCCCATCACCTGGCAATATCGTTGCGGATAGCCTGCATGAATCAGCAGCTCTACATACCGCGTCATGTTCAGCTCGCCCGACGGGATGTCCACGAACTGCATCGCGCGCTTCTGCCAATTTCCTTCCATCATGCGCAAAGAGAGGTTTGGACGGACGACATGGTTCTTAACATGGCAGGCGTAAACCCGCGGCGCGACCTTCATGAATCGCGTTTCCCATGACTCGCCCTCCCAGCAATGGGATGGATCGGCATTCACAGTCAGGCACTTATCTCCGTCGCAAGTCGCAACCAGCATGTTGAAATCCTCGGCGCACATAGCGGCTGTTCCGGGGTGGATTTCGTGGGCCAGAAACATGCCAAGCTGGTTAGCGTGTTTGCGGATTTTGGCTGTCTTCTTCACGAAGCGCTCCTCGCCTTCCTTGAGCAAATCAAAATCGCCACCTTTCCAGAAGCCCCACGGATAACCAGAGGCGAGCTCCCATCCGAAAGCCACGCCCCAGAACATCGGCACGATCTTGATGCCCAGCTCGGCGCAGAGATCCAGCAGACGCAGTAAATATTCCTCGGCCCATTTCTCGATTTGCTCGGGTGACTTTTTGGCCACGTCCGGCGGAATGAACGGGCGAATGCCCGTTGTGCCGGTCCACGCGCTGGTATGAACCCAGAAGGGGCAATGAGAAGAGACACCATCGAGGCTCAGGCGCGCCTTTGCGAACGCGTCTTTGATCTCCTTCGGGCTCTTGAATCCTTTGTCGCTCTGCAGCATGTAATTGGACGGTTGCGCCCCGGTCGCGCCTGATTTGCGGGCGTATTCCAGAAACTGAGCAAGATCTTTCGCGCCATGCTGCGCGCCTTCGATGCTGGGATGAAAACAAGCTTCGGCCATAGTTTATTGGAGGGTTAAATAGTTTGTTTCATTCGCAAACGCGGCAGAGCAATAGCGATGATCGCCATCGAAGGCAACAGCAATTGTGGGGTTTTAGCGTGCCGGATGGTGCCGGAGTGCGCCCGTCCCCGGGCGCAGCAACGCACGATGAAGGGCAGCAATCTAAGAATCTCAATGCGCGCGCTTGTTCGAGAATTGCTGCGCCCGGGGACGGGCGCACCCCGCCGCCTTCACTGAGGGGTTACTGGTTTTTCGCGTGCCTGGAGCCCGAGATTTTATTACGCTCATGCCATGAAGAGCAGGCGCTCCAACATACGCCCGCGGCAGCCGTCCCGGGCGCAAGCAGAGCTACTGAATCGGTAACGACCTTAGGACCGTCATTAAGGATGCCTCCATAAACTCCTTCCGCTTATGCCGCCAACCTTCTACGACACGCATGCACACCTGGATTATCCGGACTTTGCCGAGGAGCTACCCCAGGTGATCGCGCGGGCCGGGGCCGCAGGGATCTCCAAAATTATCAGTATCGGCACCGATTTGGAGAGCAGCCGGCGCGCGATCGAACTCGCGGAACAATTTCCGAATGTCTTCGCCGTCGTGGGCTGGCATCCGTCTCATGCCGGCGAAGCGCCGCCAGATTTTCGCCCGTCGCTTCGCGAATTGGCCCAACATCGCAAGGTCGTGGCCCTGGGCGAGACTGGGCTGGATTATCATCGGCTTCCATCGTCAAGTCCAGAGTCCAAAGTCCACCCGTCCTTCGTAGCAGTCCCACGGCAGCCGAAGTCATCGCTTGGGCAAATCATGCCTTTTGAGGACTCAGCCAGTACTACAGGACTGCGGAGGGTGGAAAGTCCAAAGTCGATGGCAGCGGAGGATGAGCGCTACAAGCAAAAGCAGGCGGAACTGTTTCGCCAGCATCTTGAAGTGGCCGCGGAACTGGGTCTAAACTGCGTCATTCACCAGCGCGATTCGCTCGAGGATACTATCGCGCAACTGCAGCCTTTTGCCGACCGCGTGCGCGGCGTGTTCCATTGTTTTGCCAACGATGCGGCGACAATGCGGCGCATCCTCACCCTCGGCTCGCTCGTTAGTTTCACGGGAATTGTGACGTTCAAGAATGGCCAAAATGTTCGCGACACGCTGGCGGCCACACCGATGGACCAATTCATGCTAGAAACCGATTGCCCCTATTTGGCGCCGGTTCCTTACCGCGGCAAGCGCTGCGAGCCCGCGCATGTGAAGGAGATTTCCGAGGTTGCGGCGACCGTTAAAGGATGCGCACTGGAAGATCTGAGCGAAAAGACGTGCGCGACGGCAAATCGATTTTTTCGCGGGCTATCTGAGTGATCGCGACTGGTCCCCATCGCTAGTGAACCGAGAGGTCAGGCCGCAGAGCCTCCTGCGCAGGCACGTTGCAGAAGCGTTTGGGCAAATTGTGAAGCTGGGTTATTTCTTTAGCCGACGGAGGAAGGCTGAGGCCGGGATGCCGGTCGCTTGGGGGTTTAAAGTCGCTACACCGCTACGAACCGCGTCGAAATCTACCTGGATGCCGAACGCTTCCCGTTAGCTCGCGGGCAATGCTCGCAAAGGTTCTCCGCTTATCGCAGACTCCCCGCGATGCTTATCGACCTCAGCCATACCATCGAGCACGGTATGATTACTTACAAAGGGTTGCCGGCTCCCCTGATCTGCGATTTCCTGAGCCGCGAGGCTTCGCGCGCCCGCTACGCTCCAGGGACCGAGTTTCAGATCGGGCGCATCGACATGGTGGCGAACACCGGAACTTACCTTGATAGCCCTTTCCACCGTTTTGCTGAGGGCAAAGACCTGGCAGAACTTCCGCTTGGTTCACTGGCCGGATTGGACGGCCTGCTCGTGCGAGCGCCTGCGGGCCGTCGCGAAATTGCCAGGGATGTGTTTGAGCGACTTCCATTGGCTGGAAAAGCCGTCCTGGTGCTCACAGGCTGGGATCGACACTGGCGAACCGACGCTTACTTCGAAGAGCATCCTTTCCTAACTTCGGATGCCGCGGAATACCTGCGCGAATCTGGCGTGAAACTTGTTGGAATTGATTCCTATAATATCGATGACACGGCGGATCTGCATCGGCCCGCTCACACCATCCTCCTCGGCAAGGAAATTCCCATTGTCGAGCACATGACAGGCCTGGACAAGCTGCCCGCCGACGGCTTCAAATTCTACGCCGTGCCTCCCAAGGTGCGCTCATTCGGCACGTTCCCTGTTCGCGCCTTTGCGGCGACTGCGGACGAACCGCAAACTCTTTCCGGCCGCTTTGTGTAATATGCCGGATTGGCTGGGTTAGGGGCATGTTCAAGCAAAGTGAGAACAACGTTTCGCACGATCCCCGGCTCGTTGCAGCCGCCGGGAAAGGCCGCGGGGTACTGCCTTGGGTGGTTGTCGTCGTCGTGATCTCCTGGGGAGGTGAGGGACAAATCCCCGCTACGTTTGAGTGGTTACAGTTACACTAACGCATCAGCGAGGACCTCGGCCATGTGCCGCGGCTTGGTCGGCGCGAGGTGCTCGATCTGGTGACGGCAACTGGCGCCGGAGGCGATGACCACCGTTCCAAAGGGCTGGACCCGGACTTTTCGCGCGAGCGGCTCGGCTACTTTCAAGGACAGCTCATATTTTTCCGACAATGCGCCGAACGCGCCCGCCATGCCGCAGCAACCGCTGTCGAGCAAAGTCACGTTCCGTTCGGGCAACCGTTTCGCGAGCCGGTCCATAAAGTCGGGCTTCATTAAGGCCTTAACGTGGCAATGGGCGTGGATTATCACATTGGCCGGCCTGGGTTTGAACTGGAGGGCGTTCGGTTCCTGCTCCAGCAGTTGTTCGATGAATTGATCGAACAGAAAACAGCGCCTCGTGACTGAGGCAAGTCCCTCCATGCCCAGCTCCGCATAATCCTCGGCAAACATCGAGTAACACGAAGGCTCCAGGAAAAGGATCGGGGCGCCATCGACGTCCGCGTTGAGCAAACTGACGTTGTGCTGGGCCAACTCTTTCGCTGCGTCCACGTTTCCTTGGCTGAAGGCAGGGCGGCCACAACACTTGCGGCCCAGCGCAAGTGTCACCTCAAAACCAGCCGCTTCGAGCACGCGCACGGCTGCCATCCCGATCTGCGGTTCATGGTAGCGCGTGAAAGTGTCGTCCCAAAGGATCACGCGACCGCGGCGGGATTCGGGGGCGCGGGCGGTGCGCCTGAACCATGAATCAAATCGCCGGCGCGCGTAGTGCGGCAGCGGGCGCTGCCACGCGATCCCCAGTGTCTTGGCGAGGAGGCTGCGAAAGAATAATGAATCGAGGACTGCATTGGCGACGCGCGGCATTCGGCAGCCGAGTTTTCCCAGGAAGTCCAATGAGCTGAATAAGCGCTGCCGCCACGAAAGGCCATCGCGCTGAATCCGCGCGTGAAGCAGCTCGGTCTTCAGCAATGCTAGGTTGACGTTCGACGGACACTCCGATGTGCAGGCTTTGCATGCCAGGCAGTTGCTCAGCGCGGCCTCCATTTCGGCGCTGTCCAGAGGGTCGTGTTGGCCCAGACCTCGCCCCTCGAGCGCAGCTCGAATCGCATTGGCGCGGCCGCGCGTGGACATGATTTCCTCTCCCGTCACGATGAAGGTCGGGCACATCGTCGGTGTCTCTTTGAGACAACCGCCACAACCGTTGCACTGCTGTAAATTGCCGACAAACGATTTGTCTTTGGCGGCGAAGGCCAGCTTCGGCGCAAACGGCAGCTTCAGCTCGTAACCGGCTCCGGCGCGCAGATCGGTATCGATCTTGAATTTGCCGTCCGGAATGATTTTGCCCGGGTTGAACAGGTTGTGCGGGTCGAAGGCCGATTTGATTTCCTTCATTATACTGAATAGCCCGTCGCCAACCTGTTCAGCCAGAAACTCAGTTCGCGCGATACCCACGCCGTGCTCGCCGGCGAGCGAGCCTTTGAACTGTCGCACCAGGGCCGAAACCTCATCGGCCAACTTCCGGAATTTTTTCAAGTCCTCGCCCGAGTGCAGGTCGAGCACGGGCCGGACATGAAGCAGTCCGGCCGCGGCGTGGCCATAGAAACAGGCTTCCAGGCCAAGCGGCGCCAGAAGCGATTGCACGGCGGCGACATAGCTGGGCAATTGCTCGGGACGGACCGCGACATCCTCGATACCGGTGACAGGTTTGGCGTCGCCGGGCCGGCCAGTCAGCAGCGAAAGCCCCGCCTTGCGGAGAGACCAGACCAGGTTGGCCTCGGCTTCGGTTCCGAGCATGGTTTTCCGCAAGCCGAGCTTGCGCCGCGCCAACGCCGCTATCCGCTCATCGGCCTCCTCAAAAAACTCCACGACCAAAACGGACTGACAGGGCTGATGATCGAGCTGGAGCAAATCGCGCGCGGGCTGGAACTCTAATTGGCCCCTGGTCTGGTCGAGCAACACATTATCCAGGTGCTCGATAGCGGCGGGTTTGAGGTCAAGCAGTTCTACGGTGGCCTGCATTGCATCGGCCACCGAGGAGAAAAACAGCAGGCCAACGCGTTTCTGCGCGGGCAAGGGAACAATCTTAAGTTCCGCGGAGGTGATGGCCGCGAGCGTTCCCTCACTGCCGCACAGGAGATGATTCAGATTGTTCGGCTCGGCGACGCAGCGGTCGATGGCGTAGCCAGGACGCCGCTTAAGCAGGCCGCCCGGCATGCGCTCTTCAATTTCCAAAGAGTGGAAATAGAACAGGTCCGAGAGCAGTCGTCTTTGTTTCCGGAGCGTGTCGTGTTGCGGTCCGACTGCAATGACACGGCCATCTGCCAGCACCACCTCCAACTCATTGAGGTGGTCCGCAGTCGTGCCATAAATCGGTGTATGCGCGCCGCTGGAATTATTGGCAATCATGCCGCCCAGTGTCGCGCGCGAGCTGGTCGCCACGTCCGGTCCGAAGCAAAATCCGTGCGGCCTAAGGAATCGGTTCAGTTGATCCAGTACCACACCTGGCCCGACCCGGACTGTGCGGCGCTCCAGGTCCAGGTCACTAATCTCGCGGTTGTAGCGCGAGAAATCGATCACCAGGCCGTCGCCAATCGCTCCGCCCACCAGGCCCGTACCCGCCCCTCGCGGGATGACACTGACGCCCGCCTGGGCGGCGGCGTCGATCAGGCTGCTGGCCTGGCGCGCGTTGCGTGGGAAAGCAACCGCGACCGGCTCGATCTGATAAATGGAAGCATCGGTAGCGTAGAGCTGCCGCGTAAGATTATCGAACGCAATCGGGCAGTTCGCTCCCGCCAACGTCGAAAGTTGTTGGGCTGAAGTCATCGAGCCGGGTCACAGCCGGTACCTCATATACTAGCAACCCGCTCAGATGGCCAGACCGGAGTCCGGCTTGTTCGATTGCCCTCGGCGCTGATACTTGCCCGAAACCTCCTGCAGGAATTTCCTTTCTTCAGGCGAGAGGCTGTCCATCCCGAGTTTGCTTACCTTATCCAAAAGGGTATCGATCTTCAAGACTTCGCGCTGGTAGGAGGGCACACCAGGAGACCTTGATTTTCTCATCGACCCTGACCCAAAAAACGAACGAACCGGCAGAAAGAGCGGGTTAATCCACAAATAAATCAGCAGCAGCGTGGAAGCGACGGCGACAATGAGAAAGATTTTCCAGTTCTCGCGGGCAATCCTGGGCTGCAACGCCGCCGCCACGAACAGCCCCACAATCGCTCCCCCCAAATGCGCGTCATGGCCGACATTGCCCCGATTGTTGTCCTTCATCGCCAGAAACGACCCGACCATGAACAAAATAGCGTAGAGCCAACCTGGGATTGCGATTGGCAGAGGAAACTGGGCGATGCTCGCTCCCGGGAAGAGAAGGATGTAGGCGAAGATCAGACCGCAGACACCGCCAGAGGCGCCGATCGAGCGGTACTCATGATGCCGGTGGACGTAAAGCGAGAGCAGGTCACCGCCGACCACACTACCAAAGTAAATCAGCAGGAATTGTTGGGGGCCGTAAACGGTTTCGAGTAGCGGGCCAAAGAAATAGAGGCTGACCATGTTCCACAGCAAGTGCCACGCGTTGGCGTGAAGGAACGCTGAGGTTACCAGACGGTAGTACTCTTTCCAGGCCAGAACCGCCCGGGGATCGAAAATGTATTTCTCCTCGACGGCGCGGCTTCTAAATCCGAGCCAGGAAACAAGGCAAGTCAGTCCGATAATCAGCCAGCTCCACAATGCAACCGGTCCATGCATCGCCATGATTGTTGACAGATCGGCAAGCGATTTGTAAACAAAAACCAGTGAAGGCATTCCTTGGTATTCCTAACTACCGGTTCACAATGCTGCTTCAAAGTTTGAGGACGGCCTTTACTCTCTTGAACTCCTGCCACCTGTTTTTCGCACGCTGGAATCTCCCACAGAGCCAGTGAAAGAAACCGAACTTAAGCCGATCCGCCCGGGCGCATACGTGCTGTGTGCTGTCAATACCTTTGCGCGTTTCCAAACCGGAACAAAGCCCGGCCGACTCGAGGCTGACTCTGCGAATCCAGGGTTGCCATGAGAAGTTTCTTGCGCTGGTTGTTGCGGCTGCTCTACCGGTTCCGCGCGTACAACGAGTCGGTGCTCAGCATTCCTGGTCCGGTTTTGCTGCTCCCTAACCACACTTCATGGTGGGACTGGCTGTTGATCGGGGCCTGTCTGGAGGAAGATTGGCGATTCGTGACGTCCCGGGAAGCGGCGGAGGTCAGTTGGCTGCATCGGCGCATCATGGTGAACCGCCGCACGTTTCCGGTGGACATGAATTCTCCTTATTCCGTCAAGCACATGGCGGAATATTTGCACAAAGGAGGACGGTTGGTGCTCTTCCCGGAGGGCCGTCTATCTCGCACCGGCTGGCTCATGAAGCTGTTCGATGGCACGGGGTTTTTGATCTTCAAGACGCGCGCCAAAGTTATCACCGCCTATGTCCGCGGCGCCAAGCGGCTGCCGCTCTCCCCAAATCCAGGTTTGAAACAATGGTTTCCACGATTATCTGTTCACTTCAGTCCAGTTTTGGACCCGCCCAGGCTCAGTCACATGAGCGTGAGCGAGTCGCGTGGCCGGCTGACCGAGTGGGTTTATGACCGGATGGTCCGCCAACAATTCGAAACGGAGATGGAATTTGGCGCCGCGACGATTCCTGCGGCCATCGAGGCAACGGCGCGCCGGAGGGCCAAGCGGGTAGCATTGCAAGACTCTACGATGCAGGCGCTGAGTTACCGGCGATTGTTGACGGCGGCGCGAGTGCTGGCCGCGCAGTGGTCGAAATGGCCGGCGACTGTCGAGCGCCGCGTAGGGGTTTTGCTGCCCAACGTCAACGCGATGCCGGCGACCCTGCTAAGCTTATGGGCGGCGAACAGAATACCTGCGGTCCTGAATTATTCGACGGGTCCAAGTGTCCTGCTCGAATGCGCGCAATTGGCTGGAGTGAAACGCATCATCACCTCGCGCGCATTTGTTGACCGGCTGGCACTTGATCTGGAGCCGTTTCGATCTGCCGGGATGGAGCCGGTATTCCTGGAAGACGTGCGTGCCGGCATTCCCCGGTGGCAGAAGGTGGCCGCGGCCGCGCGTACCTTCCTCAGACGGCCGTTGTGCGGTGGGCAATTGGCCTCGGAAGACACAGCGGTCATCCTGTTCACCAGTGGTTCGGAGGGCAGCCCAAAAGCCGTCGAGCTGTCGCACCGAAACGTCTTGGCCAATGTGCGGCAACTGCTCTCCGTCATGGACTTGCTCGAAACCGATCGTTTCTTCAACACCATGCCGCTGTTTCATAGTTTCGGCCTGTCCGCCGGGTTGCTTCTGCCACTGATTGAAGGTGCATTTGTCTTTCTCTACGTATCGCCGCTGCATTATCGCATCGTGCCTTCGGCCATTTACAATCTCAATTGCACGATTTTCTTCGGAACAAACTCCTTTCTGGCTGGCTACGCCCGGAAGGCGCATCCGTACGATTTCCGCGCTTTGCGCTATCTGTTTGCCGGTGCCGAAAAACTTCAGGAATCCACGGCGACAATTTGGCAGCAGAGATTCGGCGTCCGGATTTTGGAAGGCTACGGCGCCACCGAATGCAGCCCGGGCGTAAGCCTGAGCACGCCGATGCGGCAGCGGGCGGGCTCGACGGGCCAATTGCTGCCCGGTATCGAGCACCGGCTCGAGCCGGTCGAAGGCATTGATCAGGAGTTCGCGGCGGAAGGCCGGAAGTCACAAGTCGGTCGGCTATTTGTGCGCGGACCGAACATCATGCGTGGTTACTTGAATCCGGGCCCCAACGCAGCCTTCCAGGCCCTCGGCGGATGGTACGACACGGGAGACATTGCCCGGGTGGATGCCGATGGCTACGTTTATATTCTCGGCCGGCTGAAGCGCTTTGCCAAGATAAGCGGCGAGATGGTGAGCCTGACGGCGGTGGAGGACGCGTTGGGGAGTGCATTTCCACAATACGGTCTGAAATTTTCCGCAGCCGTCATCGCCAGGCCGGATGAAGCGAGGGGCGAAAAGTTGATCGCTGTCACGAACGAAGCGAAACTTACTTTGGACCAGGTGCGCGAGGCTATTCGAACGCGCGGCCTGAGCAACCTGGCGGCCCCGCGCGAAGTCAAATTCCTGCACGAGCTTCCGCGTCTCGGCTCGGGCAAGATCAATCATCGCGAACTGGAGAAGATGGTTTGATTCAGCCGCATTCTCAGACCTCATCCTCACCGCTCGTGTCAATGTCTGAAGATGTGCGAGTTCGAGTCCACGGCCCAGACTCGCTGCCGACGCTGATTTACCTGCCTGGCATCCACGGGAATTGGATGCTTATTGGCGGATTCCGGCGCGCGCTGGCCAATCGCGTTCGATTCGTCGAGGTCGGCTACCCAAGCACGTTCACCTGGTCCCTGGATGATCACGCGGCGGCGGTGGAGGCGGCGCTGGAAAGACACGGAGTCAGCAGTGGCTGGCTCCTTGGAGAGTCCTTCAGTTCGCAGGTGCTCTGGCCCATGGTCGCCCGCGGCAAATTTCAGGTTCATGGCATCGTTCTCGCCGGCGGATTCGTCCAACATCCTCTTCGCTGGGAGGTGCGCGTGGCACAAAAAATCAGCGATGACATTTCGTTTTCCCTACTCACGCGCATCCTTTTAGGTTATGCTCGCGTCAGCCGGTTCCGATTCCGCCGCTCGCCTGAGACCTATCGCGAAATTCGGGATTTCGTCGATGGGTTGACCCGGCAAGACCTGGACGCTGCCAAGCATCGCCTGCGCTTGATTGCAAGGAACGATCCGTCCACAGTTGTGCGGCAACTGGCGGTGCCCGTTTATGCGTTGACTGGATTGTTTGACCCAGTCGTGCCCTGGTTTTTCGTTCGCGGCTGGCTGAAACGTAATTGCCCAGCCCTGCGGGAGTACCGGATTATCTGGCGCGCCGATCACAACGTCCTAGGTACCGCGCCGGATTTGGCGGCAAAGCACGTTCTGAGATGGATGAACCAGGCGCGACCGAAACTCGAATGACGGATTCGCATTATTTCGAGTTTCGTCATTCATCACTGGTGATTACCCCTCTACCTCCTCCGCGGTTGCCGCGGGAGCGCTTCGCGGTATAATGAGGCGATATGACACGCCAGCAGGTTCTGGATCTTTACTTCATGGACGCCCGCAGCAAGCTGATCGATCTGGCCGCCTTTATCGACCGCGTCGAGCGCGCCGGGGGAAAAGAAGATTTCAGGATGGCCGCCTTGCGCCGGGCCCTCCCGCGTCTGGAGCAGGCTAAACCAGACAAAGCCAAGCAAGTGTTAGTAATCCTGAGCGATCCCACATCCGATCCGATCCCGAGTGCAACGACCAAAGCGGCGTGTGGCGCCTGGCCTGGCCATGAGTGATTCGAACGGATCACGCATCACGCATCACGTATTACGCCTCGCGCCATGAAATACATCGAGCCGCACGCGCACATGGTCAGTCGCGTCACAGACGATTATCTGAAACTTGCGATGGCCGGATGCCAGGCCGTGTGCGAGCCGGCATTCTGGGCCGGGTTCGACCGAAGTTCGGTGGCGGGTTTTTACGATTACTTTTGTCAGCTCACCGAGCACGAACCCAAGCGCGCCGCGAAGTTCGGTTTGGCGCATTTTTGCTGGCTGTGCATCAATCCGAAAGAATCCGAGGACGTGAAGCTGGCGGAAGAAGTTATCGAAATCATTCCCAAGTTCCTGGGCCGTCCGAACGTCCTGGGCATTGGCGAGATCGGTCTGAACAAGAACTCACGAAACGAACTGAAAGTCCTCGAACGCCACGTTGATTTGGCGGCGCGCCACAACCAACTGATCCTGGTCCACACCCCCCACTTGGAAGATAAGCTAAAAGGCACACGCCTGATCCGCGACGTCCTCAAGGACGATAAACGAATTCGTCCGGAACGCGTGATCATCGATCATGTCGAGGAACACACGATTGAGCTGGTGCTCGAGGCCGGGTTTTGGGCGGGCATGACACTTTATCCAGAATCCAAGTGCACGCCTGCGCGAGCAATCGATATGGTCGAGCGTTACGGGCCGGAGCGGCTCTGGATGAACAGCGCCTGCGATTGGGGAGTCAGCGATCCGCTAGCGGTGCCGAAAACCGTGCTCGAAATGGCGAAGCGCGGTCATCCGACCGAGGCCATCGAGAAGCTCGTGTTCCAAAACCCGCGAGGGTTTCTCGGCCAGTGCCCCAATTTCAGGCTTGCTTGAGCCTTTCTCCAGGTCTAGCCGGCTCCGTTACCGGACTATAGCGCCGTTGGCTGCCGGAACGGCCTTCGGCCGTAGCACGCGACCGTACTCACACGATAGCAGCGGTTCGGAAGGGTGGAGCGCGTCGGGCTGGGAGACGGGTGCCCGGAATTTCCACAGCTTTCTAGGCGGAACGCCGATCAAGCAATCCGAAGTGCTTCCAACCGGCAATCCAGCTTGTCCGTAGAGAATAAATTCGATGCGCACCCAATCCAAATGCTTGGAGGATTTGTTTTCCACCACTCCCTCCAGAAGGCGCGCGCCATAGGAACTCATGGCCCACTTGGTTTCCCGGGCCTCCAACACGTATTGATCCTCGGAGTACGGCGCTTGCAGCCCGGGGATGAACAGGACCGTCTCCATGCCACAGCTAAAACAATTCACGGCCTCGCCGGCGCGCTCGATGTGAAAGCGAAGAGGGGTGCCACAAAAATTACAATAACAGTTCATGCCCGGCGGTTGCATAACCACTAATCTTCTCTGCTTTGCCTCACCATTTTCCGTCGTGGCGCGCGCTCTGCCGGAAGAGGTCTCCCGTTAAGGCGTGCCAATTATGTTTTACTCGGAAGAAGAAAAACTCGCAACCGGGGCGTGCCTGAAAGTAGTCCCGGGGAAATCCTGATCCGGCGACTTCTGGCCCTTCATTAACAGCGGGTCCCGAAGATCCCTTAGAGTATGATCGCCAGGGTGGGTTGCCGGGCTCAGGGCCCAGAGCTACTCACGCTTCACGAGATGGGCTCCTACAACAGGCAGCGGCTGGCCGGCGCATTGACATTTCGGCACACGACACTCAGACTCTGCCGATGGGTCAAAAAATTTCGTTCATGCAATTTCTCCGCCGGACTCTGAGCGTCTCGGGCCTGATTTGCCTGACCGCCGCGGGCGTCGCGGCTGAGACCAATCAACCGCCTGCGCGGAAGTATTCCAACGTCGAGCGGCTCGCATTGCGACGGCTCAAGGCTACGCACGAAGAGGTGATGAAATTGCGCGCGCAGCGCGCTCGGATCGCATCGCTGCCCGGCTTGCACGACTACCGTTGCATTCTTCACGCGCACGCCGAGGATTCCGATCACACCGGCGGCACGCTGCCTGAAATGCTCGCGGACGCGAAAAAGGCCGGTATTAGCGCCATTCTGCTCACCGATCATTTCCGGCCGCCGCGTGATTTCATTGATGGCCGCTGGCGAGGGCTCAAAGATGGTGTGCTGTTCATTCCAGGTTCTGAAATCCGCGGCTGCCTCCTCTATCCGGAAAAGTCCGTTCTCGACAAAATGGAGAAGCCATTCCCGGAATTATTGAAGGCAGTGACCGTCGGCGACGGAATGATCTTTCTATCGCACGTTGAAGAGCGCGTTGACCATCCCATGGATGGTTTGACCGGGCTGGAAATCTGCAATCGCCACTACGACGCGAAAAAGGACATGGCTTCGCTCTTCGCGCTGGCGGGAAAGCTGACCGACCCGAAACAACTGCCCGACCTCGAGGAAGCGGTGCGGCTCTACCCCGACGAGCTGCTTGCCTTTCAATGCGGCTACCCGCAGGTCTATATGGACAAGTGGGATGCGGGAACGAAAATGTTCCGGCTGACGGGTGTCGCGGCAAACGATTGTCACCACAACCAGGTTTTCATCGTGAAAATGGCGGACGAGGAGACGGTCCTGCTGGGCACGGTCGTGGACAAAGATGAGGGGATGCGCAAGGTCACCGCCGGCTCGCGACCCCGTATCAAAGAAATGACCAAGGGCCACAAGTCGGGCGACATCCTGGTACGAGTGGACATTGATCCGTATGAACGCTCCTTCTGGGACAGCAGCACCCACGTTCTCGCGCCCAAACTTGATGAGCCGACGATTCGCGCCGCTCTCAAAGCTGGGCACGCTTACGTCGCATTTGATTGGATGTGCGAAGCGACCGGCTTCCGGTTTGAAGCACTCGGCGCGAATGGCAAGTCATCCGGGATCATGGGTGACGAAGTGAAATATGTAGATGGCCTGAAGCTCACCGCGCAATTCCCGGTGCCCTGCCAGACCCGCCTACTCCGCCACGGTGTGCAAGTGGCGGAAACCGCAGGCAAGGATCGCGCTGAATTCTCCGTCAAAGAACCCGGCGTGTATCGCCTCGAAGCCTGGCTGAAGCTGGACGATGAACCGCGACCGTGGATTTTTGCAAACCCTATCTATGTCCGTTAGCTTTGCGAATCGCGGGCTGGCCTTCTCTCCCGCGCTTCTGCTGCTGTGCTCTTTGACGGCGGCAGAGATCACGCCGCTTCCGGAAACAGTCGTTCCAGTGATCACAGACCGTCAGGATTTTCAAGTACCGGATCGAACGCACCTGACGGGATGGCTCGGCCAGAGGATTCAGTTCAATGAAGCCAACCGGTTGGTGAAGCTCGACGCGGAGCGATTGTTGGAAGGCTACCGTAAGCGCCCGGGCCGCCAGTCGTGGGACGGAGAGCACGTCGGCAAATGGCTCCACGCGGCTACGCTGGCCTGGGTCAACACTGGGGATCCAGCGCTGCGCCAGAAACTAGATTACGTCGCTGCGGAGCTGGTCAATTGCCAGATGGACGACGGCTATCTGGGGACCTACGTCGAGAAGAACCGCTGGCGATCGTGGGATGTTTGGGCGCACAAATACAATCTCATCGGCCTCATTACCTATGCGCGTTACACCGGGAACATGGCGCCGCTGGACTGTTGCCGCCGGATGGCCGATTTGCTCTGCAAAACGCTGGGTGATGAAGCAGACAAGCGTGATATTATCAAGTCTGGCCCGATCGAAGGAATGGCGCCGACGAGTGTGCTCGAGCCGATGGTCCTGCTCTACCGCCTTACCGGTGAGCCACGCTACCTCGAGTTCTGCAGGTACATCTTGCGCGCCTGGGAACAACCGAATGGACCGAAGATCATTTCGACGCTGCTGACCTCCAAGCGCGTCGATAAGGTCGCCAGCGGCAAAGCCTACGAGATGCTCTCCTGCCTCAACGGCGCTTTGGAGTATTACCGGACCACGGGCGAACTGCGTCTTCTGCAGGCGTGTCTGAACGCCTGGCAGGACATCGTCGATAACCGTCTCTACCTAACCGGCGCCGCGAGTTACTGGGAGGTGTTCCATGGAGATTACGATTTTCCGAACGTCAACAATGTGGGTGAGACCTGTGTCACGGTGACGTGGCTCCAATTCAACGCTCAATTGCTGCGGTTAACCGGCGAGGCTCGCTTTGCCGACCAAATTGAGCATGTCGTCTTAAATCAACTTCTGGGCGCCCAGCGGTGTGATGGCGCGGCCTGGGGTTATTATGTCCAGATGGAAGGCCGCAAGCCCTACACTTCTAACCTGGATGGCCAGTGCTGTCTCTCCAGTGGCCCGCGAGGAATCGCGCTGATTCCTACGTTCGCCGTGACCACGGACGCCGAGGGCGTTGTTATTAATCTATACGATGCCGGAACATCTCACCTCAAACTGCGCGACCAGACAGCCGTTGCCGTTAGGACAGAGACGCAGTATCCGAGCCAGGAGCAAATTCGGATTACCCTCGAGCCGGCAGAGCCGAGGAGATTCGCCGTCAGAGTGCGAATGCCAGGCTGGTGTCACCATGGGGTGGTTGAAGTGAACGGCCACAAATTGCCCGTTCATACGGATTTCCACGGTTACGTGGCCATTCACCGTAAATGGGAGAAGGGCGACCTGATATCTCTGCGATTGAAGCTCGAACCTCACCTCATTACCGGCGACCACATGAACCAGGGAAAGGTGGCTCTGATGTTTGGTCCACTGGTCCTGGCTGCGGATGAAGCGCTGCTCCCAAAGCCCTCCTCTTCCGCCATCGTCCCGCCCGCGGCCGGACGATGGCGCGACAAGCCGCGGCCCTCTTCTCCAATCGAGGAGAGGGTGAGCGCAACCGGGCGCTGGCCCATCAATGCCGTCGGCGTGGCATCTCCAAAGCTGGCAGCGCTCCAATTCAAAACAGAGCCCGCTCCGGACGAGTTCAGGACGTGGCCGGGAGCGCAGATCTTTCGAATCCGCGGCGTGACAAGGAAACCAATGCCCGGAATCAAAATTGGGACTCTGGTGTCCCTCGGGCTAGTACCGTTCGCGGATGCAGGGAGCTCCGGCGCGCGGTACAAGGTCTGGCTGCCGCTGCCGCTTGACCTGTACCGCGGCAATCTCCTCCTGGACGGCGTGGTGAGCCGTTCACGTCGCGGCAGCCTTAGTGATTCGATCACAGATGAAGATTTCGAAACTGTCATGAGTACCAATGACGGCAGGCTGGCGGCGGAGGACTGGTTTGCCGTGCAGCTCAACGAACCGGTGGTTGTAAAGCGTGTGCTCTATGCTCACGGCAAAACGTTCCCCGACGGCGGCTGGTTCGATGCCAGCGCGGGCAAGCCCCGCATCCAGGTCAAGCGCTCGAAGGATGGCGTGTGGGAAACGGTGGCGGAAGTTACTGATTATCCCGCGACGACGGCGAAAGACTCCGCGGAAATGGACGGCAGCGAGTCCTTCTTCTGCACGCTGCCCAAACCGGTTAAAGTCTGGGCAATCCGCGTCACTGGCAAACCTGCCTCGGGCAAAAATCCCCAACAAGCCTTTTCCTCCTGCGCCGAGCTGCAGGCATTCAATGAGTGAAGGAAAGCTTGTTCCTCCTTGTCGGCATTCGCAAACACCGCATACTCTGCCCGAAGCTGAACCGAAGTTTCCGAGTCATGATTGCTTTCTGTTCGATCAATTGAACAGCCGTTCCTCGACATGAATCGGCGAGACTTTCTGCATGCGACGGCTCTCGGCGCGCTGCCTATGACAGTCGCTCCCTCCATTCTGCAGGCATCCACGCCCTCTTGGTCATCGGCCGCTCGATATCACCCCAAGTCGTTCGCGTGGGAGGAGGCTACAATCGTTCAGCTTCAAGCGGCAATGAGAACCGGCAAAGCAACCGCCGCATCAATCGTTAAAAAGTACCTCAAGCGAATCGAGGAGATCGATCGCGGCGGTGCGGCTATTAATTCAATCATCGAGTTGAATCCCGACGCCCTGGCGATTGCCCGCGAGCTGGACAAGGAGCGCAAAGGCCGGGGGGCGCGCGGTCCGCTGCACGGGATACCGGTGCTGATCAAGGACAACATTGACACGCATGACCGCATGATGACGACCGCAGGCTCGCTGGCTTTGTTAGGTTCAATTGCCCAGCGCGACTCATTCGTGGCGCAAAAACTTCGTGAGGCCGGGGCTGTCATCCTTGGCAAAACGAATCCGAGCGAATGGGCAAACTTCCGCTCGACGCGCTCGACCAGTGGCTGGAGCGGTCGCGGCGGCCTGACAAAGAATCCGTATGCGCTCGATCGCAACCCGGGTGGGTCCAGCTCCGGCACGGGGGCAGCGGTGGCGGCGAACCTTTGCGCCGTGGGCATCGGCACTGAGACCGACGGCTCGATCACGTGTCCGTCCGCATTCAACGGCCTGGCGGGACTGAAGCCAACTGTAGGGCTTGTGAGCCGCGCCGGTATCATTCCCATCGCGCACAGTCAGGATACCGCCGGGCCGATGACACGCACAGTCACCGACACGGCTATCCTCCTAGGCGCTTTGACCGGCGTAGATCCCTGCGACGCGGCCACTGAGGGAAGCGCCCGGAAATTTTTTTCGGATTACACCCAGTTTCTCGATCCGCACGGACTGCGCGGAGCGCGGCTCGGCGTGGCGCGCCAATTCTTTGACCTTCAGCCCGTAGCCGCAAAGGTTGCCGAGGCAGCGATCAACGAACTCAACCGGTGCGGCGCGATCCTCATCGATCCGGCCAATATCCCAACGTCCAAGCAACTCGGCGAAGGGGAAAGCCTCGTGCTCCATTACGAATTCAAAACAGACTTAAACGCCTATCTTGCTGGGCTTGGGCCAGGTGCACCGGTGTCAACACTTCAAGACATTATCGAGTTCAACGAGCGCAACCGCGACACGGAAATGCCGTTCTTCGGCCAGGAGCATTTCCTGACGGCGCAGGAAAAGGGACCACTGACGGACAAAGCTTATGTCGAGGCGCTGGAAAGAAACCACCGGCTATCGCGCGACGAAGGCATTGACGCGGTGATGAACGACCACAAGCTGGATGCGCTGGTGGCGCCGACGATGGGTCCGGCACACCTGACGGATTTGGTCTATGGCGATCGGCGCACCGGCGGTTGTTCTACGCCGGCGGCGATGGCGGGTTATCCGCACATCACTGTTCCGATGGGAGATGTATTTGGATTGCCTGTCGGGCTCTCGTTTTTCGGTCGGGCTTACAGCGAGCCGACACTTTTGAAGCTGGCCTTTGCATTCGAGCAGGCAACTATGGCGCGCAAAGCACCGCGCTTTCTGGCGACGATTCCTGAAAGTGGCGCAAACAATAAGAGCCGGACGAAAACAGTTTGAGTTCGCCTGGTTCTGAATAGCATAAGCCAGAAATCCGAAGACCGAAACTCGAAGCCCGACCCGCTGCGACGGCGCGACAGCGCGGCGAGAAGAAGCCCGAATTCCCAAATGCAAATGCGCGACAGCAACGTTTCCGAATTGGGGGCTGCTGACCGCGGGCCTGGCCTTCGACTTTCGGAATTATCAAACCTCATTCGTCGCTGTACGAGGAAGCTGACGGGCATGCTGGTGTCCGTGGTGGTGATTTTTGGCGGTTTTGCCGTGGTGGCCGCGCCTGATTATATTTCCGATCATCCTGAGCTAATTCTCTCCTCTGAACAAAGTTGGGGGGTACTCGGCTTCGACACCGCGGCTCACGCGACCGACAAAGCGGGTGAGCCCCTGCAGATCGGCACCCGCCGCTTTGCAAAGGGGCTTGGGCATCACGCCAACGGCGTCATCACACTTCTGCTTGCTGGCCAATATGAAAGCTTCGAAGCGGACGTCGGCCTGCAGCCCTGCACCGGAGGCACTGTACTTTTCCGCGTGCTTGTGGACGGCCAGCAGCGCTTCGAGAGTGGCGTGATGCGAAGCGGCGACGGGCCGAGAGCGGTCCGTGTCTCCGTGGGCGGCGCTCAGGAGGTGCGATTGGAAGCCTCTGACGCGGGCGACGGCATCAACTGCGATATGGCGAACTGGGCCGAAGCACGGCTGATACCTTCGGCAAATGCCGCCAAGGCCAGCACCGTTGTTCCCGCCGTGGACATGGCGCCGTTCGCTCGCGTCGCGACGTGGGACCCGGCGCGGATGGACGGCGCCCGAGCGAGTCGGGTTGAAGAATTTCGAGCGGAGGACTTGTTCACGGAAACAGAACTCAAACCGAATCGTGACGGCAGCTACGCTGTGCCGGCTTGGACGAACGGTGTCGGTTGTATCGGCCTGCAATGGCTGAACCGCCGAGCATTGCGCGAACTGGCGCTGGAGTTCGGAGTCTCGTCGCCCATCCCGGCGGCGACCTCCGTAAGGGTCGAAGGCTGGTTCGGTGAATCTGCATGGCAGGGGAAATGGCAATCGCTCGCTGGCAAATGCCGGGTTGAGAGAAGACGCTTGATATTTCTAATCGCATCCAAGGCGGGCATCGTTCAAACGCAAAAGATCCGTTGGGTTCTACCGGGTTCGCGCGAACCGGTTTTGGCGCGTCTCCTGGCGTTTACGCGCTCGACCTGGGCCACGACAAACCTTTTCATGCAGATCGAGAAGCCCGTGGGCGGCTCGCGCGGGGCACTGGTTGTTTGGAATGGGGAGACGGTAGCCAAATCCGAGAACCGAAATCCGAAATCCGAAATATCGTGGGACCTCTCACAGCCGCTTCATCTTACGGTCCGCTATGCGCGACCGTCGTCATTCAAGTCGGATCCGACGGTGCTACACTTCCATTTGCCGACCGGCAAGGTTGGCGTCGCGATCGAAGAGCTGCTGGCGAATGAATGCGTCTATTTGCCCGACCATGGGTTGTTCATCGCGCGTGAGCCGCTGCCGCTGACTTTGGCCGATTACAAGCGTCGGACTGCCGGCCGGAAGAGAATTCTGCAAGAAGTTCGTGAAATGCCAGACCAAACACTCGCCCAGGCGATGGACAAGACACACCACGAATTCCAAAACGAAGGCCCGGTCATGCTCTCACTCGCCTGCGACAACTCGAAGTTTGTTGTTGAACGGGATGGCACAGTGCGTTTTCAGTCGCAGACAAACGCCACTCTCGACTGGTTCCCCCAGGCGGGTGAGCTGCGGCCTAAGTTCGGTGACGGCAGCCAATTGACCCTGACGCGAAGACTTGAGAACGGTTGGTTGCCGATCCCTGTTATCACAAAGGAGAGCGACGGGGTCATCTGCCGCCAGCGAAGTTTCGTCGCGCCTTGCGATCAAGCCGGCCAGGATGGGGCGCGGTTCAACCGGCCTTCGGTTTGCGTGGTGGAGTTCAGTCTTACGAACACGCTTGCTCAGCCGACGCAAGTAACCCTCTCGCTCAACTTCCTGGTCAACAGCAGGCAGAAGAGGCCAGCGAGTCTGGCGCGTTGTTCGCGTGGATGGCTGGCCCGAAGCGAGGAAATCGAACTCGCCTTGGCCTCCACCGTTTCGGCGGCGTCACTACAAGTTGTAGCAACCAACGGCCTGCTTGCGTTGGCCGGCACGCTCCAGCCCAACCAGGCCGAATCGTTTGCTGTCTTTTTGCCGGCGCAGCGCACCGAACTGCTCGCGCTGCCCGACGTCGCCTCCTTGCGCGCAGCCACTGAGACGTATTGGAAAGGTGAACTCGCTCCGGCAACTCAAATCGAGACACCGGAGCCGCTTTTGAACAACCTCATCCGGTCTTCCCAGGTGCGCTGCCTGATCGCGGCTCGAAACGAAGCCGACGGCGTGCGCATTGCCCCGTGGATTTCCGCCATGAGTTATGGCCCGCTCGAGAGCGAGGCGCACTCCCCCATCCGCGGCATGGACTTCATGGGCCATGCAGATTTTGCCCGGCGCAGTCTCGACTATTTCGTTCATCGTTACAACACGAATGGGTTTCTTACGACCGGTTACACGACCTTTGGCACAGCCTGGCACCTGTGGACGCTCGCGGAGCATTACGAGCTTGGGCGCGACAAGAACTGGCTTCGTCAAGTCGCGCCGGAAGTTGTGCGTGCAGGCGAGTGGATTATCCGGCAGACGGAGAAGACCAGGCGAGGTGATGCGCGCGGCCAGCCGATTCCCGAATTCGGGTTGATGCCACCCGGAGTGCTGGCCGACTGGAATGCCTTCGCCTACCACTTCGCAATGAACGCCTATTACTATGCGGCGCTGCGCGGCCTGGGTGATGCACTGGGTGACCTTGGCCATCCAGCCGCCGCTCGATTTCGGCGGAAGGCCGCCGAACTGCGCGCTAACACATTGCGCGCCTATGCCTGGACTCAGGCGCGCTCGCCCGCGTTGGCGTTACGGGACGGCACGTGGATTCCGCACTACCCGTCGCAGGTCCACAGTCCCGGAAAGCTTGCGGATTTCTTTCCGGGGCAGGACGCGGGCCGGAGCTGGTGCTACGACGTAGAGCTCGGCGCGCATCAGCTCGCGCCCGCCGCTGTGCTTGACGCGAACAGCCACGAGGTCGAGCGGATGCTGGACCACATGGAGGACGTACAATTCCTCGCGGAGGGCTGGTTCGATTATTCGGCAGCGGTGAACCGAGCCGACTGGTTTAACCTTGGTGGTTTCTCGAAAGTACAGCCTTACTACACCCGTAACTGCGAAATCTATGCGTTGCGGGACGACGTGAAACCATTTGTCCGCTCCTACTTCAACACCCTGGCCGCGATGCTCAACCCCGAGGTTCAAACTATGTGGGAGCATTTCCACCACAGCGGCGCGTGGGACAAAACCCACGAGACCGGATATTTCCTGCACCAGACGCGGACGATGTTCGTGCAGGAGCGGGGCGACGGGCTCTGGCTGGCACCTTTTATCACCAGCAACTGGTTGCGCGAGGGGCAACGCGTCTCAGTCATGAACGCGCCGACACGGTTCGGCAGTGTGAGCTACGAAATCAACTCTCACGTTGCGCGCGGGTTCATCGAAGCAGCGATCGAACCGCCGAACCGAAATCAAGTCGGACATATCGTAGTGCGCTTACGACACCCTGACGGACAGCGAATCCGAGCCGTAACGGTGAACGGCAGGCGCCACCGTGCGTTTAACCCTGTGCGAGAGACGATCACCATCAAGCCAGATGCTCCTAGGCTCGCAGTGCGCGCGGAATTTTAAGTTAGAATAATGAACCTGACGGACCCGCCGCCCCGGATCATCCGAAAGCGCCGGCCCGTCCTCCGTAGCAAAACTGCGGAGGGTGGACAAGCCGGAGCGCACTCCAAACGCTTCGCACACCCGGGGGGGGTCGCCCCGATGCCGCGACAGTGTTTGGAGTGCGGGGAGCTTGCTCCCGCTTTCCTGCGCTTCTGGGCGTCCGAACGCGGCTGCGGGCTGGTCGCGCCATTCTTTTCGCGACGCGCTGAGTCTTTGAATTGACTCACTTCAAGGAAGTTCGGCCCTTGGCACGGTCAAATTGCCGCGTACGAGACGGATAGATCCGTCTGGTTTCTGCGCAGACACTGGACACGCTTGAGCGGCTCAGCTCATCCATTCCGGATGATGCGCCGTGGCGTCGAAGTGGGAGGTGATTTTGAATTGCTCGTATTTGCCGGACTTGGAAGCTTCGACGGTCCGGCTTAGCAGGGCCGACACCTCTGCGGATTTCATTGGCTGGAAAGTGCGCGCGGCCTCCAGTGCCTGATCCAGCAGTTCCATACGGTCGATTCCGGTAATCACCGTCGAGGTCGGCAGGTTCAGGGCGTAATGCAGGCATTCGATGGCCGTGACGGTTTTGCTCTGCAGAATGGCTCCGCTGCCAAGCGGTTTCATCCCCAGCACGCCAATCTCCTCCTTAACCAGCACTGGCAGCACCTTTTGTGCGAAGCTGCGAAAATGCGCGTCCATGACATTTAGCGGCATCTGCACGGCATCAAATCGGAACTTGTGCTCCGCAGCGACTTCGAGCATGCGGAGATGGATGAGCGGATCCTTGTGGCCGGTGAAACCGATGAACCTGACCTTGCCGGACCTCTGGGCCTCGCGCATGGCGTCCATCCCCCCTTCGTTGAAAATGCGGTCCGCATCTTCGAGACGGACGACCTCATGAAACTGCATCAGGTCCACGTGGTCCGTCTCCAATCGGCTGAGTGATTCGTCGATCTGCCGGGCGACCAGCACGCGGCTGCGGCCGTCGATCTTGGTCATCAGAAACACGCGCTTGCGATAGCCGTCCCGCAGGGCTTTGCCCATGCGCAACTCGCTTCCGCCGTCGTGATAATCCCAGCAGTTGTCCAGAAAATTGATTCCATGATCGATCGCTGAACGGATGATGCGGATGCCCTCCTGCTCATCCTTGGGCACGCCGATGTGATAGCCACCCAAACCGATCATCGAAATTTTTTCACCCGTTCTTCCCAACGTGCGGCGGGGCATCTCGCTCGCCGCTTCGCCAGCCCAGGCGTGCGTGGCGGCGCCTGCGACGATACTGGCAGTGATGGTTGTGGTAATGAACTCGCGGCGGCTTACTCCGGCGTGGGCAACGCGCTGGAACTTTTCTTCCGCCATCGAACTTCCGAAATCTGCCTGGCTCTTTGTTTCATTCATAAGAACTCCTTCACTCTGCTACTTATCTTCGGCGCTCAGGGCGCGCCGTTCAAACTCTATTTCTCAGTCACGGTGACCCAGACTAAAGGCGGCGGAGAGCGCCCGTCCCCGGGCGCAGCAATTCTCCTGTAAACGTGCGCATTAAGAATCTTCTGGTGCAGCGGGTTCTCGTGCGTAGCTGCGCCCGGGGACGGGCGCACTCCTGCACATCCGGCTCGCTTTCAGTCACGCGCTACCGATCGTGAGGACTTGGCAAAAGCGAAGTCCTCCACTATATGGCCGTGGATCAAATGTTCCTGGATGATTCGTTCCAGCACTGCCGGCCTGCAGGAGTGATACCATACAGCTTCTGGATAAACCACGGCAATCGGTCCGTGCATGCAGATGCGGAGGCAGTTGGCCTTTGTACGATAAACAAGCGGTTCCGGACCGACGAGGTTCAATTCCTTCAACCGCCGCTTCAAATATTCCCAGGACTCGAGCCCAATCTCTTTGGCGGCGCACTTCGGCTCGGTCTGATCGGCGCAGAGAAAAATATGTCGTTTGTATTTTTCCAATCCCAGCGCCTCGACGACACGGTTCAGCTCGTCAGCCATACAATGAATTCGCGATCAGATGCGACAGTGCCCAGTTGCTGAAGGATTCCTGTGTTGTTTCGCCCACCACGCGCAGCCAGGCCAATCCGACGAGCCGCACAACACAGGCGCTACCCGATTCCGCGCCGCCAAACCGAGACGCAGCGAATCACTTCGGCAGAGACTTTTTCAGATCATCGGCTGCTTTGCTGGCTCCAGAGGCGGCTTGGCCCGCGGCATCGGTCAAGGCTTTCTGCACCTGGGACATAACATCCTTGATGGCTTGTTGCTGTTCGGAAGTGAGCTTGGCCTTGCCCGCGAGAGTTTTTAATTCGGCCAAGGCGCCCGAATAATCGGCCGATTTGATGGAGGCAACTGCTTTGTCGGCACTGCTCTTGGTAGTCGCGTCAGCCGAACTAAAGCTCGTTTCAATTGGCGTCGTATCCACACTGCTTTTCTTGCCGCAGCCGACTATCATCAGGCTGGTGGCCGCGATTGCGGCCAGGATGCATGCGTAGGATTTCATAGTATGACCTTTCTCTTGAGGTTGATTTTCACCGGTTCAGTGAAGCCGAGAATCATCGATTCCCGCGAGTGAGTCAACGCTGCTTGGGTGTCACAAGCAATAATGGCGAGCGTTCCCGTCATGGTTTGCTTCACTTTCTTCCAACCCGGATTTACGATGCGCCGGATGAAGCGCAGCCTCCGGAACAAATCCGTTGCGAGTGTCCAGTTGGTTTGCAGTAGGGGACAGAGATGATCGATTTCACGCCGCTCCCGAGAGACTTTTACCGACCGTCAGCCAGGATCGTGGCGCCTCGGCTGTTGGGGCACTGGCTGGTCCGCGACACGCCGGCGGGTCCGTGCGGCGGGGCAATTGTCGAGACCGAGGCCTATTTGACGGATGACCCGGCCTGTCATGGTTTTCCGGGCGAAACTGCACGCAACCGGGTGATGTTCGGTGAACCGGGGCACGGCTATGTCTATTTCATCTACGGATGCCACTTCTGCGTCAATGCCGTCTGCCAGCCAAGAGGGATCGGCGAGGCCGTGCTTATCCGGGCACTCGATCCTGAGTTTGGGGAGGAGCTGCTGCACAAAAGACGCCACGTCCACCACCGCCGGGAACTGACCAATGGCCCGGCCAAATTGTGCGAGGCGATGAGCATTGATCGTCGGCTGAACGGGATTGATTTATGTGGCCCGAATTCACCCCTGTCGATCGCGCGGAATCCGGATGTTGCGAGGCTTCGCAGAGAGACTGGACCAGTTGTTTCGAGCGCGCGCATCGGGATTACGAAAGCGGCAGCATTGCCTTTGCGGTTTTATCTGGAGAAAAGCCCTTTTGTGTCGAGGAGAGGGGGGGCGGGTCTCCGAGATCCAAATGACGAATGTCAAATGACGAAAGAGTGACGAATGACGAGAAAGCTGCGCTTTCGGAGCATTTTTAGGATTTAGTCTTTAGGGTTTCTCTAGGCGTTCGACCTTCCACATGCGTCATTTGCAACAGGTGTTACTCTGTCAATTCGGCAGCGCGCCAAAGATACCATGCGGCGATGGTGCGGTAGGGCCGCCATTTCTCGCCGTGTTGCACCAACTCTTTCGGCGTTGGCAATGTCTTGAGGCCGTAGGCTCGCGCGAAACCTGTGCGCACTCCGTAATCTGTCACCGGCCAGACATCGAGCCGGCCCAGACTAAAAATGAGAAGCATCTCGGCGGTCCAGGGCCCGATGCCGCGCACCGTCGTAAGGCGCTCCACAATTTCGGCGTCAGTCAATTTGCAAATGGCTCGGGAAGTAGGGACCACGCCAGAGATCGTATTCCTGGCAAGATCCTTGATGGCCGCGACTTTCGCCCTCGAGAGTCCGGCAGAGCGCAGGCGCTCGTCCGGCGTCGCCAGCACCTCCGCCGGCCGGGCGAATCGCCGACCGGGGTAAAGTGCTTTCACGCGTCCGAAAATCGTGGCGGCGGCTGTGCCATTCAATTGCTGGTAGGTGATCGATTCAACCAGTACCCGAAATGGGCTGCGATGACTCTTCACCTTGAAACTGCAACGCCCAATCTTCCGGATAAGCCGCCTTAGAGCTTTGTCGCTGCGGCTCAGATGAGCAAGGGCATCGGTAAAATCAGTCATAAGGATAAATCCGAAGGCAAAACCGGAACTCTCTGGTCAATGTCGCGCAGAGCCGAAAGTGTCCTGACCGTCTCCAATCGGTAGATTCGCCAGCGACCTTCGGCTTTATTTAGCTTCAATTTCAGTTCCTGAATAAAGGGATCGCGTTCGACGGCGATCCTGGCCTTGAGCGTGAGGTTGGCCTCGGCGGTGGCCTTGTCCGGCGTGAGCGCCACGATAATGTCGTAAAATTCGACCTGCAGTCCACCTACTGCGGACCGGAGTTGCATGGCGGCTTGGGCCAGATTGTCACGCCCGTTGAGCACCTGCTGTGCGC
>JACXTT010000516.1_pt1 | contig 65698 bp, 71 predicted proteins | sample 9270951 | NCBI WGS metagenome assembly JACXTT01 (sample SAMN15532306, study PRJNA645909) | rock metagenome | isolation source: weathered quartz diorite | place: Puerto Rico | collected 2017-06-21 | reverse complement strand
CGGCCCAAACGATGGAGCTGACTAAGGTAATTCGCGCTTCCGTCCGCTGATTCCACAGGCAACCCTCGCGACTCTCAGTTTTCGACGTATTTAGCGCGTTTTCACACAGCCTGGGTCGACTGCTGCCGGTGGTGACGGGCTACAATCGGCGAGAACCAGACATTCAGGTATACGTAATGGGTAGCTCTGTAGATGTTGCTGCACTTTGCGCAGCGTTGGACTCCTTGACGGAAGACGACCGTTCGCGCGTGCCCCTTTTGATTGAACTCTTGACCCTCGACGGTCACGAGCGTCATGAGGACATCGTTTTTGACCTTGGGCTTTTCGGAGACCCTGCCGCTATTCCAGCGATTGCGGAGGCCGCCGAGAAAACCTTCCAGTACATGGTGCGATGGCAAAACCTTCATGAATTTCAACGCAAGTGCGCCTACGCACTCGCGCGAATCGGAACACCGGAATCTCGCGAGGTTCTTGAGCACTTAGCCCAGCATGCAGCCCCCCATTTGCGCAAATACGGGAGGGAAGGCCTGAGCAACTGGCCAATGCCTTTCGTCCGGCCCTGAGCGTCCGGTTTTGGCCGGGGTTAAAGCCCGCTTCGGGTCGGATAGCGACGGTCTGGCCTAGACCGTCGGAGTGAATGGTCAGACTTCTGTCTGCTCTGCCATTTCCAGAGCATCGTCGACCTCGATACCCAAGTACCTGACAGTGCTTTCGAGCTTCGTATGACCAAGCAAGAGTTGGACTGCTCTCAAGTTCTTTGTTCTGCGATAGATCAACGATGCCTTGGTTCGCCGTAGCGTGTGAGTACCGTACATGGCTGGGTCAAGGCCAATGGCTGTTACCCATGCTTTGACTATTCGAGCGTATTGCCTGGTGGAGAGATGATCTGAGCCGTGCAACCGGGTCGGAAACAAGAAGTTCTCACTGCGGAGGTGGGCTTGATGCATCCATGCCTCCAGAACCGTTCGGGTTTGCTCAGTGATTTCAAACTGAACTGGGTGCTGAGTTTTCTGCTGCATCACGATGGCCCGTGACGACACATGTTCCCCATGGGCTATGTCTCGCACACGCAGCTTGGTTAAGTCACAGGCACGCAGCTTGCTGTCGATGGCCAAGTTGAAAAGAGCCAGATCCCGTGTCTTCTCCGCGAGCTGGAGTCTGACCCGGATGGCCCAGATATCTCTGACTCGGAGCGGGGCTTTCTGCCCGACAAGCTTTCCCTTGTTCCAAGGCTGATGGCTGTATGTAGCAGTGTTCATGGCATGTCCTCCAGGTTGAGGGAGAACAAGGGTGGATCAGTCACGGTGCGTGGTGGTCGCTAACCGACCCAAAGCGGCCCTTCACGGAGGGCAGGAATCGGCCAAAAGCGGTCGTCGAGTTTCTAGAAAATCCGAAGCGATTCAGAGGCGTCTCGCGGACAAGGCCGGATTATTCTGTATGGCTGAGGCGTCTGCAATCCTGGCGTGACAACCATCCGCCTTAGCTCAACAAAATCTGCGTCCAAAAGGTTTCTGAAATGCTCAGCCTCTTCCGGCAAAGTTAAAGAGATGTACTTTGCCGCCGATACACTCTTGGGCTTATTGAGGGAATATTATGCTTGGATACCTTGGCATCACCGGAACAGCTATTGAGGCTCTGTTAAAAATTGTATCCGCTAGCGGCGCCACAGCCGCACCGCCAGCGGAGCTGGATCACGCTAGGGTGCAAGCCGAAACAATGGCAAGCATTGTCCTTGCTCAAGCAAAAGCCCAGCAGGAGCAAGCTATTGCACTCCGAATAGCATGTGCCGAAGAAGTACAAATCGAAGAGTTTTACGATACCTCGGGTAAGGGGCAGCTTGGAGTTTCCGTAAAGGAGGAGGGATTGACAGCCGGCTTGACTGGAGACGGTCGTCGTGTGACTAAGCGGATCATCCGATTTACAGGTAACCCATGCTCGGAGGAGATCTACCAAGATTTTCTTCTAGGGAATGGCTTCAAGGCTCAGTCTAAACGTGAGCAATGATTACCTGCTCTAGTAAATGTCAGCATGGTCACCGTTGCTATACACCGGAATGGTGCCAACCGGCGTTACGCTCAACATATAGGTTTTCACAGCCAAACCTTTATATGGCGGCTGCCTGTTGAGAAGATCATACATGTTCAATCTCATGTGCTGCATTCATACGTTAAAGGTATAGATCATGGATAGATCAGAAGAGCCGAGTTTAAAAGCGTACGGCTTTCTTGAAGCAGTGACGTTTCCAGGAGAAAAGTCTAATCCGAGAGGGCGAATGAACCTCGTCTTGGACTCAATTAAAACTGAAGCAATCGAAACTGGTACTGCCCATAACCGGCTCGCCGCCGATTTACTGATTGTTCGCATCCTTACTACCCGTGGTCGACTGGAATCGTTATTCCCTGCCGTGAACTGGGATGAGGGGGAATGGGTAGAGCTTGAGTTAAAGGATAGCCCAGGCTTTCCTCGCGCGTGGTTCCTCTCAGCTGAGGCTAACTATAGCGGCTCAGTAGTCAGGACCAACCTCATCAGCGCCACTGCTTTATCCGGCAATCCTCTAAGAGCTGCCAAGGTGATAGACAAGCTACAAGAGCTCTGTGCGCCGACTGCCGCCGTTCGGATTCAAAAGCAGAACCAACACTCTCCAAAAAGTCGTATCTCCGGCCCATTTGTGAGAGTCGTCGACGTAGGTCATGCTAGTTTTTCAACGGTTCATGAGGGTAATCACATCGACTCAAAAATACTTGGCTATTTCGATGTGGGTGGTCCTGTATTTTTCCATCACCGAACCTTCCCCACTAGATTTTTTGAGGCTGGACGAGTACCCGCCTCAGGCTTCGTAGTCCTGTCCCATTGGGATTTCGACCATTACTCACTTGCAGTAAGCAAAGTTCCAGCACTCAGATTGCTTAACTGGTATGCCCCGGATCAATCTGTAGGCCCTAATGCGGCGTCTTTACAACTGAAGCTTGGTTCAAGGTTGTTCTTGATGTCGGCACCTACCTACTCGCTCACTCCCAGCATCCATCTTTGGAAGGGAAATGGTGCTTTGACCGACAGAAACAGCAGCGGGTATGTGATGACGATTACCAGAGCTGGTGGCGATGTCCTACTTTCCGGTGATATGCCCTACTCTATGCTGCCACTTGGCGTGGGAAACCAGCTAGTTGCGCTTGCCGTGACGCATCACGGCGGCTCATTTACGGGTAGCCCACCAGCACCACTCAAGACTGGAGCTATTGCAGCGGTTTCATATGGCTTACCAAATCGCTATCACCACCCTCATGCGCCCTCGATTGATTTGCATAAGACAGCAGGATGGCAAATAGCACCAACTTACATAACAGCGAAAAAACGCGGAGATGTCTGGTTATGATTTTGGAGAGCAGAAGATGGTTATAACCGAAAAGGTCGAAAAGGTGACGGATTTATTTTTTACCCGGGGCGTCGGTTTTTGGCTGAGGGCCACCTGTGGGGAGGATGCGGTCAGCCGAGGCCGGATTCTAAAATGAATCTGTCCCACTTTTCCGCACTATTCCGATACTTCACAAGAACGTCCTTCTTTTCTTGCGGAGAGTGCTATCAGTCAAGCAAGGGAATCATTGGGATAACGGGTGAAGGTTTTGGGTTAGCCCATAACTCCTCAAGGTTGACATCATCGCTGGCAGGCCGATGTGCCTTGATCAACGGGTCAATCTTGAGAATCATGGGAATGTCAAACGCGGTTCCTGTAACCACGCAACAGCCTTTGGCGAGGGTGGGTATCAATGCCTTCGACGATGAGTCCAGCGTACTGATGGTATTGTCCAGAAGCATGAGATCACGCTCATTGACCAAGCGATGAATGAAGAAATTGTGAATTTGTGAAACGATAGTTGGAGAAATATCGGCTGGTCGCTGGCTTGAGAGCGTAAGATAGACACCATATTTGCGTCCTTCTTTAATGATTTCCTCAAAGAGCTCCAAGCGATAGTCTTTCCAGATTTCGTGCTCTCGTGTGGACTGTTCCGATAGAATGTTGTGGGCTTCGTCAATAATTATGTGCAAGGTTTGTGTAGGCGGACTCTTTAAGTTGTCAGAATCCTTGTGATTGACGTAGAAATTTTTGGCGATAAGGATGGGGAGAATTTTCTTAATTTCATTTTTGCATTTTTTCAGTGAAATTACGTGGAGAAGATGACGTGGCGTTGGTGTATCAACGATTTGCAACACTTTCCGAAGGGCTGCAATGGAGGATTTTGCGCGTGATAGAACCGGCTGGATATGCTCATACTGTGCATATCCCAAGAGTACATCTAAGCAAAGCTGAAGATAGCAGCGTACAATGAGTTCATCAAATTGATCCAGATCGCTCAAATCCAAATGCGCTTCCAGTACCGGCTTTAAAAAAGCAGCATAGCTTTTTCCATCAGAGTCATAATAGTGGTTCTCCAGGGAGAAATATTTCTTTAAGGTATTATATTTTATTCTGGTCAGGTGATTTTCCAGTTCCTCACAATTGACCAGCCTGGCAATTTCTCTGGTCAGCTCCAATGCGTCGGGCTTCGGCTCGCTTGCACTGAAAACCTTTTGAAATGTTTTCATAAAATAGTTAGTTAACGGGATATCTTTGAATCTATCTCTGCCACTCACTACCCGCCTAAGGAACGGCTGCTGGGTATTGGTGGTGGCCTGAAATAATAAGCTTAGCGTCTCTGCATCCCAAAAATGGGTGCTTTCGATCATGAAGCGTTGACCTCCTCGCTTGGAATCGAGCACAGTTATCTGCTTGTCTTTGGCGGGAAGGATTTGTCCTTCGGTGTATTCACCATTGAAATCAATGATGACAAATTGACTCTTATTTTTCAGTCCGTGTAGTTTTTCTCTAAACAAGGTGGTGTACAAGCGGGCGAGGGTATTGGATTTGCCGCTCCCTGTATTGCCAAAAATGCCAAGATGTCCATTGAAAATCTTGGCCCATGGCAGATTTATCGGAACATTCTCCTTTAGCATGGCGCCTATTGAAAAATTACTTGCGCCTTCTGTGCCATAGATTTTGCTGACCATGGATTCGCTAAGTAGCGATGCTTTGTCCCTGATCATAGGCATGTATTTCACACCCTCACAGAACGTATCGTCCACCACGTACCCAATGGGGCGGACGTCGACCTTACGAACGTAGATGGTTTTTTCGGCTTCTGCATCGAGCTTCTTTTCGTCCAAGTACTCGCCTTCAACTAGGCAGACGATATCAATGAACCCGCGCTGGATTAGAAGATGTTCCCTTAACGATACCCCACGATATTTCATACCGTCGTAGAAAATTGTTTCGTGACTGGAGTCCTCAAAAATACGAAGAGAAATCCTAACTCCCGATACGGCAATTACCTCGCCGACGACAATGCTCATATGAGATTATCCTCTGGTGGAACATAGGTTTGAGGTTTAAGCGACAGCACGTACTTGTTGAAATTGGCGAAGTTCATTTTGACACCCTCTGGCGGGCCGATCACAGTAACATTTCTCCACTGCTGAAATTCTTTCCGCATCGAGGCTGCACTAACCGAACTATAGCAGCAGATGAATGTCTGGAGCTGAGGGTTTGCCAACGAGCGCTGAACCAGTTTGAGTATGTGCTCATCGGCAAATGAAAATCCAAAAGTGATCAGGATGGAATTTGGTTTTTCAAGCTCATAGCTCAACAATCGAAGCATCTGATAGTAGTGTTCTTCAAATACTGTCTCGTGAAATTTCCATTTTGTTGGATTGACGATAGGAAGTTTATTGTATGCCTGCCAAAATTTACTCATCTGTTCGGTGGTAAATTTCACATTTGGGATGTTCGCTGTAAATCCTCCCGGGGTGCCCAAATAGTTTGAAAATCCACTGATTTTGTTGATTGTTTTGGTGGTGAGCAGATGATTAAATTGGTTGGCATAACTCACCTCAATTTTATCTGCATTTTTCGACCAATAAACAGACCCGTGCAGATGGATGATATTTAGTTGTGGAATGCCATAGCTAGCTCGCTCAAAAATTCCGGTTTGGCATTGAAATGTATTGAAGTTCTTCGCATGCAGATGTTTTTTATGGAATCCAGAGGTCCCATCATTGATTACAAAATCATACGCCCCTTGCGTTTGGATTTGATCGGCGCTATGGGCTAGGCACCCATCATAGTTGGTCGTGAAAATATTGATTTTGCGGTTGAGCTCCTTTCGCCGATCAAGAAATCCCAGCAGTGTTTTCAAAAATACTTGATAGTTTTCAAGATTGGCTAGCCCCTCGGCGGCAGTGACTGCGGATGGGGAAAATGTTTGAACTGGATAGATGCATGTATTGTAGTAGTGCATGAATAGCGCTGCGCGCTTTTCTGGATAATATTCAAATTTTGTAGCTAGCGTCTCAATTGTCTCCCACGCGCCAGTGGTATCCTTAACGTTCAGTGCCAACGTTGGAAATAAATCCGCCGAAGCCCCTGAGCCGATTAGGATGTTTACATTCTTGTTATAGGCATCCAATGGGTCAATTGATTCGAACATAATGGCTCCTTCGGTTGAGATTGCACGTATAGCAACGCCTCCGGCCAAGCCTCCCCGGCTCCCGGACACGGGCTTTCTGTCTTTTTATATATGAGAGGACGTTACTGTGACGATTTTGGCAGCGGTTACGCGACTGCCCGCTAGCGGCGCTCAAAGCCCGAGGTGGAGGAGCATCACCTGACGACGTTTTTCGCCAGCGTCCGTAACTTACGCAATGATGTTGTTCAATCAAGAAATTCCCTCTTCGCACCCGGATTCCATTTGTTCCACTCGACGGTTAAGCTAGCGGGGGGCACTCACACCTAGAAAGCTACTGTTTCGCCACCACGCTGTCCACTCCAAGAGTCAACAAAGCCAGTAGGGGTGTGCCTCAGTGAATACCGGGAGCAATTGGTCCTGGCGCATGCTGGGCGTGCGGAGTGCGTCAACGCGCGATAAGGAAAGATTTATTTCACGACCACAAATGGTTAACCAAGGGCGCGTGTTGCTCATCTAGTGGGTAGGTATGTGGGTTGTGGTTAGACTGTTGCAGCGCTGGCCGGCCATGTAAGCTTTTCATGTAGTGCAATGGTACATCAAACGCCGGCGAGGAACCCACCGAGCAAGTCTGTTTTTCGCTCGAGGAGCCTGCTGATGCCCGTGTATTTACACGGGGCAGAACGCCAAAAAACCACTTGTTCGGAGGATCCTTAGATGCATTCTCTAGGCGGTTTTTGGCCTGATATGGGTGAAGGATAAACGTCCGCTTCTGGCCGATAGCGACCATCCGACAACTGAGGCGTTAAGCCTGTCACCCGCAATCCGAAAGCGATCCTAATCTTCACCACCTTCCCACCACAATTGCTCGAACTGACCCAGGGTGCATCGGTGCAATTCAAGGAACACGCGAGCAGTTGTCGGACGCCACCCAGCAAGAAATGGCGCCAGCCAAGAGTAGGTGCTACACCTTGGGACTGACTTGACCTCCATCAGGAGCTTGCGCCATGCCCAAAAGCTTTACTCAAATGGTCGAAAGCAGCGCCGGGGCGCTGTTGTTCACGTCCTCCCAGGACACCATTGCCACGTTTCTCGGTGGTCCCATGATGAACTATGAAGGTGTATGCCTGGCCCTGGTGATGATGTGGTTCGCCCAGGACACTGCCAAGACAGACCCTGCAAAAGGCATCGTCAACAAGGCCAAGGCCTTGAGCCTGCAGAACAAGATGGAGGCCGGATGGGCAGGTATGGCGACTGTCGAAACACAGGCGAAAGTGACTGTCGGCAAGCATTTCTGGTACCGCTCGACAACAAAGCATGAGTACACATCAAAAAAATACGGTGCCGACCTGCAGTTGCAACACGACCCGCTCAACAAACGAGAAAGCATGAGTATTTTCGTGATCTATTTTCCGTCGGGGGCGGCACATGCCATCGGGGTGTGGCGTTTTCCCAGCGGTGCAATGGCTCTGTACGATCCGAATGAAGGTGCCTGTGCCATCGGCAAAGACAACTTCCGCGAGTTCCTGAATACCTTCCTGACAGAGCTCTACGACACGACCAATGGTTATGCGATCTGCGCATTCTACAGTGATCCCAAGCCATGAAAGGCCCCGACGCCCTGGCGTCGAGCCAATATTTGGCGTTACTGTCGGGCCTTTCCCCTTCCCGATCCTGGAGCGCGCCATGGACCTGTCGACCCTGATCCTCTTTATCCCGGCGTGCTTCGCCCTGAACATGGCCCCCGGCCCGAACAACCTGCTGTCGGTCAGCAACTCGACGCGCTATGGCTTTCGCACTTCGTGCCTGGCGGGTCTGGGACGGTTGCTGGCCTTCGCCGGAATGATCGCCTTGGCCTCGGCCGGCCTGGCGGTGGTGCTGCAAGCCTCGGAACTGCTGTTCTACGGCATCAAGATTCTCGGCGCGGCCTACCTGATCTACCTCGCCATCCAGCTCTGGCGCGCCAACCCCGATGCCGAAACCGCAGCGGCGGGTGCGGCGGCCAGCCTGCCGGCCCTCGCCCGCCAGGAGTTCCTGGTCGCGGCTGGCAATCCGAAGGCAATCCTCATCTTCACCGCCTTCCTCCCCCAGTTCGTCGACCCGACCCGGGGCGTGTCTGCCCAGTTCGCCGTACTGGGCAGCCTGTTCCTGGTGCTGGAATGGATTGCCATCAGCGCCTACGCCTACATGGGCGTGCATATGCGCCGCTGGTTCGCCGAACCTCGGGGCAAGCGCCTGTTCAATCGCGGTTGTGCCGTGTTGTTGTCGGGGGCGGCTTCAGTGCTGTTGATGGCGCGGCGGGCCTGAGCATCAGGCCCATCCGTTACTCGTAGACCGTCACCCGATTGCGACCGCCCTTCTTCGACGCGTACAACGCGTGGTCCGCCCAGGCGATCAGATCGGCGTGACTGATCGAAGGCCGGCTCAGGTCCGCCACCCCCAGACTGATGGTGAAGCGGATACCCTGCCCTTCGTGCACCACTTCCAGCGCTTCGATCGCCTTGCGCAAGCGCTCGGCAAAAAAGCCTCCCCCGGCCTTGTCGGTGTCCGACAGCACCACGCCAAACTCCTCGCCGCCATAGCGTCCAGCCACGTCGCTGTCGCGCACGTGCTCACGGACCACCTCGGCAACCCGCTCGATGACCTTGTCCCCGGCCTGGTGACCATAGGTGTCATTGACCTGCTTGAAGTGATCGATGTCGAACATCACCAGGCTCGTGGCATTGCCATAACGCTGGTTCCGGGCATACGCCGTCTTCAGGCTTTCCTCCCAGTGACCACGGTTGTACAAGCCGGTCAGCCGGTCGGTGCTGGAGAGTTTCTGCAACTTGGCATTGGCCGCCTGGAGCTGGTGCCGGTTGGTGGCCACGTCGGTGACGTCATAGATCACCAGGCAGATGTGGGAGATTTCACTGTTGGTGGAACGCAGCGGCAACAAGGTGGTGTTCTGGTACATGAAGTCTTCCTGGCCGGTAATCGGCTGGTAGTTCTTGAACCGCACCAGATAAGGCCGCTGCTCCCAGATGGTGAACGCCGGCGTGCCCAGGGTCGCGACGCTCTCCACCTTGCGGCTGAACCATTCGCGGTCGACCTCGGGAAACAGACTGAAGAAGGGCTGATTGTTGGCATCCTTGGGCTGCACCCCGGAACGGTTTTCCATGAAGGTGTTCCAGACCTGTACGCAGTAGTCGCGGTCCAGCACCACCACGCCGACGTCGATGCTCTGGACAATCGCCAGCAACCAGTGAAACTCGTTCAGATCGAGAGGGTCGTTCATGGCTCAGCTCATCAGGTAGGCGAGTTTGTGGGTCAGCCGCTCGATGGAGTCTTCCGTGAACAGCAACAACAAATCGAAATGAATGTCGTGCCCTTCCAGGCTGTAGCTGATCTCCACCGCCAGGGTCTTTTTCCAGCGCTGCTGGTTGCCCCGGATCAGTTCGTCGATGGCCGCGTGCTGCCCGAGTATCTGTGGGTGGCCCTGGGAAAACACTACGTCGATCTGCTCGGCAATACTGCTCAGGCACGCCCCGATCAGCACGCTGGAGAGGTCCAGCAACATTTCCAGATCCGAATACTCGGTGCCCTGGCGCTGCATCAACTGCGCCATGTCGGCGATTTCCGAGTCATGGAACATCAGCAAGGCTTCGCCGGCAATACCGCTGCCGATAAAGCCCTGGCAAATGGCCGTGAGCTGGTTGCCGTTCCCGGCATCCGTCAACGCCATGTGCAGTTCGCCCACTTCGAGGATATTCACGTTCGGCACCGGCAACTGCACGAACACCCCCAGGACCTTGGCGATCAGCGCCGCCGCACGCCCGATGGCGACGTTGACCGTTTCGCGAAAGGCATCGCGAAAGCTGATTTCAGTCGTCGGTTCAGCGCGAACGGCTACCTGCGTCGGGCCGGAGGCTTCCAGCAGTCCCAGTCGGTCAAGGGTCTGGCGTAACTCGTCCTGGTCGAAGGGCTTTTTCAGGAACGCCAGCGCCCCCAGCTCACGCACCCGGCGTACCGCCTCTTCCTGGACGTCACCGGAAATCACGATCACCTGCGCCTGCAATCCTTCGGCACGTATCGCCGAGAGCACCTGATAACCATCCATTTCCGGCATGGTCAGGTCGAGCAGCACCACCTGCCCCAATCCCCGGCGAATCGCATCCAACCCCTGTCGACCATCGCTGGCCTGGGTGATCGAAACCTGCCAGTCCGTCGGCAGCGCCCGTAATACCTGCTTACGGGCCATGTTGGAGTCGTCACACACAAGTAGGGGAATCACTGACACTGACCGGTGCTCATCTTATTTTAATATCAGGGAAAGCATTAATGGCATGATGCCATAGGTGTTGTAGAGCGTGCCTAATGTACAGGTTTTATTGCGAACTACGTCCGATATTCCAATAGCTTATGCCCAATCACCGCTCAGGGAATGGCTTAGATCAACGAAGTGGATCGACGGTAACCTCCCGCGGGTATTTCATGGGTGCACCGAAAAGCGTTCACGGTAGGTCTGCGGCGTGACGCTCAGGGCCCGCAGAAAGCTGCGGCGCAGGGTTTCCTCGCTGCCGAAACCGCAGCGGGTGGCAATGCGCTTGATCGGCATCGTGGTGTCACTGAGCAGGCGGCGGGCGGTCTCCACGCGAATCTGCTCGATGGCCCGGGCCGGTGTCTGCCCGGTTTCGGCGCGGTAGTGGCGCACGAAACTGCGTTCGCTCATGCCCGCCCGCTGCGCCAGGATCGGGATCGACAGGTCCTGCGCCAGGTGCTCGGCGATCCAGGCCTGCAAGTCGCCGAAGCGGCTGCCGGCCTTCTGCAAGGACAAGGTGGCGCTGAATTGCGATTGCCCGCCGGGGCGCTTCAGAAACACCACCAGATGCCGTGCGACCTCCAATGCCACGGGCCGTCCCAGGTCCGCTTCAACCAGTGCCAGGGACAAATCGATGCCCGCCGTCACTCCGGCCGAGGTCCAGACCGGGCCGTCGTTGATAAAGATCGGATTGGGCTCGACCTGCACCTGCGGGTACTGCGCCGCCAATTGTTCGCAACGGGTCCAGTGGGTGGCCACCCGTCGCCCGTCCAGCCAGCCACTGGCCGCCAGCAGGAAAGCCCCGGTGCAGACCGAGGCAACCCGGCGTGCGCAACCGGCCTGCTGACGCACCCAGGCCACCAGCGCCGGGTCCTCGGCGGCCGCATAGGTGCCCCAGCCGCCGGCGATAAGCAGGGTGTCGCAGGGCGTGCCCGTCGCCGGCAACGGCTCCGTCACCAGGGCCAGTCCCGCCGAACTCATCACCGGCTCGCACTGGGCGGCAACCACGCTCACGGCATAGGGCAGCGGCTGGCCCTGGGCACGCGCGAGGTCGTTGGCCGAGGCGAAAACCTGCAGCGGTCCCGTGACATCGAGCACCTGCACGTTGGGAAACGCCAGGATCCGGATCGTTTTGGCTGTGCGCATGAGATTTGGCGTGAAACGTGGGGTCAATGGCAGATACGCCAAAGCCTACGGAACTACAGTGAAGTCGTCCAGCCTTGCAGGACCTGCTTATTCACTCCCAAGGAGCTATCGCCATGACGCTGCATATCGGCTTTCTGTTGTTCCCCAAAGTCCAACAGCTGGACCTCACCGGCCCCTACGATGTCCTGGCCTCGTTGCCGGAAGCCAAGCTCCATCTGGTCTGGAAGGACCTGGCGGCGGTTACCTCGAGCACCGGCCTGGTCTTTACGCCGACCACCACCTTCGAAGACTGTCCGCCGCTGGACGTGATCTGCATTCCCGGTGGTGCCGGAGTCGGGCCGTTGATGGAAGATCCCGAGACCCTCGCGTTCATCCGCCGGCAAGCTACTCAGGCACGTTATGTCACTTCGGTCTGCACCGGCGCCCTGGTGCTGGGCGCCGCCGGGCTGCTGCAGGGCCGCAAGGCCACGACCCACTGGGCCTATCACGATCTGTTGGCGAGCCTCGGTGCGCTACCGGTGAAAGACCGCGTGGTGCGTGACGGCAACCTGCTGACCGGTGGTGGCATCACTGCCGGGATCGATTTCGCCCTGACCCTGGCCGCTGAACTGGTGGGTGCGCAAGAGGCCCAGGCGATCCAGTTGCAACTGGAGTACGCGCCGGCGCCACCGTTCAACGCCGGCAGCCCAGAGACGGCGCCCGCCGACGTGCTGGAGATCGCCCTGCAACGGACAGCGGAATCACGCAAGCAGCGCGGCCTGCTCACCGAGCGTGTCGCGCAGCGGTTGAAACAAGGCTGAATCCGAGTCTTGCACTCTCTGAAAAACGCTACGAAACCCGTAGGAGCCGGCTTGCTGGCGATAGCGGCGGTGAATGCCACATCGTCATCGCCAGCAAGCCGGCTCCCACAGGTGGCTGCATTCTGCCTTGAGGTTAATCGCGCTCCCATTGCATATCCAGCAACGCCGAGCCGAGGCTCTTGCCGTGGGCGTCCAGCGCCAGGGAGCGGGTCACCCCGCCACGCAGGATGCCCGGCAAGACGAAATTCAAGGCCCGCACACCCGGTAACGCGTAACGCCGCACCGGCCCGGCCGTCGGGTCGAGCAACGGCGCAAAGTAGTCCGCCACCCGCTCCGCGGTCAGCCATTCGCATAACCTGGGGTAGTCCTCGGCACGGTAGGCGATCACCGAGATATTCGAGGTGTCGCCCTTGTCGCCCGTGCGCGAATGGGCAAAGTGGCGCAATTCAACACGACTCATGGCCGATCCTCCAGATGAACGGTTGCGCTCAGGTTTTCCCGTGGCAACAGCAGCGACGCCACCGCCACTACCTGCCGCACGCTCTTGCTCGCGCCGCCACCGCCTGACGGGCCGTTGGTGTACAGCGTCTCCACTTCATTGCCGACGCGCAGCGCATCGGCCCGCTCCACACAACGCGCTGCCACCCGCAAGCGCACTTCCCAGGGTTCACCCTGCCCTCGCGCACTCAGCGCTTCACCGTACAGGGCATCGACGCCCATCAGCTCCGCGCGGACTTCCTCGGCCTTTACGCCGATGATTTGCAGGCGCTGCAAGACGATCTCCCGCGCCAGCCGCGCCCGGGCCAGGGCGCCCGGACCACCGTAGGACATCTGGCCCTCGCCGATCCAGCCGTCGAGGTAACCGACCGAGACCTTCAAGGCCTGCGGACGCTGTCGCCCACCCGCCCCCTGCACGCCAACCCGGTCCGTGCCTTCCTCGACAAAACTCACCGCCTGGAAGTCCGCCGTCACATCCGGCGTCAGGTAGGCCGCCGGGTCATGCACCTCATAGAGCAACTGCTCCGTACAGGTAGCCGCGTCCACCCGCCCGCCGCTGCCGGCGACCTTGGTGATGGTCGCGTGACCGTCGGCGTCCACTTCGGCCAGGGGAAAGCCCAGGTGCGCCAGGTCCGGCACCTCCTTGACGCCCGGATCGGCAAAGTAACCGCCGGTGATCTGCCCCGCGCACTCCAGCAGATGGCCAACCAGGGTGCCGCGCCCCAGGCGTTGCCAATCGTCCGCCGCCCAGCCGAATTCGAAGCACTGCGGCGCGAGGAACAGCGACGGATCGGCCACCCGGCCGGTGATCACCACATCGGCATCGGCCGCCAATGCCTGGACGATGCCTTCCGCGCCCAGGTAGGCATTGGCGGAGACCAGCCGGTCGCCCAACTGCTCCACCCGCAAACCGTTGTCCAACAGCCGGCTCGGCTCGGCACGCAGCGCCTCAAGCACATCGTCGCCGGTCACCGCGGCAATCCTGAGTCGGTGCAGCCCCAGTTCGGCGGCGATCCGGCGCACCTCCCGCGCGGCAGCCAGGGGATTGGCCGCGCCCATGTTGGTGATGATCCGCAGACGCCGTCCGGCACCGGCGACGAAGGGCAATACGCGCTCCATCCGTTCACGCAGCAAGGGGTCATAACCGGCCTCGGGGTCGCTGAGCCGGGCCTGTTGCGCGAGCGCGATGGTCCGTTCGGCCAGGCATTCGAACACCAGGTAATCCAGCTCGCCCTTGGCCGCCAGTTCCACCGCCGGTTCGATGCGGTCGCCCGAATAACCGGCACCGGAGCCGATACGCAAGGTTTTCATCGCAAGGTCCCTCATTTCAAAAGACGCCCAGGAGCAACGCCGTCAGGGTCATCAACACCGAGGCGGCGAGCAGGAAAGGAATGGTGAAACGCTGGTGATCGGCCAGCTCGATCTTGCACAGGCCCACCAGCAGGAAGGTCGCCGGCGTCAGCGGGCTGACCGGGAAACCGGTGGTGTGCACACCCAGCAAGGACGCCTGGGCCACCTGCAACGGCTCCACGCCCAAGGCCTTGCCGACCTCGGCGATCACCGGCATCACCCCGAAGTAGAAGGAATCCGGATCGAACAACAGGCTCAGCGGCATCGACAGGAAGCCCACCACCGCCGGAATCAGCTTGCCGTGGCCGGCCGGGATCTGCGCCACCGCCACTTCGGCCATGGCCTTGAGCATGCCGCTGCCCTGCATGATGCCGGTAAAGACCCCGGCCGCCAGGAGAATGCTGGCCATGGTCAGGGCCGTCTTGGCATGGGCGTCGATGCGGGCGCGCTGGGCGTCGACATTCGGGTAGTTGAGGCACAGCGCAACCACGGTGCCGAGCATGAACATCACCACCGGGTCGACCCAGCCGGCGATCATCACCGCCATCACCAGCACCGTCAGCAACAGGTTGGCCCAAAATAGCCGCGGGCGGCGCAGGGCTTGCTCCTGCTCGCTGATCACCCGGGTCGGCACGCTGCCCATGGCCAGATCGGCGCCCAGGCCCAGCCGCCGTTCTTCACGCCGGCCCAACCACCAGGCACAGGCGAAGACAAACAGCAGACCGACGACCTGCACCGGAATCAGCGGCTGGAACAGCTCTGCCACCGGCACGTGCAAGGCCGCCGACGAGCGCAGCACCGGGCCGGTCCAGGGCAGGAAATTCACCCCGGCGGCCATCGCCGCGACACAGGCCAGGATCCGCCGGTCGATGCCCAGTCGCGTATACAGCGGCAACATCGCCGGGACGGTCACCAGAAAGGTCACCGCCCCGGAACCGTCAAGGTGCACCAGCAACGCCAGCAAGGTCGTGCCCATGACAATCCGCGTAGGCCGCGTGCCCACCGTGCGCAGGATGCGGTCGATGATCGGGTCGAGCATGCCGGCGTCGGTCATCACCCCGAAGAACAGGATAGCGAACACGAACATGCCCACCACCGGGGCGACATTCTTGATGCCGCTGACGATAAAGGCACTGGTTTGCAGACCGAAACCGCCGAGCAGCGCGGCCAGGATCGGCAAGGCGATCAACGCGACCAGGGGCGAGAGACGCTTGCTCATGACAGCTGCAAGCAGACAGACGATGGTGATGACACCCAGCGTGGCGAGCATGGGAAGACTCCGGGGCCGCTCAACGGCGGACAGTTATTGTTTTCCCCTGAGTATTGGAACGCGGTTAAGCTTTGTAAATTGGAATGTTCACCGCCATGCATTCGGAAAAACAGAATGAAGAACGCTGTCCAGCATATCCGCGCCTTTCTCACCGTCGCCCAGACCGGCAGCTTCGCCCGCGCCGCCGCCCTGCTGCACCTTTCGCCTTCGGCGCTTACGGTGCAGGTCCAACAGTTGGAAGAATGGCTCGGCGTCACCCTGCTGGAACGCAGCCCGCGCCAGGTCAGCCTGACCGGTGCCGGCCAGCAGGCTCGCGGGCCCATGGAGAAACTGTTGCTGGACCTGGACAATATCGTCAGCGGTTCCCGTGACCTGGCCAGCCTGCAACGGGGCGTCGTGACCCTGGCCGCCTTGCCGTCGATCTGTTCCGGTGCCCTGCCGCCGGTGCTCAAGCAGTTTCGCCAGGCCTATCCCGGTATCGAAATCCGCCTGCGGGATGTAGTCGCCCAGCGCATCGACAGCCTGGTGCGGGAGAACGAGGTGGACTTCGGACTGGGGGTACGGGCCCGGCTCAATCATGGCCTGGACTTTGAAGTGGTCATGGTCGATCGCTTGTGCCTGTTCCTGCCCGACGAACACCCACTGGCACACAAGACCACGCTCAGCCTGGCGGACCTGAGCGGCCAGCCGATGATCCTGACCGGACGCGACAGCAGCGTGCGCGAACGGGTCGAGCAACTGTTCGACGAACAAGGCCTGACGCTGCTACCGGGTCTGGAAGCCAACTACATGTCCACGGTCCTGGCACTGGTGCGCCAGGGGCTGGGCATGGCACTACTGCCGGAGTCGGCGGATGACGGCTTGAACGGCCTGCAAAAACGCCCGGTGGAACACCCCGGCGTCAGCCGCGAAATCGGCCTGATCAGCCGCAGCGGCCAGCCCCTGTCACCCGCCGCGACGCGGTTCGTGGCCCTGCTCCGGGAACGTTTGGCCCCAGCCTGATGCCGCTCAGTCAGGAAGTTTGAAGCCGGGCGCGGTTTCTTGACAAACCCTGAATCACTCGGGCATTGTCTGACAACCTGACTACCGAGCTTGTCCTTCATGCTGGAACTCCAACGCCCCGACTCCCTGGTTGAACGAGTGGTCAGTGCCATTCGTGCGGAAATCGATGCCGGGCGCCTGGCGGCCGAATCGCGCCTGCCCACCGAACAGCAGTTGGCGGAACAGTTGAATGTCAGCCGCTCGGTGGTCCGCGAAGCCATTGCCCAGCTCAAGGCCGACGGCGTGCTGATCGCCCGTCGCGGGCTCGGCTCATATATTTCCCAAACGCCGACCGGCACGGTGTTCCGCTTTCCCAGGAGCGAGGGGCGCAAGGCGGACCTGGCGCAGATGTTCGAAATGCGCCTGTGGATCGAGACCCAGGCCGCCTCCATTGCCGCCCAGCGCCGCGACGAGGCGGACCTGCAGCGCATGCGTGAAGCCTTGCAGGAAATGCACGACAAACGCACCGACTTCGACGCCGCAGCCGCCGCCGACGTGGCCTTTCACCGAGCCATTGCCGAGGCCAGCAAGAACGATTATTTCGTTGCCTTCCATGACTTCCTGCGCGGCCAACTGGCCGAAGCGCGCCGTACCGCCTGGGAAAACTCCGCCACCCGCTCCGTCGGCGGCTCGGCGGATGCCGGGCGCGAGCACCAGGCGCTGTACCAGGCCATCGCCGAAAGCAATCGCCAGGCTGCCGCCGCTTGTGCCGAGGCGCATCTGCGCGCCTCGGCCAAACGCTTGCAATTGGAACTGCCCCCCATGAATTGAGCCGGTTCACGCGGCGCAAGCTGCGCCCGAACAAGGGCAAGCCCTTTTGCTCGGCCCTATTAGTCTGACAACCTGATAACTAGACATGAACAAGAACAAGGTAGACCCCCTCCATGACTTATGACTTCTGCATCATTGGCGGCGGTATCGTCGGCCTGGCCACCGCCATGGCGTTGCTCAAGCGCCAGCCCGGCGCCTCGCTGGTGATCCTGGAAAAGGAAGCCACCCTGGCCCGCCACCAAACCGGTCATAACAGCGGCGTGATCCATGCCGGCATCTACTACGCGCCGGGCAGCCTCAAGGCCAACCTGTGCAAGCGCGGGGCCCAGGCCACGAAAGACTTCTGCCGCGAACACGGGATCCGCTTCGAGGTCTGCGGCAAGTTGCTGGTGGCCTCCACCGCCCTCGAAGTGCAGCGCATGCAAGCCCTGTACGAGCGCTCGCAACTCAATGGCATGCGGGTCGAACGTCTCGATGCCGAGGAACTGCAGCGGCGCGAACCGAACATCGTCGGTCTCGGCGGCCTGTTCCTCGACGCCACGGGCATCGTCGACTACCGCGAAATCTGCCAGGCCATGGCCCGGGTCATCAGCGCCAGTGGCGGCGAGATCCGGCTCGACACCAAGGTCACGGCCATCCAGGAAGATGGCGACAAGGTCACCGTCAGCAGTCACGACCACGTCTGGCGGGCGCGCAAACTGGTGGCCTGTGCCGGCCTGCAGTCCGACCGCCTGGCCACCCTGGCCGGCATCCGCATCGACCACCAGATCATTCCCTTCCGCGGCGAATACTTCCGCCTGCCGGCTTCGAAGAACGACATCGTCAATCACCTGATCTATCCCATTCCGGATCCGGACCTGCCGTTCCTTGGCGTACACCTGACCCGAATGATCGACGGCAGCGTCACGGTCGGACCGAATGCCGTACTGGGGCTGGGCCGGGAGAACTACCGCAAGTTTTCCGTCAACTGGCGGGACGTCGCGCAATACGCCGCCTTCCCCGGTTTCTGGAAAACCCTGTGGCAGAACCTGGGTTCCGGCAGCCAGGAAATGAAGAACTCATTGTTCAAGCGCGGCTACCTGGAACAGTGCCGCAAATACTGCCCCTCCCTGGTCGTCGAGGACCTGCTGCCCTACGAAGCCGGCATCCGGGCCCAGGCGGTGATGCGCGACGGCAGCCTGGTACATGATTTCCTGTTCGCCGAAACGCCGCGCATGGTCCATGTCTGCAATGCACCGTCACCGGCCGCCACCTCCGCCATGCCGATCGGCGAAATGATCGCCGACCGACTGTTCGCCCCCCGTTAACCAGGAAAACGCCCCTCCGCGTACAGGAGTACGCCCTCTCCGTTTGCCCGGAAAAGGCAAACGGGGCGCACCAGCGATCACTTGAAAATAACTATAAAGACCTGCAAGGAACCCACTGATGTCGGTATACGAAGCGTCCGGATCCCCCGTCGAAACACCCCAACAGACCCGCAAGCGCCTGCGCAAAGTCGCCGCCGCCACCATCTTCGGCTCGATGCTGGAGTGGTATGACTTCTACCTCTACGCAACCATGGCGGCGATTGTCTTCTCGAAGATCTTCTTCGACGCCAGCAACCCGCAGACCGCCTCGCTGCTGGCCTTCTCGACCTTTGCCATCGGCTTTATCGCCCGTCCGTTCGGCGGCATCCTGTTCGGCTACCTGGGCGACAGGTTCGGCCGCAAGCAGGTGCTGGTCCTGACCTTCTGCATGATGGGCGTCTGCACCACCCTCATCGGCCTGATTCCCAGCTACGCCTCCATCGGCCTCTGGGCGCCCGCCCTGCTGGTGGTGATCCGCATCATCCAGGGCCTGGGTGCCGGGGCCGAGCTGTCCGGAGCGGCGGTGACCTCCTACGAGCACGCCTCCCAGGGCAAGCGCGGCAGCCAGGGTGCCTGGCCGGCATTGGGCCTGAACCTCGGCTTGCTGCTGTCGTCGCTGACCATTTACCTGCTGACCCTCAACGGCAATGCGTTCCTGCTCGAAGGCGGCTGGCGGATCCCCTTCGTCTGCAGCATCGCCCTGGTCGGTATCGGCTTGTGGGTGCGCAACAGCATTCCGGAAACCCCTGAGTTCAAGGAGCTGAACCAGCAGAAGCACGCACGCCCCAAGGCCTCGCCATTGAAAGCGTTGCTGAAGAACGATCTCAAGGGCCTGGCCGTGGTGTTTTTCGTCGCCATCGGCTACAACGCCCTGAGCTACATCTTCAAGACCTTTTCCCTCGCCTACCTGACCCAATACAAGGGCGTGGACGTGCACGTCACCGCCCTCTCGGTGACCCTCGCCAGCCTGGTGGCCATCGTCGCCGTGCCGTTTTTCGGCTGGTTGTGCGATCGCTGGAGCAGCAAGGCGGTCCTGGTCATCGGCGGGGTGTTATCGCTGCTGTTCGCCTACCCCTTCCTGACGCTGCTGGGCAGCGCTGAAAACTGGCGGATCTACCTGGCGATCGGTATCGGCACCGGGGTCCTGGCGCCGATGATGTTCGCGCCGCAGGGCTCCTTCCTGAGTCGTCAGTTCCCGACCCAGACCCGCTCCTCGGGCTTTGGCACCGGACGGGAAATCGGCACGGCGGTCGCCGGTGGCCTGGCCCCCCTGGGCGCCCTGTCGCTGGTGTCGGCCTCGGCGACCCATTCCACCGACGGCGTGGCGCTGATCCTCGCGGTCGCGGCCGTCTGTGTCGTGGTCTTCGCCTTGTGCGACCAGGGCAAAAAGCACTCGGACTTCAAGAACTGACAGCGCTTTGGCAACGGCCTAGAACGTCAGCGCATGCTTGCGATCGAGGCTTTCGCCAAAGCCACGGATCACCTCCAGCAGTGACTTCACCCGCAGCGGCAGGTTCCCGACCGGATACACCGCATGCATCTGCGGGTTCTCGCCGCTACTGGAGGTGAGCTTGTACTCCGGACAGACCCGAACCAGGCGCCCCGCCTCGACTTCCGGCTCGGCCAGCCAGTCCGCCAGGCGGGCAATCCCGACACCCGCCAGGGCGGCATGGAACACCGCCGCACCGGAGCTGAAACGAAACTTCGGATGCACCCGAAAGCTGGTGATGTGTTCTTCGCTGCGGAAATTCCACTCCTTGAGGATCCGCGGCGCCGTATGCAGGATCAGCGCATGCGCCTCCAGCGCCTCGAGAGAGTCAGGCATCCCGCGCCGCTCCAGATAGCCGGGGCTGGCATACAGGTAGCGTGAATAGCTCCAGAGCGGAAAGCCGATCAGGTCACTGGATTGCGGAAACGCGCCGCGAATCGAGAAGTCCAGCTTGCTCTTGGCCGGATCGATGGTCTCATCGGTGAAAATCACATCGACATTCACGTCCGGATAACGCTCGCAGTACTGCGCGATCAGCCGGGGCAAGACCCCGTGTCCGAGAAACTCGGGGGCGGAAAAGCGAATCCAGCCATGGGCCAGGCCGCTGAGGCCGGCCAGGTCTTCATCCGCATCACGTTGCAGATCCAGCATTCTGTAAGCATGGGGCAAGAGGCGCTCGCCCGCCTCGGTCAAGCTCACCGCATTGGACGAGCGATTGAACAGCTTGACCCCGGCACTTTCCTCCAAGGCCTGAACAGCACGGGTCAACGAGCTGGGAGAGCGCCCCAGAGTGCGTGCCGCGGCAACGAAGCTACGCTTACGCGCCACCGTCGCGAAGGCTTCCAGCTCCCCCAACATATCCAGCGCCATTGCTCACCTCATTGCACTTTTCACAACGTGGCATTGCAACACAAAAAAGGCCCTTCCGTTAGCCTTCCCGCTCCACCCACAGGGATGTAGGCAAACAGGAGCAAACGGACGTGTCAAAGCTGGATGAAATCGTCGGGAAATCTGCGGCCCTTATCGGTGAAGAAATTCGTCAGTGGCTGGGAAAAAAATCCGCCACCTCGGCCCACCAGGGGATACCGCAGATTCATGTGTCGTTCGAAGAGCAGCGCGCACTTCAAGCCGGCCTGGCAGCCATGCCCGTGACCGACAGCGCCTCGGGCATCAGCCACATGCCAGCCCTGGGACAACTGCTGGAAAGCACCCTGTGCGCCGAGAAAATCCAGCAGCTGCGCGACTTCCCCAAGACCCGTGACGTGGCAATGATCGTCAGGGGGTTGCCACTCGACCTGCAACTGCCCGCCACGCCCTACGACACGGAGCCGGATGTCGAGAACCTGCCGGTGCTGGCCGGGGCCGTCCTGTCCGTGCTGCAAACCCTGCAAACCCGTCCGGTGGCGTACGAGGGGGAAAGCGAAGGAACGGTGTTCCGCCACGTATCGCCCAAGCGCCGGCGCGAGACCGAAAAGAGCTCCTTTGGTTCGCGCATGGACCTGGGCATGCATGTCGACAACCCTCACCTGCCCCTGACCTGCGAACCCGTCTCGACGTTGTCGGCCTGCCCGGAATACCTGTCGCTGACCGGTCTGCGCTGCGAGCTCGGCGTGCCCACGCGCATCGTCGCGATTGCCGACGTCCTGGCCATGCTGCCAGCCTCGGTCGAAGAAGAATTGTCGCGGCCGCACTTCGCCATCCGCCGACCGGCCTCCTTCGGCAAACAGGGTAATGTGCTGGAAAACGTTCCCCTGCTGTACAGAAACGCCAGCGGTGGCCTGTATTGCCGCTACAACAAGGCCAGTGTCGCCGCGACCTGCGCCAACGCGCAGTTTGCCCTGCAACTGTTCGCCGCTGCCGCCAATCATCCCGATGTCGTGCAGCATATCCTGCTGCAACCGGGGGACATGCTGATCTTCAAGAACCAGCAGACCCTGCATGCCCGGGACGGCTTCACTCCCCGCTACGACGGCCGCGACCGCTGGATGCTGCGCGTCTTCGGGGTCAACGACCCGGCACGCGTGGTGCCGGTGGACCCTCACCAACCTTTCATCGTCAGAGCCTGATTTCATGTTCGATATTGTCATCCTTTGCGTATTCGCCTTCTCCGCCGGCCTGATCGATGCGGCGGTGGGCGGCGGCGGACTGATCCAGATACCCGCGCTGTTCAACGTGCTGCCCACGGCACAACCGGCGGCGCTGCTGGGTACCAACAAGGTCGCAGCCGCCTGCGGCACCGCGTTCGCGGCCCGGTCCTTCGTACGCAAAGTGGTGATCGACTGGAGCCTGGTGATTCCCGCCGCCTGCGCGGCCTTTGCCATGTCGTTCTGCGGCGCGGCCACGGTGTCGGCCGTGCCCCAGTCGGTGATCCGGCCGGCGGTGCTGGTGCTGATCGTGCTGATGGCGATCTACACCTTCTGGAAAAAGGACTTCGGCGCCCTGCACAAACCCATGCGCATCGGTACCCGGGAGAAGTTGCTGGCGATCGTCATCGGCGGTGCCATCGGCTTCTACGACGGGCTGTTCGGTCCCGGTACCGGCAGCTTCCTGATCTTCCTGTTTATCCGCTGTTTCGCCTTCGACTTCCTGCATGCCTCGGCCTCGGCCAAGGTGGTGAACATCGCGACCAACATCGCCGCGCTGATGTTCTTTATTCCGACGGGCAATGTGCTCTACCTGATCGCCATCCCCATGGCCGCCTTCAACATTCTCGGCGCGCTGACCGGCACCTGGCTCGCAGTGCACAAAGGCGTGCCCTTTGTCCGGGCGCTGTTCCTGGTGTTGCTGGTGATCCTGATCAGCAAACTGTCCTACGACCTGATCCTGCAAGCCTGATCCTGAAAACCCGAGGAGAACCCCATGTATCCCATGTTCGATCGCCTGGTAGAGCTACTCGATGCCCGCGCCGCCTCCTACCGGGTGTTGATGCACGATGCCGAGGGCCAGTCGGCGCGGGTCGCCGAGATCCGTGGCACCGAGCCCGGCCAGGGTGCCAAGGCCATGCTCTGCTCGCTCAAGGGTCAGGCCGAGCCGTATGCCCTGGTGATATTGCCGGGGGACCAGAAGCTCGACATGAAGAAGGTCGGCGCAGCCCTGGGCGGAAAAAAAGCCGAGCTGGTGAAGGCCGAAACCGCCATGGAACTGACCGGCTGCCGGATCGGTGCCATTCCACCTTTCGCCTTCGATGAGCGGATTCAATTGATCGTCGACCCGGCCTTGACCACCCGCTACGGCGAAATCGCCTTCAATGCCGGTCGGCTGGATGCTTCGATGGTGCTCGATACGCAGGATTACCTGGCGATTGCCAAGCCTCGATTGCTGGATGTCAGCCAGGTCTGAGCGCGTGCCTGATTACGTACGCGTGCAACGATAGGTCGCGCGAGGCCTCTCAGGGAGCCAGACGCCGATCATGAAAAAATCTTCAGAGGGAGCCGGAAAAACACCCTGCCACTCGACCACAAGCCATTGAAAATAAATAGTTTTATTCTTAATCGAATAAAACTTCTTTCACTGTGAGCAAGGCGCTGGCTGTTTATATTTCTACCCGCTTCTTTGGTGAAACCTCCCCTTGGCCCGCACTCTTTGCGGGTCTTTTTTTTGCGAGGAAAACCATCGGGACACGGATCGAAAACTGCTGGGCAGCCATGAGCAGGGTTATCTGGAACATTGCCGACGCTATGCGCTGGGAACGGCAACATGAGCGCAGCCCGCAGGCTACGCTCAACTCCGTCGATTACGACAGAAAGCCGCTGTTGACCCCGACGAGCAGGAAAATACCCAGCGCCGCGCGATAGGCCACGAACGGCCAGGTGGAGAAGCGCTCCAGGAAGCGCATCAGGCCCCAGATCGCGCAGAACGCCGAGACGCTGGCCACCACCAGGCCGAACAGCAGATGACTCCAGGCCTCTGCCGGGATCTGCGCATGGTGCAGCACCCACAGCTCCTTGAGTCCGGCCAGCGCGATCGCCGGCAAGCCCAACAGGAAGGAGAACCGCGCGGCCTCTTCACGCTTGAAGTTGAGAAACAGCGCCGCGGTCAGTGTCGAGCCCGAACGCGAAACACCCGGGATCAGCGCACCGACCTGGGCAATACCGACGATCAGTGCATCGCGCAGACGCATCTCGCCCACCACGCGTTGATGTCGGGCGCTGAACTCGGACACCGCCATCAACACCGCCATCACCAGGCAGGAAATGCCGATCACCGACAGACCGCGCAGGGGCGAGTCGCAGGCATTGAGCGTCGAAGACAAGGCCAGACCGGCAATCCCGATGGGGATGGTCGCCAGAATGATCGCCACCGCCAGACGGAACCATGGGCTGTTGTAGTCGCGCTGACGCACGGCGCCGATACTGCCGCCGACCACATCGCGCACGTCGCGCCAGAAATAACTGACCACCGCCGCCAGCGCGGCCAGTTGCATCGCGGCCGAAAAGGCCGAGCCCGGATCCTGCCAGCCAAGCACCGCCGGCACGATACGCATGTGCGCGGTGGAGGAGATAGGCAGCAGTTCCGTGATGCCCTGGATGATACCCAGAATGCCGATTTGCAGGTAATTCAGCGAAGCGAAGCCAATATCGAGGCCGCTGGAGCAGACGTTAGACAAAATGATTTCCCGGAATAAGGCTAATTTCCCACCGCTCCCGGAGAGGAGCGGCGCAGACCTGTGAAGCTTGGACAGCAACGGGAATGATGGGCCTGTTCTTTATGATTTTCCAGCCTTAGTGGTACGCAAAACACAAGCTGGGAATTACTTCATTTCATGACAAGCACCCTGCGACAAGCGAACAACGGCTATCCATCCCTGTAGGAGCCGGCTTGCTGGCGATAAAGACGCCGTGGTGTTTCAGGCACACCGCATAATCGTTCATCGCCAGCAAGCCGGCGCCTACAGGCAGGTGGCGTTTTCGAGAGTCCCTCTCTTAACCCGCCGCAGTTCCTACGGCAACAGGCGTCGCATCCCCGTAATACCGCCAGCAGCAATGATCCCGATGGCCCGGCAAGATCACACAACCGCTCAGACTCAGCAGCAAGACAGCTGCACCCAGCAGCGAAAGACGACGTGACATGATGGTTTCCTCAAGGGGTTCAATGGATTAAGCCGCTCAACGCACAGGGCCAAGGTACCTGCCGATTGCTCCGGTTACAGGTTGAACGTGACAGCGGCGGCTAATCCGTCGCGGCCCTGGAAAATTTCATCAAGCCCCCGCGTCCCCTGCGCGATACTGCCCTCGCAGCCACCTCGGACGGCATCGTAAAAAAAAAATTTTTCTCGCGACGGATTTCCCCGCCCCCTATCGTTAAACCCATCAGCAGCGTTCATTTTCGTACGCTGCCTGAAGGAGTTGTCATGAGACCTGCACGACCTCTGGCCAAATTGCGCCATGCCCTCCTGCTGATCCCGCTGGCGTTCGCCGCGCTGACCAGCACGCCCACCTTCGCTCAGCCGGAAGTGATCATCCGCGAAGCGCCACCGCCCATGCGCGTCGAGGCCGTTCCGATGGAACGCCACGGCTACGCCTGGGACCGCGGCCACTGGCGCTGGGAAGGTCGGGGTTACGTCTGGGTACCCGGTCACTGGCAACGGATGATGCACAACGCGCGCTGGGAACCGGGCCACTGGGAACCGCGCGGGCCTAACTGGCGCTGGGTCGAAGGACACTGGGTTCGCTGATCCCCCGGCCGGGCGGTGCACCTGCACCGCCCGGCCTTGCCATACCCGAACCCATCCCCCGGACCGAGACTTGCCCGATTGAAAGAAACTGATCCGGACGTTGAGCTGCTGGCCCGTATCGGCAACAAGGAGCCAGCCGCCGTCAACGAGATGGTGTCGCGTAAGCTGCCCCGTCTGCTCGCGCTCGCCAGCCGGATACTGGGCGATGCCGATGAGGCCAAGGATGTGGCGCAGGAAAGCTTCCTGCGCATCTGGCGGCAGGCGGCGAACTGGCGCAGTGGCGAGGCCCGTTTCGACACTTGGCTGCACCGGGTGGTGCTGAACCTCTGTCATGACCGCCTGCGCAAGCGCAAGGAGCGCCCGCTGGAGGACGACGAGCCTGGCATCGAACCGGTCGACAGCGCGCCACGCCCCGATGAACAGTTGGAGGCGACGGCGCGCAGCGAGCAGATGGCCGCGGCGCTGGCCGCGTTGCCCGAACGCCAGCGCGAAGCCATCGTGTTGCAGTACTACCAGGAGTTGTCGAACATCGAAGCGGCGGCGCTGATGAACATCAGCGTCGATGCACTGGAAAGCCTGCTGTCGCGGGCCAGGCGCAACCTGCGCAGCTATCTTGCCGAAACCCACGGCCAGGACAGCCTAGGAAGGGGAACACGATGACGCCCGAACGATTTGCTTACCTGGCGCACGCCTACGGCGCGGACCTGCAACGCTGGCCGGCCGCCGAGCGCGCCGCCGCCCAGGGATTGCTCGAGCGTGGCGATGCGGCGTCACTCGATGTGCTGCAACAGGCCCGGCAGCTCGACAGCCTGCTCGACTGCTATCAACTGGCGGCCCCCGATCCGGCACTGGCCCGGCGTATTGCCGCTTCGGCGACCAGCGCCAGGCCGGCCTCGTTCTGGAGCCGGTATGCCGACTGGCTGTCCCGGGTCGGCTTCGTCGGCGTGGGCCTGGCCGGCATCGCCACCGGGATGCTGGTAGCCTCCCTGAGCCTGCCACTGCCGACCTCATCCGAAGCCCTGCCGAGCATCTTCGACCAAGGCGATGCCGACATCGTCTTCACCGTAAACGCCGAGGAAAGCGAGCAATGAGTCAACCTTCCAAGACCATCAAGAACCTGCTGCTGGCGTCGTTGATGCTCAATGTCTTTCTGATCTGTGGCATAGGCGGTGGTGTCTACCACTGGCTGGTCAATACCCAACCGGCCATGGCGGCCGTCAACCAGCACGGCTTGCGCCAGGCGATGGTGCAGTTGCCCGAGACCCGCCAGCGTGAATTGCGCCAGCTGCTGCGGCGCAATCGAGCCGACAGCCAACCGCTGATCCTGGCGGGTCGTCAGGCACGCCAGGATGTGATCAAGCAGCTTGAGGCACCGACACTGGACCGTCCGGCCTTGTTGGCGGATCTGGGCAAGGCTCGCGAGGCGGATGTCGCCCTGCGGTCGCTGGTGGACAACACCCTGGCGGAATTCGCCGCCACGCTGCCCCAGGAGGAGCGCCGCAAACTGGTCGAGTCCCTGTATTTGCGTGGACAAGGCAAAGGCAAGGCCCTGCAGAAAAACCTCTAGCCGCGACGGATTTTACCCCTTGCCACGTTTAACCCTTGAAGCCCGCCAACCAGGCGGCGACTCAATGTTCAGCAAGGAGTTAGGCAATGCTGCGAATATTCAAGACCGCGCTTATCGCCACCCTGGTGGCCGCATCCCTGGCAGGCTGTGTTGTCGAACCCGTGCACCCACGTCGACCACCGCCGATTGTCGAAGTCGTGCCGGTCATGCCCGCGCCGGGTTATCACTGGGTTGCCGGACATTATCGCTGGGGCGGTAACCAGTGGATCTGGGTGCCTGGGCATTGGCGCTACTAGACAGCGGCTCAGGCATTCTTTTTCTGCAGGCTTTTCAGGCGTTGCGTCGCACGTTGCACCGCGGCCATTTTTTCCGGGCGCTTCATGCGTTTCCACTTCTTGATCTCCTCCTTGGAGCGCCCACAGCTCAGGCACATCTCGCTGTTGAGCTGGCACACGGAAATACAGGGGTTTTCGATGTCCTTGGCCATGGTTCAGCGGCGTCCCGGGCGCGGACTGCGGGCAAGGTGCTGCTGCCAGTTGCCGGCGCTCACCTGCTGGCAATGCTCCTCGCTATCGAAGGCCAGATGAGCAGAGACCTGCTTGATCTCGACGTCCGCTTCACGCAAGGCGTCGGCGGTCAGTTCGAGCATCTCCCGGGCTGATTCACCGGCCAGCGCCTGATCCCGGTTGGCTCGGGTGTCAAAGACCCAGGTCACCCGCAGGCTGGAGGGAAAGTGCGCGAAGTCCACCTCGTGGGTCAACCAGGCAAAGCCCACGATCCGAGCCTTGGCCGTCTCGCAGGCCTCGGTCAGGGTAGCGACCAGGCGACGCTCGATCTGCGCCTGCTCGCGTTTACTCAACAGCATGGTTTGATCCTTTTCATCTCGGCGGCGCAGAGTATGCCTCACGAACTCCAACAGTGTGCTCTGCACGATTGGTTTTTCATCCGCGACGATAGCGGGCGAACAGCAGGCCCAACGCCGACGCCGAAAAGGCAGCGCCGGCGTAGAACGTTGCCGCCGCGCCATGGACCTGCCATAACCAACCGGCAATGACGCTGGCCAGTAGCAGGGCGACCCCGCTGACCAGATTGAACACCCCGAAGGCCGTGCCTTTCAGGTCGGCGGGTGAGGTGTCCGCCACCAGCGTGGCGAGGATGCCCTGGCTGAAGCCCATGTGCAGCCCCCACACGGCTACCCCCAGGAGCAGCGCGACAATCGATTGCGCCTCGGCCAGGACAATATCCGCCAGGATCAACAACACCAGGCCGGCACCGAGTAGCGTCGTTCGACTGACACTGTCCGACCATTTGCCCACCGGATAGGCCGAGAGCATGTAGAACCCCGCCATCACCACCATGACCAGCGGCACCCACGTCGCGCTGAAACCGGACTGCTGGGCCCGCAGGACCAGAAAGGCTTCGCTGAAGCGCGCCAGGCTAAACGCCGCGCCGATGGCCACCACCCACCAGTAGTCCCGGGGAAAACGCGTCAGCGATTGGAACCGTATAGGCGAGCGCAATGACTGTCTCCCCGCCCCATGCACAGGTTCGCTGACCCCGAACAGCAGCAGCCCGACGGCAGCCGCAGCGGGAATCACGGCAAACCAGAGCACCCGGGAAATGTCACCGGCAAAGCCGATCATCAGCACAATCGCCAGCAACGGCCCCAGGAACGCGCCAATGGTATCCATCGACTGGCGCAGCCCGAAGCAGGCGCCACGTATTGCCGCCGGAGCAACATCCGCGACCAGCGCATCACGCGGTGCACCGCGTATCCCCTTGCCGATCCGGTCGAGGATTCGTGCGCTGAAGACCAACTGCGCCGACGCCGCCAGCGGAAACAGCGGCTTGGTCACGGCTGCGAGGCCGTAGCCCAGAAGCAGCAATTCTTTTCGGCGGCCGATGAAATCGCTGAGTGCCCCGGAAAAGACTTTCACGATCAGCGCCGTGGCCTCAGCGACCCCCTCGATGATGCCGACGGCCAACAGGCTGACGCCCAACGTTCCCACCAGATAGAGGGGCAAGAGGGCATGCACCAGCTCCGACGAGAGATCCATGAACAGGCTGACAAAGCCCAGTGCCCAGATCGTACGAGGAATGGACCGAAGGATTTCAGGCATGACACCACCCCTGGGTGATCGGCAACGCGAACATCCGACAGCTCATTCGCCTCCTCCTCATCTGAGCGAAGAAAAAGACAGGGGCGATGCCCTTGGATCGGTCAACCGTGAAGGGCTTGCAACCGTGTGGAATGCATCGAGTGTAGATGCGCGGGCGCAATAAAGGTGTTGCTCGCTACCGTCAGTGCCGAAGCGAATATCCCCTCCAGGGCGAAGGGGACAAACCACCCATCATGAATGGGTACTCAAGTGAGCGATTTGATCACACGCCGCGTTTAGCATCTCCCAGCCTTGTTGTTGTATGGTCATCAAATTCACATATTTTTCAGCGGAAAGGCTGCCCAACAAATCGCTCCCCATTTGCTCGTGCTTGACATCCTCCTCCGCATGAACCTCAAAGTAGTCCGTCTCACCGTAACGACGCATGACCTCATGAGCGGCACTGAAAAAGATAGTGGCACTCGCCTCCAGGACCAGGTGAATCAGCACTGTTTTTTCTTCATTGTCCAGCGTGAACATTTTCCAGGCAAACCAGGCCGCGGTAGCCTCCAGGATAGGATGCCAGACAGGCTCCCTGTACTTTCGGTCCTTCATCAACTTTAAATTATGGCCAAATTCCTCGTTCAGATGTGTTTGTACAACCGATAAAAAATGACGATTTTCACAAAAAACGCTTCTCAACATGACGGCTTTCTGGAAATAATCAGAAAAGACTTGAATAGCATCCAGCAAACGCTCCCTGCTCGCCCTGTCCTCCATCTGTTTGCCCTGAATCAAACACATAAGACTACTGCCTCTATAACAGCCCGCCAGCCTCTTGTTTTCCTTCAGCAACAACTCAAAACCCGCCTTTCTCACAGGCACTTGCAACGTGACCACATTCGTGTCCTCGACTATTACAGTGCGGCTCTTTAAAAACAAACAGCAGCTTCGCTTTATCCAAAACCATCAATCACACCTTGGATTTGAATCGGATCAGCAATCCAAGGAAAAAAAGCATTCGCATCATCGAATCCATTCGCCAGCGTGTCAGCTAAACCCGGCAAGCGTGAGGCTGATCGTAAAAGCTCCGCAATACGCTTCGATGAACTCAACAACAGATTGGACCAATCCGTTGAGGCCTGTGCATACCGCCGCCAATAACACTCAAACGCGCCTTGCATCCACGCTTCATCAAAGGGTTCTTTATTGCGTTCAACTATCCAGTCAAAATAGACGCTGGCACATTTCGCCGCGTTGTTCGCCCCTTGACCGGCAATCGGATCATTCAGCACAACAGCATCCGCCATGCCCAGAATAAATTTCCCTCCCGACATTCTGGCAGTAGGACATTTCACGAACGGTGTGTAGCGCCCTTTAATAGTTGCCTGACTGTCCGCCAATTTAATATCGACGGACCTTTCCGCCTCCCATGGCACATAACGAGCGAGTAATGCTTTACTGACACTCAACTGTTCATCGACACTCACCACATCATTCAAGGCATCAAACGCACGACCGGGGATACCTTCAAACAATATCATTTCACATCGCCCACCCACTGTTAAGCCAGGCATCGCGATATACTCTCCAACCTCAGGAATCACGTTCACCCGAACACCAGGCAAATGTTCAACTGGCAACATGCCTGTTACATAAAGACAGGCAAGCGTTCGTTGGGGTACATCGAATAGGGAGCGTTCATGATCACGCAAAAAGCATTGACCAATTCCACCTTTACCGCTGGCGACAATCGTTAATTCGTGCCATTTGGAAATCCCATCAAGGTCTGCCAACGTCATATCCTGGATGATTAAGCGCCCTCCAAGATTCTGAAAAACCTCAAGCCAACGGGAAAATTTCAGCCGCTGGTCAATCGACTGAAAGGGTCGTTGAGTTTTTCCTTTCCATTCAATGTCTTTTCGAGCAGCACCGTGCTCGCCCAAGGCAAACGTAACAGAGGTATTCCAAGGACATTCCTCATCCCAAAAATTAAGCCCCCACCGCCTCTCAATCTGTAAAGCCGTATCGAACATACCCTGGCTGGACATGATGCTTCCATTACGAATTTGCTCAGCCGTGCGATCATTGAACAACGTTATGTCATAGCCTTTTTTTTAAGCGCTATTGCAAGCAACAGCCCAGCTTGCCCGGCACCCACAATTGCAATATTTCTCACTGAATGGTCCTCATAAATCTGAACTGAGTTCAATCGAGCTCAGCATTGACGGTTTTATAAGTTGAGGCTGCTCGATGGGCCTCTTCATACACTCCCTTGATTTGTCTGAGTCCGAGGACAATTTCCTTGAGATTGATACCACCGATTTCTCGCGAAAACTCCCCAAACAATATATTTTTTCGCGCTTCCGTATAGTTATCCGTACTTTCCCGCCCCTCATCAGTAACGCTGAGTTGCACCTGCCTGTTCTTGAAGGGCTGATACTTCTTTACCAACCCTCTCTCACTGAGCTTTGTAACACTATAATTAATATTGAAATGATCAGGACGATTCAACAGCCGCCCCACCTCTGCGATAGTTTTAGGTCGATCATTCATACGAATAACGTGAAGCACCGCAAGTTCATCAACTGATAAATTGCTATCGTTGACCATTTTTTCGCACTCCAACTGCCAACGCTTGAAGGCGTTAAAGGCTCTCCAAAGCTGCAGCTCGCACTCAGTCCAATCCACTTCATCATCAGTGATAGCCAGATGCCACGTTTTGTCAATATACATAGGTAGGCCTTCAGTCTTTGATTGAATCAATTTCTACATATTTTGACTAGCTTGGCAATGGATACACCAATAAATTAACCTGATCGTACAAACCGACCAAAAATCCCATACAGCATGAAGAATTAACCTACATGAATATCAGCAACAAACGACATAAAGCCCTATTGAATGACAAGCATATTCGCTTTATAAATTTTAAAGCGAATCACAAAGCAAATTATCCCAGGGAAAAGAGGGAGCTCTTATGTGCCAAAACACCCATCCAAACAGCATCAGACTCCCGATCAGCAAGCAAACCACCGCCACCGATACCCCATCGAAGCCGAGCCAATGGCTCTCCATATTGGTCGTTGACGATGACGAGCGGATACGCGAATTTCACTGCAAGATTCTGGAAAGCCTCAACTGCGAAGTCAATATAGCCAGCAACGGCTACGAAGCATTGGGCATGTTGTGTAAATCTTACGACGCCATCTTGATGGACATTCAGATGCCTGGAATGGATGGCATTGAAACCGCAGTAAAGATTCGTCAACAAGGGTTTGATCCCAGGACCACCCCCATCATCGCCATTACCGCCAACCCCTTGGAGGAGGTGCGAGGAAAATGCCAGGCATCGATATTCAATGAATGCATACAAAAGCCAATGGACATCAACCAACTGCAAAAAACACTCGAAGCGCTGACGACCCGATAAGGTGAGTGGTAGCGCGCAGTCAATTTCGTCTAGACATCGCCAATGGTCGCAGGCCGCACCGCCACCCACGAATCGGTAATTTCCTCCTGTGCCCTCCCCCGCCCCATCAGCCAGCGCTGAAAGGCCCGGCATTGCGCTTTCTGCAGAGTATTAGGGTGCCAGCTCAGGTAATACGGCGAAGGCAGCGGCATGGCTCGCTGCCAGGGAATGACCAGGCGCCCTTCATCGACGTCACGGGCAATCATGGACAACTGCGCCAGCACGACACCCTGGTGATCGATAGCGGCCTGGATCGCCATGCTGGACGAAGAAAAACTGCGACGGATGACAATCGTCTGCTCGACGGCGACGCCTTCCAGCTCGAACCATTCGGCCCATGACGGCGGGGAGTCGAATTTCGGCCGCGAATCGATACGGATCAGTGGGTACTGGAGCAGATCAGCGGCGCGGGCCACATGGCCATCCAGCAGCTTCGGCGAACACGCCGGTACCACACAATCGCGGAACAACACGACGCTATGCTCGGCATATTGGCCTGGTTCGCCATAACCGATACGAAAGTCCGCGTTCTCCTCCTCCGATGTATCCGCCAGCGTGCTATCCAGGTAGATGTCGAGATCAACGTGCTCATGCTGCCATTCGTAGGTCAGGGGCGCCAGCCACCGAGTCATGAGGGACGGCAGACCACTGACATACAAATTGTTGGGATTTTTCGAGCGCTCCACTTCGGACACCGCGGCTCTCAACTCTTCAAAGGCCGAAGAACAGCGTGCATGAAAACGCAGGCCAATGGCGTTCAGCCGCAAGCGCTGTCCGTCCTTGACCGTCAGGCTCATGCCCAGCGCCTCATCAAGCAACTTCATCTGCTGACTCACCGCACCTACGGAGAGGTTCAGGCGTTTCGCCGCTTGGGAGATGCCGCCGCAGTGACCGACAGTTTCAAATACCTGGAGGGCGCGTAGGGGCGGTAGGCGACTCATGGCGATACAAAGCTCTCGAAGACATTTTAAGTTTAGAAATTATATTAAAACTGACAGAAATTACCATATTTTCTTCATATAGAAATCGCTTTAGCCTTCTCCCACGCTCAATCGAGCGATGGCTCGGCCGGTCCAGCCCCCCCTCAATCATTTCGTTTCCCGGGAGTTCGCAATGAAAGCTCATCCTCAACAGATCACTCAGGTCGTCCTCGGCGATAGAGAGCCTTCCATCGAAGAGTTCGTCGCGGTAGCCCGCTATTCGGCCAAGGTATCGTTTTCCGAGACCTACAAGAACCGCGTGAAAAAGTCCCGGGGCCTGGTCGAGCGTTTCCTCGATGAAAACCGCCTGGTCTATGGGGTGACCACCGGGTTCGGCGATAACGTTCGGCATGTGATTTCGCCGCGCAATGCCCAGGAACTCCAGGTCAACATCGTGCGCTCCCACGCCGTCGCCGTGGGCGAGCCGCTCAAGCGTGAACAGGTTCGGGCGATCCAGTTGATGGTTCTGATCAGCCTGGGCAAAGGCTTTTCGGGGGTGCGCCTGGAACTGTTGGAGCTGATTGCCGGCCTGCTCAACAACGAAGTCGTGCCGTTTGCGCCAGGCGAGGGTTCGGTGGGTTACCTGGCCGTTGAAGGACACCTGGCCCTGGTCCTGCTGGGCGAAGGCAAAGCCCGGGTCAATGGCGGTGAATGGGTGGATGGCGCCACCGCGCTGGAACAGGCCGGCCTGCAACCGACGGACCTGCAGTGCAAGGAAGGCCTGGCCATGCTCAATGGCACCATGTCGGTTACCGCCATCGCTATTCTGGCCCTCTACAACGCCATGCAGACCGCCTCGCTGGCCGACGTCGCCGCGGCGCTTTCGCTGGAAGCGTTGAAGGGTACGATTCGGGCCTTCGATCCTCGCTACCACTCGATCAAGGCGCACAAAGAGCAGGCGCAAACCGCCCGGGATGTAAAGGCGATGCTGCATGACAGCCAACTGATCGCCGAAAACATCGACTACCGGCTTCAGGACGCCTACAGCCTGCGCGCCATTCCCCAGGTGCATGGGGCTTCGAAAAGATTCATCGAGCACGCCCGGGAAAATATCGAGAACGAAATCCTCTCCTCGGGCGACAACCCGATCATCTACCCACTTGAGGACGGCGACGGCATTGCCATCTCGGGCGCCAACTTCGACGGCAGCTACATCGGCATGTCAGCGGATTCGTTGTGCGTGGCACTGGCCAACCTGGCGAAGATCTCCGAGCGCCGCATCGACCGCATGGTCAACTCGCACTTCAGTGAAATGCCGGCCTTTCTGGTGCGCAACCCGGGCCTCAACAGCGGGTACATGATCCTTCAATACACCGCGGCCGGCCTGTATGCGGAAATGAAGGCGCTGTCGTTCCCCTCCTCTGTCGACAGTTTCTCGACCTGCGCCAACCAGGAAGATCTGGTCAGCCTGGCTTATAACGCCGCGATCAAGGCCTACAAGGTGTCCGAAAAACTCGAGTCGGTGCTGGCGATCGAGCTGCTGGTGGGTTGCCAGGCCCTGGACTTCCATGATGTGCACAAGGCTTCCAGCGTCACCAAGGCGGTTTATGACCTGGTGCGTAGCCGCGTACCGGTCGCCGAGCATGATCGTGCCTTCTATTCGGACATGGTGAGTGTCACCGAACAGGTTCGTAGCGGTGAAGTACTGGCCACGGTACACAAACACCTGAAGTAACACCTTGTATTCCAAGGCCATCCTTTGGCCGTCGAGGGGATGCGTTCGTTACCTCTCGACGTTTGAAGGGTCGCCTTGGGACCGATGTCGGCACTTTCCAGCTCCGCACGTCACCCCTCGCCACAAACGCCTTCGTTCCAGCTGTTTCCCATCGCGCACCAACATCTCCCAAACTGTCACCGAGCGCCCCAGCGTGGCGCAATTTCATGCTCAGGTAACACTCGAAACGCCATCGCAAAAACCCTCCGAAAAAATTTTCTCCCCAGCAACCCCTTGTACCAAGCGCGCTCCAGCCAAACCCCGAGTTTTATTGAGCGATACCCACCAAGTTGGCCGCTCGATTGCATATGCTTGTATGTACAAGTAAATGTGTGTGTGTATGAGTCGCCAGCAAGGTGGATCTGTCGACAGGGGCACATGGAGAAGGGACAGCTGTCCAGGCTGCCCCCTTATGGGTGCGAATTAACCGGCTTAACTGACGGTTGGCTTTACGATTTTGTCTTGTCTGCACAAGACCCCTTGTGCGGGCAAGCATTGGAGATTCGGCCTGAGCCGGATCAGTTCGCAACACTCCATTGATTAGGCAGGAAGTATCAAGATGTCGAAGAAATCAAGCTGGTTGGGTTCTGTAGCGCTCAGTGCAATGGTTCTGGCCTGTGCTCCGGCACTGCAGGCCAAGGAATGGACCTCGGTGAATATTGCCACCGAGGGCGCCTACGAGCCCTGGAACCTGACGCTCCCGGGTGGAAAGATCGGTGGCTTCGAACCGGAGCTGATGGACGTCATCTGCCCCCGCATGAAGCTCAAGTGCAACTTGGTCGTACAGAACTGGGACGGGATGATCGCCAGCCTCAATGCCGGTAAATTCGACGTGCTGATGGACGCCATCGTCATCAACGACGAACGCCAGAAGGTCATGGCCTTCTCGACACCTTACGCCCAGACACCGGCCAGTTTCGTCGCGCTGAAAGCCGATCTGTTGCCGGGCAAGACCGGTGCCGAATCCGCCATCACCCTGGGGACCGATGCCAAGGAAGTCCGTGCCGGTGTTGAAGAGCTGCGCAAGGCACTGAAGGGCAAGACCATTGGTATCGCCTCCGGCACCATCTACACGACGTTCATCGATCAGAACTTCAAGGATGTGGCGACCATTCGTGAGTACGGCAGCTCGGCCGAAGCCATTCTCGACCTGCTTGCCGGCCGCATCGACGTCTCGTTCGATGACGTGACCTTCTTCAACTCGGTCATGGACAAGCCGGAGAACAAACCGCTGGTCTTTACCGGCCCGGTCATCAAGGGCCCGATCTGGGGTGAAGGCGAAGCGCTGGGCTTCCGTCAGAAAGACCCGGAACTCAAGGCCAAGTTCGACGCCGCCCTCAAGGAAGCCATGGCGGATGGCACAATCAAGAAATTGAGCGAAAAATGGTTCAAGGCAGACCTCACCCCTAAGCAGTGATTCTGGATGGCCCGGCACCGTGAAGGTGGCCGGGCCGCGTTAACCTTTTTTATAAGTGGGACCCCTCTATGAACCTCTTGCAGCTACTCAGTTTTGGTGACTCAGGCTGGGGAATGGCGCTGCTCCAGGCAGCGGGCATGACCGTGATATTGACCCTGGCAGCCCTGCTGGTGGGTGCGGTATTTGGCAGCCTGGTCGCGGCTGCCAAGCTCTCCCGTCAACGCAGTCTGCGCTGGCTGGGGGACCTGTATTCGATCCTGTTCAGGGGCATCCCCGAGTTGCTGGTGATCTACCTGTTCTACTTTGGCGGAGCCAGTGTGGTGACTGCGGTTGGCCACTGGTTCGGCGGTGAAGGCTATATCGACGTGCCGCCTTTCCTGGTCGGGGCGTTGGCGGTCGGGCTGATTTCCGGTTCCTATCAGGCGGAAGTCTACCGTGGCGCTTTTCTCGCGGTATCGCGCGGCGAGCTGGAAGCCGGGCTGGCCATCGGCATGAGCCGGGCCATGCGCTTCAAACGGATTCTGATCCCCCAGGTGCTGCGATTCGCGTTGCCCGGACTGGGCAATGTCTGGCAAATGAGCCTGAAAGACTCTGCGCTGATCTCCGTCATCGGCCTGGTGGAATTGATGCGTGCCAGTCAGGTCGCGGCTGGATCCACTCGTCAATATTTCACGTTCTATATCATCGGGGGCGCTTTGTATCTCATTCTCACCGGCCTGTCCGGTCGGCTTTTCAACATCGCTGAAGCGCGCGTGCGTCGCACGCGGCAGCGCAGCCCAGTCTAGTTCGAGGAGCGCCACTCATGATCGATTTTCCGTTCCTCGCCGACACCATGCTCAAGCTTCTGGCAGCACTGCCCACCACGCTGACACTGTTTTTCAGCTCATTGGTGATCGGCCTGACCCTGTCTGTCGGTATTGTCAGCCTGCGCGTCAGCCGCTGGTGGTTTTTCAGCTATCCAGCACGTTTCTACATCATGCTGTTTCGCGGTACCCCGCTGCTGATCCAGATGTTCCTGATCTACTACGGGCTGGGCCAGTTCCCGGCCATTCGCGACAGCTTCGCCTGGGTCCTGCTCAAGTCGCCCTATGGCTGCGCGGTGATTTCGCTGGCCTTGTGCACCGCCGGCTACACCGCCGAGATCATTCGCGGCGGACTGCTCAGCGTGCCACAGGGGCAGATCGAAGCGGGCAAGGCCGTCGGCATGTCGCCCTGGGAACTGCTGCTGCGGATCATTGCACCGGTCACCCTGCGCCAGGCCCTGCCGGCCTACTCCACCGAAGCGATTCTGCTGGTCAAGTCCACGGCGCTGGCCAGCCTGGTGACGGTCTGGGACGTCACTGGCGTCGCGCAACAGATCATCCAGCGCACCTATCGCACGATGGAAGTGTTCATTTGCGCGGCCCTGATCTACCTGGTGCTGAATTTCCTGGTGGTCCGTGCTGTCGCCTGGCTCGAGCATCGCCTCTCGCCGCACTTGCGTGAGCGACCTGTCGACGTCATCAAAAAAGCCAGCCCTTCGCTGCCTACCCATTCCTGATTTGATACGGAGCATGCCATGAGCACTCAGCCCGCCTCAGCCCTGTCGGTAACCAACATCCAGAAGTCCTTCGGCAGCGCCCATGTTCTCAAGGGCATTTCCCTGGACGCGCACAAGGGCGACGTGATCTCGATCCTCGGTGCCAGCGGATCCGGTAAAAGTACCTTCCTGCGCTGCATCAACCTGCTGGAAACCCCCGATCAAGGCATCATCACCGTCAATGGTGAAGTGATCGAAATGAAGCAGCATGCCGACGGTCGCCAGACCCCGAGCAACGCCCGCCAGGTCGAGCGCATGCGCAGCTGCCTGGGCATGGTGTTCCAGAGCTTCAACCTCTGGTCGCACATGACCGTGCTGCAAAACGTCATCGAAGGCCCGATGCGGGTGCTCAAGCGTTCCCGCGCCGAATGCGTCGAGGAAGCCGAAGCCCTGCTGCACAAGGTCGGCCTGTACGAGCGCCGCGATTATTACCCGGCCCACCTGTCCGGTGGCCAGCAACAGCGCGTGGCGATCGCCCGCGCGCTGGCGATGAATCCCCAGGTCATGTTGTTCGACGAACCGACCTCGGCACTCGACCCTGAACTGGTGGGCGAAGTGTTGCGAGTGATGCGCTCCCTGGCCGAAGAAGGCCGCACCATGCTGGTGGTCACCCACGAAATGGGCTTTGCCCGCCACGTGTCCAATCGGGTGGTGTTCATGCACGGCGGCCTGATCGATGTCCAGGGTACGCCCGCAGAGCTGTTCGAAGGCTTGCCTACCGAACGCTTCAAGCAATTCGTCTCCAGCCATCATGAGAGAACCACCGAATAGGAAAACCCGGCGAAACTGACTCGCGAACAAGACAACGGCCCCAGCTTCGGGGCCGTTTTTTTTGTGCGGCAATCCGTGTATCAGAGATCAGTGCTCGTCCTCTATTCAGCGGGAATCAGGCAACAGTGTTTGTCCAGTGAGCCGCTATATCAGGGAGTCTCAAACACCTAGCATCGTCTCTACCAAAGGAGAAAGTTGAGCAACTCTCGACTGACTCACGAGGTAAAAATCGGAAATCCGATAGGCGCTTGACGATCATCTCGATCGCACGGCCCCCACAGACGAAACGGTGAACATCATGAACTTCTCAAAGATTGCGCTTACTTTTGTTCTTGGCAGTGCAGCGGCATACGCCTTTGCCGACGACAGTCATTCAACGGCAGCGACCAGCAACATCTCCGTCGAAACCTACACAGCCGCAGCGAAACCCGATATCGAAAAAGTCATTGCCATCACGGACGCCGCCGATCAATGCGCGCCGGTTCCCGTACAAATGACCTATGAAGACTCCCACGGCCAGCGGCATATCCTGCAATACCAAGTCATGGGCACAGGCTGTTCAAACGGCTGAGTGCTCCTGTGGACGATGGAGGGTCGACACTCCTTCCCCCGCAGCACCGGACGAACTCAAAAACCATTATCGCTTTTGTGAACCTGCAACTTCCTCATCAGATGCCAACAAGCGCGGAATGGCGTCTTTCAGAAACGCTACCCAGGTCTTTATCTTTGCATCGACGAATTTCCTGGAGGGGTAGATTGCAAACAGGCTCAGCTCCTCGAGGTGATATTTTGGCAGTACCCGCACCAACGCTCCGCTCTTCAGCCCCTCGACTGCAGAAGCAATCGGTTGTATGCCGATCCCCATCCCGCTTCTTATCGCAACGGACATGCCATCTGCGGTATTGATGTGAAAGGGAGACAATGGGGTAGTGACGCTCTCCATGCCTGCCGGCCCTTCAAATATCCAGTTTTCCACCGGCATGACCGTATTCACGATTCGCAAGCAATCATGTGCGCACAGATCGCCCGGAGCATCGGGGTGTCCGCGTTTTTCCAGGTAGGCCGGCGAGGCGCAAAGAATACTGTAGGTGCTGCCGAGCCGCTGGGCGACAAACCCTGAGTCGGGTAGATCCCGGGCCAGAACAATCGACATGTCATAGCCCTCCTCCAACAAGTCCGGCAGCCGATTGGTCAGCACCAGATCAAACATGACCGAGGGATGAGTCTCTCTATACTTGGCAATCGCCTGGATCACATAGTGATTGCCAATCGCCGACATGGCGTGAATCTTGAGTCGGCCAACCGGCATGACTTGCGCCGTACCGGCCTCGTCTTCCGCCTCGCGGACCTCATCGAGAATTTTCTCGCAGCGCTGCAAATAGCGCAGGCCGGCTTCGGTCAATGCCAGGCGACGGGTCGTGCGGTTGATCAGCCGTGTTTGCAGCCTGGCCTCAAGGCTGGAGATGGCCTTGGAGACGTTGGCAGTGGTGGTTTCCAGTATCCCGGCCGCCGCCGTGAAGCTGCCGCTCTGGGCGACCACCATGAAAAAACGCATGGTCTGGAACACATCCATCATTTTGCCCTCGGCCATTCAGTCAAAAATTATAGGCCTGGCCTGAAGTGTTGTTCGCATGAAAAAGGGGCGACCCTGGAAGAAGCCGCCCCTTGCTCACGTGTCACTTCTTGCGCGGAATAAACCCGGGCACTCCGGTTTCCACGACCGAATTGAAGCGTATCCGGGTCTTGATCTCCTCGCGGATTTCACCCATCGCCCGGTGAGGCAAGGTAGAAATATCGAAGTTTTCCTGGATATGGCTCGGTGTGGCAGAAGTGGTCAGAAAAGCCACTCCCCGCTGGACCGACCAGGCCAATGCCACTTGAGCCGGAGTTTTCTGCAAGCGCTGGGCGATCCCGGTAATCACCGGTTCTTCCAGCACATTAGGCTCCATGCCATGCCCGAGTGGCGCAAAGGCCAGGAGGATAATCCCATGCTGCTGGCAAAACTCGAGCAGCTCCCATTCAGGCAGATAAGGGTGGGATTCGACCTGCACGACAGCGGGTTTTATCCGCGCCACTGCCACCAGCTCTTTCAAGGTCGCCAACGTGATATCCGACAAGCCGATGGACTTGCAGCGGCCTTCATCCACAAGGCGCTCAAGCGCCCTCCACGTCTCGATCAAGGTGACGCCCGAGTCGTAGATGACGCGCCCCTGTTCGTCTCTCGGATCCTGCTCATCGCCGGCTTGAAAGGCGAAGGGCGTATGGATCAGGTAGCAATCGATGTAATCGACTTGAAGGCGTCGGCAGCTGGCGGCAAAAGCCGGCTCGACTCGTTCGGGACGATGGTTGGTATTCCACAGCTTGGTGGTGATGAACAGCTCTTCTCGCCGAACCTTGCCGGTCTGCAGAACTTCCTGCAGGGCAACACCCACCCCTTCCTCGTTTCGATAGCGCTCTGCACAGTCGAAATGACGAAAGCCTGCTTCCAATGCAGCCTTGACCGCTTGCGTGGTGACCGAGAGGTCCCGAAACAGCGTGCCAAAGCCTACCGCCGGTATCTCACCCGTTCCGTGAGCAAGGGGAAATGTTGTATCGCGAAGCGCATCGTAATAGGTCACGTCTTGACTCCATTGCCTGGGGTCACTGCCGCAAGCGCGGCAGTGACCGTTCATAAAACTTCGGGATGCCGCTCTCAGCGAGAGGCGACTTTTTGTTCAAGAACACCCACGCAATTACCGCCGAGCGCCACGAACAACCGCACCGTGTCGAGATACTGCGTCGTCTTCACGCGGATCTGCCCCAACGACGCCTGCTCATAGGCGCGTTCCGCTTCCAGCACTTGCAGAATGCTGTTCTCGCCTTGCGCGTAGGCTTGCTGGTTCAAGCGCAAACTGGTTTCGGCGGCGCCCAACGCTTCCTCCTGCGCCTGGTTTTCCTGCGCGTCATGGTTGATCGCCTGCAGCGTGTCGGCGACCTGCCCAAACGATTTGATGACGGTCTGCTGGTAGCCGGCGAACGACGCCTTGTAGCCATCGACGGCGGCCTGGCGTTCGGCCCGGAGGGTTCCACCATCGAAGATCGGCCCTGCCAGCCCTGCGGCGAGGCCCCAGAGCGCAGCGCCACCATTGCCCGAAGCCGCCTGGGCCAAAGACGCCGAGAGCGTCACATGGGGATAGAGATTGGCTGTCGCCACGTCCACTGCGGCGCTGGCCATGTGCAGCTCAGCCTCGGCTTGCAAGATATCGGGCCGGTCATGGGCCATTTCCGAGGGCAAGCTGACGGGCACATTGGCGGGCAATGCAAATTCGGTCAGCGCAAAGTCAGGTGCAATCCAGTCCGCCGGGCCTTTTCCCGCCAGAATCGACAGTGCATGGCGTGCCGAGTCGCGCTGCTGAGCCAGTGGCGGTAACAGCGTGCGGTCCTGCGCCAAGCGCGTCTCGGCCAGCGAAACATCGATCTGCGTGGTGCTGCCATTGCGGTGGGCCATGCGCACCAGCTCGAGATTCCTGGCGTCATTGGCGAGCAGTTTCTCGACGGCCGCCATCTGCGCGTTGGCCGAGGCGAGCAACAGCGCCTGGCTGGCAACATCGCCGGTCAGGGTCAGGTATGCCGCCTCGTATCGATGCTGTTGCAGGTTGGCAAAAGCCTCCTGTTGCTCGACCAGCCGCTTGTTGCCGCCGAATGCATCCAGGTCGAAGCTGACCTGCGGCCCGACACTGTAGAAATTGGCGACCGTGGGGTCGGCTGCCGTGTGTACCCGTTGGCGACCGGCCTGGGCAGCGAACCCGACCTGCGGATACAGTGCCCCTTGTGCCGCCGCCACGGACGAAGCCGCTTGCCGCAGGGTGGCGTCAGCCGCCACCAGCTCGAGATTGCCGTCGATTGCCCGACGGACAAGCTGGTCGAGCTTCGGTGAATGAAAGGCCGACCACCAGTCACCGTTGACCTTCTTGCCCAGGTCAATGTGCTGCTCGGCGGACGGGTCGCCACCCTGGCCCAGGCGCTGCTCGGCCTGTTGATCATAGTGCTGCGACAGACTGGCCGGAGGCGTTTTATAGTCAGGGCCGACGGTACAGGCAGACAGGAAAAAAATCGCCGACAGCGCACCGACCTTGGCAGGGAACAGGTGTCTGCTGATAACAAGCGCATGGGATTTCATTTGCCAGACTCCACGAAAACTAGTTGGTCGGAACGGGTTTGCGAAGAAAAACCACCAGCGGACTCACCGCCAGCATCACCCACATCAGGATCTTGAACTGGCCGATGATTGCGATAAGGACCGCCTGACCGGTGATCATTTCGTTGAGCCCGGCCAGTGCCGGCAAGGACATCGAGGCCGTCACCGAGTGGGCCGCCGCGCGATACGCGGTCAGGTGGCTGGCCAGCGCCAGGTGCATCGCTTGCGTGTTGTTGAAGAGGAACAGTTGCACCACCGCCACACCGAGCGTGCTGCCGTAGACACGGGTCAGATTGAAAAAAAAACTACCTTCCGGGCGCAGCTTCGGGTCCAGGGTGCTGAACGCCACTTTGCCCAGCGACGGCATCAAGACACCGAGACCGACGCCCTGGAGCGCGCCGGCAACCGCCACCGACCGCCAGTCCATCAAGGGCGAATAGCCCAGCATCAGCCAGTTGGCATAAACCACCAGGGCCACCCCCGCCGCCACGAAAACCCGGTAATCGAGACCCTCGCGCAGACGGCCCATCAGGATGAATGCGCCGACCAGCCCGACACCCCGCGGTATCGTCAAGCCGCCGGTCAGGATCGGTGGGAACCCGAGCAACTCATCCAGCATCGGAGAGGTCAGGGCCATGGTCGACAACAGCACGAAACCGAGTGCGAAAAAGATCAGCGTCGACAGCACGAAGTTACGATCCTTGAACAACCCCTTGCTGAGGAAATGCACCTTCGCGGTCAGCACATGCACCCCGAACAGGTAGAGCCCCAGCGCACAGGCCAACGCTTCAAGCCAGATTTCGGACGAGGCGAACCAATCCAGGCGCTCACCACGGTCGAGCAGCATCTGCAGCCCGATCATGCCCAGCGTGAAGGTGCCGAAGCCGAAGAAGTCGAAAGGCGGGCTTTTCTCGGCCTTCTTCTCCTGAAGCCAACGCGTCACCACGAAAAAGATGAAGGCCGAGAGCGGAAGGCTGATGTAGAAGATCGAGCGCCACCCGTAATACTCGCCAACCCAACCACCGATACTCGGGCCACTGGCGATCCCCAGCAGCACGATGGCCGTCAGCACCCCGCCAAACTTCCCACGCCGCTCGGGCGCCAAGGTCTCCAGGGCAATGCCCATCGAAAGCGGTGCCAGCACGCCACTGGCCGCGCCCTGGACAATCCGTGCGCCGACGAACGCCAGCGGTGTCGTGGCCTGCGTAACGAGCAGCAAGCCCAGGACAAAGAGGGCAATCGCGGCTTGATACACCACCTTCAAGCCATAGCGCCCGGCAAGCCACTGCGCCAGCGGCAGGGTGATCGCGCTCGCCGCCAGGTACGAGGTGAACACCCAGCCCGCCTGATCGTCGCTCATCGACAGGGCGCCCTGGATAAACCTGAGTACCGCGTTCGGCAGCGGTAGGTTCGCCGACTGCATATAGGTCGCGAGCAGAGCGGCGAACCTCAGCGTGCGCTCCCCCCCTCCCCCGGCACTTCCCGCAGGCTTGCCGTTCATTGCCCGGCACCTGCGCCCAACAGCGCCTTGAGTGGGTGCCACCAGGGCGCGCGATGGCCGGTATTGACCGTGACCGTGGCGCTGGTGCCGGAGAACAGCGGCAGCTGCGGATCGATTTCATCGAGCTCGAGTCGAACCGGTACCCGCTGGACCACCTTGACCCAGTTGCCGGTGGCATTTTCAGGCGGCAACAGGGCGAAGTCCGACCCGGCGCCAGGGCTCATGCTCGTGACGTGGGCCTTGAACAAGTGATCGGGATAGGTATCGATACTGATCGTCGCGGCCTGGCCCGGATGCATATGGGTCACCTCCGTTTCGCGGAAGTTGGCCTCGACCCAGGTCCGGCGATCGGCGATCAAGGCAAAGGCTGGCGCACCGTTGCTGACATAGTTGCCCACCTGCAAATCGTCGACCTTGGCGACGATGCCATCGTCCGGCGCGTACACCGTCGCGTACGACAGGTAGAGCTGCGCCTCGTCGAGCTGGGCCTTGGCCTCCCGAACAGCCGGGTGGCTATCGACCTCTATGTCTGGATTGCCGTTCAACGCAACCACCGTGCTGGCCATCTGTTGTTCAATCGACGCCACATGCTGCCGTGCCACTTTAAGGTCGGTGTCCGCCCGTTCGTAGACCGAGCGCGAGACGAACTCGGTCGCCACCAGCGCCTGCTTGCGGGCGAACTCCTTCTGGTCGAAGCCGGCCGACTCCTTGGCCGATTGCAGTTCAGCCTGTTGCTGCCGGTAGCTGGCCTTGAGTCCCTGGATGCGCAGCCGCGCCACGCTCAACTGCGCTTCGGCCCGGTTGATCGCGATCTGGAACGGTTCCGGGTTGATCCGAAACAGCACCTGGCCCTTGTGAACCGGCTGATTGTCCTCGACCGCGATTTCCACGACCTGCCCGGAAACGCGAGCGTTGATCGAGGCCTTCGCCACCCGGGCGTAGGCGTTATCGGTCGAGACATAGGGTTCGCCCGCCAGATAGCGTGCATACCCGACCGCAGCGAAGAGTACCGGCCCCCCCACCATCAGCAGTGGCCGCACTCGCTCTTTGAACGATTTCCGGATGGGCCCCTCAACCGGGCTCGGTCCTGGGTGCTCGAAGGTCTGCGAAGCGGGGATGTCGAACGGTTTAGTCATGATCGAATGCACCTTTAGCCGGGAAATCGGGCCGGCAACATCACCTGCGGCCCCGAGATCAATATTTGCTGTGAGAAAGCAGTCCATGCGCGGTCAGGAGGATCGCTCCACCGCACCTGTTTCATCGCAGCAACACCCGGTTCGAGCTCCGCCACAACAAACCTGAAATTCAGGAACTTCTGGTTCCTTAATTTTGTGCGATGGTGTAAGAATATCCCCACAGCGGTTTCCACTCAAGGATTTTTGTACAACATGGCACAAAATAAAATCAGCGAGGGCAAAGGCCGTGGCCGCCCCCGCGCGTATGACCCGCAGACGGCGCTGCAGCAAGCGCTTGGGGTTTTCTGGAACACCGGATATTCCGGCGCGTCCCTGGACAGCATCGCCACGGCCGCAGGCATGAACCGCCCAAGCCTCTATGCCGCGTTCGGCGACAAGCACGCGCTCTATATCAAGGCGTTCGAGCAGTATTGGGCGCAGGCCTCCGCCGCCGTGCACAAGGCGCTGACGGACAGCGACCTGACCTTGCGTGAAGCGCTGATGGGGTTCTACGAGGGGCAGCTGTCGATCTACTTCTCGGGTGACGGTCAGCCACGCGGCTGCTTTGCGATCGGCACCGCCACCACCGAGGCGGTCGAGGATCCTGAAATACGCGACGTTCTTGCCGATCGTCTCGGTCGCCTCGATGCCGATCTTGAAACGCGTTTTCGAGCGGCCGTCGATTCCGGCGAACTGAACGCCGACGCAGACCCGGCAGCCCTTGCAGTGCTCGCCTCCGCCCTGCTGCATAGCCTTTCGATACGGGCTCGAGCGGGCAAATCCCGGGCGGAACTGACGGAGCTGGCACGCAATGCGGTCAAGGTGATCTGCGGATGAGCTCGAATGGATTGCCCGGCACCTGCCGGGGGGATGAGGTGTGGGGTGGCTGAAGGACTCGAAGATATTCTTGTTGAACAGCTCGCGGTGATTTTCTGTGGCATCAATCCGGGGCTGACGGCTGCCGTCCAGGGACATCACTTTGCGGGCAGGAGCAATCGCTTCTGGCGCACACTGCACCTCGCCGGCTTTACGCCGGAGGAAATCCGCCCGGAGCACGATCGGACGATCTTGCAACATGGATGTGGATTGACGGCCGTGGTTGAACGGCCGACGGCGCGGGCGGATCAGCTGTCTGCGGATGAATTCACTGCCGCCGCCGCGGACTTCGAGCAAAAGATCGCGCGCTATGCGCCACGCTTCGTGGCGTTTCTCGGCAAGGCCGCGTATTGCGGGTTATCCGGCCAACGAGACGTCGCCTGGGGGCTTCAGCCAAGAAGCTTTGGCAATGCCGCGGTCTGGGTCCTGCCCAATCCCAGTGGGCGCAACCGCGCGTTCAGCCTTGAGCAGTTGGTTGTCGCGTACCGTCAACTCCATCTGGCCGCAGGTCCTTGCTGATCACCGGCCTGGTGACGGCTTTGCGGCCGTACCTGGGCGTGGAGCCAAGCGAGAGTCCTCGGTTGTTTCAGCTGGGCTCGGTATCGAGAAAGACGTAGAGCGCAGCGATCTTCCCATCACGAACGATGATCACATCCCACCCCGTGTAGTCGGGTGACTCGCCACGCGGACCAGAGCCCCAGGCCAAGCGACCGCCGTTATGCAGCGCCTGCGGCTTGCTGTGCGGGGTGTACACGAAGTGTGGATGCATCGCGCGAAGATCCCCGGCCAACTTATCCAGCGCCTCATGCCCGACAAACACGCCGGGCGGCACGTAGATCATGCAATCCTCGGTGTACAACTCCTTGATGGCTTCACGACGACGATGCACGTCGCCTTCACCAAAGACTTCCTGAAGATTGCGAAGCAGCAGTTCATGGATGCGAGTCTTCATGATTCATTTCCTTAGTCATTGACTGTTGAGCGGATTCCGGATGCGGCGCGGCGTTATTGCGCAAGCGCCAAGGTCTTGGTGATGGCCGTGACGACTGCGGGTCGCAGCGAAATCTCTTCGTACCAGCGAGTCACGAACGGGAACTTGGCGAGCGAGGCGCCGATTGCCTGGTGACGCCATACCCAGCCGAAATGGGCGATGTCGGCAATGCTGTAGGTTTCGCCAGCCACATAAGGACGCTGCTCAAGGTGATGGTTGAGCACCCCCAGTACTCGATCCACTTCCGCTAGAGCACGCGCTTGTGCCTCCGGCTGTGGTGGCGACTGCAGGGTGACCAGGAACGCCTGCAGGAACGCGGGACTCAGGCCGGATGCGTGGAAGAACAGTTGTTCGAACACCTTGCCACGGTGAATGCCATCCTTCGCCAGCAGTTGCCCGGTTTTCTCCGCGAGGTAGACCAGGATGGCGGCGGACTCGCCGAGCACCACATCGTCGACGCCTGGCTCGGAGGAGCGGTCAATCAGCACGGGCACCTTGGCGTTGGGATTCAAGGCCCGGAAGGCTTCGCTCTTCTGTTCCCCCTGACGCAAATTGACGGGGACAAGCCGGTAGTCCAGCCCCAGCTCTTCCAGCGCGATGGAAACCTTGAGGCTGTTGGGGGTAGCAAATGCAAACACTTCAAGCATGGTCGTATCCTCTTTCATTCAATTGGCGAACCAGCCGCCAGACTTGGGCCTACCCTCCATCGACGGAGAACTCCGTATCCGCGATGCAGGCTGTGCCGCAGGAAGTGGGGTGAGACAAATCTATGACCGTGCGCTATTTTTCGAAATAGAAATGAATGAAAACCATCGTTGCAGGAATGCCATGTCCAAGCTGCCAGATTTCGAAGGGTTGGCGATGTTCGGGAAGGTCGCCGAAGAAGGTTCGTTTGCGGCGGCGGCGGCAGCCATGGGGGTCTCGGTGGCTACGGTCTCGCGGGCCGTCAGCCGCCTTGAAGAGCGGCTGGGCGGTCGCTTGTTCAACCGCACCTCCCGACGACTTGCGCTCACGGACTATGGCCGCTCGCTCGTCGATCGAGCGGCAAGAATCTACGCGGAGGCCGAAGAGGCCGAGGATTTTGCACGTGAGACATCGAGCCAACCCCGTGGCCTCGTAAAGCTTGCGGTGCCGCTCTCCTTTGGCGCTCGCTGGGTCGCCCCGTTGCTGCCCGAGTTCTTTCGGACCTATCCGGAGATTTCCATCGACCTGCATTCCGCGGACGCGCAAGCCGACTTGATTGGCGAGGGCTTTGACGCCGCCCTGCGCATCGCCGTCATGGAGGACTCGTCACTCGTCGCACGCCTCATTGCCCCCGTGCGCCGGTTCGTGGTGGCGTCCCCCGACTATCTGTCTCGCTATGGGAGCCCGCAACACCCGAGCGAGCTGGGTGCCCACCCGTGCCTGAGTTACATCAACAGGAACAGACGTGATGTCTGGCGCTTTACTCACACCGAGAGCGCCGAGGAATGCACGGTTGTGCCCGCTGGCGGGTTGCGGGCAACGAGCGTGGAAGCCTTGTTGCCCACCGTCCTTGCCGGACAGGCCATCACCGAGATCCCTGAGTTCATCGCGACACAGTACTTGCGCGACGGGCAGCTTGAGCCGCTGCTGAGCGATTGGCGCTTGCCTGAAGGGGGTCTTTATTTCGTCACACCCACGGCCCGCGCACGACCGGCGAAGGTGAGCGCCTTGGCCGACTTCTTTACCTCCAGGCTTGCCGCGGCGCAATGGAGAGTCGAGACGAAACAGGACCAGAAGCCATAGGACCGGCGCAGACAGCCATTTACTCCGGTTCCGGCTCCCCAGAACCACGACGAGGCTGTGCCCTATCGGAGCCCATGATGGGATACAGCTACCAAAACCAATACGGAAGAAACTTTGGCGTCGGCTCGTTCGCCAATTCAAGGTGATACGTGATGGAATTAAAGAAAAATGCATCCAACGAGAGAAATGCGACAACGCCGAACAACAGAGTCATCAGTTCACGATACGAATGCTCAGCGTAATATTTATTTATAACATAACGAACCACGAGGAGAACGACAAAGCTGATGAACACCCCCGGGTAGTTTGGCAGCAGCGGAGATTGCGCATAGCAATTATAAACAAACACAAACAATGTCAACCCCAACCCCACAACAGGGAGCGCCAGGCAAAATTTCAAAAACCATTTTTTCGCGCTAAAAAACAAGTTATCTTTATCAATAAAAATATAGGCCGCCAACAAAGAAACAGCCGGCGTAATGGATAATATATAGCGCATCTTTTTCGAGTACGGAATCGTAAAGAACACAATAATGGCAAAAAGGCACGCCGTGAGATAGAGCAGCATATTGGTGTCAGACTGTCGAGGAGAGCTGAAGAACTGCCTGTGTTTTTTAGCGATCACGATCAACGCAAAAAAAACTGTCACCCCGTAGGCAATCAACCCGCCGGTAAAATAAAAATAATAGCGTGGCGAATGATCATTCACCACTCGACCCAAGCCTTGCATCATCAATACATCTTGCATGAAAACCATGCCGCCCTGCAGATAAGCTGCCCATGCCAACAGCACAACACCGGCAATGAAAATCAACCCCGCAAACAACGAAAACAGAAATAGCGCTCGCCACTGCCGACTCAACAAATAATAACAGGCGACGACGATCGCAGGAACGATCAAGCCGATAGGGCCACGAAACACAAAGCCAAGCGCCAATCCTACAAACACAAAAACCAGGCGCGACTTGTCGTCTTTCAATTCCGCAGAATAAACCGAATAAAAACAGGTCACCGTAAAGAGCGCGGGATAAATATCAAGCGCCCAAAAATTAACACTGTCGAGAAACGCCCAGGTGAACAGCGAAAAAAAGACACCATACAGCCCCCATTTCTTCTCATGCAACGCCCCTAGCTTGTAGACAAAAACCAACATCAAAGCGGCAGCAATGCAATAGGGCAAGCCCATCGAGAGAATAGAAAGCCGACCAAACGGCAAAGAAAACAAATAAACCAAAAAAGTATGCGCGATCGTATAATCGGGGTAAGGCTGCAAGTCCTCGGCAATGGGGAACAGCGTCACACCGTGACGCAACATATACTCTGAAAAATCAACAAAACGAGTCGTATAGTTAGTAATGGATGCTCTGTATTGCAGCCCCATGAATATAATGAGCGTTACCAGAAAAATACTCAGGCTCGGTTTTTTTACAGCTTGTCTTATTATAAGATCCATATGTCAACACTTCCAAAAGATCCGCCAATAATATAGCACCTCGTCACAGAAGGCCATAGAGCGGGGCTGACCTCCAGCCCACACAACCCGTTACATTATAATGTTTAACCTGAGGACCGTCACAGTCTCTGTACAACACCCCAGCCCAGCACGGCACCAAACGCGGCCATACAAACACTTACAATTTCCATACAAATCACAAACACTTTCGCACAGAACCACACGCCGAAGTGCGGGAAAATCTGGCGACATTAGTGCAGACGTGTCTTTTTCGATCAGCACAGATAATCGCATTTCATACGGTCTATCTCTGATCGACATTCGTTGTTGACGTGAATGCCTGATTGCTGCCCCGAAGCAATCTCAGACAATAAAACCTGCACTCCGTGGTGATGACTATCAAACCTTTTAGCCGACTGGACTCTGGTCAGAGCCTGTGTTCTCTATCATTGGTGCTAATGCTGCTTACCGGCTGCTCGGTAGCCCCGTTGCCTCAGCTGAAACCTCCGACGCCCGACGCTTGGCGCAATGCGCCAGCCAGTGTCTTGCCTCCACATCCAGAGCTGAACAAATGGTGGCACGCATTCGGCGACCCGGAGCTGGACGCGCTGGTTGAGCGTGCATTATACAATAATCTGGATGTTGCCCAGGCAGTGGAGCGTTTACGTGCAACAAGGGTGCTGAGTCAACATTCCCAGGACCCGTATCTGCCTTCGCTGGGTATCCGCACCCAGGACGCCGTAAGCCCTGACACCAGTACTTCTTACTTCCTGATAGGTTTCGACGCACAGTGGGAACTTCCATTGTTTGGTGCGAAACAAAGTGCCGATCGTCTCGCCCGGGGAAACGAGGAACGGATGAAAGCCGACCTGCGCCTGGCGCAGGTATCGTTGGTTGCGGAAGTCAGTCGACACTGGATCGAGCTACGCTCGGCGCAACAAATGGAAAGTTTCCTGGACGACATCCAGAAGGCTCAGCAGGAAAAACTGAGGCTATTGCTGGTTCGCGAACGACTCAAGCTGGCGCCCCCCCCTGACATTGCAGGCGCCCGGGCCGAGCTGGCTCATTCGCAGATGGCTCTGACCAAGCCGCGACAGGCGATAAACCGTAACGCGCAACAGTTGGCTGCCCTACTCGGCCAGAATGAGCCGGACCCTCAATGGCTGCGCCCAAGACCGCAACTGAAGCTCGGCCAATGGCAACTGAACAGTGTACCGGCCGACTTATTGCGTACGCGACCGGAAATTGCCAGCGCCGAGGCAGAGGTGATACGGGCTGCAGGAGAGCTTGGCATGAGCCGGGCCGATATTTACCCTCACATCAGCCTGGGTACCTCACTGCAGTGGTCGCTGAACATTGCGAGCAATCGCAAACACACCCGTAGCGGCGATAGCATCTTCTCGTATGGACCGGGGATCAGTATTCCCTTGTTTGACTGGGGCCAACGCCAGGCCAATGCAACAGCCAAGGATCACGAGCTGCAAGCAGCGGTCCTGGCCTATCGGCAGGCCGTATTGCAGGGTGTGGCCGAAGCCGAGACAGCCATGGGAGACCTGGAGCAACTGCGCCTGCGCGAGCAATCCTCCCTGGAGGCTTGCGCTGCCACTCAAACCCGCCTGGATGCGTTACAGCAGCGAGCACAACTGGGGCTGCTGAGCAAGCTGGACCTGGAGAATGGCCAGATTGAAAAGCACCGCGCCATGCTGCAGGTCGCCCGTGCCAATGTCGATCGCAATATTGCCTACGTCGCCCTATACAAAGCACTCGGGGGAGCGCCGTTGCCGACCGAAACCATGAAGGACACCCACTGATGGTCGCGCTCGCCCGCCAAACACTGATTCATGAGTGGCGCCGCTTCCTGCCCGCGATGATTGCCGTCGGCTTTGCCGGCCTGCTGCAACTGCTCCAGGCGGCACTGGTACTGGGTATCTTCGGCAGCGCCAGCGTTTATATCAGCGGTTCCTCGGCCGACCTTTGGGTCGGTTACCCCGGTACGCAAAGCGTCAATCTCGGCCGGCCGATTGACAGCGGTGTGGAGATGCACCTACGCATGGATCCGGATGTGGTTCGGGTGGAACCTTACCGGTGGGTGGATGCCGACTGGCGCGGCGCACGCGGCACAGGTGGCGTGTCCGTATTTGTCTCCGGTATCGATGCCAGCCCCCAAGGCCTGATGTTTGAGCACGTACTGTCCGCCGAACTACGCGCACGCTTGAACGAGGTGGATGCGGTCGTCGTTGATCGGGCCGACCTGGAAAACCTGGGCGTCAGCATAGGTGATACAGCAGCTATCAACGGTCGGCGCGTGCGCGTGGTGGGCGTCACTAACGGGCTACGGGCGCTGGGCGGCGTGAACGTCGTGACCTCCTTGTCGACTGCTCGTCAACTCGACACCTCCGCAACCCTTGGCGATCGCCTTACCTATCTAGTGGCCAAGGTGCGCGACCCGACCCAGGCGGATGCGGTTGCCGCCCGCCTGCGCGGTGCCACGGCGTTCGGCAGCTACGACGTGTGGACCGCGCAAAATTTCGCTCATCGCTCGCAGATGTATTGGATGTTCGATACCGGTGCCGGTGCTGGCGTATTGTTCCTGGCCGCTATCGTGTTCCTGGTCGGAGCCGTGATCACCAGCCAGACACTGGTTGCCGCAGTCATTGGTTCGATCCGCGAATACGCGACATTGAACGCACTTGGCGTAGGCATAGGCGCCTTGCGCAGAATCGTGATGGAGCAGGCGTTCTGGGTCGGAGCCCTGGGTCTGCTGGGCAGCACCCTCGTGGCTTGCGTTCTTTTTGTCCTTGCCGGGCGCTACAACGTACCGGTGGCACTCTCCCCTGTCGTGGCCATCGCTTGCCTGGCCCTGAGCATGGGGTTGGTGCTGGTATCCGGTCTTGCCGCAATCCGTACATTACGCCACGCCGACCCGGCGAGCCTGTTGAGATAAAGAGAGATCATGTCAAACCCACCATCGGCAACACCGATCTCACTTCAGGCCAGAGGCATAAGCAAATCGTTTACCTCGGGGCGCGTCGTCAGCACGGTACTGCATGACATCACACTGGACATAAGGCCCGGCGAGCTGACACTGATCTCGGGGCCTTCCGGCTGCGGGAAAAGCACGTTGCTTGCCATTCTCAGCGGTTTGCAAGCACCCGACCAAGGCCGCGTCACTGCATTGGGTCAAAGTCTGGAAGGACTGGATGCGCGGGCGCTGGAACGCTTCCGCCTGCAGCACACGGGATTCGTATTCCAAGGATTCAATCTTTTTCCAGCCTTGAGCGCACTACAGCAGGTCGAACTGCCCCTGAGCTACCTCGGACTGACGGCAAAGGATGCACAAAGGCGTGCCATGCAGGCGCTGGAAGAGGTCGGCCTTGGTCCGCGCATGCGACTGCGCCCGGCCGAGTTGTCCGGTGGTGAGAAGCAACGCGTGGCCATTGCCCGCGCGGTGGCAAAAGAGCCTGAGTTGCTGTTCGCCGACGAACCGACCAGCGCCCTGGACGCCGCCAACGGCCAGATCGTCATCGATATATTGCACAGAATTGCCCGTGCGCGCGGCACAACCGTGCTGTGTGTCAGCCACGACCCTCGCCTGGTCAGTCATGTAGACCGTGTCTTGAGCATAGAGGACGGCCGAATACTGAACGATCACACCCCGTCACCCCGACCGGCCAATGCTGCCGGTATCAAGGAACATCTCGCATGAACTCGCGTTCGTTTTGCTCATGGCTCGTTGTGCTTACCGCCACTTTGTTGCTGACGGGCTGCCCCCGTAACGACGCACCTTCAAAGGCCACTTCCGCCACCTCGACGCATGTGGCGGTTGCACGCGGCCGTATCGATGTTGAAGGGGGGCTGCTCAAGCTTGGCATGGCCCGCGAAGGCGTGGTTACCGATATCAAGGTGCGCGAAGGCGACCACGTCCGTAAAGGTCAGTTGCTCGCCTCACTGGACAGCGATCTGGCACGCCTGGCCGTGAGTGCGGCGCAGACCGAGCAACAACAGGTCCAGGTTCGCGCGAAGCAGTTGGAGAGACGAATCAAGTTCACCGAGCTGAAAGCCAAACGACTGGCCGATGCCGCGGCGGCGGGTGCTGGCGACGGCCAGAGTGCCGATGACGCTCGCGAAGCCGCGCAACAGTTGCGCGACGAAATTGAAAATAATCATACGGACGCCGCGGTAGCGGCACAAAAGCTCACTACCGCGCGCTATGAACTGGCACAACGCAGCCTTCATGCACCTATCGACGCCGAGGTGGTCCGTCGCCTGATCCAACCTGGAACCACTGCGTCACCACAATCGGGGCCAACTTTCGTGCTGTTGCCGGACGAGGCGCGCATCGTGCGGGCCGAGTTGAACGAGTCTTTTACTGGCGTGGTACTCGCTGGGATGAAAGCCGAAGTCACGGACGACAGCGGCAGCGGTCTACCGCCCCTGTCCGCCCATGTGCTGCGCATCAGCAGCGTATTGGGTAACAGCACGCTCGAAGATGATCCGTTGATACGTGCCAATATGCGCACAGTTGAATGCGTATTGGCTTTTGACCAGCCACCACCACCGTCGCTACGCGTAGGGCAGCGCATGCTTGTGCGTTTCGGTTCCTGATCAGCGGGCCCAGCATGCCTTGGCGTAAGCCAAGGCAGTCCCAACCAGGATCAGATGGTTAATTATCTCGGCCGCATTCGAGAGAGCAAGCCGTCTTTCCTTACCGCATGATGGTAAAGCGCTGCCTGAACCCTCCGCATTATTTAGAAACAGCAGCAAGAACCCCAGTTTCTTTTTGGAGAGCAATGGCGAGTGAGAAAAAGGGACAGGTGAGGAACTCGGCTGCGTCGCTGGCCGGGCCTATACTGAACGTTGCAAATTGGCACATTCGATGCGACACGCAAGTGTGTTTGATGTAGGGGATGGCGCGTCGGGTGATCGTTCACGCAGGCCACGGCCTGCCTTCGTCGTAGGAAGGAGAAGATCATGGCGCGCAAATACATCGACTGCCGCGAGTTTCCAAGCGCTTCCCACTGCTCGGTCGCGCTGTCCGCGGACTCTGAAAACGAACTGCTCGAGGCCGCCGTACAGCATGCGGTCAGCGTTCACAAGCACACCGATTCACCGGAACTGCGGGGTCAACTGAAGACAATGTTTCACGACGGCACCCCGCCTGTTGCAGCACCGCGTCCCGCTTAGCAAGGAGATCCTCTGCAGGCGTTGCCGCAGGCTTGCGTATTCACACGGTTGGATATTAGAAACGAAGATGGGTAAATTAGGCGGTTAAACACCGAGTCTTCGAGGCAAGATTGGCCGGAGCAGCATGGACGATGCTCCGCTCAGCAATGGCAAAACCTGGGAACGGTGTGACACCGCACGCCACGCCTCCCAATCGCCCCCATTGCGTCATCGCCACCCGAGGTATTCCCCTGTCTACCCGGATCCGATCAAATGCCCACCCGGCCAAAGCCCACACTGAACCTGCGTACGCTCATCCTGCTGATTGCACTACTCTCCGCAGCAACGACCCTGGCCAACAGTTTCTGGGTTATCTACAGGGTGCAGAAGCAGGAACTGATCACCAACGCACTCGATAGCAACAAGGACTATGCGTCAAAAATCGCTGCCGGTATCGAGCAAGTCCTCAGCTCCGACATTGACCGGCTTAAATACAGCGCAGGCGTCCTCGGCAAGGGTTTTGACGACCCGGGACGCCTGGGCGACGAAGCCCAGCGACTGCTAAAACAGGACGCCAGTTTCAATTCCATCCTGGTGGCAGACGCCTCCGGCACAGTCGTGGCGTCTGCGCCAGAAAATCTAAACGTCAACGGTCACCCGCTGCGCGACAAAGAGCCACTGCAAGATCGCGCTCCCAAGATCAGCAACGCCTTCAAGTCTATCGCCGGCAATCTCGTGATCTTCATCTCTTATCCCGTATTCGGTGCAAAGGGAGAATACAAGGGCCTCATCGGCGGGACCGTCCGGCTCGACCAGGAAAATGCCCTGCACAGCTTGGTGGATCAACATGTTCGCCATGACGGAGCCTATGTCTATCTGGTCGACAAGACACGTCGCGTGCTCTATCACCCTCAACCCGAAAACATCGGTGTCACGGTGGGAGACAATCCCATTGTGGATGCCGTCTTGCAAAGCAAGAGCGGTACCCTGCGAGCACGCAACTCCACCGGCATCGAAATGCTTGCAGGCTTCGAAACCGTTTCCAGTAGCGGGTGGGGCGTTGTCTCCCAGCAGCCGCTGAACAACACACTGGCCACGCTGAATAACCTGATGGCCAAAGTCGGCAAAGGCATCGCGCCGATGGGGTTGCTCGGACTCGCGCTCATCTGGTGGTCGGGCACCAAGATTGCCAGCCCCCTTTCCATGCTGGCCAGGTATGCAAAACGATTGGATGCGCCTGAAAGCTATAAGCGCATCAGTGCCGTTTCAGTCTTTTTCAACGAGGCCTGGCAAATCCGCCGCGCACTGCTGCTCAGCGTTGGGCTGCTGCAGGAAAAGATTGGCAGCCTGAATCGGCAGGCACAAAGCGATGCGCTAACCGGGTTGGCCAATCGCCGGGCCATGCAAGACGCCCTGACAATCTGGGAGGAAACAGGCCATTCATTCGCTGTTATCTCCCTGGACATCGATCACTTCAAACGGGTCAATGACACCTTCGGTCATGCTGCAGGCGATGACACACTTCGAGTCGTCGCAGACCTGATGAAACAAAACTCGCGGGAGAACGACTTGCCCTGCCGGGTAGGCGGTGAGGAGTTCGTTTTGCTGCTCCCGGGCAGCTCACTCAAGACTGCCGCCGAAGTGGCCGAACGACTTCGAGCCTCGATCGAACGCACACCTATCGATACCGTCGGACACATCACGGTGTCGTTTGGCGTTGCCCTCTGGACACCACAAGGGGAAACCGTCTCCGCAGTATTCGAGAAGGCGGACAAACTTCTGTATCAGGCCAAGCAGAAGGGCCGGAACTGCGTGATGGTAGATACGGATTGCACAGACATTAGGTGACAGGCTTCGGGATGACCGATAAGAACTAGGCCGGAATCGTTGACCCAAGGCTTAAAACAGTTGCGGGGCCAGCTCTGACGGCGGGGTATTGTTGGCGTTGTTATTTCTGGGGATTTCCATCTGGACGACAAGCCGTATTTTTGCCATGAAGCAGGAAGATCGCTTTTATTGAGACGGGAAAGCGAAAAAGCAACCAATAAAATTTTCCTCTGTCTGGCTTGCACCTCTTCGAGATCATCGGCGAGGCGCTCCCGCGGAAGGCACCTGCCAGGTGACTCAGAAAAAGAGTACCCTTGCCGCCGAAATCCCAAGATCAAGACAAGGCAGTCATGAGCCAGAAATTGCTCAACGAAACCAGTAAATTCCTCAGCTACGTGCTGCGCCACGCACCTCACAGCATCGGACTGCACCTCGACGCAGAAGGTTGGGCGGAACTCGCCGACTTGATCAGCGGCGCGGCCAAGGAAGGTCGTTCACTGGACCCCGCGACCATTGAGGCTGTGGTGTCCAACAGTGACAAGAAACGCTTTGAGCGCTCTCCGGACGGGCAGCGAATTCGTGCAGTACAAGGGCATTCGACGCCTGAAGTCAGCCGCCAATATCCACAGAAAGTACCGCCACAGCATCTCTATCACGGCACGGCGACGCGATTTCTGGACTCTATCGAGCAACAAGGGCTGATCGCCGGCAAACGTCACCACGTGCACCTTTCCCATGAAGTCGAGACAGCCATTGCAGTCGGCCAGCGTTATGGCAAACCCGTGCTGCTGACGATTGACGCCTTACAGATGCATGAGCAGGGTTTCAGGTTCTATCAGGCTGAAAACGGTGTCTGGTTGACCGAGCATGTGCCAATGGCGTTTATCCAACTGCCTTGATTTTTCTGTGGCCAAGCCGTGATTGCGAGTGAGAAAAAGGGACAGGCGAGGAACTCGGCCGCGTCGTTAGCCGGGCCTAGACTCTAAAAATCGGCACATTCGATGCGACACGCAATTGTGTTTGATGGGTGTCCCCTTTTCCTCAGGGACCGATCGGGATACACCTCGCGACAACCTGCTGGTTCACCCAGCCGTTTGACGGTGTAAGATGCCCCTATCAAACGTCCACAATCGAGGCTCCCATGACTGGGATATCCCTGAACCTGCCGGAAGATCTGTCGAACTCTCTCGTCGACTTGGCCAAGACCAACGGCCAAAGTGCGACCTACTTGGCGATGGACGTTCTTCGCGACTACATCGAGCACGAGAAGACCCTGACCGCACAGATCGAACTGGCGATACAGGAAGCCGACGAAGGCAAATTCGCTACCGATGCACAGGTGGCGGCAATGCGTGCCCGCCGCTGGAGTCAGAATGCGGGTTGAGTGGCTGGAAAAAGCCCTCAAAAACCTGGAAGACGAAGCCAATTACATCGCCCTTGAAAACCCCAAAGCTGCTGACGATTTCTCCGATGCCATCTTCGCCAGCGTGGACAAACTCGCTCTGTTCCCGACCATGGGTCGCGAAGGTCGGGCCAAAAATACGCGCGAATGGGCTGTGCACAATTGGTCCTATTTGATCCCCTATCGTGTACGCGGTGATTGCCTACAGGTCCTGGGCGTCTTTCACACGCGGCAACGCCCTCGCGCCAAGTGGTAACGCTATGGTTCCCCGCTGCTCCACTGCACTATCCTCCGCAACCTGACATTAGGCGCAGTACGACCGTCGCACTACCTTAATGCCCTGGGGGAGCAATCGGTCGACACTCCCACAGCGGAAACGGGGACACCCATTAGCCGGTCTCGGCCAGCTTCCGACGCTCAAGCTCACGCCTGCTGGCAGGCGTGAGCTCAAATCAGGAGAGGGTATTACACCCTGGTGTTGACCACGTTGCCAGACGATGGGGCGCCTTTCAGGTCTGTTGCCAAGGCCTGCAAAAACTTAGTGAGGGTCGAGCTGCTGCTGTCGCTGGTGCTACTGGTGGTGGTCGAACTGCCGCCACCCAATGCCGACATCAGGTTCTGGAAGCTTTGCTGCAACTGAGAGTCTGCCGAACTGGAACTGTCGGTGGTTGCAGTAGTGGAGGTTGAAGTTCCCGAGGACGCGAGACTTTGTATAAGGCTCTGCAGATCGGTCTCGATGTTTTTACCGCCACCCGCTGTACTTCCGGAAACCGATGCAGTGCCTGAGGAATCCGTTGTTGCATCACTGCTGCTGTCGGAGCTCTGGGAGTGCAACGCCTCCATCAGGCTTTGGATGAACGCGGCCATGGCTTGTGCCGGGTCTTGCGACGAGGTGCTCGAAGAGTCCGAGCTGTCGGAGGAAGCGCTGGAAGATGAACTTGTCACACCAATTTGCGACAGCGCCGCCGTAATTGCGCCAAGCAAACCGCCACCGTTGGACGACCCACCCGACTCGCAGCCGCCAACGCCCGAACTGCTGGAAGAACTACTGCTCTGAGTGCTGCTGGTGGAGCTTTGAGAGAGCTGGGAAATTAAATAGCTGCTGCTTGAGACACTGCCAATCGTCATGTTGTTCTCCCCGACGGTTTTGAATAACTGGTCTAAACAACCAGTCAAACTGCATGTAAGTGTTTTTTATTATTTCCACATACACCCCCAAAAGCCGTCAAGCGCTATCGAAAAAGTTTGGAAACAGTTTCGACGAACACTGGAACAAACACGATACAAAGCAGTACATTTATTGGTATCGACCGAAAGGGGATAGATTTATTTAACCTCCCAGAAGCCATTAAACATCAGTAGCGGACAACTGAGAAAAATAAATCTGTCCACTTTTGTCAATAGTGTCAGAGTGAACGCTATTTTTTTCTTGGATCATCTGCAGGGTTGACGTAGTCAATCCCGGCTGGGCCGGGGCCCTCCACCTGAAGGATGACCTCTGCGCCTTTGCTTGCCCCAAAATGCCTCATGTGACCCTCGCCATAAATGCTTCCGGCCGGAAATTTATGCAATTTTGTCGCATCGAATTTATCCCCATAGCCGTGATACCACGTCCCCGAGATCACGGTGACTGTGCGCTCGTCGGGATGAGTATGGGCGGGAATAATATAGTTCGGCGGAAGTTTTACTCGCACGATATATGGGCCAACGTTGGGGTCGCCCTGGATGACGGCGGTTTTTGCCCCCTTTGGTAAAACAGGGTTATCGACCCACTTGATGTCCTTTGGGGTAACCATGATGTAAGCGCCAGGCTCAGCCCAACCCGCTGTTGACCCAAGGCAACCCATCGCAAAGACAACAGATAACGCCGCGAGTTTGTTGTACATCGTATCCTCCTCAGAGCCGTTTGAACGAGGTCGGGGATATTGAGCACGCAGGCATCGGCCTCCTAAGACTGTCTGCCTAACTGATAATAATAGTCTAGGGTTGAAGACACACCGAAACACTCGACACAGCTCACCCCTTTTCAGCCATGCCATTGTCCAGTCCTGAATAACCAATGACATCAAATTGATATTGCAGCTTCAGAATTCTCAGCTAGCCTTGTCGGCCAGGACGCTTGAAGCTCCCAGCCCCGATAACCGGCCAATAACGATGCTCCTCTTTCATGGAAGGATTACATGGCCAGCCCAGGTGTCACCTTGAGTGTGCGACACCTCCTCTTCACCCTGACAGCCCCCTGCCGAGCCGGGCTGCCCTGGCCTTCGCTGACAGTAGATCTCTTTCGCCCGCACAAGCGCACAACAGAGCGAAGGTACGGGCGCGGTCGACACCCATAACCTGGTTCCATAGAGAGGCGACATCATGAAGTCATTGCAGCTTGCGCATCCTCCTGTTCCCGTTCCCTCGTCCGAAGTGGTCCTCCACCTTCCCAAGGACCAGTACCTGCACATCGGCGCACCAACCGAATGGTGGTGGCATACCGGCACGCTCAAGGCGGGCGGGCGTATATTCGGCTTTGAGATCAACACGGCGGCGTTCTATCCGCTGGGCTTCTTCCAGGTCATGCTGACGGATGTAGAGAACCAGAAGCACTATCAACTGACCTCCTTGATTCCGGGTATCAAAGAGTGGGCGGAAAGCGACCCGAGCAAGGACTGGTGGGTGAAGCAGACAGGCCTCGACGGCGTGTCGTATGTGACGATGAAAGCGCCACAGGCTGATCCGACAAAAAACATGCAGGTAGAGGCTGTGATGGTGGACACGGACACCAAGACAGTAGTGAAATTTTCGTTGAGGATGTCACAGAAAGGACGCCCGCTGTTTGTATGGGGTCGTGGTGTACTGGACTATCCGGAAAAACCGGGTGGCCTGCAGCAGAACAACTACTACTACTCGCTGACGCGGGTACACACGGAGGGGACAGTTACCGTCGGCGACGATGAGTTTGCTGTGGAGGGGCTTACGTGGATGGACCACGAGTATGGCTACTTCGGAAACCCTGCCAACCCGGCCCTGTGGTTCCTGCAGACAATGCAGTTGGAGAACGGAGTCCACATCTCGCACTACACGACATTCGGCAAGAGTGCTCCGGCGCCAAAGCTCGATGTGCCGGTGCCGAGCAAAGCAACGATCGAGTTCCCCGATGGGACCACCTACTATCAGACGGATTGCACGATGACTCCGACCGGAAAGACCTGGACCGGTCCGACCGGCGTAGTGTTCTTCATGGAGTTCAAGGTAGAGATTCCATCGTTCGATGCCGTGCTCCATGTCGTCAGCTTGGTGGATGCGCAAGACTTTCCCTTCCCCACTCTTCCTGGCGTCACGCCTCGTGATACCTATGAAGGCGTGGCCAAGGCCACCGGCACCTTCAGAGGCGAGCTTGTGCATGGCACGGCCTGGAACGAGCAACAGTCATAGTGAGATGGCCCCGATGTCTTTGTTCCAGACATCGGGGCCGACCTCGCTGGGGGGGAAGGGGATTTATTTAACCCTCGCTGGCAGCGATCAAAACACCAGTAGCGGAAAACCTGGAAAAATAAATCTGCCCCCTTTTCCCGGTTCCTAAACTGTTGGAGCCCGCTCAAAGCTCTCCGCTCTGCGGGCATCACGTTTTCAGGCCGTCAGATGACTGATCAAAGAAAGGATTCGACTATGAGGCTCAGAATTACGCAGTTTGCTGCTTTCGATCAGGGCAAGGACATCAAGGCTGATATCAAAGGTGGATGGTGTGCGGGTGTAACCGCCATGGTGAGCAAGGCCGTCGGCTCCTATGACCTGGAAGGGCAACCCGACTATGCGCACTGGATTGAGCACACAGCCTTCAAAAAAGCCAAAGAGACTTTGTCGAGTATTAACTCGAAACTTGAGGCAACCGAGACGCTGCAAGCCGTGCTGGGAAGATATCAGAAGACGAAGGATGTCTGCGGTGACCTACACAAACCCCAGTTCGAAGCGCGAGGCTGCAAGGTACTTCTGAGCCTGTCAGGCTGGTTCCCGTTACTAGGTTATGCCTCCTACCTGAAAAACTCTAAATGGCTGACCAATCATATTGGCTACATCATCAAAGGAGGAGACAAACTTGTACTGCTTGATCCCAACTACGGTGTGGGACTATTCACCATTGAAGACTCGACCCCGCTGAATCTGAATGAACTGAGCAAGGCAATCGCTATTCTGGCCTGGAAGAGCGGCCTCTCCAACTACTTGCTGTCCTATACGACCGCCATTTCGGTTGTTGACGAAGACAGCCTTCAACTGCGCCTGTCAGTCGACACAATGCAGAAAGCCCAAGCCCTGAGAGAGCTCAGTAGCAGTTTTTACACTAGCCGAAAGTAGTAGCAAGAAAGAAAAAAGGGGACCAGAAAAAAGAAAAAAAGAGGACAGATTTATTTAACACCCCAGAAGCCATTAAACATCAGCAGTGGACAACTGAGAAAAATAGATCTGTCCCCTTTTCTGGGGGCAGATTTATTTAACCTAGCCGATAGTTTTAAGCTTCACCAGCAGGCAGCTGAAAAAACAATCGACTTCTTTTCGCTTATACATAGATGTCAGGTGCTGGCGGGACAAGGGTCAACGACCTCCCAGATGTTCACCTCCGTATGCCAAGGAACAGCTGTGCCAGGAATCACACCACCGATGGTTTTCTTACGGTCGGTTTTGCGGACATAGGAACCTTCGGCATGTTTAAATACCGGCTGGCCTTTGCTCAACAGATAATCAAAGAACTTCACTTTTACGGGAGTATTTATTGCCCCCCTAGAAGTAACAGGCGTGACCAGAATGCCTTTGTCCTGAATGAATACGACAAATGGCTCCTCTGCGTCCCGACCACCTACCGTTTTGGCGCAGGCGACTTGATCGCTACTGATATGAATAACCTCAGTGTACGTCTTGTTTTTATAGAGGCTAAGAGTCAATCCACTATCGGTCAGTACACCTAAGCCCTGAGTCACAGTACAAGCGACCTCGCTACCATATTGATAGAAGCACCAGTTGGTTTCCGAAATGGCCTGAATCCCACCGGGGACCAACCTCAGATCGTGCTGAATTTGATTTCTGGCCTCCGGCGTTTCGAAGGGGATCATCACACATCCACTTAATCCCAACAGAGTGATGAGACCGAAAATCACAGTGATTCTGTGCAAAATCACCTTAGGGTAGCAATGCATCGTTGAAGCTCCATGCCTGTGTCGTGATAGATGCCGCTGTTTCAACGCAGACATTGCTGCCTCTTTGAATCTCGCTAGCAGAAATTAAACGAACTCGGCAGACATGATAGCCATACGCCACCAACACAAAAAGTAGCACGCACCAAAATTGTCCGATGATATTTCACATCTCAACAGACCAAAGACTGAGCGTCATCCGACAGAGCCTCGGACAGCTGGATCAGCCCATATTCTGATAGACTCCATCCCATTCAGCCCCACACGCCACTCAAGCCGGCGCCCAGCCCCATCCGCGCCGGCTGTGCCCACAGCGACAGACTTTCCATGCCTTTGAACGACGCTACCCCTTCCCGCTCCGAGCCATCTCGACGCTTCAGCGTTGCCCCCATGATGGATTGGACTGACAGACAT
>JACXTT010000515.1_pt1 | contig 65846 bp, 56 predicted proteins | sample 9270951 | NCBI WGS metagenome assembly JACXTT01 (sample SAMN15532306, study PRJNA645909) | rock metagenome | isolation source: weathered quartz diorite | place: Puerto Rico | collected 2017-06-21 | reverse complement strand
GTCTTGCGGTCCGTTGGTGGCGGGGGGCTTCGGAGCGCGGCAAGGGCGTCGTTAAGCGGGGTCGGGCCGTGACGGGTTTGTAGCGGATTGGGATCAGGAGGTCACGGGCGATCTGACCTAGGACGCCAACGATACGTTCGTTCAATTGGTTAACTGTGAGTTCGCAAGCTCAGTCGCGCTGAGTGCGTTCTGCGGCGACGACGTGCACGTGTGGAAGGTGCCCGTTCATGACATCTCCACAGATGCAGCCTGGAACCTGCTAACGAATGATGAACGACAGCGCGCACTCGCGTTCAGGTCGGCTGTGGACCGGGGCAGATGGGTTGTAGCCCACGCCGCGCTCCGCGAGGTTCTCCGTAAGTACGTTCCCGGAGTACACCGGGTCGAGTTCTCGGCCGGAAGATTCGGCAAACCGGAGCTCCGTCGCTCCATGGGAATCCGATTCAATCTGGCGCACTCCGGTAGCTGGTCCTTGATCGCCGTAGCCCGATCCCGTGACGTCGGAGTGGACGTGCAGGAGCAGTGCATCGAGATCGAGGATGCAGAGTCGTTTGTTTCGCTCGCGTTCTCGGAAGCAGAGCGTGCCGCCTTGTTCAGGCGGTCGGGTCGCGAACGCATGGAGTGTTTCTATCGTGGTTGGACGCGCAAAGAAGCCGTGGTCAAAGCGATGGGATGGGGCCTGCATGCCGATTTGAAGGCATTTGATGTCTCTCTCGACGCCGATGAGTCGCGCGTTCTCGAGCTTCGGCCGCCTCTTCCACACACACGATGGACGCTTATCGACATTCCAGTGGACGGCAACCACAAGGCTGCCGTTGCCGTCGAAGGGATCGCCGTACTTGAGTGCCGGATCTTTGATTTCGTCGGGAAATACAGATAACAGGGAACTAGTCGGGATACAGGTCATTGATCAACCAAGGGCAACACGACGAATTGCACAGGCTCCTCGAGCACGCTTGGGATCATTCCCCGTTCTATCGCGAACGCTACGAAAGTCATGGTATTCGGCGCAACGATCTGGCCGGGATCTCGATCCAGGATGTGCCGCTGATCTCGAAAAGCACGCTTGTCGACCGGTTCGACGATGCCGTAACGGATCCGCGGTTGAGAAAATCTAACCTAGAGGAATGGATTCACCGAAAGCCGGATCCACACCTCCGGTTTGTCGACGACCTTATTGTCGTGCATTCCTCTGGTTCGTCGGGGCCAGTTGCGCTATTCCCATACAACGATACAGCCTGGCGAGTCGCCGACATCGCTGTTGCCAGCCGACTTCCTTACGCGCCGAACCACAACGGCGACCCAGTTCGCGCCGCTTTCTACATGGCGTCGCACGGCCATTTCGCCCTCGTGTCTATCGCCGCGACGCTCCGTCGCCCGGCATACGAGACGTTGATTTTGTCGGTCCTGGATTCACGCCCGCGTGTCGTCAAACGTCTGAATGCGTTTTCGCCTCAGCGGTTGTACGGATATGCAAGCAGCATCGCAGACCTGGCGAAGCTCGCGTTGGAAGGCGTCGTGCGCATTCAGCCGTCATGGGTACTGGTCACAGGCGACAAATTGACGCCGAGCATGGAAACGCTCATCCGCGATGCGTGGCACGCGCCGATTTACGTGAGCTACGGAGCCGCGGAATCGAAGTACATTGCGCTGAAAAAACCCGAGCTCGATGGGTTTGACGTACTTGACGAGCTGAACGTCGTCGAAGTTCTCAATCAGCGTGGTCGAGCCGTTGCGGAAGGGTTGGAAGGCCGTGTTGTTGTGACGAATTTGTACAACTATACCCTTCCGATCATTCGCTATCAGTTCGATGATTACGTTGTCGTAGACAAGCAGCAAGACGGGATTACCACGACAATCCGGGATATACGCGGGAGGGAAAGCGACGCGTTGCCTGTGCTGCTCGACGACGGCACGCTCGACTCAATTCACCCTCTCGTTCTGAGCGAGTTTCGCGTACCTGGTCTCCACAGAATCCAGTTCGTTTCGAGAAGTCCACAACAGCTGTCTATCACCTATGTCGCATCCGGTGACGTGGACGGCGTGATCAGGCACCAATTTCAGGAATTGCTCGACATGAAAGGCGCGCCTCGGACACGGTTCGACGTCCACCGCGTTCGAGAGATCGCAAACGATCCAAAGACAGGAAAGCTGAAACTCGTCAGGCGGGAGAACGCGACTGTTCACGAGTCTGCGTACAGCATTTCAGGCGTTTCATCGTTATCGTCCATCGCTGATACGGCGGCGAATCGAGCGCAGTATCTGCACAAGGTGTTCGAACGTCAGGTTCGCCTGTCTCCTGACGACATTGCGATTACGTGCCACGATGGGGCACTGACGTACGCGCAGCTCAACGCACGTGCGAATCAACTGGCGTGGCATCTACGGGGTAGAGGTGTTCAGGCGGGTGCAGTGGTTGGTCTCTGTGTACCACGATCGACCGAGATGGTCGTGGCAATCCTCGGAATCCTCAAGGCGGGTGCCGCGTGGGTTCCATTGGATGAGCGGTATCCCGCCGAACGGCTGTCGTTCATCCTCGATGATGCGTGCGTGTCGACTGTCATCACCACGCAACTAGCAGCGGCGAGGCTTCCCGGAAGTAGTGAATGCCCAATCCTTTTGGACAAGGATGGGGACTCTATATCCGGGTGCAGCATATTTGATCCGCCGGTCGACGCAGCGAGCAGTCTGGCCTATGTGATCTACACGTCAGGGTCCACAGGTCGCCCCAAAGGCGTGATGATCAGTCACGCGAACCTGTGTCACTACGTCGACGCGATGCGCGAGCGTCTCGCGATCACCGAGCATGACGTATGTCTCCACACGGCAAGCATCGGATTTTCATCGTCGGTGCGTCAGTTGATGGTCCCGTTGACATCCGGTGCGAGGGTGGTTGTGGCGACACCGGAGGAGATTGGCGACCCGCTCTCGCTGTTTGCCACCGTTCGTGATGAACGGGTGACGGTGCTCGATTTCATTCCATCCTACTGGCGTATCTGCATCGATACCCTGACGGGCGTCGATGAGACACCGCGTAAACATCTGCTGGAAAATGACGTCCGCCTTATTGCCTCTGCGAGCGAGTTGTTGCTGGCCGACGTTCCTCGACGATGGCGGGCCCTCGGTCATCGGGCGCAGCTGGTCAACATGTTTGGCCTGACCGAGACAGCCGGCGTGGCGACGACATATACCATCCCGGAACCTGACGATTCCCGAGCGAAGAGCATTCCGATCGGATATCCCATCCGTGGAGCCCAGGTCTACGTGCTGGACGAGCACTATCGGGACGTTGCGCAGGGCGAGATAGGCGAGTTGTTCGTCGCAGGACCAACTGTTGGCGTCGGATATGTGAACCAGCCCGCACAGTCGAAGGAGCGATTCGTCCGCGATTCCTTCCGAGCGCCTAGTGATGGCCGTCTTTGTCGAACAGGCGACATGGCGCGGTTCCGCGCCGACGGCAGCCTGGAGTTTGTCGGTCGCGTCGATGATCAAATCAAGATTGGAGGGATCCGGATCGAGATCGGCGAAGTGGAGGCGGTGCTCAGGGAGCATCCCGCGGTTCGAGAGGCAGCGGTAATTGGCCAGAAGGACACCTCAAGCGGCACACGACTGGTTGCATACGTCGCTGCTGCAGATGGAGAGCCAGTCTCGGCTGAGGAACTCCGCAGATTCATCGGCGGCCGGCTGCCTGAGTCCATGATTCCGTCGGCATTCGTGACAGTGGAATCGCTCCCGAGGCTTCCCAACGGAAAACTGGACCGCCAAGCGCTTCCAGTGGCGGCGCAAACGCGAAGACTATGCCGGCCCTCGTTCGTCCCCCCGCGAAACGTGGCAGAGTGGAGGCTCGCGAGGATCTGGGAAAGTGTGCTTGCCGTTGTCGGTATCGGCATCACGGACAATTTCTTCGATCTCGGCGGGAACTCACTTGCCGGCCTGTACATGCTCGCGCGAGTGGGAGAAGCATTCGGACGGCAACTACCAGTGACCGCTGTTTTGCGAGCTCAGACCATTGAAGAAATGGCCAGGCTGCTCGAGGATGATCCCGTTCAATGGACGGCGCTGGTGCCGCTTCAACCGCACGGCTCGAAAGCACCTTTCTTCTGGATCCATGGCGACAAGAGCGATGCCTTTCTTCCGCGCTACCTGGACCCGGATCAGCCGGTGTACGCGTTGGTCCATCAAAGTCAGAACGGGACGCCCGCGCGGTTCACGACCGTCGAGCAGATCGCCCGGCATTACTTACGCGAAATGCGGATGATCCAGCCCGCCGGCCCCTATCTGCTGGGCGGATTCTGCTTTGGCGGATTGGTTGCGTTCGAGATCGCACATCAACTCAAGGAACAGGGCGATGAGGTTCGACTCCTGGCGTTGGTCGAGCCAAGTCCGTTGCAGACCTGTCGTTCGTCACCCGTACGGCTGTCACCGCCACCCGCAAAACAACCCTGGTTTGATCGGGTTCGCAAGACTGGACTGCGCAACCTACATCACGTGCGGCAAATCGGGATTCGCGAAGGTGCGCTCTTTGTCGCGCGGGGAACGGTAGCCAAGGCCGTCGCCTCTTTCTATCGAGTGACAGCCCGCCCGTCTCGGACGTTGAAGGCGACGTTATGTCGCGGTTATCACTGGCTGCAACTTGCGGCGCCTTTTGCGCTACGTAGCTCGTACATCCTCAGCGTCTACCGACGCGCACGTCGAAAGTACGAAGCTCGAATCTTTCCGGGAGCCGTTAGCGTATTCGTCGACCCTGAACATGTGAGAGGGAACTGGACGGCGCTGGCGACGGGCGAGGTCGATGTCCACGAAATTCCGTTCGGTCACGAAGCAATCCTGGTCGAACCGGCTATCGAGGAATGGGCGGTGGCGCTGAAGGGATGCATTGAACGAGCGCAGTCCATGACCATCTCGGCAGGCGAAATCAACCCCCGTGGGTCGGCGGGGATATCCGTGTAGCCGTTTTCTAAGAACGGCGGCTATAAGTCCTTTCCAAGGATGACTTATCAGGTCAACGAACCGTACTGGTCCGGTTCGTATGGCGCTAAACCATTAGACGACAGGGATTTACGAATCCAGACGGTGCGACGTTCGCAACGAGGTATGTGGGAGACCCTCTTGCTGTGTCGTGACCTGACGGTACCCACTTTCGCGTGGTGTTCCACGAAGCAAAGCTGAAAGGGGCGTTCCTTATTCAGTTGGAGCTCTTTTCCGACGAACGGGGAAGCTTCGGCCGAAGTTACTGCTCTCGAGAGTTCGAGGAGCACGGCCTCGCTCCTCGCGTCGTGCAGTGCAGCGTCTCGCACAACCGTAAACGCGGAACCCTTCGCGGCATGCATTACCAGGCGGCGCCGCATGAGGAAGCCAAGCTGATTCGTTGTGGTCGGGGGGCCATGTACGACGTCATCGTCGATCTTCGTCCAGAATCGCCGACGTTCTGCCAGTGGGCTGCTTTTGAATTGAGGGCTGAGCCAGGCAGACCGTCCGACATGGTCTACGCGCCGTCGGGCTTCGCGCACGGTTTTCTGACGCTCGAAGACGACACTGAAGTGATCTATCAGATGTCGGAGTTCTACGCTCCCCGCGCGGCACGTGGGTTTCGATGGAATGACCGGGCGTTTGACATTCAGTGGCCTGAGCCGGTGACGGTCATGTCGGACCGCGATCGCTCTTATCCGGACTTCATCGTCCGCGAGGTCGTGGAATCGTGACAGTCGTCGCGTCGCCTTCGGCGGCCACGGGGACGGATCTCTATACCCTCGTGCGACAGCTGTATCCGATCTGTCGCAGTATCACCGGCGACGGCGTGCGGGAAACATTACGCAGGATTCAGCAGGTTGTCCCGGTTTCGGTCGTTGAAGTGCCATCGGGAACGCGGGTGTTCGACTGGGTTGTGCCGCGCGAATGGAATATTCGCGATGCCTGGATCAAAAGCCTCGACGGCAGACGAGTCATCGATTTTCAAGCGTCGAATCTTCACGTCGTCAGTTACAGCACCCCGGTTCGCGCGCGCCTCTCGTTGGCGGAGCTGAAGCCGCATCTGTCGACACTTCCAGAGCATCCGACGTGGGTGCCATACAAGACGTCGTACTACAAGCCGTCATGGGGGTTTTGCGTCAGTGCCGCGCAGTTGGAAACGCTGATTGACGCCGAGTACGACGTCTGCATCGATTCGACGCTGGAAGACGGACATCTCACATATGGAGAGTGCTATCTGCCGGGTGAGAGCCGCGACGAAGTCCTGATCTCGTGTCACGTCTGTCACCCGTCCTTGTGTAACGACAATCTCTCGGGAGTTTCGGTGGCCGCCTTTCTGGGACAGTGGCTGTGCGGCCTCTCTCGGACGCGTCTGTCGTATCGACTCCTATTCATACCTGGCACGATCGGCTCGATTACCTGGCTGGCGCTCAATCGCGACACGCTCGGTGCCATCCGGCACGGCCTGGTGTTGACAGGGCTCGGAGGGCCGGGTGGCTTCGTCTACAAGCGCAGCCGCGATGGCAACGCGTTGATCGATCGCGCGGTCGAGAACGTGCTCCAGCACTGGAATGACCAGTCGTCGATCAGGGACTTCACTCCCTACGGGTACGACGAACGTCAGTACTGCTCGCCCGGAATCAATCTTTCGGTGGGATGTCTTTCCCGCACTCCTTACGACGAGTATCCCGAGTACCACACCTCTGCGGACGATTTGAATTTCGTTGCGCCCAACCAACTCGAGGCTTCGCTCAGAGTCTGCCAGTCGATCATCGAAGTGCTCGAGGACGAAGCGACATATCTGACGCTCAACCCGATGTGTGAACCGCAGCTTGGCCGTCGAGGGTTGTACAGCACGACTGGCGGCGCCGGCGAAAGACGTGGCAATGAAATGGCTCTCTTGTGGGTGCTGAATTTCTCCGACGGCGCTCACAGTCTGCTGGACATCGCACGACGGGCGTCGCTGCCGTTCCGCACCGTGAAGAGAGCGGCCGTTTTGCTGGAAGAGCATCAACTGCTGCGACGCCAGCAAGCGACGAAGATGGAGGCTAACAGAATGGAGCAGGGGCTTGGCGATCGCTAACGATTTGGCGTCGGACGCGACGCCGGTCCGTAACATGACGAGCGGACGAGTGTCGGGGATGGCGTGTCGATTCTGCGGCGAACGAGCGGATCACGTCTTTGTCGACCTCGGGATGTCGCCGCTCTGCGAAAGCTATCTCGCAGCTGAACAACTGAACGAGATGGAGCCGTTTTATCCGCTCCGCGTCACCGTGTGCCCGCGGTGCTTCCTCGTCCAATTGGCCGAGTATGTCAGCCCGCAGCATATCTTCACGGAATATGCCTACTTCTCTTCTTACTCTAGCAGCTGGGTCGAACACGCGCGACGGTATACGGACGCGATCCGCACGCGCCTGAATCTCGACAACGCGAGCTTCGTCATCGAGGTCGCGAGCAACGACGGGTACCTGCTGCAGCACTTCGTTCATGCCGGTATTCCTGTGCTCGGCATCGAGCCGGCGGCGAATGTCGCAGAAGCGGCGCGAGCCAAGGGTGTCCCGACGCGGTGCACCTTTTTCGGAGTAGACGCTGCGCGTCAGCTTATGGCTCGGGGCGAACAGGCGGATCTCCTGATTGGAAACAACGTCCTCGCGCAGGTGCCCGACCTGAACGATTTCGTCGCGGGGATGAAGATTGCGCTGAAAACTGGCGGAGTCATCACTATGGAGTTCCCTCACCTGTTGCGCCTGATGCAAGGGAACCAGTTCGACACGATCTACCACGAGCACTTCTCGTATTTCTCTCTACTGACCACCGAGCAGATTTTTGCGGCCCATGGTCTCACCGTGTTTGATGTGGATGAGATTCCCACGCATGGTGGGTCGCTGCGGATCTATGCCCGGCACACCGAAGACCTGTCACGGCCGCTGACGGCGGCTGTTCAGCAGTTGCGCGCGCTGGAAAAAGACGCCGGGTTGCATCGCCTGGAGGCATACAGCGCTTTTGAAGAGCAGGTCAAAGAGACGAAACGGAAGCTTCTCGAATTCCTCATCGACGCCAGGCGGGCGGGCAAATCAATTGCGGGGTACGGCGCTCCCGGCAAGGGGAACACCCTGCTGAACTATTGCGGCATTCGAACGGATTTCATCGACTACACAGTCGATCGGAACCCGTACAAGCACGCCAAGTTTCTGCCTGGGACCCACATTCCGATCTTTCCACCGGATCGCCTGCGCGAAACGCGTCCGGACTATGTATTGATCCTGCCGTGGAATCTCAAGGAAGAAATCATCGAGCAGCTTGCCTACATTCGGGATTGGGGGGGTAAGTTCATCGTTCCGATCCCTGAGGTTCAAGTCTGCGCGTAGAAGGAGCGGTGTCGTGAAGGTTGTGCTGTTTTGTGGCGGGATGGGGATGCGGCTGCGTGAGCACGCGGATGCGCTTCCGAAGCCGATCGTGCCCATTGGCCATCGCCCCATCTTGTGGCACGTGATGAAGTACTACGCCCACTTCGGCCAGAAGGACTTCGTCCTGTGCCTTGGCTACAAGTCTGCGGTCGTAAAGGAATACTTCCTACGCTACAACGAAGCGATTTCAAATGACTTCGTCATGTCGGAAGGAGGAAAACGGCTCCAGTTGTTGGGCACCGACATCCAGGATTGGACAATTACGTTCGCCGACACTGGTCTCAATGCGAACATCGGCCAGCGGCTCAAGGCGGTGGAGCGTTACGTTCAAGGCGAAGAAGTGTTCCTCGCCAATTATGCGGACGATCTCACGGACTATCACCTGCCGACAATGATCGAGCACTTCATGAATAGCGGGAAGGTCGCGGCGTTCCTCTGCGTTCAGCCTCCGCACACCTTTCATGTCGTGTCGATGGGCGATGGACATCAGGTCTCCGGGATACAGCACGTATCGCGCTCCGGGATTTACATCAACGGCGGCTACTTCATATTTCGGCGTGAGATCTTCAAATATCTTCACGACGGCGAGGAACTGGTCGAGGAACCGTTTCACCGTCTCGTCAAGGAAGGAAAGCTTGCGGCGTATCGTCACGATGGCTTCTGGATGCCGATGGATACGTTTAAGGACAAACAAATGCTCGAGGACCTGTATTCGCGCGGCGTAGCTCCCTGGGAAGTCTGGAAAAACGCCAATGCCTCTTCCTCCGTGAGAGATACTTCGGCGTTCGTACATACACTGCAGGCGGATGAGGAAACGGTCTTCTAGTTATTAGGCATCAAAGTATTTGCTCAGGGTCAGATGCCGCGGCATGAAAAGCAATTCAAGGGAGACGCCTCGGGACGGACCGCTTGAAGAGTTTGTCTGTGTTTGAACTGTACTCTATGGGCGTCCGAGCCGTCACCGCCTTCGTCATCTTAGTGGCGGTTTACACAGTCTCTAGGAACGCCCAACTTGAGGTTCAGGGATTCCTGGGGCCACATAAGGACGACCCAGAGATACATGAACAACGCTTTCACGCGGTGAAGGCTGCGCTGCCTTCAGTGCAATCCGTGGGGTATATCAGCAACTGTGGATCACCCGGAACGGGGCCTCGGCGCGCTGCGGTAGCGTTGAAAGAATACTTTCTCGTGCGATATGTGCTCGCACCTGTTCGGGTCATCTACGGCATCGATGACGAGTACATCGTGGGGAACTTCTCGTGTGCTGGTGACGTGACCAACGATGAGGACCTTCTGGTCGTTCACGACTTCGGTAACCGTGTGGTGCTATTTCGTCGAGAACGTCGATGATCCTTCTGAGGCTCTTCTGTTTTCTCGCCCCGTCAGCCACGATCTGGGCGCTTATGCGAAGGCTGACATCCGGAGTGAGCGGGCGCGCGCTATTGGCGCTCCAAGTCGCTGTTGGCGTAGGGACCGGCCTTGGCTTGGCGTCGTGCCTCTATCTGATCTGGCACTTGGCGGTCGGATATCCAGGACGGACATACCTGCTGGCGGATACGTTTTTCTGGAGTGCTGGACTTGCAGTGTGTCTATGTTCCGGGCACTGGTGGAGACGGAGTGTTCCGCAAGTAGGAACGGCATCAACAAAAGCCTCGCGCATGTTGATATTGACATTTTCGGTTGCAGTGTCCTGCGCAGGACTGTACTTCATATCTAAATCTGTAAACCATCCACACGGCGAATGGGATGCCTATGCCACGTGGAACATGCGCTCGCGCGTTCTGGTTCGCGTCGAAGCATCCGGCGATGCTCTTTTGGAGACACTGAAGTTTCAGGATCGTCAGGCTCAACCCGACGCTGGAGCCGACTATCCGTTGCTCTTGCCGAGCCTGATCGCACGAGCTTGGACGTATCTCGGAGGTGAAAGCCCGGTGGCGCCCGCGGCTGTCGCCTTTGCCTTCACGTTTGCGACCCCCGCGCTCCTGATCGCCTCCCTCGCGGTACTCCGAAGCACGAGTCGAGCGCTTATCGGTGGAACATTGCTAGTGTCCACGCAATTTTTTCTATGGCTTGGCGCTGCGCAATATGCAGATGTTCCGATGGCCTATTTCATTCTCGCTACACTCGTGCTGATGGCGCTTCATGACGAACGCTTCCCTGAGAATGACACGCTTTTATGCCTGGCTGGTGTTGCGGCTGGTCTCGCTGCTTGGACGAAAAATGAAGGAATGCTGTTTGGGGTTGTAGTGCTTGCCGTCCGCGCGATCACCGTCGCGTCACGAAATAACCTCGCCGTATGTCGTCGACAGACGTTCGCGATGTTAGCAGGGGTTTTGCCGGTAATTCTCCTTGTATTCTGGTTCAAGATCCTGGTGGCGGCGCCTGATCCGATCGTAGCAGACCAAGGACACGCGACATGGCTTCGGCTAATCGACGTCGCGCGCTATTGGACCGTTGTTAGCACATTCGGCAGAGCAATTGTCCACTATGGTGACTGGGCTCCTCATCAAATCGTGATGGTTCCGTTGCTGCTGTTCTGGCTGTTGCTAATCGGTGTCGATGCGGGCTCGGCGACGAAAACGTCAAGTATCAGCGCCGTCGGGATTCTTGTTGCGATGGTTCTCGGATATGCCTTTGTGTACGTTGTGACTCCGTACAACTTGGCATGGCAGCTGGAAACATCGCTCACTCGGCTGCTTACACAACTGTGGCCGAGCACTCTATGGACAGCGTTGCTTATGGCGAGACGGTTCGAAACCGCGGCTGATCTAGTCCCTTGGTATTGGCGTCATGTAGACAGCTCTGCCATGTCAGCTGGGACAGAACCGAGTCTGGCCGCGCGCGAATTGAAGGGGATGCTTGACCGAGTGACGACTATTACAAGGTGATGACCAAGGTCGAACCCGATCGCGTCGTGGCGCGTAACCGAGAAACGCAGTGCTGAATCTGACGCTCATCGAACCGACTGATTCGCGGCTGACGGTTCTGTGTCTCGGCGCGCATTCGGATGATCTCGAGATCGGGTGTGGTGGCACGTTGTTGAAGCTCATCGCCCAGCGGAGATGTGTGCGAGTCGGGTGGGTGGTCTTCAGCGGTTCAAAGCAACGCGCCGACGAAGCGCGGGCGAGCGCAGCGAGGTTTCTCCACGGTGCGGCTGAGCAGCATATCGAGACAAAGGAATTCCGCGACGGGTTTTTCCCGTACGTTGGCTCCGAAGTGAAGCAGTCCTTCGAAGAACTGAAGGAGCAATGGTCGCCTGACGTGATCTTCACGCACTATCGCGATGATCGACATCAGGATCACCGGCTGATTTCGGATCTGACATGGAATACGTTTCGTAATCATTTGATTCTGGAATACGAAGTCCCGAAGTATGACGGCGATTTGGGATCGCCCAATGTCTTTGTGCACCTTGACGAACCGACGTGCCGACGGAAGGTGCGCGGCATCGTCGACGCATTTCAGACACAGCGGAATCGCCACTGGTTTACTGAGGACACGTTCATGTCGCTGTTGCGGTTGCGCGGAATCGAGTCGGCGGCCCCCGAGGGCTACGCCGAAGGGTTCTTTTCACGAAAGGCTGTTCTTGCAGTCTGACCAACAAGCCGATGACACAACCATTCTTCAGCATTGTCATTCCCACGTATAACCGCAGCAACCTGTTTCCTCTTGCGGTGCGATCATTGCTCGCACAAACGTTCGAGGATTTCGAGATCGTCATCTCGGATAACTGTTCCACTGACGACACTTCGCAGGTCGCACATGGGTTCAGCGATAAGCGCGTCAAGTACGTGCGAACCCCGCAGCATTACGTCATTGCGGACTCGTGGGAGTACGGCCGGCGGCAGGCGATTGGGAAGTTCATCATCGCATTGTCGGATGACGACGCATTCGTCAACAGCGCGTTGGAGCGGTTCGCCGAAGTGGCAACTCGCTGTGACGCGGATTTTGTGTTCAGCGCCATCGCACAGTACCGCGACCGATCATTCCCAGGGAACGAAAAGAATTCCGTCGAATGCCCCGGCTGTTCGTGGTCCGCACGGATCGTTGGGGTCGACGAGTTCGTGAGGCCGCTGTATCAGTTCCGGCCGAGATTCGATATGCATCCGAGCGGCTTCGCCTTTTCGAAATCGATCGCCGATTTTATTCAAACCCGAACAGGCCGCTTCTTCTGGACCAATGGCGTGGAGTTTTCGGCCTGGCCGATGACCGCGGTCTTTGCGAGGAACATCGCGTTCATCGACGAGCCCCTCAACATCCTCGGACGGACGGCGAAGTCGTGGGGCTCGAATATGGGGCTGGTCAATCCGGGCAAAGCCCGGATTCAAGCGTTCATCGACGATGTCGACCACACGCGCAAGTATGCGCCGTTGAAAAATTTCAGCACCTGCAATCTTATGGCTGAAGGAATGCTGACGGCCAAGCACCTCTTCCCGACCGAGTTCGCGGGCTACGACTTCAACGAAGCGGCGTACGTTCGGGCGACGCGTCGGGAACTGTTGCGCAGGAGTTCGATGGGTGTGGATGTGTCTGCGGAGATGGCGGACCTTACTCAATATGCAAAGCAACACCACCCGTCTCTTCTAATGGAGTTCGCGAAACTCGACGCGGAATCTAGGCCCTCGGCGGCGGAGCTGGTGATGCAGGGACTTCGAACCGTCGGCGTGAACCTTGGTGGTCGAAGCCTCAAGAGACGGCTGCATGCGTTTCACCTCTCTCAAAAGCTACAAAACGGAACGCAAAACGCGCGATTCTGGGCATCCGGTGACGATTTCGGCTTCAGCGACATTCTCGGATGTGCTCAGTTTCTCAGCGGATATGTGAACCGGATGTCACATCCGTCGTCGAGGACTGCTTCTCGGACGGCCGCAACCGAAACACATCCGCTCGGAACGACCGTCTCCGCCAGATGAAGCGGCGCGCCTATCGAGTTGCGACCGCGTTGAACGATAAGAAGGAGTAAACCAGTGCGAGTGCTCGTGAGCGGCCACAACGGCTACATCGGCAGCATCTTGTGCCCCCTGTTGACGAACGCGGGCCATGAGGTGACGGGTCTGGATACTTTTTTGTACGAAGAGTGCACATACGGACCCGATCAGCCGCATCCACGCGCCATCCGACGCGATATTCGCGACGTCGATGTCGCCGAACTGTACGGGTTCGACGCAGTTATGCATCTGGCCGCGTTGTCTAACGATCCTGTTGGCGACTTGCGCCCGCAGATCACCTACGACATCAACCACCACGGTAGCGTGCGATTGGCACGACTCGCGAAACGGGCTGGTATTCCGCGTTTCTTGTTCTCGTCTTCCTGCAGCCTGTATGGTGCGTCGTCGGGCGATGCATGGATTGATGAGGAGGCTGCGTTCAATCCAGTGACGCCATACGGCGAGTCGAAGATCTGGGCCGAACGTGACATTCGCGAGCTCGCCGATGACAGTTTTTCGCCGACCTTTCTGCGCAATGCCACCGCGTACGGATTCTCGCCGCGCCTCCGGAGCGACATCGTCGTTAACAATCTGGTTGGCCACGCCGTCGCCACGCATCATGTGCTGCTCCAAACGGACGGGAGCCAGTGGCGTCCGCTGATTCACGTCGAGGATATTTGCCGCGCGTTTCTGGCCGTCCTGGAAGCGCCCCGCGAGGCCGTCCACAACGAGGCCTTCAATGTCGGCAGCACATCGGAGAACTACCGGATTCGAGACGTCGCCGAGATCGTGCAGAGGGTGGTGCCGGGAAGCCGCGTCGCGCTCTCCGGAAAGGTCGGGCCGGATCTTCGCAATTACCGGGTGAACTGCGACAAGTTCGCGGAGCGTGTCGAGTTCAAGACGCGATGGACGGTAGAACTCGGCGCCCGCGAGGTGTTCGACATGTTCGAACGGTACGGTCTGACGCTGGCACAGCTCACGGGCGCGGAGATGCAACGTCTTCCGCGAATTAAAGCACTGCTGAACGATGCGCGGCTCGGAGAAGATCTGCGGTGGCTCGCCGTCGATGCAGCTATCTAACGAATAAAGTTGCGACCATGACGATCATGTGCACTGTCGGTCGACGACGTGAACCGTGATTCAACACGACAGTAGGAGAGGAACCGCTCGATATGACGAGGACTAACGGAGCTGACCTGGACATTGTGATTCTTGGCGCCGGTCTCGCGGGACTGAGCGCCAGCTATCATCTCGGTCATCCGAAGAATTGCGCAATTCTCGAGGCCAAGGATTATTACGGCGGTCATCTGTTCTCGTGGCAGCGAAACGGCTTCACCTGGGACGACGGCCCTCATATTTCCTTCACGATGAACCAGTACGTGAAGGATCTGTTCGCAGAGTGCGTCAACGGCGAGTACGAAGAGGTCGTGATCAAGGCAACGAACTACTTCCGTGGTCACTGGATCGATCATCCAGCTCAGACCAGTCTGTGGCAGATTCCCGAGCCGATCCGGACCCGATGCCTCGAGAGCTTCGTCGATACCATCAAGAAGAAACCTGAGAAGCCCAAGAATTACGAGGAGTGGCTGCACCAGGCAATGGGGCCAGTGTTCGCGGACACATTCCCGGCTGCCTACACGCGGAAGTACTGGACCTGTGAGCCGCGCAACCTCGACGTGGACTGGATCGGCCAGCGGGTGATGCGACCAAAGGCTGACGACGTTATCAACAGCGCGAAAGGACCGTTGCCGCAAGGGATGTATTACGTCCAGGACCGCTCACCGAGGTACCCCTCGAAAGGCGGCTTCCTGTCGTACTGCCACAAGCTCGCTGCTGGCGCAGATATTCGGTACGGTAAGAAACTCGTACAGGTCGATTTTGGAAACCGGATTCTTCGGTTTGCAGATGGCAGCGAATTGATCTATGGGCGACTCGTCTCTACCGTGCCGTTGCCGTACCTGATCAAGTGCTCAACCGACGCACCCGATGACGTTCGCGAAGCGGCCGCACTGCTCCGCTCCTCGCAATTTTATCGTGTTGATGTGGCGGTCAATCACCCGCGTCGTCGCGACGAGATCTGGTACTACATTTACGACGAGGACAAGCTCAGTGTACGACTGAGCCTGATGGAGCGCTTCTCCCCGAACAATGCTCCGCAGGGGAAGACCGCAATTCAAGTAGAGGTGTACGGGTCGGTCTTCAAACCGCTTCCGTCCGACGCCGAAAACGTCAAAACGACAGTCGTCAACGAACTCCTCGAAATGGGTCTCATCGACAACCCTGGCGTAATCGAGTCGGTTGATTGTGCATTGGTGCCGACCGGGCAGATTATCTATGACTTAAATCGCCGCGAAGTACTGCGTCGCGTCAATCGCTTCCTGGACCAGCATGGCGTGTTGCGGGCCGGGAGGTACTCGGAGTGGAAGTACTTGATGAGCGATGCATGCGTCCTAGGCGGCCGCCGCGTTGCCCGTCACTTGAAAGACATGCACGACGACACGAACTGGACCGGCGTTGCGATTACCGCCAGCGACATTCCGGACGACTTGATCGGCAAGGTGAGCGCCGAGCCCGAGGTAACCCCATGAATGTTCTCTTTGACCCGCAGTGGACAGACGATCGCAAACGCGCCGCGGTGTATGCAGGTGACGTGTGCGTCATCAGTCCTGTACCTGCGGCATTGAGTCTGGTGAACCGTGCCCGCGAGCTCCTCGAGGAGGCGTTTGCGCCCCACCATCCAACTGAAGCGCAGTACCACATGCCCGTTGACGAGTACGCGGCAGTGCTGGCGCGCGTGAAGCCTGCGTTCATCCACGACCCCGCATGCAAGCGGCTGATTCCGCAGCTGATCGAGGAGCTCGGCGGCGACCCGTCGCGGGTCTACTTCGACGTTCCGCGCATGCGCTCGGCGACGGCGCATGAGTACCTCACGACCGGCATTGCCTACGCGTTTCACCCGCATCGCGACACGTGGTACTCGGCGCCCCAGGCACAGATAAACTGGTGGTTCCCGATCTACGAGATTGAACCAAATAACGGCATGGCGTTCTATCCGCGATACTTCACGCACGGTCTGGAAAACAGCTCCGAAACCTACAACTACTACCGGTGGAACCGAGACAATCGCGCTGGGGCCGCCAAGCAAGTCGGAACCGATACGCGCGTGCAGCCGCGGCTGACCGGGGTCGTTGATCTTGAGCCCGAGATTCGCATTGTCGCACCCGTAGGCGGCGTGATGATGTTCTCCGGACAGCAGCTCCACGCGACGGTGCCCAACACAACGGAGGTGACACGGTTCAGCATCGATTTCAGGACTGTCCACCGCGGCGATCTCGACAAGGGACAGGGAGCGAAGAACGTTGATTCGCACTGCACGGGTACATCGATGCGTGATTTCCTGAGCTGCGTAGATTTAACGCGACTGCCGGCGGAGCTGATTGCGCGGTACGACGATGACTCGGCACTGGAATTCCGTGACTCATTAATCTACGCCGTCGAGGGAAAGCCTGCCGTTTAAGTAGCTCGGGTGGCCACCAACATTCTCGGTATCTCCGCGTTCTATCACGACAGCGCGGCATGTCTGCTGCGCGATGGCGAAGTGGTTGCCGCCGCGCAGGAAGAACGCTTCAGCCGTAAGAAGCACGACGCCAGGTTTCCAACAAACGCAGTCCGGTTTTGCCTCCAGCAGGGAGCCGTCCAAGCTGATCAGCTCAAATACGTCGTGTTCTATGACAAGCCGCTGCTCAAGTTCGAACGGCTGCTCGAGACATATGTCTCGTTCGCACCGCGCGGTTTCGCGTCATACCTGACGGCGATGCCAGTCTGGATGAAGGAGAAGATGCTCTTGAAGAAGGTGCTCCAGCAGGAGCTCCTGGCGGTTTGCCCGGAGGTCGCCAAGGCATCGCTGCCGTCAGTTCTCTTCACCGAGCATCATCAGTCGCATGCGGCATCGGCCTTTTACCCCTCGCCGTTTGATTCAGCTGCCGTGCTGTGTCTTGACGGCGTCGGCGAATGGGCAACGACGTCGGCATGGCTCGGTGAAGGGCGATCGCTCTCGCCGTTGTGGGAGATCACCTTTCCGCACTCAATCGGACTGTTGTACTCCGCGTTCACCTACTACACGGGCTTCAAGGTGAATTCGGGCGAGTACAAAGTGATGGGCCTGGCTCCGTACGGTCAGCCGAAGTACGTCAAGGCAATCTATGACGAAGTGCTGGACCTGAAGGCGGACGGCAGCTTCCGCCTGAACATGGAATACTTCAATTACTGCACGGGGCTGACGATGACGAACGGGAAGTTCGACGCCTTGTTCGGCGGCCCCCCGCGTAAACCAGAAAGTCCGCTGACACAGCGTGACATGGACTTGGCGAGGTCGGTGCAAGACGTCACGGAAGAAGTGATGTTGCGGCTTGCAACGAGCCTCCACGCCGAAACCCGAACTCGAAATCTTTGCCTCGCTGGCGGCGTCGCGCTTAACTGCGTCGCGAACGGCCGTGTGTTGCGCGAAGGACCGTTCGAACACATCTGGATCCAACCGGCCGCAGGCGACGCCGGAGGAGCGCTCGGCGCCGCGTATGCGGCCTGGCATGAAGTCGACGAGCGTCCACGCAATGCGACCGGGTGCCGTGATGCAATGCGCGGCGCCTTCCTGGGACCGGTGTTCAGCAGCGACGAGATCGAACGGTACCTTCAGAACCTCGGCGCACCGTATGAGCGGTTCGACGAGCCGACGCTGCTATGCCGTATGGCGTCGGATCTGTCGAACGAAAAGGTCGTAGGGTGGTTGAGCGGACCGATGGAGTTCGGCCCTCGCGCCCTCGGCGGCCGCAGCATCCTCGGAGACCCGCGTAGTCCGCGGATGCAATCAGTGATGAATTTGAAGATCAAATACCGGGAATCGTTTCGCCCGTTCGCCCCGTCGGTGCTGCGCGAGAGGGTCTCGGACTATTTCGAGATGGACGTCGACAGTCCATACATGCTTCTGGTGGCGCCGGTTCGATCGAATCGGCGCCGTCCGATGACCGCCGAGCAGCAGGCGCTATGGGGAATCGACCTTCTGAATATTCCCCGCTCGGACATTCCGGCCGTGACGCACATCGATTATTCGGCCCGCATCCAGACCGTACACGAGGACACCAATCCACGCTATTACAAGCTCCTGCAGGAGTTCGAGCGCCGGACCGGCTGTGGAGTGCTCGTCAACACGTCTTTCAATGTTCGTGGCGAGCCGATTGTGTGCTCACCCCAGGATGCGTACCGCTGCTTCATGAGAACCGAGATGGACGTGCTCGTGCTCGAGAACTGCGTCCTTTACAAGGACCAGCAGAAGCCGCTGACAAACGATTCGGATTGGAAGACCGAGTTCGAGCTCGACTGACGAACCGATGCGTTCGCTGAAGATTAGCAAGCCACAACTACGATCCTTTGGATTGACCGTGGGCGGCGGGTTCGCGGTGATCGCCTTGTGGCCCGCGGTATTCCGCAGCCAAAGTCCCCGGATCTGGGCGCTTGGGTTAGCGGTTGCGATTTCGGTGCTCGCGTGCGTTGCACCGGCGACGCTGAAGCCCGTCCACCGGTGGTGGATGGCCATCGGCGAGATCCTGGGATGGTTCAATACCCGGGTCATCCTCGGCGTCGTGTACTACCTCTTGATCGTGCCGATTGGAGCGATACGTCGAATGCGCGGCGTCGATCCGATGCGTCGTGCGTTCGAACCCAGTATGACGACATACAAAGTCGCGCGGCCCTCCAGGCCTTCGACGCATATGCGGCGCGAATATTAAGAATGCTGGCATGAAAGGGTAGTTGACATGGGCGATTTCCTCGTCGAGCTGTGGCATTTCCTGCGGGAACGAAAAGCGTACTGGCTAGCGCCTATCATCCTCGTACTGGTCGCGCTGAGCGGATTGATCTTTCTGACTTCGGGCACCGCCGTGGCTCCGTTCATCTATACGCTTTTTTGATGCGGCAGCGCGCTGGTGCATCGTCGGCGCGTGACGGGCGCAGTGTGAAACGCGCCTTAACTTCGCTCGCGCTGCTCGCGGCAACACTTGCGTTCCTCGAGGGCGCGTTGTCGCTTCTGTGCATCGAAAGCAAGACCGTTCGTCTGCTCTTGACGGACACGCCATCAACGATTGCTGATCCGACGTTAGGCGTGCGGTTGAATCGGGATTACCCGGACCACGACATGGGAGGGTTTCGCAATTCGTCCACTCCCAAGTCTTCCGATGTCGTGGCACTTGGCGACTCCCAGACGTATGGCGTTGGCGTACTGGCGGACGAGTCCTGGCCTCATCAACTATCGGAATTAAGCAGCAAGTCCGTCTATAACATGGGGGTTCCCAGCTATGGGCCGGTGCAGAGTCTCGCGCTGATGAGGGGGGCGATGTCGTTTCATCCTCGATGGGTTATTGAGGCCGTCTATTCCGGCAATGATCTGTGGGACGCGTATTACCGCACGTACGCCACGAATTATTTCGCAGATCTCCGATCCCATGATCCCGTCGTGATGAGTGCGCTCGACGCCGCCGAATTAAAGGCGCCGATGAATGAACAGTTCCCCGATGGACCTGGCCTTGGCGATTCAAATCCTCCAAGTCTTCTCCGAAGGTTCCTGGCTCAGCACAGCAGTTTGTGGGGCCTGTTGCGCGCCGTCAAAGCGGTCGCAATGAACCCCCGCCGTCTCCGCTCAGCGCGGCCGGATGCGCGCTGGGCCGATGTCGTCAGCCAGGCTCGTACGAGCGGAGGAAGGTGGTTCCCCTTCGAACAGGGGCCGGTGAGGACGGTTCTCACCCCGCAGTACCGATTGGCCGCGTTGGATCTCGACGACGCTCGAATCCGCGAAGGACTTCGTGTGTCCAACGAGGTGATTCAGCGGATGTTCGCAACTGCGCAACATGACGGTGCTCGATTCATCGTTGTTTTGATCCCGACGAAAGAGCTCGTGTTCCTCGATACGTTCGGCAATACCGCGCCGGCTGCCTTGATCCCGCTGGCAAGGCTCCGTCGGAAGGAACACGAGATGTGGGAAGAGTTCAAGAACGAGCTTGGCACGAATGGCATACCGTACGTTGATGCGCTGCCAGCGTTGCGGGATGCCCTCACTGCTGGGGACTCTCCTTACCCGATTGACAGCGACGGTCATCCCAACGCCCGAGGGCACCGGGCCATTGCCGGAGCAATCTGGAGTCATCTTCGGCGTCTTGAAGATGGAAAAGAGTTGGTCGCGGCTGCGCCGTGAAGGTGTTCTGGATGCACGAGCCAACGTTGAACAGACGGCACCTTTTCATCACACGCGCGACAGTTGTGGCGAATATCGGCCTTGTCCTCGGGAGTGTCCTGGCGGCCGTCATGTTCGCATATTTTGGTTACCACTACGGCTGGGCGAGGGATCGTCATTTCAATGCGTGGTACTACGCAATCTTGTACTACGGCCTGTCGCTCGGCGTCTCAATCCTCCTGCTCTTCTCGTTGAGGCTGCCTTCGCATCAGAAAATAAACCTTTTCGTTTTGTTCGTGGCGTCGACGACATCGGTGTACGCGTCGGAGCTGTTGATTGAGTCAATGCCATCTTCGCACTTCGCGCCCCTCCTTCCCGTAATGACCGCTCTGGACCGATCGGACAATAAGCAGAGGGATGCCGCGGCGTTGAAAAGGCAATGGAACGTCGATATTGATACGCGATCGGGCGGGGAGTTCATTGCCGCACTGCGGAGCAGGTCGGTTGACGCCGTGCCGATGATCAGCCCGAGCAACCAACTGTTGATCGATCAACCCGATCGAAGCGTCAAATCGGCGATATCCATCGATGGACGGGAGCTGGTGCCGCTCGGTGGTGTTTCACGCCGCCTCACTGTCTTCTGCAACGAGGGCGGGGAATGGATGTCGTACACGAGCGACGACCATGGATTCAACAACCCGAATGATGTCTGGAGCAGCGGCCGGCTGGCGGTCGCCGCCCTTGGTGACTCGTTCGCGCACGGGTACTGCGTGCCTGCAGACCGAAATTTCGTCGCGCTTATTCGTCAGCGTCACCGGCCCACGTTGAACCTTGGGATGGCGGGATATGGTCCGATGCTCGCCCTCGCAACGTTGAAGGAGTACCTCCCCCGTTACGAGCCCCGGATCGTGCTGTGGTTCTATTACGAAGGCAACGATCTGATCGATCTCGAGCGTGAACGGAGAAGTCCGCTGTTGATGAATTATCTGCGCGATGGATTCACCCAACCGCAGCTTGCCCGGCAGGAGGATCTGGACCGCGCAATTCTCGACCAAATTCCACGAGTGAAGGCGCTGGAAGAGACCCGCCGCACAGCGAGGGAAGCCAATCGGCGTGCCGCCGCTGTTCCAGACTTCCTGAGACTGTCGCAATTGCGCGAGAGATTGACTCTCGTTGGCGGAACAGGTGCGGATGACACGTCGATCACGAATCCTCGCGGACCGAATATGAACGTGCTCCGCCAAATTCTGCTCGAGGCAAAGACACGGACGGACCGATGGGGAGGAAAGCTGATTTTTGTTTACCTTCCGGAGTGGGCGCGCTACACGCGTTATTCTTCCGAAACGAAGTCCGCGCGCGACGACGTGTTGAACCTCGTGCGGCGTCTTGCGATCCCCACTGTCGATATCGACGCCGCTTTTCAGGCACATGGGGATCCTTTGTCCCTCTTTCCATTTCGGAAGCAGGGTCACTATAACGAGGCCGGTCACCGAGTGGTTGCAGAAGAAGTGCTCAGAGCGTTGAACGATGCAGGTTGAATATCCGTTTTCAGCGCCCGCATCACTGAGGCGAACGGCGGTGATCAGCGCAGAACAGTGGACGTTCGGATCAAAGCTCCGCGAGCTTTGGCCGTACAGGGAGTTGTTTTTCTTTCTAGTCTGGCGCGACGTGAAGGTGCGTTACGCACAGTCCGTCCTGGGCATCGGGTGGGCAGTCATTCAACCGATTGTGCCGATGGTGATTTTCTCCATCGTCTTCGGCCGCGTCGCCAAGATCAGTTCAGACGGTGCGCCCTACACATTGTTCGCGTATGCCGGCCTAGTGCCGTGGACGTATTTTGCCAACGCGCTCGGAGACTCCAGCTCCAGCCTCGTCAAGGAAGTCAACCTGTTGAGCAAGATCTATTTCCCGAGGCTGCTCATTCCTTTGACAGCGGTCCTCGGACGGCTGCTCGATCTCTTTATCTCGTTCGGATTTCTGTTCATCTTGATGGTGTGGTACCGCGTGGTGCCGACGGCGGCCGTCCTCAGCGTCCCATTCCTCGTAGTGCTGACAATGCTTGCCGCCTCCGGGCTTGGACTCTGGCTCGGAGCGTTGGCCCTTCAATATCGCGATGTTCGATACGCAGTTCCGTTCGCGATTCAGTTTCTGATGTACGCGGCCCCTGTCGTGTATCCAACGAGTCTGATTCCTGAACGGTACCGGTATCTGTACGCGTTGAATCCCGTCGTTGGCGTCATTGAGGGGTGCCGCGCAGCGCTGCTCGGGCATACGCCGATGCCGTGGGACCTGATCGCGATTGCGACCGTTAGCAGTCTTGGTCTGCTGTGGATGGGCGCCGTCTACTTCACCAGAAAAGAAGCGGTTTTCGCGGACGTTGCATGATGTCTGATACCGCTCTTCGCGTCGATCGGCTCTCCAAACGATATCGCATCGGTGCCCGTCAGAAGCGACACGACACGCTTGGAGCGGCTGTCTTGGACTTTGCCCGGCGGCCGCTGTCCAACTTCAGACGACTCCGTAACCTCACCGCGTTCTCCGACGTGGAAGAGGACGATATTGTCTGGGCGCTCAAGGATGTGTCCTTCGAGATTAAGAGCGGTGAAACCGTCGGAGTCATCGGTGCGAACGGCGCCGGCAAATCAACACTTTTGAAGATACTGTCGCGGATCACGCAGCCAACGCGCGGCATGGCGTGGGTCAACGGACGCGTATCGAGTTTGTTGGAAGTGGGCACTGGCTTCCATCTCGACTTGACCGGACGGGAAAACATCTATCTGAACGGCGCAATCCTCGGAATGACCCGGAGAGAGATCGATCGCAAATTCGATGACATTGTCGACTTCTCGGATGTAGGCAAGTTCATCGACACCCCAGTCAAACGCTATTCCAGCGGAATGGGATTGCGCCTGGCCTTTTCGGTTGCAGCGCACCTCGAGCCCGAGATTCTGATGGTCGACGAAGTGCTCGCGGTCGGCGACATTCGGTTCCAGAAGAAGTGCCTGACCAAGATGGACGAAGTAGCGAAGGCAGGCAGGACGGTGATTTACGTCGCCCACAACATGCCTGCGATTGGCAGGTTGTGTGAGCGCGCTATCCTGATGGACCACGGGTCGATTGTTCAGGACGGGCCGGCGCACGACGTAATCAGCACGTACTTGACGTCGGGGTTGGGTACGTCGGCGGTACGTGAGTGGCCGGAGTTGGACAATGCGCCCGGTGGCGACATCGTGCGGCTGCGAGCCGTTCGAATCGTCGACAAGGACGGCACGGCGACCGATACGATCGACATCCGAAGCCCTTTCCACATTCAGATGGAATACGACGTATTGAAGTCCGGCCACGTCATTCTGCCGAACATCTATGTCTCAAATGAGGACGGCATTTGTGCGTTCGGTGCTCAGGACCTCGATCCCGAGTGGCGGGGGCGAAAGCGGCCGGTCGGCCGCTATATCAGTTCAGTGTGGATCCCCGGCAATCTTCTCGCCGAGGGAATGCTCTTCGTGGACGCCAACATGAACACGCTCGACCCGTTCATATTCCAGTACCAGTGTCGCAGCGCGGTCGCCCTTCACGTCGCTGACAGTCTTGAAGGAGATTCGGCGAGGGGGGACTGGACCGGGCACATGGCCGGGGTCGTGCGGCCGATGTTCAAGTGGACGACGCAATATCTTGAGTCTGTTGCGGAAGAAGCAAACGTGTCGTATCGATGACGACTTCACGGCGTGTAAGCCAGTTGTCCTCCAAGTGATGGAAACGCCCGTCGCTCTTCTCGTCTTCAACCGGCCGGCCGCGACGGAACAGGTCCTGGACGCAGTCCGTGCTGCTCGTCCGTCCAAGCTTCTCGTCATCGCTGACGGTCCACGTCCGGGTCGTACGGATGACGAGGAGAACTGCGCCGCCGTCCGAGCGATCATCGACCGGGTCGATTGGAACTGTGACGTAATCAAGAACTACTCGGACATCAATCTTGGTGTGGGAACGCGACCCGCGACGGGGTTGCGTTGGGTCTTCGACCAGGTGGAACAGGCAATCGTCCTTGAGGACGATTGCGTCGCTCACCCGACCTTCTTTCGCTATTGCGACGAGCTGCTCGACAAGTATCGCGATGACAAACGAGTAATGCACGTTTCCGGTGACAACTGGAATTTCTGTAAGGTGCCACCGCGTTTCAGCTACTTTTTCTCCTGGTATTGCTATTCCTGCGGCTGGGCGACCTGGCGACGCGCCTTCCAGCACTATGACCCGGAGATCAAGCTGTGGGGAGAGCTTCGTCAGACCTCGTGGATGCTCGAGATACTCGGCGACGCGGAGGCTGTCGAATTCTGGAGCGGTTGTTTCGACAAACTCTACACCGAAGGTGTCGAGAGAAACGGCTGGGACTGGCCGTGGCTCTTTGCGTGTTGGGCACAGCGCGGACTCTCCATTCTGCCGCGTGCCAATCTGGTGACGAACATAGGCTTCGGCGCCGACGCAACGCACACGACGCGAATCGACGATGAACGGGCGTTTGTTCCTGGTGTTGCGATGGAATTTCCTCTCACGCACCCGCCCATCATTGCTTGTAGCGCCGCTGTAGACCGACAAATCGTCGAACAGGTGGGCCTCCGACGGCAACGTTATCGTGTATACCGCCGGCTGCGTCGGACATGCCTTGCAGCGCTTCCAAAGACCCTGCGGCGCAGACTCTCATCTGCGACGGTGACGCCGGCGTCGCGCGTGACCACCTGACAGCGATCCCACATTACATTCCGGTATTCAGACGTAATCCCTAACGACCGTTGGAGCGGAGGCGGCCATGGCAGTCGTCACGGAGCTTACCTCGCGCGGCACGTCCCCGCGCGAGTCGGATGGGCAGTCGGCACCTGTAGAGCTGTCAGTAGTGATGCCCTGTCTCAACGAAGCCGACACGTTAGCAACATGCGTCATCAAAGCGCAGCACGCACTTCAGCAGCATGGCATCACAGGAGAAGTTGTGGTTGCGGATAACGGCAGCACCGACGGATCACAGGAGATCGCCGCGCGCATTGGTGCTCGTGTCGTTCACGTAAGCGCAAAGGGCTACGGCAGCGCGCTTATGGGCGGAATCAGTGCCGCGCGAGGTCGGTTCATCATCATGGGAGACGCCGACGACAGCTACGATTTTCTTGAAATACCTCGATTCATCGAAAAGCTGCAGCAAGGGTACGACCTTGTTCAGGGATGTCGCCTTCCTTCAGGCGGAGGCGTCGTGAAACCCGGCGCGATGCCTTTTCTGCACCGGTGGCTCGGGAATCCGCTGTTCAGCATGTTGGTGCGCAGCTGGTTCGGCGCAAGGGAAATTCACGATGTGTATTGCGGCCTTAGAGGATTCACGAAGGGGTTGTACGAGCGGCTGGATCAACGATGCACAGGAATGGAATTCGCCACGGAGATGATCATCAAGTCGAGCCTGCTTCGCGAAAGAATCGCGGAGGTCCCGATCACCCTTCACCCTGACGGTCGCCGTGCACACGCACCCCACTTGAGGACGTTTCGAGATGGATGGCGCACGCTGCGATTCTTCCTCCTTTACTGCCCACGCTGGCTCTTTCTCGTTCCAGGGTTGTTACTGGTCGCACTGGGAGTACTCGGCTATGCCATTGCGTTGCCCGGGCTCATGGTCCGTGGCGTGGCGTTCGACGCGCACACACTTCTCTTCGCGAGTCTCGCGATCCTTTGTGGCTATCAAGCCATTCTCTTTCATATTTTCACAAAGACGTTCGCCATTGGAGAAGGACTTCTACCACCGGATGCACAGATGGCCAGGCTGTACGAGACCGTCAATCTTGAGCGGGGCCTCCTGGCATCTGCCGTTGTTCTGGTTGGAGGGATTGGGCTGCTTCTGCTGGCGGTCAACCAATGGCGTCTCGTGGATTTCGGAGCCCTCGATTACGCTCGTACAATGCGTCTGGTAGTGCCTGGTGTGACCGCAACTGCGCTCGGATTTCAAACGATGTTATCGAGCTTCTTTGTGAGTGTCCTAGGGATGCGACGACGCTAACCGGAGGATGCTCCCGGAACTTTGAGTTCCGCCACAAAGTGCAGCGACCGCTCGAATATCCAGGAAGCAGGCGCGGGATACAAATTGAGCTTGGTTCTCCAAACGGTCGCAGTAACCCCGAGCGACCGCACACCTTGTCTCCATTCCTCTGAAGTCCAGTAGTTGTACGGCAGCGCCACACCATGCCGAGCGTTGCCGACCCAGTCCATGAGTCGGAGGGTCTGCTCGGCCGCAAACCCGTCCTTGAGATGATCTTTTATTAACAGAGCATTGCGTGCGACCCGGCGAGCCTCCCGTAACAGGACGGTAGGGTCCGGTGTGTGGTGCAGAACATCAACAAACATGACGACGTCGAAACTGCCATTCAGGAACGGAATATTGACCCCGTCGAACTCCAGCACCGGAATATGCGCCTCTCGCCGCTTCAGTACGTCGATGCCGGTGATCCTCACGTCGGGTCTGACACCGACGATTTGTGCGGCGATCCAGCCGTCTCCACATCCCACGTCGAGGACGGAAGAACCAAAAGGAATGATCGCGCTAAGGTGTCGCGCGAGTATGTCCACGCGGCGGCTATGAACAAGGGAATCGTGAATGAAGGCTAGAAGACTCACGCGGTGGAACCTCAGCGATTCTAACTTAGCGCGACAAGGCTTCGAAGCCCTAACGCGCTCGGCGAATTGGGTTGTCTAGATTACCTTATCCAGTTTCTTCTTCAGCGTTCTCGGTCTCGTTAGAAAGTAAGCAGTAATGTCCGCAACCGTTTCCGTCGAATCGGGTCAGCTCCACGCGGTTAGCAGAACGGAACCGCCCGCGGTCGTTGGATGGTGGATATCCTCCGCCGCGCTCGTGACGATCGCCCGGTTCTTCCACCCTGCCGCGCCAGGCTATGACCTGGGCATTCAGTTTCAGGCGGCGCAGAATCTGCTGGCCGGACAAGGTCTTTCGCAGATCGTGCATCTCGGGAAAGATCTCACCGACCCGGCGACAACGGCGACGATGACGCACTTTCCTGCTGGCTATTCGCTGGTGGCGGCCTGTCTGCTGGCGCTGCATCTCGATGTCGGGATGGTGGTCAGAGTGACGGGCGCCACAGCGACGGTATTGGGGTGGTGGGGATGGGGCGCCCTCAGTCAGGCGTTTCTCCGCGAGGGCCTGACGCGCGATTGGCCGTGGAGGTGGGCGGCCTCTGCAATCGCAGTGGGAACACCACTCCTCTTCACGCCATCGTGGAGCGGCACTGACATTCTGTTGTGGGCGTGTGTGCCGTGGGTGATAGTGGCTCTCGGGAAGGCGGGACTTTCTAAAGAGCACCCCTTGGGTTACTGCACGGTGGTTGGTGCGATATGCGGCGTCGCCTTCCAAGCAAGATACGCAGGACTCTTCCTCGGTTTGTATTCTGCGGTCGTCATTGTCTGGCAGAGTCGAGGGCGGCTGCAGGCGGCATCAGCGCGGCTGTTCGCCTTCGCTGTGGGCTTCGCGCCTTTTCTGGGGGTGCAGCTGTACGTGAACTATATCGTTGCCATGAACCCGCGGTTCTATGATGGACTGGTACTGACCGCCGGTGGCCGATCGGTTCTCGGCCGCTTTGCGTCAGGCATACGCTTGCTGCCCACAGCCCACTATCCGTGGGCATTCTGGATCCCCGGCCAAGCCCTTCAATTGTTGGTGCCTGACTACCCCAAGACCTTTCCGTGGCAACTCGCGATAACCGTCATCGCCTTCTACTCGCTCTTCCTTTCCGCGAGGGCTTTTTGGAGCGGGCACGCATCTTCGAGCGATTCGCGCGTGCTGGCGCTCGGGTTACTGATCGTGATTCCGATTGAATTGTGGGCCTGCACGGCGGTCGGTTCGTACACGTATCTCGGTGATCGTAGATATTACTGGCCGGCGCTGCCGCTCGCTGTTCTGCTGTGTTATTCAATTGGATCGATGCTTCCGCGATCAGTTTCCACGCTCAGTATGAAGCTGCTAGTGCGTGGGTGTGTGCTCTACGTGTTGGGGTTCGTTGTGCTGACGGCGGTGTATGTCGCGTTTATTGTCGCTCCCGGCCGTATCGGAACAAGCGAGCGTCAGAAGGTGTTTGGTGGAGACTCCTTCAAAGGCTGGCCTTCGCTGGCGCTCACGTGGGAGCTTTCGCCCGCGAGACAGTTTGTCGTGCGCCGATTGCAGGCAGATCCCGAGATGTTCCTGGTTACGAGCAGGGCAGGGTGGTTCTATGCGGATACTTCAATAAGGCAAACGAGAGTATTCGAACTGTATTGCAATGTGAGTCGTGTTGCGGGGCCCGCGCGGATTCTGATCCTTAGCTTGGACCGGGATGATGCAAGTCAACTCTGGTGGGCTGGTGGTTCGGCCGGCGCCGAACGCGCAGCATGCTATGAGCGCCTTCCGAACCTGACGGTGCTTCAGCGGTTTCCAGACGAGGGCCTCAAGGTGATCGAGTCGTACGTGCAGGCAGGGGAGCATATCGTCCTGACACCAGATCGTCCCTGAAGTCTCGACGACTTTTGGGCCGCCGGGGACGCTTCGATACGCGGCGCTAGTCTCTTCGTTAGAGCGGGCCTGGCTACAGAAGGCCTAATAGCGTAAGAGGGGTAACGCTGACTTTTGGTCCCTGACAGGAAGACAAACAGACCGGTTCCAGCCCTGCGATCGGTCTTCTTTTGAGACGCGGATGCGGGATCCGGCGGAGATCCCCTACGTTTCCTCGCTGTCGACGTCCTGCACGGGTTTTGCAGCCTGCGCCTGTTCCGCCGGTACAGCGCACTCAGGAGGGCTGCAGTGGTTCCGATGGATCAATCAGCACGTATCTTTGTGGCCGGTCACAAAGGACTGGTCGGGTCCGCCCTCTTGCGTCGTTTGCGAGCGCAAGGCTTTGACAATCTTCTGACTGCCACGCGCCATCAGCTGGACCTGAGAGACCAGGCGGCGGTGAACTACTGGTTCCGCGCGAATCGTCCTGAGTACGTTTTCCTCTGCGCGGGCACAGTCGGTGGCATTCTCGCCAACGCGACCAGGCCAGCCGAGTTTCTGTACGACAACATGATGATTCATGCCACCGTGGTTCATGCCTCGTACGCGCATGCCGCAAGGAGACTTCTGTATCTCGGAAGCTCCTGCATCTACCCGCGGGAGTGCAGACAGCCGATTAAGGAAGACTACCTGCTTGACGGACCACTGGAGCCAACGAACGAGGCGTATGCGATCGCGAAGATCGCCGGAATCAAGTTGTGCCAAACGTACCGCAAGCAGTACGGGTGCGACTTTATCTCTGCGATGCCGACCAACCTTTATGGGCCGTTCGACAACTTCGACTTGAACAGCTCTCACGTGGTCCCGGCGCTGATTCGAAAATTCCATGACGCGAAAGTGGCGGGCGTGAATGAGGTCATCGTGTGGGGCACTGGAACACCGCGTCGTGAGTTCCTGCACGTCGAGGATCTGGCCGATGCCTGTGTGTTTCTGATGAATCACTACGAAGGACTGCACCACGTCAACGTCGGGACTGGCGAGGACCTCTCGATTCGAGACCTCGCCGAAATGACTCGAATGATCGTGCATCCGTCGGCACAAATCGTCTTCGATGCCACGAAACCGGACGGAACACCTCGAAAGCTGCTGGACGTCAGTCGATTACACCAACTGGGATGGCGCCATCGTATCGACCTCGCCAGCGGCATCGCGTCAACCTACGAATGGTTCGTCGCAAACAAAATGACGCAAGTCGCGGGGGACTCGGACCTTCAGCCGCTCGTGAAGTCGGCGTGACGTGCAGCCGCTCCCTCCCGATGTCAACCCTGTGTGCTGGTGACTGGCACAAGTCGCGCGACCTGACATGGCCGACCGCATTACTGTAGTTCTGCCGACTTATAACGAAGCAGTGAACCTCCCGAAGGTGGTCCGCGCCCTCCTAGCGCTTCCGCTCAATTTGTCTGTGTTAGTTGTCGACGACCACAGTCCCGACGGAACCGGTCAAATCGCTGACGATCTCGCGACATCTCACCCCGTTCGAGTGGACGTGCTCCACCGACCACGAAAAATGGGATTGCGGTCCGCATACTTACAGGGGTTTCAGAAGGTCTTGGCGGAGGGCGCTACGGCAGTCGTCCAGATGGACTGCGACTTCTCTCACAATCCACGTACGTTGGTGGAGCTCGTGGCTGCGTTGAAAACAGCCGACGTGGTTATCGGTTCTCGCTACTGTCCTGGTGGCTCAGTGGACGAGCGTTGGCCGGTATGGCGCAAGGCGTTGTCCGCATTTGCGAATCTGTACGTACGCACGATTCTCGGTCTGAATGTACGTGATACTACCACTGGATTTCGCGTTTGGCGGCGCGAGACTCTTCTGCAGATGCCTTTGCACCGAATCCAGGCAAACGGTTATGTGTTCCTCGTCGAGATGGCCTACGTAGCCGATTGTCTGGAATTTGGAATTGCTGAATCGCCGATCTACTTTGCGGACCGGCGATGGGGCGTCTCGAAGATGTCGCTCGCGATCCAATTGGAAGCAGCAGTGCGCGTCTGGCAGGTATGGTGGAAGTATCGCGACCTCCGGAAGGCAGGACGTGCGGGTCGACTCAGCCCGCTTTTTTCAACTCAATGATTTGCGTCTACTTTCGGTTTCGCCAATCGGTTCAATTAAGTGCGCCAAGCGTTCCGGACGAAGCTTTAGAGGTGGTTCAGGAAGAAGTTGATGGGGTCACGAAATTAATTTGAAACAAGACCAAGTTCATGTTGACGGCTAATTCCGACTCGGCGAGCTTCTCCGCATTACGGCTCTTGTCACGTTCGCGGCGAATGGCGAGCATTATTTCATCCGTCGGTTGTTTACTTGTTGTTTTGATTTATGTGGGTGAAGTGATTCAAGCCAGGAAGATAGCGTCAGTCGGCGATATGAGCAGGCCGTATTGGACAATGTCGAACGCGTCTCCGACTACACAGAATCATGTCCGCACACTCGCGTCGCGTTTCGGCGTCGACTTTGACACACGGAATCGCGTCGACGTTCTCGCTGAAATGCGGAAACGGAACGTCAATGCCATCCCCGCAGTCACTCTTGGCGCTCTGTTGAATGATCAAAGCCTGGGAGCTCGCTCGTCGATAGACCTTAACAAACTGGTGCCTATTGGTGGCATTTCCGACCGCCCGACCGTTTTGTGTAATGAAACAGGGCAATACGTCACGTTCAACAGCGACACACACGGATTTCGCAATCCATCTGGAGTATGGAACGAGCATCGTGCGGATCTGGCAGTTGTGGGCGAGTCGTTCGCGCAGGGATATTGCGTCCCCGAGGGCAAAAGCTTCGTCGATCTGTTGAGGGCTGAATATCCAGTGACGCTGAATCTCGGAATGTCAGGTGAGAGCGCGCTGCTTCAACTCGCCGCAATCCGAGAATACATGCCTCGATACGCGCCGAAGGTCGTATTGTGGGTGTATTGCGAGGACATCGACATTGCGGACCTGTTCGACGAAGCGAAGCAGCCGCTTCTAATGAGGTACCTCGATCCCGATTTCACCCAGAATCTGTTATCAAGACAGGACGAAATCGACGGTGCCTTACGTCGGTTTGTCGCGAATGATGAAGCCCTGCATCACGGCGGACGTCAGGAGCCGGTCGAAAATCGGCTCGACGTTGAGCAGGCCCGTGGCGTACTCAAGCTCTGGCATCTGCGTGAAATGTTGGCCGCTGTCCGAGCTACCGACGAGGCGCAGACGCTCGAAACGTTCGACAAGTGGCGTCAGTATCCGTACGCTGAAATCATCCAGCGGGCAAAGGCGACGACGCAGAGTTGGGGTGGAATGCTCTACTTCGTCTATCTCCCGAGCTGGCGGCGCTACCGTTACCATGCGGTAGCGACCGAGTTGGAGCACGAGACTATTCAGCGGATGATCCAACGGCTCGGTATTCCGTTTATCGATGTACGGCCGGCGTTCGACGAAACGAGCGATCCGTTGTCACTCTTTCCATTTCGACAATTCGGTCACTACAATGAAGCGGGCAACAAAGCGGCAGCCGATGCGATCCTTCACGCGCTCGCGAGACGGGCGACCGACTGACGCGGCATATATTCGCTTCAGACGCTTCGGCGCCTAGATTCTTCGATCTCGTCCTCGACTCGTCATTCGAGTCGCAGCGGGGTTCGCCGGACCGATTCTGAGCTCCCGGCGATTGTTCAGCACCTGCTACGCACGAGGCGAGTCAACGCAACACATGAAACAGTTACTAACGTTCGATGACGAACGAACGGGTTTTGTGTACTTCGACCGTTGCGATCTCGATCGATCAATCGTTTCTCGCTTCGAGAAGACAGTTGCGGCAGCTCCTCAACGCATTGCCATCAGGAGCAATGGGCGCGGGATACCGAGACACGTCACCTATGACCGACTCAATCGGGCTGCAAACGCGGTGGCGCTCGCCATTGTGAAGCTTCGTGGCGATGATGGAGGCCCCGTTGCTCTGATGTGCGATCAGGATGATCGCACGATCGCCGGAGTGATCGGCGTGCTCAAGGCGGGAAAATTCTACGTGCCACTCGATCCTTCGTACCCGATGGAACGGCTGGCATTGGTCCTAGAAGATTGCGCGCCTAGCATTCTGATTACGGACAGTCACCATGCATCGTTAGCGAATAACCTGGCGCCGCACAAATGTCACGTCGCTCGCATAGATGACCTAATCGCCGGAGACGGCAGCAAGAATCCTGGCTTGGCCCGATCCTCTGACGCCCTTGCCGCCGTGTTCTACACGTCTGGATCCACCGGTCGAGCCAAAGGCGTGATGCAAACCGATCGCAATGTGCTTCACAGGGCGATGGTGGATACGAACCAGTTCCATATTGGCCCGCAGGACCGTATATCACTGTTAACCTCGCCTGGCTACAGCGCTTCCCTTCGACCACTGTTTAGTGCGCTTCTGAGCGGGGCGGAGGCTTGTCCATTCAAGGTTGCAAACAGTGGGCTGACTGCGTTTGCTGAGTGGCTTTCACGCGAGAGAATTACGATCTACAACTCCGTACCTGCAATCTTTCGACAATTAGTGGCGATCCTCAACGGACGAGAGGACTTCAGCAGCTTACGCATACTTAAGTTGGGAGGAGAGTCGGTCACAGGCAGCGATTTCGAGTTGTACAGGAAACACATGCCATCGTCGTGCGTGTTCATCAATTCGCTCGGTTCTAATGAAACCGGGGTATTACGAATGTTCATTGCCGATAAGGCGACGCAGCTCTTGAGCGACGGGACTCTTCCGGTCGGGTACGAAATTGATGATAAGGAAGTTCTGGTTCTCGGTGACGATGGCCGACCACTGGGCCACGATGAAGTGGGCGAGATCGCTGTGAGAAGCGCGTTTTTGTCGCCAGGCTATTGGGGACTACCCGATCTGACGGCGGCGGCTTTTCGGCCCGATCCAACTGACGCGCGGAAACGCATCTACCTGACCGGCGACTTGGGAATCCTTTCGCCTGATGGCTGCCTCGTTCTCAAGGGGCGAAAGGATTTCAGGGCCAAAATTCGCGGTGTTCGGGTCGAGGTCGAGGAGGTTGAGGCCGCGCTGTCTTTGCATCCGTCGGTTCGACAAGCCGTGGTCGTCACGCATCACGATCAATTGGGTCAGGATCGCCTGGCAGCATACGTGGTTCTAGAACAAGGGACGACGGCAACGGGCACCGAACTGCGAGCATTTCTCTCGGGTCGGCTGGCAGGGCCGCTGATTCCTTCGAGCTTTGTATTCCTGGATGCCTTTCCGCTCTCGCCGCACGGCAAGATTGACCGACGCGCCTTGACGCCGGCTGACGAAGGGCCGCGGCACCGTATCGAGAAGCGAGTGGTTGCGCCCCGCGACGAGTTGGAGCGGTCACTTGTGCGAATATCCGAGATGGTCCTTGGAGTCCAACCGATCGGTAGGGACGACGACCTTTTCGACTTAGGAATCGATTCGCTAACGGTTCTGCGACTAATCGCAGAGTTTGAACGCAGGCTCGGACAGCATCTGGCACCGGCTGCGCTTTTCAGCACCAGGACCATCGCACAATTGGCGGCCCTTCTCCGGAATCATTCGACCGAGTCATGGTCATCGCTCGTGCGAATTCAGCCGACTGGCAGCAAGCCGCCGTTCTTTTGGATCCATGGTGATTACAGCAGCGTTTCTCTTTCGCGCTTTCTCGGACCCGGCCAGCCGTTCTATGCGCTGGAGCACCAGGGCCAGGATGGGAAGCCGGCTGCATTCACCGATGTTGAAACCATTGCGGGCTATTACCTGCGTGAGATACAGAAGGTTCAACCGGTCGGGCCGTACTACATCGGAGGCTATTCGTTCGGCGGCATCGCGGCGCTGGAAGTAGCGCAACAAGTCAAAAGGCAGGGTGAGCAGATGGGTCTGTTGGTCCTCCTTGATCCACCGACGTTGGTCAAGGGCGACAAATCATCGTCTCGAGGGAGCATCGGCACCGAACGGACGCATGCCTCCCTGGCTAAGGCGGTCCGTCGTCATGTCGGAAACGTTGCGGCTCTGCCTGCCGCGGAACGGATTGCTTACCTTCACCCCCGAGCCAAGAACGGGATAGCCAGGGTACTCAAGCTGCCGCTCATTGAAAGATTCGTGAAGCGCTTCACCTACCGGACGTGCCTGACGTTCGGTTCCCGCTTGCCCTTATTCGCCCGCAGTCAATACATCTTGGACATCTATGGGCGTGCACGGCGCGCATATGCTGCAAAGCCGTACTGCGGTCGTGTAATTCTCTTTAAGGGAGAAGCTCGCCGCTACAACCAGGATTCGGACTGGGAGCAAATGATTGTGGGCGATCTTGAAGTTCATATGGTAAACGCCAATCACGCGCAGATGCGAGAGGAACCGTACGTTCCCCTCTGGGCAGACGCTCTGAAAAGCGCTCTGACGAAGGCGCAGGTTGACGCCTCCCCACACCCGTCTGCCGTTAGGGCTACGAGCACCGCGGGTTGCGAAGCTGCCGAACTGGCGTGAGCCTATGCTGATTCAACCGCTCGTCTGGCCGTGAGATCTGTCCGGAAACCGAGGACTGCTGCTGCAATAGTGGCAACGAGCGCGGGTATCGAAGCCATCCAGATGACCTGTTGCGCTCCGTCTCCGGTCGCAAGTAAATAACCTCCCGCCACGGGCCCTACAATCGACCCGATTCGTCCGATGCCCAGGGCCCAGCCGACGCCTGTCGACCTCATTGATGTGCGATAGAACTCGGCACAAAGGGCATGCGATGCAGATTGCCCTCCAATGATTCCTGCGCCGGCAGCCATCACTGCGGTCGCGAGAAGCGGCAATGTTGGCCCGGCCGCGCCCGCCACGAAGACCCACACCGCCGCCCACAGATAACACACCGCAAGCACGTGAAACGATCGGCGGTGCGAAAGAGCGACCCCCATGGCGATAGCACCTGCCATCCCTCCAAATTGAAACAACGAACTTGTGATGATGGCCGTTTCGATCTTGATGCCGGCATCGCTCATAATCGTCGGCAGCCAATTGGTGAGAAAGTAGAGGTCGAGCAGGCTCATGAAGTATATGACCCAGATGAGTAACGTCACGGCTGCCCTTGAGTCAGTGAACAGCTGAATGACCGCGAAGCGGCTGCCTGCTTTGCTTTCCCCGCTGGGAAACCCGGAGGATTGCGCAACGGGCATCGCCGAGGTGAGAGTTCCGATGTGTGCCTCCACCTCACGTTGCTCACGCGGATCACGAAAGGACACCCGCTGACGGACTCGGAGGAACTCGATCGATTCCGGAAGCCATACCATCGCCCCGATCGCTATCAGCATCGGGGGCACGCCGCCGACGACGAAGACGCCGCGCCATCCGTAGGAGGAGATGAGCATAGCGGCGACCCAGCCGCCGACTGCCGCACCAAGTGCGAGCCCGCAGGTCACCATCGTGACGGCTCTAGCGCGTGAGCGTGCGGGCAGATATTCGGCGGTCAAGGCGACAGCGTTCGGGAGCGCTCCGCCCATACCGAGACCAGTGAATATTCGGGCTGCGATCAGTGCCTCGATCGACGCGACGCCTGCCGTTACGAAAGATCCAAGACCGAATACGACTGTGGAAGCGATGAGCACCGGTTTGCGTCCGAACCGATCGGCGAGCGATCCGAAAAGGAGCGCACCGAACAACATGCCGAACAAGCCGCTCGCGATCGCAGACCCGAGCATGGTTCGCGGAATATCGAGATCCGCAGCGAGCCCCGGCGCTACATACCCGATCGCCTGGGCATCGAATCCGTCAAAGAACAGGATGAGTCCACAAGTTCCTATCACGATCGCCCGCAACATCCGGATCGGTCGATCGTTGACCAAGGAAAGATCGTGAGGAGACGCCAGGTCGACCGCCAAGCGCTCGGAAGGAGTGTCCACCGCGACGTCCAGCTCAGCAACTTAGGAGCCATCGGATTCGCGCTGCAGACATCCAAATTTCTCTTTGTTTCCCCCAATAGCGAGTCGCAACTGCTCCACGTCACGGGTATTTAGGCGACTTTTCTCTGCCCGCTTCGACCACGTCTCGAAACCGGCGCTGAACGGGCGCCGAGCCGGCTGTCTCGCACTGGCGTACTGACAGGCCGAGATGGTCTACGTCGATCGACCTGAATCTTTTCGAGAAGAGAGGCGCTTAAGTGCCATTTCGTTTCGAAGGTGAGAATCGAGTACGTCGGCTAGAATCGATCGCGTCAAGACGGCCGTGACCCTTGCGCCGGCCGCCCCAACCGCACGACACAGGGGATGACGGGGAAGGTGCACGTTGCCTGCGCTTCAAAGAAGCATTAGAACGCGTTGGCGACAATGGGTCTGTTGGACCGTTGTGGCGGTGTGCGCTTCGGTTTCCTCGTTGCGTTCGGTTCCCGGTCGATACATCACGGTTGCGTGGGATCCGAGCGCAGATGCAGGCGTCGTCGGATATGCCGTGTACGTGGGTACAGCGCCCGGCAACTACGACAAGGTGTTCATCGTCCGCAATCGGACCTACTTCACGTACGCTGATGCAGTTCCTGATCGGCGGTACTACTTTGCGGTTGTTGCTTACACAGAATCACTCGTCAGTACTCCGTCACAAGAAGTGTCAGGGTACGGCCAATCAACACCGGCGCTGCCCGTCTCCGACGGCTTGGCGATACAGAATTCACCAAGTGCCCTAGCGGCACTGAAAGCCGCACGTCCGCTCGACGGCACAACCATCATCGCTTCCACCGAAGGATCGATAGGCGCGCTCGGCGCCATCGGGGATGGTCGAGTCCTGATTGTCGAAGACGGCCGGCGCATTTGCGTGTTTGATGGCCATACAGTGGCAAGTAACGGTGCTCTGGAAGCGTCGCGAAGCATCACCTTCATTGGAATTGCCGTCGATCCGAGAGTCGAGCAACGCAGCCGAATCTACGTCGCGGAAACCGAGCGCGATGGTGACGGAACGCGGGAGCTTCGCATCGTCCGATACCGCGAACTGCAAAACACGCTTGGAGAGCCGGCCGTCATCGTTGCTGGCATTCACCTGCCGGAAACTGGTGATGCCCCGTTCACCGTCGATTCATATGGTCGCATCTTTGTCGCGGTTCCGTCGTTTGCGGCAGATGCGAATTCCTCAGTGGCAGTCGTTCTCGGATTTGAGTCGGACGGAAGCGCGCTTCGGTTCAATCGTGCTGGGTCGCCGATCGTTTCGTCGGCGCCTTCCTCGCCTACTGGAATTGCGTGGGACGATCAGGCGGAGCAGCTGTGGTTGGCCGGTATCGACGCAGTTGGATCGACGGTGGCTCGGGTGCCTGTGGCCCCGCTGACGTCATCAGATGCGTGGCCCAGGGTTCCACAACTTGCGAACGCTGTCTCCCCTGACGTTATGTCGCAGCGCATGTCGCCAGCTCGGAATAGCAAACCGATGCCGCGGATGCTGCTGATGACGGCACCCCGGGGAGATTTACTCCGAGTGCTACTGGATACCGATGAATTTGCGGTCGCGCGCTCTCCACAAGAAGAAACGACCGCGACGAGCATAGATCCCCAAACGAAATCGACCTACGTGGCAGCTCGCCTGAAGTTCGGCGCCATCGGTTATATCTACAAGATCGACAACTAATCTCACCATCAAATTGCGCGCGACCGATGTCTCTCTTGGTGAGGTGTCGACGTTCACCGCATCGCTATTAATTGATTCGCGTTGGCCTGTGGGTCTGTAGATCGAAGCTTTGCCGTCATGCTGGACCATCAGGTGCGCGATTTGAAGGTTTATTGTTCGATGGGTAGTAACGGCTCCTCGCGTCGCACGTTCAGGGAACTTACGACGACCGCACCTCGGACGACACTGAACCGACGCCGAATTGCGGCGCCGCTCCCACCGACTCTGCTGCCGAGTGATAACGCCTACCTACCGGTCGACAGTTGAACGTCGGCACAAGCTTCCGGAGGTGGCGAATGACGTCTGCGTGCTGACCCATCGCCGCTTTTTCGATGAGCATCGCGAGATTGTTGGCGAACCAGTCGGTGTCAATCGCCTCGTTCCGGCGAACGCGCAGAATCTTGTCCACACCAGCGGGTTCCAGCGCTTCATTGCTGGTTGTAAGCTCTTCGTGGAGTTTTTCGCCCGGCCTGAGACCGATAAAGTCGATCGCGATCTCCTCGTCGGGGACATAGCCTGAGAGCCGAATTAGATTGCGGGCGACATCGAGTATGCGGACTTGCTCGCCCATTTCGAGCACGAACGTTTCAGGTCCCCTTGCCAGAACCGCCGCCTGTAACACGAGCTGCACGGCTTCCGGGATGAGCATGAAGTACCTGCGAATATCCGGGTGAGTGACAGTCACTGGCCCGCCCGCGCGTATCTGCTCGATCATTCGTGGAATGACGCTCCCGTTGCTCCCCAGGACGTTCCCGAACCGTACTGTAACGAATCTTGTGTCGCCGGGCTCAGCTGCGATCCTTTGGACAACGAACTCCGCGACGCGCTTCGTCGCGCCCATTACGCTGGTCGGATTGACCGCTTTATCCGTCGAGATCAGAACAAACCGCTCCGAGCCATATTTCCGCGCAGCGTCGGCGATTGTCTGGGTGCCGACGACGTTGTTTTTCACGGCCTCTGATGGATTCGACTCCATCAAAGGAACGTGCTTGTGGGCCGCGGCGTGGAAAATGATCTGTGGCCGAAACTGCTCGAACACTTCATGCACGCGAGCGGCGTCGGTGACGTCGCCCACAAGGGCATGTACGTTCGGCACGATTCGGCGATCGGTCAGATCGTTGAGGATTGTATAGAGACTGTTCTCGTATCGTTCGAAGAGAATGAGGTCCGCCGGTCCGAAGGCAGCAATCTGACGGCATAACTCCGCACCGATCGAGCCGCCAGCTCCGGTTACCAGCACGCGTTTCCGTGAAATCAGGAGGCGTACGTTCTGCGTGTCCAACGCGACTTGAGACCGTGGGAGGAGATCTTCGATCGCCATCGGGCGGATCTCTTTCACGCCGACTTTGCCGTTGACCAGCTCCGACAGGCCAGGCACCGTGGTGATCGGGAGCTTGAACCCCTCGAGCAGGCGAACGAAACTGCGAATAACTGCGGGTGGAGCGCTTGGAATCGCGACCAGCGCTTCCGCTGGCTTCGTTGCTGCCACAATCGAGGGAATGTCCGCTCTAGTCCCGAGCACCTTGACGCCGTGGATGCTGCGGCCGATTTTTGACGGATCGTCATCGACAAAACCGACCGGTTCGTAGATCCCGCCTTTGCGCATCTCGCGCACGCTCATTTCCACCGCATCACCCCCGCCGATGCTCAAGACCCGGCGCCCTGGTCTTGCGCGAGTCACATTCGTGACGTACGAAAGGATCCTCCACGCGAGACGCATTCCACCAAGCAGACAGATCAACAGTAGCGCGTCGATGACGACGACCGAGCGGGGATAGAGGGCAGGCGTCAGCGGGGCGTACACAAAAACGTAGAGCACCAGAGTGCTGGTCGACACGGCGAGCAAGATCCGACACAGGTCCGAGATGCCCGCATATCTCCACAACCCGCCGTCGATCCCGAAAGCCACGAACGCGACCCCACGGATCACCAGGAGCATCGGCAGCGTCTTGAGGAACACGGCCTGGTATTCAGGCGGCACATTGCCGTCGAACCGCAGTTGAAAGGCGACGCTGGTGGCCGTCGGAATCAGCAGAATCTGCGCGACGATTCCGAGCAAGCGCTTGAAGGTCGAGTGCGACGTGAGGTCGGAAAAGAGCTTTCGATAGGTATCGCCCGTTCGAATCCGGGTATCAGGCGAGGCGATGGGGTCTCCAACGCCGACAGAGACACTAGGAGGGTTCGCCACGCGGCCTGCAATCGAGCAAGTTCAGAGCCACGATGCGAGAATTTCGAGGAGGCAATTTCTGCCCGTTTTTGTCCACAAACGGACACAGCATCGGGCGTGGTCGCGTCTTTGGGCGACTTTATTCTTCCGATGCTGCGCTTACTAGGTCGAGGCTGACAAGCGGACGTCTACCTCTTGCCCGTGGCTTTGCTGATCACCGTCAGCGTTGCGCTCGCGGCATTTCGCGCGCCGTCCGTGGCCGTGACCGTCAGAAAATTAGGGCCGTTCTTCAAGTCGATTGCGGCTGTGCTCCACGAGGAGGCCTGAACTCTCGCGCTGCCTTGACCGCCGCGGTCATTTTTCCAGGTGACACTCACTACACTGACGTTGTCCCACAACGTCCCGCTCAACGCAATCGTCGACGAAGTGGTCGTGTAGCTTCGCCGAGATGTAGGGGACGTGATCCGAATCGTCGGAGCGGTCGAATCGTTTGCGGGTACGGGCGTCGGAACGCCGGGCGGCGCTAGGATCGTCCAGGTAAACAATTGCGTAGCTGACGCGCCAGCCGGATTGGTCGCAATCGCCGTCACGGCATACACACCTGCTGTCGACGGGTTTCCCGAGATGATGCCGGTCGCGTTTGCAGTCGACAGGCCGAGCGGAAGACCGGACGCTCTGTAGGTGAGAGCGAGACCGGCTGGATCCGTGGCACGCAGTTGCAACCGAACATTCTGACCGACGGTGCTGGTCTGACTTCCCGGATTGAGCAATGACGGCGAACCTGCCTTCCAGCTCACCTCTGCAGACAACGCACTGCGCAATCCCGACGTCGAGTACGCGGCGACGGCGAAGTAGTACGTCTTTGTTGAATCAGCTGCATTCATGACAGCGGTGGTACTGCCGCGAACATCTGCGTATCCGTCGTAGTTGCCGGACTGCGTCCCGAAAAATACGAGGTAACCGCCGATGTTCGATTCGGTGTTGGCATTCCAGGCGATCATAACCGTGCTCGCCTGGGCCATCGTCGGCAGCGCCATGAGTGCCGAGATGAGACACGACCAGAGCGCGGTCGATCTATTACGAACCCGGTTATCACACGAACGAGTGTTTGAGTGTTGCGCGACAGTGCTCATCGGAGTTCCGCCCCCGCATGAGCTCACGCGCAACCGGTCTGCCAGCGCAACGCAGCTGGAGCCGACGACAGAGTAACCAAGGAAAACAACAAGTTCTGTAGCTGGAGGCCCAGCGCGTCGATCAGCGCGCGCCGCCGAGGGCTCGTGGGCTTTTCAGAAACTGCTTACGCGTACTCGAGGAAAAGCTGCGGGATCTGCGACGTCAAGGACCTTGATCAAACGATCGTTCTTGTGTACCCGTCGGCGACGGTGCGTGGATGCACAGAACCAGAATGGAACACTGCGGCGCGGAGACTTTCTCGATTCTTTCCTTCCCCGACGAGATAGTTCCGGAAGAGCAGTTCCAAGTTGATAGAATTGAGCGGCGATGGGTTCTGAGAAGCCACACGGACCCGCTGGTTCCGAAATTCAACGCCGAGGAAGGATCATTCCGGACTCCCCCGAAATCGCGGACGCGAACGAGACGGGCGCAGGCGATCTCGGCGCCGCCCTCGCGTTATTCGGATCGGAAACGGCTTCGAGTACCGAGACGCCAGTCGTTGATCGCGAGCCGTATGTCTCCAGTCCATCGCAAGACCCGGTGCGCAATCTTCGAACCAGGTTGATTGCGGATTCTCGATCAGCCGGCTTTCGTGTGGCATTGAGACGTACGGCGGCTCTGAAGCCCGCCCTCGCCGACTACGCGTCAATGGTTCGGTCGCTGCTCGCTTCGAGATTGCGCGAGTATCTCGTGCGACATCCGAAACTCCCCGCTCAGGCAGGTCTGATTGCCTGCATAGTGGTTGCGGCCGTGATTGTCGGCCACTATGTTGGCAGGATTGACGTTGTCAGAGTTGACGTCGCATCCGAACCACGGACGGGCGAGTCGCCGGTACTAACAACTCCAATTCCGCAACCCGCGGTGCAGCAGAAACCTGCCGATCGTCCGACGGATGCACGTGGAGCGCAGTTGACGCCGCCACCGAAGCCGCCAGCACCAAAGGTGCAGGCAGCGAAGCCGCAACAATCAACGATCGACAATTCGCTTAGCGGATCGCGGCGCGCCGACAATCCACGCCCTCGGGAAGTTGGACGCGAAGTGTCGACGGCACGACGAACTCGCGCAACAGACACCGTCATTGCTCCTCCGCCGGTTTCCGCCTCCGCGCCAACTGTTGCCAGCGTTCGACCGACTGTCACACCTTCGCCCGCACCGGCGCTGCCGGTGCAGACGGCGACTGGCAGTAATGCTGACGACGAGAGCTCCAAGCATATTTATTCGGCTCACGATGTCGATGTGCGTCCGCCGCAGATGCTCGACGCAGACCTTCCACGACCGGCGGTCACGAATTGGCCGACGATCAAAAACTCAATGGAAATAGTCGTGATGGAGGACGGCAGCGTTGAGCGCGTCAAGTGGCTGACGACCCGCGAGCGCATGCCTGACGTGATGCTTCTCAGCCGGGCCAAGCTGTGGAAATTCTCTCCAGCGGTCAGAGACGGGCGCGCTGTGCGCTACCGGCTGATCGTGACCTGGGAAGTGAATCCGTAACCGAGAGTCGTTTCCGGCGGTGCGGTTTAAGGCTCGTTCCACGCTCTTTCCTTTTATTACTCCCCGCCTTCATGAACGTCGTTTACTCGGCGCGATATCAAATCGACATCGGCCGGCATGTATTTCCGACACGCAAGTATCAGCTTGTACACGAGCAGTTGCTGCGGGCATCCGTGATCGGACCGTCGGACGTTATCGAGCCGCCGCCCGCGCCGTGGGACGATCTCGCGCTGGTGCATACACGTGAATACCTCGCCAAAATGCGCGACGGTACGATGACGACGGACGACATCGCGCAGCTCGAGCTCCCGTGGTCGTCAGAGATGGTTGAAGGATTCCGTATGATGGTCGGAGGGACGATTGAAGCCGCGCGTCTCGCAACGCGTGCGGGAGGCGTGATTGTCGGCCATCTTGGCGGCGGCCTCCACCACGCCTTTCCAAATCACGGCGAGGGCTTCTGTCCGTTCAACGACGTCGCGGTGGCGATCCGCGTACTGCAGCGTGAGGGGATGCAGCGCGCCGCAGTCATCGATCTCGACGTGCACCACGGGAATGGAACGGCATTCATTTTCGAGTCCGATCCGCACGTGTTCACGTTCTCGATGCATCAGCAGTACAACTATCCGATGTGGAAACCGAAAGGCTCGCTTGACATCGGCCTAATGGACGGGACAGGCGATGCCGAGTACCTCGAGCAGCTCGTAAACGCGCTCCCGAAGGTGATGGCATCGAACCCCGAGTGTCTGTTCTACCTGGCCGGAGCCGATCCGTACGAACACGACCAGCTTGGCGGGTTGCATCTGACGCGGGACGGGCCGCGCGCTCGCGACCGGATGGTTGTCGAGCACGCGCGCACGATTGGAGTGCCGATGGTGATCGTGCTTGCGGGCGGATACGCACGCAGCGTCGAAGACACGGTATCGGTCCACGTCGCCACGATGGAAGAAGCGGCTGGTTAACGCATCAGCGATTGGGCCTCGCTCGAGGCCGTCGTCGCATCAGGCCACTCGAAGGGTCTCGATTCGAGTCCATGCCATGACGCTTCGATCCGCTCGACCGGTGTGTCGACCCGCTTGGGTCCGAGCGGTTGACGCGCGGCAAGAATTTTCTCTGCCGCTGCGGCCGAGACGGGACGCGAGAAGAGGTACCCCTGTGCGCGTGTGCATCCGAGGCGCTCCAGTTCCCGCCACTGGACGTCGCTCTCGATACCCTCGGCAACAACGCTCGTATTGAGGGTCCGGCCGAGCGCCAGAATACTTTCGACAATCGCCGGCCTATCTGGTAGGAGCAGGCTGCGCACGAACGACCGATCGATCTTCAGCGCATCGACCGGCAGGCGGTGCAGATGGCTCAGCGACGAGAAGCCAGTCCCAAAGTCGTCGAGATAGATCTTCACGCCGAAGTCCCGAAGCTCCTGGAGGACTCGAGCCGCCGCCGACGGATTGTCCATGAGGGCGGTTTCGGTGATTTCGAGGCGAAGTTCGCACGGCTGGAGACTCGACTCCTGCACCGCCTGTTCGACAAGCGTCAGGAAGTTCTGCTGCATCAACTGACGGCTCGACACGTTGACGGTAATGCACTCCAGATCGGCGTCCGCGTATCGGCGCCGCCACGCCGCAAAGGTCTGACACGCTTCGCGAAGGACCCACGTCCCAATTGGCTCGACCAGGCCGAGCTCCTCGGCAATCGGGATAAACGTCGCCGGTGAAACGGGCTCGCCATCGCGCGTCCAGCGAATCAACGACTCGAATCCGACGCACATCCCGGAAGCAAGGGAGACGATAGGCTGGTAATGCACTTCGAAGTCGTTGTGCTGGACGGCACGCCGCAGATCGCTCTCGAGACCGAGCCGATCCTGAGCGCGCGCGTGCATGTCCGCATCGAACACCTCGTGCCGCGCCTTGCCGTGCGATTTGGCGTGGTACATCGCGATGTCCGCGTCGCGCATGATCTCGTCCGGGTCCGCGTATTCGGCGAGGCCAAACGCGATCCCCATGCTCACCGACGTGAACACTTCGCGGCCACCGATCGAGAAGGGCGCTCTGAGCGCATCCTGGATGCGGAAGGCGATGGCATTCGCCTGCTGTTCCTCGGCGAGCTCGTTGAGCAGGATCGCGAATTCGTCGCCACCGAGACGGGCCAGCGTATCGCCGTGGCGAAGGCACGATTCCAGCCGCCGCGAGACCGCGGTCAGCAGCTCGTCGCCCACGAGGTGTCCGAGGCTGTCGTTGACGATCTTGAACCTGTCGAGATCGAGGTACAGCACCGCGAACCTCGCTCGCGGCCGCTGTTTGAATTCGGTCAGTCGACGGCCGAGTCCTTCAACAAACATCGAACGGTTGCAGAGCCCGGTCAGCGGATCGAGGAAGCCAGCCGTGCGAAGGCGCTCCCGCGCAATCGCCTGTTCCGTCGTATCGGTAAGCGATCCGGCGATCCGGAAAGGCCGACGCCCCGCGCCCCGTACGGCCACTCCGCGCAACAGGAAGCGGCGATAGGTCCCATTCTCGTGAAGCATCCTGTGTTCGTGACACAGATATTCGTGTTTTCCAGACAGATGATGCTCGATTGCTTCCTTCAGCGATGCGATGTCCTCCTCGTGGACACGGCTTGTCCATTCGTCCTGGCGGCCGATGCGTGCCGGCCCCGGCAAACCCATCATCGACAACCAGCGGTTCGAGAAGTAGAACTCCTGCGTGCGCAGGTCCCATTCCCACAACCCGTCATTCGCGCCTTCGGCCGCCAGAGCGAGCCGTTCTTCGTTTCGCTTCAGAATCCGCTCCGCCTGCACGCGAGCGGTGACGTCATGCCATAGCAGGGTCACCCCGTGGGACATCGGAATGACCCTCACCTCCACCGTCCGTGGAGTGTCGGCGCGAAGGTTGATTTCCCGAACCGTTTTGACGGTCTGCGTGCTCTGCGCCTCACCGATCACTCTCGGTAGCTCGGTTTTCTCGAGCGCCCGAACCGCAGCCGTCAGAGGCCTCCCAATCGCTCGTTCGCGTGGGCACTCCAGAATGCGCGCGGCCGCGTCGCTCCAGAGCGTGATGCGTCCCTCATTGTCCAGAACGCACATCGCGTGATCGAGCGCATCGACAATGTCACGGCGATGTTCGTCTTCCGACAGGCCGTCGAGATGAACCTTGTACATGCGGTACAAGAAGAACATCGGCACGGCGGTGACAAGGAGAAGTTCCCAGGCACGATGGTGGATCAACTCCGCGCAGCCAACCGCCATCGAGACCCCGACCACATGTGTTTGAACGCCTGACAGAATTTCTCTCCACCAGGACGGTTGGACCGGCTGCTTACGCGTGAACGGTTCAGCAACTTGTTCGCTCACTCCGACCACGACGCAGTACATCAGCGTGGCAGCGGCGATCGGCAGTACGTGAGCGGGCCAGACGAATTGGCCCGTTGACCCGCCAAGCAACCGATGCACGACACCAGCGCCTTGCAGCGCCAGAGCAGCCCCTGCGATGCGCATCACGATGACGCTGGCAGACAGGCCCGAGTCAATCAGGCGCTGCATCCCGTTCCCGGCGATCGCGAGCAGTGTTGCCGCGTTAGGACCAAGGAGCAGCAGCGACGCGAATTCGATCACGAACGATGGCTGCATGACCATCTTCGTCGAAGGTCGTTGCAGCGCCATGAACGAGGCGCCGAGCGCTGCGGTCATCAGAACGGGAAAATCGAGCACACGGTTCGGTTCCGGCCAGCCTGTCCACGCGAGAGTCGCGGCGACACCGATAGCCGCGGCGGCGAAGACAGCCGGTAACGATCGATTAGGAGACCGCGCGGCGCGGCCAGCAGCACGATTCGACACGGCGATTCTCGACACCGGGGGAGCAAGGCAAAGACCAGATCTGCGAGATCTCCGCAACACACTGCTGTGCGAGGCCTTAGACTCGCGGAATGGACGATGCGCCTATGCCTGTTTGTTCTGTTCCGGCACAGACGGTCTGCGCAATCACGTCCCCGGGTCTAAATGCTCTTTTTCCTTAGAGAAATGTGTCGAAAAACAGCCTAGCGGGCACGACAGAACGGGACACGTGTGTGCGTTTATCGAACGGGCGCGGCGCAGGATTGCGTGGATCTGCGGACCGTCATCTGTTCACGGCCCGCATGCCCGCCTCTGGATAGCGCGTCCCTGCGGCGATTCCTCGCGGTAGAAGCGCGTCAATCTCGCTCAACTCGTCCGCAGTCAGCTGGATGTCGGCCGCTGACGCATTCTCTTCCAGTCGCTCACGCCGCTTCGATCCCGGGATCGGCACGACGTCCTCGCCCTGTGCAAGCACCCACGCGAGCACAAGCTGCGCCGCCGTGCAGCGCTTCCGCGCAGCGACACGCTTGACGCGCTCCACGATCTCGAGATTCTTCTGGAAGTTGTTGCTCTGAAAGCGCGGGTTGTTGCGACGCCAATCGTTCGCCGCGAGATCATCCGGCCTCGTGTAACGTCCGGTGAGAAACCCTCGCCCCAGTGGGCTGTAGGCCACAAAGCCGACTCCAAGCTCTCGGCACACATCGAGCAATCGCTCTTCGGGCTCGCGTGACCAGAGCGAATACTCCGTCTGCAGTGCGGTAATCGGATGCACCGCGTGCGCACGGCGGATCGTTGCTTCGCTTGCTTCGGACAATCCGAGGAAGCGGATTTTGCCAGCCTTCTTCAACTCCGCCATCGCGCCGACCGTCTCCTCGATCGGCACAGTGGGGTCGACCCGGTGCTGGTAGTACACATCAATCGTATCGATGCCGAGGCGCTGCAGCGACGCGTCACACGCGCGCCGAACGTATTCGGCAGACCCTTTGATGCCGAGCCACGAGCCATCCTCTCCGCGGACATTGCCGAATTTCGTGGCGAGTACGGCGTCACGGCGCCGATCGCGAATGGCGCGGCCGACGAGTCGCTCGTTGGTGAATGGTCCGTATGCATCCGCCGTATCAAAAAAATTGATTCCCAGGTCCAGGGAGCGATGGATCGTCGCGATCGACTCCGCATCGTCGTGCTCGCCATAGAACTCCGACATGCCCATACAGCCCAGGCCCAGCACGGACACTGCGGGACCGCTTCGGCCGAGTTGACGCATCTTCATGATGCGAATGTATTCGATCTTCGCTGCCGGAGCAGCACGGCGTACACGCACACGTTGAAGGCGATCACCGCCGTTCCAATCAAAAGCTGTGCACGACGTGTGAGACCGTCGGGATACAGAAGCGGAAATACGTACTCGGCGACGAAATCGCCCGCATACGCCTCGAGCCCTGCGGCCGCTCTCAACGTGTTTTCGAGCGGCGTCAGCGGGCAAATCGCGCCTGCCCATTCAACGTAAACAGCCCAGATCACGGCGGCCACATGCAGGTACAACAGCTTTGGCCAGCGCAGGGCGAACAGCCCGCCAATGACGACGAATGTGATGAACGCGACATGTGCGGCCACGACGAGCGTAGCCAGCACATGCGCGGTGAGCGGGCTCATCGCCCTCGATCGTACGCGCTCAGGTCGTTGACGGCGAAGCGTGCAGCGCCGCGAGCGGAGCCGACGGGATGATAAACCACGCGATCAGGTAGGCGATGACGCCGAACACGACGGCACCGGCGATGATTGAGAGAATCGCCCATGTCACGCGAACAATCGTCGGGTCGACCTCGAAGTATTCCGCCAGGCCGCCGCAGACACCGGCGATGCGTCGGTCCGACCGCGAACGCATCAGCCGGGGTTGCGGTGCAGCGGAGACGCCGTCAATGGCTTCTGCTCGTGGCATGAGCAGCCATGCGGCCAGGTAAGCGATAACACCCAGCACAACCGCGCCCGGCCAGATCGACAGTACAACCCAGGCCGCGCGAACGAGCGCCACGTCCGTATTGAAGTAATCAGCGAGCCCGGCGCAAACACCACCGATCTTCCCTTCGTCCGGCCGCCGAACGAGACGCCGCTTCGGGGGGGTGCCTTCAGATCCAGCCATTTCAATCTCCACTCTCATCAGGCCATACGGGTCGTGGCCGACAAAGGTTTCATGCGCTAGACTTCCTCTCCGCAACGGATCGAGACGCTCCGGACGCCAGGAGGACATCGATGCGGACGATTTCTTACGAGGATCTGAAGAAAAAGACCGTCGCGGAGCTCCGCGACATGGCGAAGGGACTGACGCACGAAGCCGTGCAGGGCTACACACAGATGAATAAGGAGCATCTGCTGCCCGCGCTGTGCAATGCGCTCGGCATCGAGCACGCTCATCATCATGTCGAAGCGGGCTTTGACAAATCAAAGATGAAGATACGGATGAAAATGTTGCGCGCCGACCGTGCGAAGGCGCTCGAGGTGCACGACTCCGCGAAGCTGAAGGTGATCCGCACCGAGTTACACGCGATCAATCACCGCATTCGCGCCCACATGGTTTAGTCAGGTGGCGCTGGCACGATCGTGCCGAGAACATCCTTCAGCCGGCGTTGCACCTCGTTGCGCAGCCCGCGTCGAACGGCGGCGCCGGCATCGATAGTGACCCGCGGAGACGTCAGCGTCCCGCCGACGACGACTGGCAGCACGATCCGGTTCCCCTCGCGCGTGTAACGGGCGAAGTCGGTTCCAGCCTGCGCCGACAGCGCTTCTGACAACGACGCGTCCACATGGCCATCCAGTGCCTTCGTTGGAATGGTGAGTGTTCCCTGCCCGACGAGATCAAGGTCAGGTGAATGCAACGACAACGCGGAGGCTGCGACCACCTGACGGACGAGGCCGAAGGATGCGTCGATGCGATCGAATTTGTCAGTCGACGCGGCAGCATCCGGCGCCGGCCGGCCGAAAAACAACACGATCGTGCGCACGAGACCGAGGCGCTTTACAGAGCCGTTCGAGATCGTCACTTGTCCTTCGCCGGCGGCGGCGGTAATCGCATCCGCCACTGTCGCGCCGCGCCCGTTGAACGTGCCGCTTCCTGACAGCCGGCCGGTGATCGTGTCGGCCGCGCCGCCAAACGCGGCAAGCTGTGCCACATCGAGGTCGTTAATTTGAGTCCTGACCGTCGCGCGCAGCGAGCCCACGTCTGAATCGACATCCAATGCGCCGCGATACGTGCCACCGAACAACTGGAAACTGACTGGTGACAACGTGATCCGGTTTCCCTGGGCGACGAGCGTCGAGACGAACTGACGCAGGTCGACGCCGCTCGCGCGGGCTGTTTGGGCCGTGACCCGCGCGACGATGCGCCCCGGCAGGAGCGCCGCGGTTGCTGGACCAGGACGCGGAGTGCGCGGGGAGAACGCGTCTGCAAGCGCAATCAGATCGTCAACGTCGACGTGCGCGGCGTTCACCTGAATGTCCGCGTCGAGCCGCGGAGAAAGGCGGACGTCGCCGTGTGCTTCGAGCGTGGACGCGCCAGATGCCGCCGTAAACCGTTGGAGGCTCAGATTGCCCTGCGAAAGCGATGCGTCCGCGGAAATCGTGATTTCGCGGCCCCGACTCGCGCCCGTGATGTTGCGCAATTGGATCGTGCGGACGGACTCGAGCTGCACGCCGGCAGTTTCTGTTGTGCTGCCCGGCGCGGCTTCTGGCAACGTGAACGGAAGCGGCAGGTCGATGCGGCTGTTCGAGACTGCAACCTCGGCATCCGCGATTCGGCGGGACCAGAGCGGCCTGAGCCCGGTTGAAATCTGAAGATCAGACAGCATCAGCCGAACTGGTTCGCCCGCGCGAACATCGTGCAATGTGAGACCGGGCCGTGGAAAGATGCGCGCGCTGGCAGCGCCAATCCTGACAGGTTGACCAAGCCAGCTCGTCGCCTGGCGCTCGAGCGTCAGGCGCATCCTGTCGCCGCTCATCAGCTGGTAAAAGCCGATGACCAGCCCCCCTGCGACAACGATGAGAATGCCAACGAGAATGAGAAGAAAGCGGCGAACCACGTCAACGGATAAGGTAACAAGAAACCGTGCCCGAACTCCCCGACATTCTTCTGTATCTCCGAGCGCTGGAACCACGCATCGTAGGGCGGCGTGTTACCGCGGTACGGCTCGCGAGCCCGTTTCTGCTGCGTTCCGTGGATCCACCGTTGTCCGCCGTCGAAGGGCGCCGTGTGGTCGGTCTCAGGCGAATGGGGAAACGCGTGATCGTTGAAGCGGACGGTGAACTGTTTCTCGTTTTCCACCTGATGATCGCGGGGCGCTTCCGATGGAAACCGCTCGGCACCACGATCCCTGGCAAAATCGGACTGCTCGCACTCGATTTTGAAGATGGGACCCTGATCCTCACGGAGGCGGGTTCCAAACGGCAGGCGTCGCTTCATGTCGTCGAGGGGGAGGCAAAGCTCGCTCAGCACGATCCGGGTGGACTCGAGGTGATGGATGCCGATCTGTCCGCCTTTGCCGAAACGCTCCGGCACGGCAATCACACGCTGAAGCGCGCGCTGACCGACCCACATCTGTTCAGCGGCATCGGCAACGCGTACTCCGACGAGATTCTTCACTCAGCGCGCCTGTCGCCCTTCAAACAGACCAGCGGCATGTCCGACGAAGAAGTCCGCCGGCTGTATGAAGCGACGCGTCTGACGCTGTCGCAGTGGACGGCGCGGCTGCAGCGTGAAACGGGGGACGCGTTCCCCGAGAAAGTGACGGCATTTCGTCAAGGGATGGCCGTTCACGGCCGCTATCGGCAGCCGTGTCCCGATTGCGGCGCGCCCGTGCAGCGGGTCGTGTACGCGGCCAATGAGGCGAACTATTGCGCCAACTGTCAGACCGGTGGACGTCTGCTGGCGGATCGATCCTTATCGCGGCTGCTGCGGGACGACTGGCCGCGGACGCTCGAGGAGCTGGAGCGCAGGAAAGGCGGCGTGTAGGACGGACGCGGACTGCGATTCCCGGCGTGGACACGCACAATGGCTCGTCACTCGCCGATGCTCTACTACGACGTCGCAGCGGATTCCCTCAGCCGCTATCGACGATTCATGTGGGACTTCGCGTATCGCGCAACGGGCACTGTTGCCGATGCCGACATCGTCCTGCGTGAGTGCTATCCCCGTGCAGCCCGTCAGCCCTCTCTCGATCGTGAATCGGACGCCCGGCAGTTTCTCACGAGCGGCGCCGCGACAATTGCGCTCGAAACGCTGCGTCAGCGAAAGCGGCGGCAGTATGTCGGTTGCTGGTTGCCCGCGCCGATTGAAACAGGAGATGCCGCATCTCCAGGACCGCGACCAGGCGCGACCACCAGTCCCCGCTACGATTCCGTGGAAAGTGGATCGACGGCGTTTCTGCTCGCCCTCGAAACTCTCGACTCGCGCGAACGCATCCTCTTGACAATGTGCGACGCCCTCGGATTTGCGGTCCAGGACGCCGCGGCCGCGCTGGAGCTCACGTCCGCGACGGCGAAGACGGCTTTGCACAGCGCTCGTCGCAAGATGCAGCAGTACGATTGTGCGCACGTACCGCCTACGACCCAGGTTCAGGCGAGCGTCGCTGCGGTGCTCCACGAATTCTTGTCACATCTTCAGGGCTACAACCTTCCGGCGCTTGAAAAGACGCTTACGTTGGACGCGCGCGCGGTCTTCGACAGCGGAGGCGAGTTCGTGGCTCCTGCAGGCAACGTGTTCGGCTGCGAGACGATCGCGAGGCTGTTGGCTCGATTTGCCGAGCGCAGCGGACCGGTGAATTTCTCGTTCCGGATGTTGAACGGCCTTCCTGCGGCACTCGGGCACGCGAAGGGCAGGCCTCGTTGGGCGAGCCACTTCGTGCTTGCCATCGAGGTGGGCGACGGCCTCGTTGCGCGCGTCCATGCCGTTCTGGCAACTCCAAAGTTGACGGCCATCCGATTTGACCCGCTATGACTGACCAGAAAACAGAATCCCTGTAACCTAATCCCTGCGCCCAATGCTGTCGACGCGCGCGTCTGCTTTCGTGCTACTCGTGTGTCTCACGCTCGTGTCGATACCATCGCACTCCCAGAGCGTGCCGGAGCTGCGATGGGGCGGCGACGCGGAAGGTGGCGCGCCGTACGTCGAAGCCGATGCAAGCGACCCGTCTCGCGTCGTCGGCTTCGATGTCGAGATCGCGCAACTGCTTGCCTCTGGCCTTGGACGCACCTCGCGCTTCGTCCAGGTCGGCTTCACGAGCATTGATGCGGCGGCCTCGCGCGGCGATTTCGATATAGGCCTGAGCGGGATCGAGGACACACCTGCCCGCCGTGCCCGCCTGGCCGTCACGATTCCCTACTATGAATTTCGCGAGGTCCTGACCGTGCGCTCCTCCGACAAGGACCGGTACCGGTCGCTGGCGGATCTGCGCGGCCATCGTGTCGCAACGCTTGGAGCCACCCTCGCATACGACCTGCTTGTCGAAGCAGAAGCTCGCGACGGCATTACTCCCGTCACCTACGAAGACGATGTGCATCCGTACAGTGACTTGGTCCTGGGGCGAGTGGATGCTGTCGTACTCGACGCCATTCTGGCGCAGCGTGGCGTGCGACGGAACAGCAGCCTGACAAATCAGCCAGCGGTCCTCGCGGTGGGACATTACGTCGGCATACTGTCGGCCGAGCAGACCACGTTGCGCGATCGCATGAACACCATCCTGCGAGATGCGATGCGCGACGGACGTCTCGAACGCATCTTCAGGCGGTGGGATGTCTGGAACGAGGATCAACCACGCCTCTACGCACGCGTACTGGCAGATAGTTCTCCGCATCCCGTTCCCGCATCGACGCTTGTCAGTTCGAGTTCGGGCGTGACAGGTCCGCAGACCTGGGAGGCTGCGCGCCGGTACCTCCCGGCGTTGCTGAGAGCGGCGTTCATCACGGTCGTGCTCTCCTGCCTGTCGATGGCGCTGGCGGTGATCATCGGCGCGCTGATTGCCAGTGGCCGCATCTATGGCACCGCGCCGCTACGTGTGGCGCTCACAGGGTACGTTGAGGTCATTCGCGGGACGCCGTTGCTGCTGCAGTTGTTCGTGCTGTACTTCGGGCTTGCGGCGGTCGTTCAGCTTCCGGCGTTTCTCGCTGCGCTTCTCGGCCTTGGACTCAACTACGCCGCGTACGAGAGTGAGATCTATCGCGGCGCACTCGAGGCGGTACCTTCGGGTCAGCTCGATGCGGCGCGGACGCTCGGGTTCAGCGAACGGCAGACGTTCCTTCTCGTGCGCGCACCGCAGGCGTTCCGGCTTGCCCTTGCACCGATGACGAACGATTTCGTCGCGCTCCTGAAGGACAGCTCGCTCGTATCAGTGATCACCGTCGTCGAACTGACGAAAGAGACGTCAATCTTTGCGGCGAACATCGGCAGCTGGGTGATTCCCGGGATGATGTGCGCCGCCATCTACCTGGCGATGTCGCTCCCTCTTGCGAGGTTAGCCCGGCGGATCGAGCGCGGGTGGCGACACGGATGAGCGTCCTCGATGTTCGCGGTATGCAAGTCCGCCGGGGCGATCGCATCATCGTCGCCGATGCCACATTCACCGCGGCGGCCGGCGAGATCGTGGCATTGAGGGGGGCGTCAGGTGCAGGCAAGACGACCATACTTCGGGCAATCGCTGGACTGGATCCGATCGACTCGGGGACAGTATCGATTCCGCGACCGGTCGGAATGGTGTTCCAGTTCCATCATCTGTTCGCAAACATGAGCGCCCACCGAAATGTGTGGCTTGCACCCGTACATGTCTTGAAGCGACCGCGTGTCGAGGCGGAGTTGCGCGCGCAGGAGCTGCTCACATCGCTTGGCGTGGGCGATCGCGCGTCGGCAATGCCGCACGAACTGTCAGGCGGTGAGGCGCAGCGCGTGGCGATCGCCCGTGCACTGGCGATCGATCCGCACATCCTTCTCATGGATGAACCAACGGCATCGCTCGATGCCGCAAGGCGCGGCGACCTGGCTGCAACGCTCCGCCAACTCGCCACGGAAGGCCGCACCATCGTCATCGCCACGCACGACGCCGAGTTTGCGCGCGCGTGCGCGCATCGCGAGCTCACCGTCCAGGGCGGTCGAGTGCATGCTGTATCGTAGGTAACTTCATGGCACACACGTCGGCGCTTTACATCGAGCGCGATAACGAGCGGCAGATACGTCATCGGAACAAGCTCCATTACCGGTTGAATCACTGGCCGATCTGGATCTTCGTGTTTTTCATTGCCCCAGGCCCTCTGACCTTCGATCTGATCGAACGTGGATTCGATCGACGGCTGACGGTATGGCTTGCGCTCGTACTGCTGGCGACAGCCATCGCGGGGCTTCGCGGTCGCCTTCCCGGATGCGAGGCGCGCCCCTACATCATTCGGTTCACCGAGGATCGACCGAACCCGCTGTATCGGCGCGTCTGTTACACGACCGCCTGGGGCGAAGTCGTCGCGTTCGCGGTTCTCAACATGGCAGGTCTCGCGTGGGCGGTGATCAGCGGGATGTGGCGACTGAAGCAGTTGTACGCAGTGGCCTATTTCCCGATTGCCGGAACGTTGTGGCTGCTCGGGGCGTTTGGTCGACTGCCGCGCGTGAAACCGTCTACGCAAGGTGAAGGCCACGAGCGCCGTTATTTCTATGGCTCGGTGTGGGCCGTTGCGGTGGCGCAGCCGGTGCTCTGGATCATGTGGAGACTATTGCCCGAGACCCCGGTGGCGGATGCCGCGAAACTGCTTGTCTTCATAGGGATCCTTGCTGCCGTCGGCTATATGGCCCGTCTTGGTCTCCTGCCTCGGACGCGACCGATTGTTCCCGGCGAGCTCGCAATATCGGACTAATCAGCGATGCAAAGTTCAAAATTCAAAATGCAAACAGTACGTTGTTTGAGACATCGGGGCGAACATCGTGGCAATCTGCAGTTCATTTTGGCGTGCCATCTCGTGTTTGAATTTTGCATTTTGAATTTTGCATTGCATGGCTGAAGGCCATGAAGGCTGGGACGACTACGCCGCGTTCTATGACTGGGAGAACGCACGGACACTCGGCCGTCGCGACGTCCCGTTCTGGCGGACACTGGCGCTTCAATCAAAGGGCCCGGTGTTGGAACTTGGATGCGGTACCGGACGCATTTCGATTCCACTCGCGCGGGCAGGCGTCTCCGTCATGGGGATCGATCGATCCGAGGCGATGCTCGCGCGCGCTCGCGGTCGCATCCGCCGCGGACGTTTGTCCGCCCGTGTTCGTTTGATTCGCGGCGACATCCGCGCGCTCCCTTTCCCGTCCTCGACGTTTCCGCTGGTGATGGCGCCGTACGGGGTGTTGCAGTCGCTGCTGCGCGAACGGGATCTCGCCGCAACTCTTGATGCGGTTGCACGCGTGCTGCAGCCGCGCGCCACGTTCGGCATCGAGCTTGTCGCCGACCTTCCGTCATGGAACGAATACAGGAAGCGGGTCAGCCTTTCCGGATGGCGTGGTGGCCGGCGAGGGTCCCATGTCACGCTTGTCGAAACCGTGCGGCAGGATCGCGCTCGTCGGATGACGATCTTCGATCAGCAGTTCATCGAGCGCCGGGGAGCGCGTCGGCGGACGCACGCCTTCTCGCTGACCTTCCGCACGTTGTCGGTGCCGCAAATGACGCGGCGCCTCGAGAAGGCGGGTTTTGAGATCTCGGCGCTGCTGGGCGACTATCGCGGCGGACCATGGGATCCGCGCGCCGACGTCTGGATGATTCTTGCGCGCCGGTGCTAAAATCAGCGGTCGTTTTTCCCTTGTGTTTTCTGGAGTTTCCGCATGTCTGGCCATTCCAAGTGGCACACAATCAAGCATAAGAAGGGTGCCGCAGACGCCAAGCGCGGCAAGATTTTCACCCGCATCATCAAGGAACTGACCGTCGCCGCTAGAAGCGGTGGGGGCGATCCTGAAACCAACCCGCGGCTCCGCACGATCGTTGCCGAAGCGAAGGCCAACAACATGCCTCGCGAAAACATCGACCGCGCGATTCGCCGAGGCACCGGCGAAGAGCCCGGCGTCTCCTACGAAGACGTCACCTACGAAGGCTATGGCCCGGGCGGCGTCGCGTTGATGATCGAGACGCTCACGGACAACAAGAACCGGACGGTCGGTGAAATCCGCCACCTGCTGGCCAAGCATGCGGGCAACCTCGCCGCCGAAAACAGCGTCGCGTGGATGTTCCACCGCAAGGGACAAATCGTCATTGAAAAGGGAAAGGTGGACGAGGAGAAACTGCTCGACGCCGCCCTCGATGCCGGCGCCGACGATGTGAACGACGACGAAAGCGGCTGGGAAATCGTCTGCACCCCCGACATCTTCGAGAAGGTACGCGATGCGGTGAAAAAGCTCGGCGTCGAGCCCGCGAGCGCGGAAGTTGCGATGATTCCTCAGAACTACGTCAAACTCACCGGCAAAGAAGCGCAGCAGATGCTGAAGTTGATGGAAGTCATCGAAGAGCATGATGACGTCCAGCACGTCTGGGCGAACTTCGACATCGAGGAAAAGGAGATCGAGGCCTCCCTGGCGTGAGAATTTTCGGCATCGATCCCGGCTCCGAGCGCACCGGCTACGGCTGCGTGGAGTCGGATGGACGCCGTCACGTGCTCGTCGCCTGCGGAGCCGTCGCGGCACCGCCGGGCGACACATTCCCACATCGTCTCGCGCGAATCCACTCCGAGCTGTCGGCGCTGCTGACCTCCCATCGTCCCGACTGTGTGGCGATCGAAAACGTGTTCCATGCGGCGAATGTCCGCAGTGCGCTGAAGCTCGGTCACGCCCGCGGCGTCGCGATGCTCGCGGCGGTTGAAGCGGGCTGCGATGTCGTCGAGTACACGCCGGCGGAGATCAAGCGCGCCGTTGTCGGCTATGGCCGCGCGGAGAAACACCAGGTGGGGCAGATGGTAAAACTGCTGCTCGGTCTCAGCGCAACGCCGTCGCCCCATGACGCGGCAGATGCGCTGGCCGTTGCGATCTGCCATCTGCATTCTCTGCCGCCGTCAGGGACTCGGGACTCGGGACTCGGGACTCGAGGTTCTAGACCCCAGTCCGCAGGCCCTGGAAAGTACCCGCGCTCCTGGCGTCAATACCGTCCACCTGTCCAGGGATGATTGCATTCCTCCGAGGGCGCGTCCTCGACAAACATCCAAACCGAATCGTGCTCGATGTGAACGGTGTCGGCTACGAACTGTACGTGCCGCTGTCGACGTACTACGACGTGGGTGAGGCGGGAACGGAGATCGCGCTGCGCGTGCATACGCACGTGCGCGAGGATGCGCTGCAGCTGTATGGATTCCTGACCATGCTCGAACAGCAACTGTTCGAGCGACTCATTGCCATCAGCGGCATCGGTCCGAAGCTCGCGGTCGCCGTGCTGTCCGGTATCGACAGCGGCGAGCTCGTCTCGTCGATTCAGCGCGCCGATGTCGCAAGGTTGACCCGAATTCCCGGCATCGGCAGGAAGACTGCCGAGCGCATCGTTCTCGAGCTGAAGGATCGTCTCGCGGAGGTCGCGCAGCCCGCAGCGGCGGACGGGGCCGAGCGATCGCAGATTGATCACATGCGCGACGACCTGGTCTCCGCACTCGAGAACCTGGGCTATCATCGGCCGCTGGCCGAGAAAGCCGTCGACGCCGTGCGTGCGCGCGGCGACGGCGCTCCATTCGAAGACGCGTTGAAGGGCGCACTTCGGGAACTGATGCGATGAACGAACGTCTGGTGACGGCCGGTCGCGTCGAAGACGACGCGCAGTACGAAGCGGGACTGCGGCCGCGGTCGCTCGACGAATACATCGGACAGGATCGCGTTCGCGACAACCTTCACGTGTCAATCGCGGCGGCGCGTGGCCGCAAGGAAGCGCTCGATCACGTCCTGCTGTATGGCCCCCCGGGGCTCGGGAAGACAACTCTGGCCTACGTCATCGGCAACGAGCTGGGCGTACCGGTCCGGGCGACCGCAGGCCCGGTGATCGAGAAGCCGGGCGACCTGGCGGCGATGCTCACCAACCTTGAACAGCACGAGGTGCTGTTCATCGACGAGATCCATCGACTGGCACCCGCGATCGAGGAAATCCTCTATCCCGCCATGGAGGACTACGAGCTGGATATCGTCATCGGGCAGGGACCGAGTGCGCGCTCGGTGAAGGTACCGGTGCAGAAGTTCACGCTGATTGGGGCGACGACGCGCGCTGGTTTATTGACCTCTCCGCTGCGTGCGCGCTTCGGGATCGTGCATCGGCTCGACTTTTATGCCGATCGTGATATCGAGGAAATTGTGCGGCGTTCGGCGCGGATACTTGGTGTTCCCATTGACGCCGAGGCAACGTCGGAAATTGCGAGGCGGTCACGGGGCACTCCGCGCATCGCGAACCGGTTGCTGCGGCGCGTCCGCGATTACGCGCAGGTCCGCGCCGACGGAACGATCACCGCTGAGGTCGCTCGTGCCGCGCTGCAGCTGCTCGAGGTCGACGACCACGGCTTCGATGAGGTCGATCGAAAGCTGCTGCGGACCATCATCGACAAGTTCAGTGGCGGGCCGGTGGGGGTCAATAGCATCGCGGCGGCGATTAATGAGGAAAAAGATGCCATCGAAGACATTCACGAGCCGTTTCTGATCCAGGCTGGATTCCTCGATCGCACGCCGCGCGGCCGTGTGGCCACGGCCCGCGCCTACGAATATTTCGGGCTGACGGCGCCCGGGAGGGACTCCCGATTGTGGTAACCGACATTTCCGCACCCGAGGCGCGCCGCGCCCGAATCGCGAGTCTGGCGACATTTGTGCCGCCGAGACTGCTCACCAACGCCGATCTCGAGCGCCTCGTCGATACAACTGACGAATGGATCCTGCAGCGGACCGGCATACGCGAACGGCACATCGTGGATCCGGGCGTGGCAACGTCGGACCTCGCGGCCGAAGCGGCACGCGAGGCCATCCGCCGCGCCCGTCTCGACCCGACCGATATCGACTTCATCGTCGTCGGGACGACCACACCCGACATGATGTTTCCGAGCACCGCGTGTCTGGTACAGCACAAGATCGGGGCGACTCGAGCGTGGGGATTTGATCTCGGCGCCGCCTGTTCGGGCTTCACGTATGCGCTTACGACGGCCGCGCAGATGGTGATGGCCGGAGGCAGCAGGCACGCGCTCGTCATCGGTGCCGACGTGATGTCGAGCATCATCGACTACACCGATCGGACCACATGCGTGTTGTTCGGCGATGGCGCGGGCGCGGTTGTCGTCGAAGCGTCGCACGACGACCGTATCGGCATCCTCGATTTTGAAAACTACGTCGACGGCAGCGGCGGCGATGCGCTCTGCATGCCGGCGGGCGGCAGCCTTCGCCCGGCATCGCTCGAGACGGTGGACCAGCGGCTTCACTACGTGAAGCAGGACGGCGCCACTGTGTTCAAATTTGCCGTGCGCAATACCGAGGAGGCGGCACGCGCGATCCTCGACCGCAACGGTGTCAAGCCGTGCGAAATCGACCTCTTCGTTTCCCATCAGGCCAACCGCCGAATCATTCTGTCCGCCACAGAAAAGCTCGGCATCCCGCAGGAGAAAGTCGTCATCAATATCGAACGCTTCGGCAACACCACAGGCGGCACCATCCCGCTCGCGCTGAACGATGCGGTTGAGCAGAAGCGGTTGAAGGAAGGCGATTTGCTTCTCCTGGCTTCGGTGGGCGCCGGCTTTACGGTCGGCGCCGTTCTGATGCGATGGGGGCTGAAGCACTAAGAGAGGACGTTCGACTGCGGCCGCTGACACAGGGGCAGCAGGCGAGGCTCGTCGCATTGCGACGCGTCGCCGAACTGATGGACTCGGCCTTTGTGGTGCCCGGCACCACTTACCGCATCGGGCTCGATCCAATCATCGGCCTCGTTCCCTGGATTGGCGATCTTGTTTCTCCGCTTTTTACGGTCGCGCTCTTATGGCAGGCGCGCGACGTGCGCGTCCCCAAGGTTGTGCTGGCACGAATGATGTTCAACGCGGCCGTTGATGCGATCGTCGGCGCGATTCCGTTTGCCGGCGACCTGTTTGACTTCGGCTGGAAAGCGAACCAGTGGAACATGGCCCTGCTCGAACGCCATGCCTACGAACACCATCCTGCGAGCCTCGGTGACTGGGCGTTTGTGCTGGCGATGATCACCATCCTGATTGTGCTTGCTGCGGTGCCATTCGTTGTTGCCGGCTGGCTGATCTCGTGGGCGGCTGGCTCCGTGTCGCGCTGAAATGCCCGCGCGCAAACCTCCTGCAGCTCGAAAGGCTGCGGCCGGACGCACACGCGTCCGCCGGCGCGAGCCGTCTCCACCTTCGCGTGTGTTCCTCCTGTCTCCAGCAAATTGCGGCGGCCTCCGTGCGCAGATGATGCTTTCGCCGAACGCAGCTTTCGATCTTGCCCGGCAGCTGCAGAGCACCGCCGGCGCGCCGCTCGGAGAGGTCTTCAGCTTCGTCAGCGGTCTGTACTTCCGTGGCAAGCTCGCGTATGCGCGTCGATTCGCACGTCCGCCGGACCCAATCGATCCGGTCACCGCAGGTGGTGTTCTGGTCATCACGACGAACACAGGACTGCGGGCGGCCGATACGCCGGTCACCGTCGAATCGTTTCGTGCGTTCGCACTTGGCGACATCGATCTGAGGAACGAGTCCTACCGACGACCGCTCGAACAATCCGCGAAGGCACTGCGGGAAGCCGTCGGTCCGGACTGCGAAGTCGTACTCCTCGGCAGCGTCGCGTCGGGCAAGTACGTCGATCTGTTGCTGCCGATCTTCAGCGAGCGGCTGATGTTTCCCGTGCACTTCGTCGGACGTGGAGACATGAGCCGAGGCGGGCTGATGCTGCGCTGTGTAATGGCGGGGTTCGAGCTGCCGTACGTCCCGCTTTCCGGAGCGATTCGACACGGACAGCGGCCTCCGAAACTGGAACCACTGAGGAAGCGGTAAGACTGTGCCGCGCATCACGATTCCCGAGAGCGGCGATGTCAAGCTTGTCGTCGAGAAGCGCGAAGTGCGGCTGACGAATCTCGACAAACCGTTCTGGCCCGACCGCCGCATCACCAAGGGCGGGTTGATCCAGTACTACGCCGATATCGCCCCCGTGCTGTTACCGCATATTCGTGACCGGGCCATGGTCATGAAACGCTACCCGCACGGCGCCGCGAGTGAGCCGTTTTTCATGAAGCGAGCCCCCGTGCCGCGCCCGGAGTGGATCCGGACATGCTCGATTTCGCACGGCTCCGGCAACGTCATCGACTTTCCGGTCATCGACGACATGCCATCGCTGCTCTGGGTGATCAATCTCGGATGCATCGACTTGAATCAGTGGTACGCGCGCTGCGACGACATCGATCGTCCGGACTACGTTCACTTCGATCTGGACCCGGGTCCGGGGGCGACCTTCGATCATGTTCGCGAGTCCGCGCTGATCGTCCGCGACGCGCTCGAGGGGTTGAAGATGAAGCCGCTGGTGAAGACGAGCGGATCGAGAGGGATGCATGTCTACGTACCGATTGTCCGCGGTCCCGTGCAAAAAGTCGTCTGGACCTTTGCAAAGGCCCTGGCCGTGACGCTGGCGTCGCGGAACCCCGCGCTCATGACCGCTGAATACCGCAAGGAAAAACGTCCCAAAGGCCGGGTGCTCGTGGATTACAACCAGAACCGCTGGGGCAGCACGCTCGCGAGCATCTACTCCGTTCGCCCGACGCCGCTGGCGACCGTGTCCACCCCGCTCCAGTGGCCGGAGGTCGCGCGTGGCGCAGCAATAGAAGACTTCCGCCTCGAGAACGTGCGCGATCGCATCGCGAAGCTCGGTGACCTGTGGAAGCCGCTGCTCAAATCGAGTGGACGCACGGATTTGAGTACGTTAATCCAGACCGCGGATACTTAGTCGCCAAGCAATTCATCGATCGGTTTCAGGTCTTCGATCCGATCGCAGAATGCTTTTACGACGACCAGCATCGGCACCGCGAGCAGCGTGCCCCAGATTCCCCACACCGAAACTCCAGAAGATCAGGCCAATGAACATCGCGACCTCGTTGGTTCGCGCGGCACGGCTGGTGAGCCACGGCGTCAGCAACCATCCTTCCAGGCTCGTGATGAGGACCGACACGCCCGCGATGTAGAGCGTTATTGCGACGCTGTCGAACTGACGATCGCGCTTGTTGCAACGCGCAGGAGGAGAAAGCGTTCAATCTGCGCGTCGATTTCGTTGAAAATTTGCACCGTGATCAGCGTGCGAGCACGAGGGCAGCGCTGAGGCCAGCGGGACCGCCCCCGATAATGATGACGTCCCACACGCACGGCTGAACTGCAAGCGAGCGGCCACCGCGGCGCGGCGAGGCTGCGAGACCCTCATGAACGTTTCGGATTTTGATTTCGAACTGCCTGAGTCGCTGATTGCGCAGCATCCGCCGGACCAACGCGGCGGCTCGCGGCTTCTGGTCCTTCACCGCGACGGGGCGATCGACCATGCGACGTTCGCCGGCCTCGACCGCTACCTCGCGCCGGGAGATCTCCTGGCTCTCAACAATACGCGCGTCTTCCCCGCGCGACTTTTGGGTCGTCGCGTTCCCACCGGCGGTGTCGCGGAGTGCTTGTTGTTGAACCCTGGACCCCCGGATCCCGGATTCCGGGTCCCGGATCCCCGTAGCGAAGTCTGGGAATGCCTCGTCCACCCAGGTCAGAAGCTCAAACCCGGGGCGCGGATCACGTTCGAGCGGGCAGGCGTCTCCATTGAAGGCGAAGTGCTGTCGATGCATTTCCAGGGACGTCGGACGATCCGCCTCAGAACCACGCATCCGGGAGGCCTTGCCGACGCCATCGAGCGCGTCGGCCACATCCCGCTGCCTCCCTACATCAAGCGTGACGACGAGGAATCGGACAAGGACCGCTACCAGACTGTCTATGCGCGTGATCGCGGATCAGTCGCCGCGCCGACGGCGGGTCTGCACTTCACGGGTACACACCTGGCCGCGCTTGCTGCGTGCGGCATCGAGCTCGCCGAGGTCACCCTGCACGTCGGGTACGGCACATTCAAGCCGGTGAAGGTCGAACGGGTCGAGGAACATGTCGTGGATCCGGAGCACTACACGGTCAGCACTGAAGCCGCTGCCGCACTGACGAGCGCGAGGCGCGAACAACGGCGGATCATTGCGGTTGGCACGACGACCGTTCGCACCCTCGAATCGCTGACCGTGGAACCCGACGCAACGGTGCTGCCCGGGAGCGGAGAAACGGCGCTTTTCATCCATCCAGGTCACAGGTTCCGGCTGGTGGACGCGATGATTACGAACTTCCACTTGCCGCGTTCGTCACTCCTGATGCTCGTCTCAGCATTCGCAGGGCGCGAACGTCTTCTTGCCGCGTATCGCGAAGCTGTGGAGGAGGGCTATCGCTTCTACAGTTATGGCGACGCAATGTTGATACTCTGAGCGCGCCTATGCCGTTTCCCTACGAAGAATTCGACGTCTCAGGTATCCGCACCTATCCACTGAACTCGCGGAATAGCAAGGTCAACGCACAGGATTTCGGACGTCCCGTGCAGCGGGGCGCATCGTTCAAGGCCTGGTTGGATTCACTACCGGCGGTGCTCGGCGCCGCTGACATCCGCCGTGCTGCGGCAGCGATCGTTGCCGCGAAGCAACGCGACGCGGGCGTCGTTTGGGGAGTCGGCGCCCACGTCATCAAGACGGGCCTGTCGCCCGTTTTGATTGATCTGATGGAGCGCGGTTTCGTGTCGGCGGTGGCGATGAACGGCGCAGGCATCATCCACGATTTCGAAGTGGCGCTGGCGGGTGCCACGTCGGAGGACGTCGACGAAGCGCTTGGCCCCGGCCGGTTCGGCATGGCCGAGGAGACCGGAACGCTGCTGAACGAAGCGATTCGCGCGGCGCGCACCGGAAGCAAAGGCCTTGGCCAGGGTGTGGCCAGCTTCCTCGCGGAGCGTCAGCCCAAATACGGTTCGAAGAGCCTCGCCGTCGCGGCTCATCGCCTCGGCGTTCCGTTAACCGTTCACGTCGCCGTAGGGACCGACATCATTCATATGCACCCGGCGGCGTCGGGCGCCGATATTGGCGAGACGAGCCTGCGCGACTTCCGATACTTTGCCGCCTGCGTCGCGCGGCTGACCGGCGGTGTCTATTTGAACTGCGGGTCGGCGGTGATCCTGCCGGAGGTCTTTCTCAAGGCCGTCGCCCTCGCGCGCAACCAGGGCGCGTCGCTCGAAGGGTTGACGACCGTCAACATCGATTTCCTTCGCATGTACCGTCCTCAAACCAACGTTGTGTCACGCCCTGTTGCGGGGAGTGGAACCGGAATCTCGCTGGTCGGCCACCACGAGATCCTGATTCCGCTGATTGCTGCCGCGGTCATTGAATCGGAGTGATGGTGGCGGGTATGCCGGAGGGCAGACTCGAACTGCCGACCCCGCGCTTATGAGACGCGTGCTCTAACCGGCTGAGCTACTCCGGCACGAAACT
>JACXTT010000514.1_pt1 | contig 65927 bp, 53 predicted proteins | sample 9270951 | NCBI WGS metagenome assembly JACXTT01 (sample SAMN15532306, study PRJNA645909) | rock metagenome | isolation source: weathered quartz diorite | place: Puerto Rico | collected 2017-06-21 | reverse complement strand
GCCGGCTTGTTCGCTGAGCGCAGCGGCGTCGTCGACATCGGCCTGGAAGGCAAGATCCTGGCCAGCGCCTTTGTGTCGGCCGCTGTCGCCTATACCACGCAGAATCCTTGGTGGGGTGTGGCTGCCGGCGTCGCTGTGTCGACCGCGCTGGCACTCCTACAGGGCTACGTCAGCATCAGTCAGAAGGGCAACCAGCTGGTGTGCGGCATCGCCATCAATATCGCCATGAGCGGCCTGACTTTCGTGCTGGCCCAGTTCTTCTACCAGCAAGGCGGCCGCACGCCCGACTTGGGCGCAGCGCGCATTGACGTTGTTACCCTGCCGGGTTCGGACATGCTGGCCAATGTCCCATTCATCGGCTGGCTATACACCAAAGTACTCGGCGGCCATACGCCGCTGGTGTATGCCGCCTTCCTGCTGATCCCCATTGTGCATTGGGTGGTCTACCACAGCCGCTTCGGCCTGCGCCTGCGCGCCTGCGGCGAGAACCCGCACGCTGCAGACGCCGCTGGTGTCAGCGTTGAGCGCACCCGCTATACGGCCATGCTGGTTGCTGGCATCCTGTGCTCGTTCTCGGGCGCCTACCTGTCGATCGTCCAAAGCGGCTTCTTCCTGCGTGACATGTCGGCCGGCGCCGGCTTCCTGGCGCTGACGGCGCTGGTGTTCGGTAACTGGCGCCCCATGTACACGGCCATGGGCTGCCTGATGTTCGGCCTGTTTGGCGCGATCCAGATCCAGATCGAAGGCGTGGACCTGCCCGGCATCGGCCGCATTCCCGGCTCGCTGATCCAAATGATCCCCTACATCGTCACCGTGATTGTGCTGGCCGGCCTGATGGCCAAATCGGTCGCACCAAAAGCGATCGGCACGCCCTTCGTCAAATCGCGCTAAGAAAAAAGCCGCGTGGACCGGTATTCCACGCGGCTCTTCCCTGCTGACGCTCCAACGCCCCTGCCCGCCAACGGACTGCCACAGTTCACTAGATGCGGCGCGCGCACATCGCGTCGATCCGCCGCGCACTGGCTTCCACAAAGGTATTTCGGCTCTGAGCCAGGAACTGCTGCCATTGCGGCTGCAGCGAATCGCCATAGCTCGCATTGACTGCAGCGGCGAAGTCGCGTCGTTCGCCAATGGCGGTGAATAAGCGCTTGAATGCCGCGGGATCGGCCGCACGCAGGTAGGTCACAAACATGCCAGCCTGGCGATAAAACATGTGCGGGTTCAGCCCATACGATGCCCCTTTCTTGGGAAAGAAGGGTGATGCCGATTCTTCCGGCGTAAAACACTGGCCAGACGCCATGCTGTAGAGGGCGTCGACTTCCGAATAGGTGTCGGCACCACCACCGCCGGCTACCGCAGTGGCAAGGCCCTCATGGAACCAGCTTGGCAGGCGCCCCCATGCGTTGACACCCACCCGCTGATACAAGTGCAAATGCGACAGTTCATGCAGCAGCAGGCCATGGGTTCGGCCGGGCGTATCGAGCAAAGTCGGAGAGAAATGGATGCTGCCGCGGCCCTGCGCGCCCTGCCCCAGCGCGCCTTGCGCATACTGGGCACCGCCGCTATTGGCCGCAAAGCTCTCGACCGAACTGTAGGTAATCAGCTGGATTGGCGCCGCAAATGCACCGTACTGGGCCTTGCTGACCTCTTCGATCGCGTCATCCAGCATCGGTTGCAGGCGCAACGCCAGTTTCTCTGATCCGGCTTCGCACAGGATGCGCGGATCAGGCGTACATTGAGAGTAGCCCTCCTTCGCCTGCCGCACATCGGCATTGTGGCTCAGCGAGCAGCTCGCCAGCATCATGGCCAGCGCGATCAGCACGGCGGCGCTGGAGGCGCAAGCCACGGCAGTCACTGCAGTTGGCGTCAGGCGGAGGAGGCGCGGCATGATCAGAAGGTGTAGTTCACACTGCTCATGAGCACAGGCGCCGTCTTGCGCAGTGCCAGCGGCGAGTCTGCCGCATTGCCGACCTGGCGCACGATGCCAGCGCTCGTGTCGACGGACCAGTTCTTGTCCATCGCGTGCTTCCAGTTCAACGTCAGCGAAACATCTTCGACACCCGCCTTGGCGGTGTAGGTGCTGTAGCGATAGCCGCTATCCTTGCTTTGCTGTGCAGTCACGCCGTAATAGGTTTGCATGCGCTTGCCATCGCCAAAGCCAATGCCGCCTTTCAGCGTCAGCTGGTCGTCTGCCGTCGCCATCACCGGCATCGCAGCACCCAGCTTATAGGCATTGCCATTTTCGCGGTTAGTCAACGACAGCACGGCCTCCGCACTCAGGGTGACCATGCCTGCCACCTTGGTGCTGGCGGCCAGGCGTGCGGTGATCGAGTGGTCGATTTCGCCCATGCCCTTCAAGTCGCGCGAACGGTAATAGCCTGGCAGGTCGCTGTTATTGCGGCCCGGGTTTACGCCCAGCGCCGCGCTGAACTTGAAGCCATCCACCATCGTCAGGTAACCGATGCCACGGTAGGTGCTGGCGAAAAAGCCATTGGCATTCTGGTAGTCGGCGATCAACAGTGGGAAGGCCTTGTAGTGCTCACCTCCTTGGAATTCTGGTGCAGCGGCGACGCCAAGACCAAAGGTATGGCTTTCGGTAATGGTGTCGGCAGCATGGGCGGTACCGCTCAGGGCAGCAAGGGAAAGCAGGGTGGTGTTCAGTAAAGCGCGCATCGTAAAACCTTTTCAATAGTCTTTGGGGGACTTGAGGACGCAGTGCATCAAGTCGGGGCGAAGTGTGGCAGGCTTCACCAGGAAGTACTATTAAAATGATCGTCAGGCAGCTTGTTTGGACAATTGGTACCGCAATTCGATACCAACCTTGTGGGGAAGTCGGTTCAGAGGACGGCGCGCAAGATAGCGGCCAGGCGATAGCCCGCACGGGTGATTTGCTCGCGCGCGATGGCGGAACTGGTGAGGGGATAGTCGGCCGGCAGCTGCAGCTGCCAGACGCCATACTGATTGCCCTTCTTGCTGGTGCGCGTCTCCACGGGGGCTGGCACGATGCCCGCATAGGCGCGTTCCGTGGCCTTCAGGGTGTCGTCGGCCCACTGCACCGGCCAGGTAATGGGATCGTCCGTTTGCAGCGCCACCGTGGGATGGCTGGCAATGAGCGCGCGGGCAAACTGCTCGGGGTCGCGCACCTGTTCACGGCGCATCGCATAGTCGACCGTGGTGCTATCCCAAAAAACGTGGAAGGAACGCGTCGTGCGTACCATGCCGCTGTCCGGCGGAGCCTCGCCTAGCCGTGGCGGCAGCAAGTTCGCACTGCTGTTGGCCAATTGCACGTCATCGAGCAGGTAGTTGGCACCGCCCAGGGGGTCGAAGCGCCCGGGGCCAGCTGCCCAACCGCCCTCTTCCCGCGCGTACATGGCACCCACATGCAGGGGCTGGTGGATGTCGCCAACCAGGTGCACCAGCAACAGCAAGGCTTGTCGCCTGGTGAACTGGTGGGGGTTCGGCCCCGGCTTGCCTTGCAAGACGGCGATGGCTTGCTGCAGGATCAGAACGATATTGTCTTCATGTCCGCCAGCGACGCTGGCGCGATACCGTCCCTGGCTGACGGTAATGTCGATGTAATGGTAATAGTTGTGATGAGGATTGGAGGCGGCGTAGTCCTGCATCTCCGCCGTCAATGGCCCGCAGAAATCGCCTTTGGGGCAATCGGCCCAATCGGCCACCGAGGCCAGCGTTTCGCCAGGCTTCAGCAATGCGACCAGCTGCTGTTCAGTCTTGCTGCCTTTGAGCAGCTGGTCGGCCATGGCGCCGACGGTGCGGTGGCCATTGGGGCCCCAGGCTTGTGCCGGGGGCATGGCAAGCACTGCGGCCAGCATGAATACAGCGGCGCGCTGTTTCAGGCTGGCGCGCATCTTACTTCGCCTTTTCTTCGCCCTTGATGGGGCGCGGATAGTCTTTGTTGATATCGATTGGCGCCGCATAGGACGAGGACCACATCTGCTCGTGCAGGGCGGCCAGGCGCTGGGCCATCGCTTCATTACGCAATACCATTTCCAGGTTGCGCGAATTGTCGAGGTAGCCGCCGCTCCAGTTGCTGGTGCCTACCCAGGCCAGCTTGCCGTCGATGCTCATGGTCTTGCTATGGGTGACGCGGGCAAACGGGATAAAGCCGGTCGAGGCCGTCGGCAGGGTCACGATGCGGATTTCCACGTTCGGCAGCACGGCGAGGCTCTTCAGGTAATTGATGGCCGGTTTTTCCGTATTCCAGTTCGACACCATCAGCTTGACCTTAACGCCGCGCTGGGCCGCCGCACGCAGCGCATTGTCGATCACGGCGTAGTAAGGCCGGGTACGGTTCGGGCCATAGGACAGGGGCGCGTAGTCCAGCAGCTGCACGCGCACTTCCGTCTTGGCTTCGGCCAGCAGTGCTGGCAGCACCGCCTCCGAGTGCCCGATGCCAGCCGGCGTGTAGGCGGCTGGCGACGACAACAGGAAGGCCGGTCCGTTGATGGCCGGTGCGGCTGCACCGCGCTCGGCCAGCGGGGCTGGCTTGCCTTCAGCGATGGCCGCCTGCGCCTTCCAGTCCTGCTCAAAGATCGACTGGACTTGGGCGACGACGGTCGGGTCGGAAATCGACAAACCGGTCTCGTGGATGTGGCTGAAGGAGCGCCAGTCAAAGTTCTGGCTGCCCAGGTAAGCGGCACGACCATCGACGGCCAGGTACTTGGCATGCACGATGCCACCCGAGATCTTGTCGAAGTCAATGATGCGCAGTTCCAGGTTTGGAATGGCCTTCAGTTCTTCAATGGTTGGCGCCTCCGACAGGCTGACGCCTTTCTTCTCCAGCAGGAAGCGAATCTTGACGCCGCGCTTGCCCGCCGCTTTCAGGTGTTCCATCACTTTGGCAAACGGCGAGCCCGCATGGTTCACGGCATAGAACTGGCCGATCACGATTTCCTTCTTGGCGCTGTCAAACAGCTCGCACCAGACCGTGGCAGGGTCACGCAGGTCCGGGTTGACGAGGGTCGTTTCCACTGGCGTGGTGACCACCAGTTCGTAGCCTGGGATGGTAAAGGCAGCGTGGGCCTGGGCCGCGCAAGCGAGCAAGGCAGGGAGAAGCAGACGGCGCATGGGAATTCCTGTTCAAAAAAGACGGCTAGATTATTTCATGTTTCACTGGCGGCGGCTGTACTTACAAGCCTGCGGTGCACCACCTCAACCTAGGAAAAAAAACGGCCGGTGTTTCCACCAGCCGTTCTTGTCATGCCTTGAAGCGGGAGTCGATTAGAACTCGTACTTCAGGGTCACTTGCATTGCCCACTGCGATTCGCCCTTGACTTGGCGGATATCCACCGTTTCCAGGTTACGTACCGAGTACACATACTTGCCGTTTGCATCCAGACCAGCGTAGTCAACGAAGCTACGTGCCAGGCCGCCTTGCGACTGGAAGCCCACTTCATTGATATGGCCCCAACGCTTGTTCAGCAGGTTGCCGAAGTTCAGGAAGTCAAACGAGAAGCTGCCCTTGTTGCGCTTGAAGATGCCTGGTACTTCCTGGCTGATGCGCAGGTCGAAGCTGTTGGTCCAAGGTGCGAAGTCCGAGTTGCGGCCAACAACCGTACCAGCAGCATTCTTCAGCTGCTTGTTGGCGTTGACGATGGCCCAGAACTTGTCTTCGTTGGTGTGGCTGGTTGCCGTGTCACCCAGGAAAGTCACGTCACCCGAACCTGGTGCCTTTGGAATGTACATCAAGTCATTGGTCAGGCCGTCACCGTTCAAGTCGTTGTTGATGGTCCAGCTAAATGGCTTGCCCGAACGACCTTCATAGAACACGCCGAAGCTGGTCTTGTAGGTCGAGAAGAACTTCTGCTGGAAGTTCATCAGCATGTTCACACGGTTCTTGACCAGGTAGTTCGAGTTCGCGGCCACGTCTTCATTCGGATTGAATACCGAGCGGGCGTTGAAGTTCGAGTTAGCAACCGACGAGGTCAGTGGCGACACTTCCGTCGCCGAGGTGTGGGTGTAAGCCATCGACCAGCCGAAGCCGCGGATCAGCGGACGCGACAGCGACATCGTCAGGATCTTGCCTTCGCCTTTGTCGGTGCCCGTTGCCAGAATGACGTTACCGTAGCTCAGGTTCGACAGGGCCTTGGTCTGGACGCCAGCGCTCGAGATGGCGCCGGTAGCAGTCCAGCTCGATGCCTTCAAACCAGCAGCGTTATAGAACATCTGGCGGCCGTCAGGACCGGTGGTGGTCGGTGCACCGATGTTCAGGCTCTGGTAGGCGATACCGTCCTTGGTCTTGGTGTACAAGAGTTCGGAGCTGAACACCATGTTGTACCAAGGCAGTTCCGTTTCAAACGCGATGTTCGACTTCCAGATCGAAGGCTGCTTCAGGCTGCTATCGAGCAAGTCCAGGCCGATTGCCGGGGTCGAACCGGTGATCGTCGTCTTCTGGTTCTTCGGATCGGCGCTGAACAGGCCATCGGTCGATGGGCAAGCCGTCGCGCCAGTGCCGCTGCACGACACGGTACGGGTGGTCACGCCAGGGTTCGAGAACGGGTTGGCCATCCACACGTTGGCAGCTGCGCCCTGGAACAGGCCGACACCGCCGCGCACTTGCATGGCGCGCTCTTTGTCCATCTTGTAGTTAAAGCCAATACGTGGCTGGATCAGGTTCTTACCATCAGGCACGATGGTGTTGTCGCGACCGAAGCCACCGGACTGGCGGGTATTGGTGGCAGCAACGCCAGCGACCATTGGTGCCAGCGCGGCAGCGTTGGCAGCCGGACGGCCATCGACGAGGGTAGTGTCGACACGCAGGCCATAGGTCAGGGTCAGCTGGTCGTTGGTGTTCCACGTATCCTGGGCAAACAGGCCGCGGTTATTCAGGCTGAAGTGCGCAGCCGCCTGGTCCAAGGTCAGGCCATTGATTGGATACTGGATCGTGTACGACGATGGACGGCCACGGTTAAAGTTTTCCAGCACAGCTGCTTCCACCTGCGCGCTCGTCGCGGTATTGCAGTTGATGGCGCCAAAGGAGTAGGTGTACGTTGCGGTGCTGTTGATGCAACCGAAGGTGTACGAACCGTTCACGTTCTGCAGGAAGGCGTTGAAGATCTTGTTCTCGGAGTAGTCGCCGCCGAACTTGACTTCATGGTCGCCCAGGGACCAGTTAGCACCTGCATACAGGTCATTGGTCTTGGTGCCCAGCACGTTGAAGACGCGCGAGAATTCCGTACCAGCGTTCAGGAAACGGCCGGAGGTCGACGTGCCTGCTGGCGTGCCAGGAGGCAGCGCGCCAATGTAGTTGAACGAGAGGTTAGGCGACGTGATGGTGTTGATTGGCACCGAATCATATTTACGGTTGGACAGCTTCACTTCGGTCGAGAAGGTCGGCGTCCAGTCGGCGAACCATTGGCCCACGAAGGTTTCCACGGCCTTGGTCTGGCTGTAGAACTGCGAATTCAAGGTCAGGTTGGTGGCATTGATGGTCGCAAATTGCGGTTCTGCCTGGTCGGTCTTAGCGTAGCGGAACATTGCACGATGCGAATCGTTGATGTTCCAGTCGATCTTGAGCATCTGCTCATGGACCTTCAGCGCGGTGCCAGGAGGCACGTTCAGGCTGCCCAGGTCGAGGTTGTACTTGGATTTTGCCGCAGCGACGATGCCGTCGATGGCAGCTTGGGTAATCCCTACGTTGGTCGCTGCGCTGCCCACCGGGCCAAAGCTAGGCGCACCGCGGGTGCTCGAGTGTTCTTCGTTCAGGGCGAAGAAGAACAGCTTGTCTTCCACCAGCGGGCCGCTGGTCCACACACCCTTGGTGGTTTCCTTGAACGCTGGCGCGTCGAAGTAGGTGTCGGTCTGCGCGTTGTAACGCTGGCCTACCCAACGGTCGTCGCGCTGCACGTAGTAGACGCCGCCTTTCCACTGGTTGGTACCTGCCTTGGTGACAGCGTTGATGTTGGCGCCGGTGTAGCCCTTTTGCGTGACGTCGTAGTTAGCCACGTTCACTTGCACGGACTGGATCGCTTCGATCGAGATTGGCTGGCGCGCCGTTGGCGAACCGTTTGCTTCCAGGCCGAAGGTATCGTTCACGGCCACGCCGTCGATGGTCAGCGAGTTGTAGCGCGAGTTTTGGCCGGCGACGGACATTTCGCCGCGTTCTTTGTCGGTCTGCGAAATGCGTGGGTCAGCACGGGCGTAGTCTTGCAGGTTACGCTGGATCGATGCCTGGATCGCCAGTTCGGATGGGCTGATCGAGGTACCCGAACCCATGTTCGAGCGCGAGAACTTTTCGGAACGTGCAACGTTACCGGCGATGGTCACGGTCTGGATCGCTGCGCCGCCGATGGTGGCGTCGACGTTCGAGGTTTCAGCCAGTTGGACGTAAATGTCGGTTTTCTTTTCCGAGACGCCGTTCTTGGTGATGATGATCGTGTAAGGACCGCCGACGCGCAGGCCGCGTGCCACATAACGACCTTCTGCATCGGTGGTGACGTTACTGACCGAACCGGATTCAACGTGCACGATCGATACCGTTGCGCCGCCAGCTGGTTTGCCGTCTGCGCCGGAGATCTTGCCGCCGATGGCCGAAGTGGTGTTTTGTGCGAAGGACGGCGTGGCCGAGAGGGCGATAGACAGTGCTAGCGCCAGCTTGGTGAGCTGAATCCGTTTGTGATTGATCATTGTATAACCCCAAAAAAGACGTGGTGATGTGGTCGGGCTTGCGCCCTTCCCTCTTTACTTTTTACTGCAATTCTTGCGTCGGCTTCGCTTATGGCAGGCCGCCCAACCGGTCAAACAAACATTTGTTCGTCTAAAACTATATCTGTCTATTGTGTCAATGTTGTGACAGTCAAACTACAGCGGTTTCTGATGTGGATCAAAGGCTACAACGTGACGATATAGCATCATTCATAAGAACTATCGCATCAAGCGACTCAGAGTGACAAATACGTTTTCGTTTAGGTATTTATTTGAAAAACGTCTAAATACACACGGGAAACAAGCAAAGGTGTCCGGCGATGGGCTTTCCCGCAGCAAAGCGTGTAAGTCGGGATTATAGTTGACCCGATAATGGGTGAAATCCTTTCATCCATAAATTCGACAAAGGTTAGCCACTACAGTCAATTGTGTAGTAAGAAGGCCACACTGGGCCGGCTTCGGGGGAAATGTAAGGACGGTGGAGTGGCTATTCCGGCAGCATTGCACTGCCGGAATTGTTGTCAAACTACTTATTTCTTGGCGCCCGGGCCTTGGGCGGCCATCGACGCTTCAAACTTGGCAAATCGCTCATCGAGCTGCTTGGTCAGGCGCTGTTTGTCTGCCGCCGGCAAGAAGGCGTATTTGATCCCGTTATACGAGATCTTCTTCACGTCCGCATAGCTTGGGCGGTAGTCGCGCGCAAAGCGGACGTATTCGCTGGCCAGGTCATTGCGGGCCACACCGGCGTCATCGGTCGACAGCACCACAGGCACACCATGTTTGCGGTACAGGTTGACTGGATGGGCCGAGCCTTTAATTCCCAGGATCATGTCGTTGCTGGTCAAATTAATTTCAACAGGAATGTCCTTGGCGCGCATATGCTCCATGGTGGCGACGGCATTGGTTTCATGGGCGATCGACGTACCGTGACCCACACGCAGGGAACCGGTCGCCAGCGACTGCTCGATGTGGGAACGCAAGCCTTCCGGCGGGACCATGCCCAGTGCCAACTCACCCGCATGCAGGGCCAGTTTCACGTCTGGGTATTTGGCCTTGAAGAACTTGAACATTTCCATATGCAGGGCATAGTCGCGCATGGAGATGTATTCGTTTTCACCGCCGACAATATTGACGGCTACGAACAATTTGCTCGCCGAGGCAGCTTTAAAGGCCGACACCATGTTCGAAAACACCAGCGACGGCGGCAGCAGGCGCAGCACGAAAGGCTGGTAGCGCAGCGTAAAGTTGGCGTCATCCACATTGGCGTGGGCTGCTACCGCCGTCTCCACATATTCCTTGATGCGGCCATTGAAACTGGCATCCTGGTCCAGCTGCTTGTACAGCTTGTCCATCAGGGCCTGTTTGTCTGCACCGCTGGCCAGGATGGCGCTGTCAAATGCCGCATCCATGGTGATCGGTGGGAAGGTGAAGATGGTTTCCATATAGCCGACGTGCTCGGCAATGGCGCGCTCCTTCAAGTGCAGCAAGCCTTCGTTCAGGTAAGAATAGGCGGCTGGAGAGAAATACAGGAAAGTGTCAAAGAAGCGCTGGTCCGGCGGCGGTTGGATGGCGACATGGTTGAAGAAGTCCTTCATCGACCAGCGCTGCAGCAGTTCGCGGTAGTAGGTATTGTCGGCAATGATGTCAGCGGCCGATACACAGTTGCCGGCCGGCTTATTGGTGGCAATGCGGAAGCTGGTCTTGTCAATGCAATAGCCTTTGCGGTCGATCCATTCCAGGTATTTCTCGGCATAGATGGCGCCGTCGAAATGGTGGTGTAATTCGCCGCCCTTGGGCATTTGCGCCATGAACAGGGTCAGCTCCGCCTGCTTGGGTTCGGCGCCCGTGATGCTGGCGAAATAGCGCGCCGTAGCCGCCTCATTGGCATTCGGTGCGGCCAGCACCTGGCCGCTCACTGCCAGGGACACGAAGAAGGTAAGGAGTTGGATCCGCATTATTGTTCTCAATTCTTATTCAAGGTGTTGGTCTTAATACTTGCGCTGGTGGACCAGGCGCCCGTTGGAGTAGGTCGCGGCCACCGTGCGGTCATCGCCCAACAGCGCCAGCGCAAACAAAGTCTCTTCCAGGCTATTGCAACGCTCGGTGCGGCGCTTGAGCAGCGGCGTTGCCTGCGGGTCCAGCAGGATAAAGTCCGCCTCGGCCCCGGCCACAAAACTGCCGATCGTGCCTTCCAACTGCATGCTGCGGGCCGCGCCCAGCGTGGCCAGGTAGAACATGCGCATGGCCGGCAGGTAGCAAGCTTTCAGGCGCCCTACTTTATAGGCTTCATTCATGGTTTGCAACATGGAGAAGGAGGTGCCGGCGCCCACATCCGTGGCCAGCGACATGGGCATGCGCGCATCATCAGCCCGGTCGAAATCAAACATGCCGCTGCCGAGGAACATATTCGAGGTCGGGCAAATGGCCGCCGCAGACTGCGTCTCCGTCATGCGCAGGCGGTCATCGTCACTGAGCCAGATACAGTGGCCAAACATGGCACGTGGCCGCATCATGCCGTAGTGGTCATACACATCCAGGTAGCTGCGCGCCTTGGGGAACAGTTCCTTGACCCAGGTGCATTCGTCCGGGTTTTCCGCCACATGGGTCTGCAGGAAGGTATCGGGGTATTTAGCGGCCAGTTCGCCCGTCAGCTGCAGTTGCGCCTCGGTCGAGGTGGGCGCAAAGCGCGGCGTAATCGCATACAGGGCGCGGCCCCGTTTATGCCATTTCTTGATCAGGTCTTCGCTGTCGCGCACGCCGCCCTCAGCCGTATCGCGCAGGAATTCCGGACAATTGCGGTCCATCAGTACCTTGCCTGCCACCATGCGCAACTGGCGCGCTTCGCTCGCCTCAAAAAAGGCGTCGACGGATTCCTTGTGCACGGTGCAGTAGACCATGGCCGTCGTGGTGCCGCAGCGCAGCAACTCGTCGAGGAAAAAGTCGGCGACTTCGCGGGCACGCACAGGATTGCTGAATTGGCGCTCGGTCGGGAAGGTATAGGTCTCAAGCCAGGGCAACAGGCCCGGCGCAGGCGAAGCGATCATGTCCGTCTGCGGGAAATGCAGGTGGGTGTCGATAAAGCCGGGCATCAGGATTTTGCCGCGGTAATCGGTTACCGTGGCGCCCTCAGGCAGGGTCTTGGACAGTTGGGCATAGTCGCCCATGGCGCTGACTTTGCCATCGGTGACCACCAGCAGGCCATCTTCATGCCAATGGCTGGCGTCGTGCGACCAGGCGGGATCGGCATAAAAACTGAACACGCTGGCTCGGTAAGCCTGCACGTTTTTTTGGGCAAGATCAGACATTAGAACTTTCAGCTACGTTATTGGGTAAAGCTTGGAATCGATGACGCCGACTTATGACGAATTCTGGACCAACTTGATTGGGGGCGCCGACGCCGCCGACTGGGCAGACGCTGCCTCCCACACGGTCAGCAATTGGGCGCATACGGAAGCAGCAATGGCGGCGGGGTGCTTATTACTGATACCTGGCAAACCAATCGGACACACCATAGCATCAATTTTCGGCTGTGGCACGCCCCGCGCGCGCAGGCGGTGTTCAAACTGCTTGCGCTTGGTCTGTGAACCGATCAGGCCGAACCACTGTACCTGGCTGCGGGCCAGGATGGCCTCTGTCAGGCGCTGGTCCAGCGCATGGCTGTGGGTCATGACAAGGAAACTGGCATGCGGCGGCGCAGTGGCGACCACCGCCTCCGGCGTATCCGTCGCCTCAACAGTGACATTGGCTGGCACATGTGGGGGGAACATATCCTCACGCTCGTCAACCCAGGTGACGGTACAGGGCAAGTCAGCCAAGGCCTTGACGATGGCCGCGCCAACATGGCCGGCACCGAAGAGCACCAGATGGTCATGCGGCGCATTGACCGGATCCACCAGCCAGCGGCGTCCATCCTGCTCCTGCACCACGTGCGTGCCGCGCGCGCGTGCAAAGACGGGGAATTCACCATCGGAGTGCAGCGGCGCTTGGGATGCTTGCACGTCTAGGTCAACGCAAATGAGCGTGCCGGCTTCATCCAGCAGGGCCGAATCCGCATTGCCATCCAAGGCGACCAGGCGGGTGCTGTGATGCCCAATGCGCTGGGCCAGCATGGCCGCTTGCGCGCTATCGGCACGTTCAAAGGCCAGGTGCACGACGCCGCCGCAACATTGGCCCAGCCCGGGGCCGAGGGCAAAACGCTCAAGGTGGCGCTGGCGGCCGTCGTCCAGCATGGCACGCGCCAGCTCCACGGCCTTGAATTCAAGATGACCGCCGCCGATGGTATCGACCTGCTGGCCAGGGGTGACCAGCATCCGGGCCCCGCATTCGCGCGGCCCTGATCCTTCTACGATAGCCACTGTCACCAGCACTGCCGGTCCAGCCTTAGCTACTGAAGCCCAGTCAAACACGCAAGCCACCTCTCCTGTCTGATGGGGCACGCCTTACGCAGCGCCCGTCATTGCCATGGCCGCCTCGACGGCGGAAATGGACTTGAGGATTTCTTCGCTGGTCGCCGGTGCATTCAAGGGCGGCTGGATCTTGTGGCCGCCGACGGCAGAAATGGCGTCGCGGATGGCGAAGAAGACCGAGAATGGCAGCAGCAGCGGTGGCTCACCAACCGCTTTGGAACGGTGGATGCTGTCGGCCACATTGCTGTTATTGAACAGCTTGACCCGCAGGTCTTCCGGGCAATCCGAAATGCCGGGGATCTTGTAGGTCGATGGTGCGTGGGTCATCAGCTTGCCGCCCGCGTTCCACCACAGTTCTTCCGTCGTCAGCCAGCCCATGCCTTGGATGAAGGCGCCTTCCACCTGTCCGATATCGATGGCCGGGTTCAGCGAGCGGCCCGCATCGTACAAGGCATCGGCGCGCAGCAGCTTCCATTCGCCCGTGAGGGTATCGACCACCACTTCCGCCACTGCCGCACCATAGGCGTAGTAGGAGAAGGGGTTGCCGTTCATCGTCTTGGGGTCCCAGGACAGGCCGGGCGTCGCATAGAAGCCGTCCGACCACAACTGAACGCGGGCCAGGTACGCCTTTTGCACCAGTTCAGCAAAGGGAACCTGATGGCCATTGGTGGAGATGGTGTTGTGGGCAAAGATAACTTTGTCCACTTCGCCCCCATACAACTTGACGGCGAGGGCCGCCAGGCGGTCGCGGATATGGCGCGCGGCATCTTGTGCGGCCTTGCCGTTCAGGTCAGCACCGGTGGACGCCGCCGTGGCCGAGGTATTGGCGACCTTGCTGGTATCGGTCGCGCTGGCGCGTACCCGGGCCAGGTCCACGCCCAGTTCATGCGCCACTACCTGCATGACCTTGGTATTGATGCCCTGCCCCATTTCAGTGCCGCCATGGTTGACCATGATGGAGCCGTCCACATACACATGGACCAGGGCGCCTGCCTGGTTCAGGTGGGTCACATTGAAAGCGATGCCGAATTTGACGGGCGTGAAGGCCAGGCCTTTTTTCAGCACGGGGCTGTTGGCATTGAAGTCGGCAATGGCTTTGCGGCGGGCGCGATAGTCGCTCGTCGCTTCCAGTTCGGCCGTCAGTTCGTGGATGATGTTGTCCGCCACCGTCTGGCCATAGGGCGTGACATTGCGGTCCTGTTTGCCATAGAAGTTCAGGCGGCGGATATCGTAGGCGTCCTTGCCCAGGGCACGCGCAATTTCGTCGATGACGTATTCAATGGCAATCGCGCCTTGCGGGCCGCCAAAGCCGCGGAAGGCCGTATTGGACTGGGTATTGGTCTTGCCGCAGGCGGCGCGGATCTCGACGTCAGACAGGTAGTAGGTATTGTCGAAGTGGCAGACGGCGCGGGTGGCGACGGGGCCGGACAAATCGGCCGAGAAGCCGGCGCGCGAGACCATATCGACTTTGGCAGCGATAATGCGGCCGTCCTTGTCGTAGCCCACTTCATACTCGTAGTAAAAGCAGTGGCGTTTGCCGGTGACGAGCATGTCGTCGTCGCGGTCGGCGCGCAGCTTGACGGGGCGGTTCAGCTTGGACGCGGCAATGGCACTGGCGGCTGCCCACAGCGCCGACTGCGACTCCTTGCCGCCGAAGCCACCCCCCATGCGGCGGCATTCCACCACCACCTTGTGCGACAGCAGGCCAAGCGCATGCGCGACCACGTGCTGCATTTCGCTGGGGTGCTGGGTCGAGCAGAGTACCAGCATGCCCTGGTCTTCTTTTGGAATGGCGTAGGCGATCTGCCCTTCCAGGTAGAACTGCTCCTGGCCACCCACATACAACTCACCCTTGACGGTATGCGGCGCGGCCTTGAAGGCCTGTTCGCTGTCGCCGCGCGCCAGGCGCATGGGCGGCAGCACATAGGAAGCTGCAGCCTTTGCCGCTTGCGGTGTCAGGATCGGGACCAGCTCGTCGTAGCTAATCTTGGCCAGGCGGGCGGCGCGACGGGCGTTGTCATGGGTGTCGGCGACAACGATAAAGACCGGCTGGCCGACGTACTGCACAAGGCCGTCCGCGAGGATCGGATCGTCATGGATGATCGGGCCGCAGTCATTGGTGCCAGCGATGTCCTTTGCCGTATAGACGGCGACCACGCCGGTGCTGGCAAGGACCGGGGCCAGGTCAATGGCAGCGATCTTCGCGTGAGGCTTGGCCGACAAGCCGAGGGCGGCATGCAGGGTGCCTTGCAGTTCCGGCACATCGTCGGTATAGGTGGCCTGGCCCAGCACATGCAGGCGGGCCGATTCATGCGGGTGGTTGACGCCAACTTCAGCCCACGGCGAGCTTGCCTTGGCTGGACTGGCTGATGCGAGTTGGGTGGAGCCTGGGTGGTTCATCGTTGTCTCCTCAGGCGCGCACGGCAAATGCGTTGACTTCATTGGCTGCCAGCGGCGCATCGACCCGCGTCTCCAGCCAGAAGCGGCGCAACAGATTTTGCGCTGCCTTCATGCGGTAGGTGCTGGACGCCCGCATGTCCGTCAGCGGGGCATAGTCCTTGGCCAGCATGGCCATGGCGTCCGCCAGGGCCTGCTCGTTCCACTCGCGCCCATGCAGCAAAGCCTCGGTCTGGGCGGCGCGCTTGGGGATGGCCGCCATGCCTCCGAATGCAATGCGCGCTTCGCTGATGCGCGCACCGTCCAGCGTGACGCAGAACGCGGCGCAGACGGCAGAAATGTCCTGGTCAAAGCGCTTGGCCAGCTTATAGGTGCGGAACTGCCGCCCTGCCTTGGGCAGGGCAATGCTGACCGACTGGACGAATTCGTCGGGGCGCAGGTCCTTCTTCTGGTAGTCGAGGTAGAAGGCGTCCAGCGGCAGCACGCGCTCGCCCATTGGGCTGCGCAATACCACGCTGCTGCCCAGCGCAATCATCCAGGGCATCGAGTCGCCGATGGGCGAGCCATTGGCGACATTGCCACCCAGGGTACCCGCATTGCGGATCGGCAGGGAGGCGAAGCGCTGCCACATTTCGGACAGTTCGGGGTAGTGTTCGCAGATGGCCGCATAGGCGTCATTGAGCGATACGCCGGCGCCGATATGCAGCATGCCGTCCGCCACTTCAATCTGTTTGAGTGCGTCGACATGGCCAAGGTAAATGATGTCGCCCAGGTTGCGCATCTGCTTGGTCACCCACAGGCCGATATCGGTCGAGCCGGCCAGTATCGTCGCCTGCGGTTTGGCCGAGCGGATCAACACCAATTCCTCGATGGTGCGCGGGGCATAGAAGGCCTGGCCGTCTTTGCCATACGTCGTCATGGCCGTGTGCTGCAGCGGCGCGAGGCTGGCTGCCAGGGCCGTCTCATCAAAGTCCACGCGTGGCAGCTCGCCCATGCGGTAGGCCGCATCGATAATGGGACGGTAGCCAGTGCAGCGGCACAGGTTACCGGACAGGCAGTCGTCCACCTCTCGGCGGCTGGGCTGGCAACCGTCCTTCTTCAAGTACATGCCCCACAGGGACATGACAAAACCGGGAGTGCAAAAGCCGCACTGGGAACCATGGCATTCCACCATGGCCTGCTGCACGGGATGCAGCTGGCCGCCTGGCTGCTGCAAGTCTTCCACCGTGAACAGGGCCTTGCCATCAAGGGTGGGCGTGAGCTGGATGCAGGAATTGACGGCCTTGAGCTCCAGCTTGCCGTTGTCAAGCGAACCGATGACGACGGTACAGGCGCCGCAGTCGCCTTCGGCGCAGCCTTCCTTGGTGCCGGTGCAGTGCAAGTCTTCGCGCAGCTGTTGCAGCACGGTCTGGGTGGGCGCGGCGTCACTGACTTCGCGCACTTTGCCTTGGTAATAAAATCGTATGGGTTCGGACATGGTTGCCTCGGTTCTCGCCTAGCTTGTCACATTACCACCCGTACCAGCCCACTTTATAAGAATATCGTGATTTAACTTATCAGAAATTTCACATACTTCCTTATTTTGGAGCTGGATGCACCGTTTTCCAATGTTCCGCAATGTCGATACGGCGCGTTACCCACACTTTGTCATGCTTCTGTACATAGTCAAGAAAACGTGCCAGCGCGGCGGCCCGCGCAGGCCGGCCGACGAGGCGGCAATGCAGGCCAATCGACAGCATCTTGGGTCGGTTCAGGCCGTCCGGATCGCCTTCGGCATACAGCACATCAAAGGCATCTTTTAAATAGTCAAAGAACTGGGTGCCGGAATTGAAGCCCTGCATGGCTGCAAAGCGCATGTCATTGGTGTCCAAGGTATAGGGCACCACCAGGTGCTGCTTGCTGGCCGCCTGGCCATTGGCGTCCTTGTAGTCGACCTTTTGCCAGAACGGCAGGTCGTCGCCGTAGTGGTCCGCATCGTAGACAAAACCACCTTGTTCCACCACCAGGCGGCGGGTATTGGGCGAATCGCGCCCCGTGTACCAGCCCAGCGGCGCATCGCCTGTCAGCTCCTTCATGATGCTGACCGCTTCCTGCATATGGGCGCGCTCGGTCGCCTCATCCATATTCTGGTAAGTAATCCAGCGCAAGCCGTGGCAGGCGATTTCGTGGCCCAGTTCGCTAAACGCCGCCACCGCTTCGGGATTGCGCTTGAGCGCCATGGCCACACCAAATACCGTCAGGGGCAGGTCGCGCTGTTCAAACATGCGCAGCAGGCGCCACAAGCCGGCACGCGAACCGTACTCATAGATCGATTCCATGCTCATGTGGCGGTTGGGAAAAGCCTGGGCGCCAATGATCTCGGACAAAAAGGTTTCGGAGGCGGGGTCGCCGTGCAGCACGCAGTTCTCGCCGCCTTCTTCATAATTGAGCACAAACTGCAGGGCAATGCGGGCCTGGCCGGGCCACTGGGCATGGGGGGGCGTGTGGCCGTAGCCGATCAGGTCGCGCGGGTAGTTATCGTAGGTGGTCATATGGGCAGTTTCATGATCTATATTCAAACATCATATAACCGGAGCCTGCTCAAGGTATATGATCTGCGCCATACCTTGCTTCACCAACAACATATAGGACAGCCATGGGCAAACTGAGCACCCACGTTTTGGACACCACTTGCGGCAAGCCGGGCGCCGGCGTCAAGGTCGAGCTGTATGCCATCGGCGCGCAGGGCCGCACCCTGCTCAAGACGGAAACGACCAACGCGGACGGCCGCTGCAACAGCCCGCTGCTGGAAGGCGAGGCCGTCGTACCCGGCAAATACGAACTGGTGTTCTTTGCGGGCGACTACTTTGCCGCCCAGGGCGTCAAGTTACCCGAACCGCGCTTTATCGACCAGGTGACGATCGCCTTCGGCATCTTTGACGCCACACAGAACTACCATGTGCCTTTGGTTGTTACTCCCTGGTCTTATTCTACTTACCGCGGAAGTTAGGAATTGCGTCCCCTGCTCCCCACTAAACTTGCACGTCTGGCATGCTTGCCCTAGAATTGGTCGGTCTAGCGCAGGCTGCAGCCTGTCCCTCCATGCAAGTTTCTTTACGGTGAACTTTGGATACCGTGCCACTTTGGGTGCTTGTTGTCGCACTCGTTTTCCTGATCCTGTTCTCTGCCTTTTTCGCTATGGCGGAAACGGCCCTGATGGCGGCCAACCGGCACCGCCTGCGCCACCAGGCCAAGCGCGGCAGCCGCATGGCCATCACCACCCTATGGCTGCTGGCGCGCACCGACAAGTTGCTGTCGCTCGTGCTGATCGCCAACACGGCCATCAATGCCATGGCCACTGCCCTGGTCACCGCCATCGCCATCCTGTTCTTCGGCCATGAAGAAAGCGTGATCTCCATCGCGACTGCCGTCGTTGCCTTCCTGCTCATCGTATTTGCCGAGATTTCGCCCAAAGTCATTGGTGCGACTTACCCGGACCGCATCGCCCTGGTCGCCAGCGTGGTGCTCAAACCGCTGATGGCTGTCGCCAAGCCCCTGATCTGGTTCGTCAACCTGTTTGTCGGCGTAGTGCTCAAGCTGCTGCGCATCACGCCCGGCGGCAATCCCCATGAGCACCGTTTGTCGCCAGAAGAATTGCGCTCCATCGTATTGGAAGGGGGCAATTTCATCCCGCAAAAGCACAAGAGTATCCTGCTCAACCTGTTTGACCTGGAAGCCATTTCCGTCGAAGACATCATGACGCCGCGCACCCAGGTCGAGGCGCTGAACCTGGCCGTGCCCGTCGAAGAAATCAAGCGCCAGCTCACCACCTGCTACCACAACAAGCTGCCCGTATTTGAGGGTGACATCAACCAGATCGTCGGCATCTTGCATGTGCGCAAGGCCGTTGGCCTGCTCAATGAGGTCGACGAGCTAACGGTCGAGCATTTCCGCCATTTGCTGACACCGCCCTATTACATCCCCCAGGACACGGATGTCTTCACGCAGCTGCAGTACTTCCAGGAAAACAAGGAACGCCTGGGCATCATCGTCGACGAGTATGGCGAAGTGCAGGGCCTGGTCACGCTCGATGACATCATCGAGGAAATGATCGGCGAGTTCACCACGTCGATGCCGGGCGCGGCCCGGGGTGACACCTTCCGCTGGTCCGCCCAGGGCGACTGCCTGCTGGACGGCACCACCGCCCTGCGCGACATCAACAAACGCCTTGGCCTGAACTTGCCCTTGGACGGCCCCAAGACCCTGAACGGCCTGCTGCTGGAACAATTGCAGGACATTCCCGACGCCGCCATTTCACTTAAGATTGCCGACTGCGTTGTTGAAGTCGTCCAGGTCCATGACCAGGCCATCAAGGTCGTGCGGCTCATTAAACCGGGCAAATAAGACCCTCCCGGCCCGCCAACGCCAGCCAGCCGGGCCCGTCCAAGGGCCAGAAAAGCGGCTGACCTGGCTGTTGCTTCCTAGTGGTTTTGCTTAGTTCACACTATGGTAACCCTTTACAAAAGTGATGCTCAGGGGCATCATCGGCATAGCCCGGGGTGATCACCATGCCCACCCCCTACTGATAACGAATCGCCTATGGCAGCAGTCCTACCCAATACAGTGACCGGGGCACCCATGCCCGGGCTGGCGCGCGCGCTGGTCCAGGCGGGCAAGCTGACGGCTGTCCAGGCCGAGGCCCTGCAAAAGAAAGCCATAGCCGACAAGGCGCCCTTCATCGACACCCTGTTGGCGGGCGGGTCCATCGACCCCAAGTCGCTGGCCGTGTTTTGCGCCGAAACCTTCGGCTATCCGATGATGGACCTGGCCCTGTTTAACCTCGAATCGCTGCCCGCCAAAGTCATTGACGAGAAGCTGATGGTGGCCCAGCGCGTGATCGCCGTGGCCAAACGGGGCAACAAGATTTCGGTCGCGCTGTCGGATCCGACCAACAACCAGGCCCTGGACCAGATCAAGTTCCAGACCGAGTCCTCGGTCGAACCTGTCATCGTGCCGCATGATGCCCTGCTCAAGCTGCTCGCGGCCCAGTCCAAGTCGGCCGAACAGGCGATGAACGAGCTGGCCGGCGAGGAAGCCGAAATCGAGTTCGGCGAAGAACCCGAGGAACCGCCGCCCGATGTGGCCGCCGCCAATGAAGTCGAGGACGCGCCGATCGTCAAATTCCTCAACAAGATGCTCAATGATGCGATCAATATGGGCGCATCGGACTTGCATTTCGAGCCGTTTGAGAAGTTTTACCGGATCCGCTTCCGCATCGATGGCGAGCTGCGCGAAGTGGCCCAGCCACCGATCTCGATCAAGGAAAAGCTCGTTTCGCGCATCAAGGTGCTGGCCAAGCTCGATATTTCGGAAAAGCGCATCCCGCAGGACGGCCGTATGCGCCTGGTGGTGTCGCCCACCAAGACGATCGACTTCCGTATCTCGACCCTGCCGACCCTGTTTGGCGAAAAGACCGTCATGCGTATCCTGGACGCGACCCAGGCCCAGATGGGCATCGATTCGCTGGGCTACGACCCGGACCAGAAGGAAATCCTGATGGACTGCATCCAGCGCCCCTATGGCATGGTGCTGGTCACGGGGCCAACCGGTTCCGGCAAAACGGTGTCGCTGTATTCCTGCCTGAACGTGATCAATAAGCCCGGCATCAATATCTCGACGGCAGAAGACCCAGCCGAGATCAACCTGCCCGGCGTGAACCAGGTCAACGTTAACGACAAGGCGGGCCTGACCTTCCCGGCCGCGCTGAAATCCTTCCTGCGCCAGGATCCCGACATCATCATGGTTGGTGAGATCCGCGACCTCGAAACGGCCGATATCGCCGTCAAGGCAGCACAAACGGGCCATATGGTGTTCTCAACCCTGCACACCAATGACGCGCCCTCAACCTTGACGCGCCTGATGAATATGGGCGTGGCACCGTTCAATATCGCCTCATCCGTCATCCTGATCACGGCCCAGCGCCTGGCGCGCCGCCTGTGCACCTGCAAGCAGGTGCTGGAGACGCCCGACGAAGTGCTGCTGGCGGCCGGCTTCAAGCCGGAAGAGCTCGACGGCACATGGAAACCCTATGGCCCGGTTGGCTGCGAGCGCTGCCTGGGCGGCGGCTACAAGGGCCGCGTGGGCATCTACCAGATCATGCCGATCACGGAAGAAATTGAAAAAATTATTTTGGCGCACGGCAATTCGATGCAAATCGCCGCGCAATCCGAAAAGGAAGGCGTAAAATCGCTGCGCCGTGCAGGCCTGATGAAGGTCAAATCGGGCCTGACCAGCCTGGAAGAAGTCGTCGGCTGCACCAACGAATAAGGACACTATGGCTACTCAAGCAAAAGCCGGCGCACAGACCAAGGAGCAGATCTTTGCCTGGGAAGGCAAGGACAAGACAGGTAAGAGCGTGCGCGGCGAAATGCGGGCCGGTGGCGAAGCCATTGTCGGCGCCACGCTGCGGCGCCAGGGCATCATGGTCACCAAGGTCAAGGTCAAAAAGGTCAAGGCCGGTGGCAAGATCGAACCCAAGGACATCTCCATGTTCACCCGCCAGCTGGCCACCATGATGAAGGCCGGCGTGCCCCTGCTGCAGTCTTTCGACATCGTCGGCAAGGGCCACGCCAACCCGGCCATGGCCAAACTGATCCTCGACCTGCGTGGCGATATTGAAACCGGCACCAGCCTGAATATGGCCTTTCGCAAATACCCCCTGTATTTTGATGCCCTGTTCTGCAACCTGGTCGGGGCCGGCGAAGCGGCCGGTATCCTGGAAGACCTGCTGACCCGCCTGGCCGTCTACCAGGAAAAGACCCTGGCCATCAAACAGAAGATCAAGTCGGCCCTGATGTACCCGTGCTCAATCCTGGGCATCGCTTTCGTCGTCACCGCCGTGATCATGATCTGGGTGGTCCCGGCCTTCAAATCGGTGTTCTCCAGCTTTGGCGCCAACCTGCCTGGCCCGACCCTGATGGTGATGGCCATCTCCGAGTTCTTCGTCGCCTGGTGGTATTTGATCTTCGGCGGCCTGTTCGCCGCCCTGTACTTCTTCTTCCAGAGCTGGAAACGCTCGGTCAAGATGCAGCGCTTTATGGACCTGACCCTGCTCAAGGCGCCGATCTTCGGTGATGTGATCCGCAAGGCCACCATTGCGCGCTGGACCCGTACGCTGGCCACCATGTTTGCCGCTGGCGTGCCCTTGGTGGAAGCGCTCGATTCCGTCGGCGGCGCCGCCGGCAATGCCCTGTACTTTGAAGCGACCAAGCGCATCCAAAGCGAAGTGTCGACCGGTACCAGCCTGACCATCGCCATGCAGAACGCCGACGTGTTCCCGTCGATGGTGATCCAGATGTGCCAGATCGGCGAAGAATCGGGCGCGCTCGACGCCATGCTGGGCAAGGTGGCGGACTTTTACGAAGAAGAGGTTGACGAAGCCGTCGGCGCGTTGGCCTCGCTGATGGAACCTTTGATCATGGTTATCCTGGGCGTGCTGATCGGCGGCCTGGTGGTGGCGATGTACCTGCCAATCTTTAAACTGGGCTCGGTTGTTTGACGATGGAATATTTCTTGTTTGTTGAGCCGGGTTCCCTGGCAGCGTCCCTGGTCGTCGCGGTATTTGGTTTGATGGTTGGCAGCTTCCTCAATGTGGTGATCCACCGCCTGCCCGTGATGATGCAGCGCGAGTCGGACAACTACGTCGACCAGGAGAGTGGTAAAGAGCCGCGCCACACCCAGCGCTACAACCTGGTCGTGCCCCGTTCCTGCTGCCCCAAGTGCGGGCACCAGATCACGGCGATCGAGAATATCCCAGTCATCAGCTACCTGGCCCTGCGTGGCAAATGCCGCGGCTGTGGAACGCCCATCAGCAAACGCTATCCGCTGGTGGAACTGCTGGCGGCCGGCCTGGCCGGTGGCCTGGCCTGGCATTTCGGCACCGGCTGGAATGGGCTTGCCGCCATCGTGTTTGGCTTGATGCTGCTGGCGATGACCTTTATCGACCTCGACACCCAGCTGCTGCCGGACGACCTGACCTATCCCCTGCTGTGGCTGGGCCTGCTCCTCAACATCAACGGCACCTTTGTGCCGATCAAGGATGCCGTCATCGGCGCGGCAGCCGGCTACCTGGCCTTGTGGTCGGTGTACTGGCTGTTCAAGCTTGCCACCGGCAAGGAAGGCATGGGCTATGGCGACTTCAAGCTGCTGGCCGCCCTTGGCGCCTGGATGGGCTGGATGGTGCTGCCATCGATTATCCTGCTGTCCTCTGTCGTTGGCGCCCTCGTCGGCATCGGCATGATCGTGTTTGCCCGCCACCAGCGCGGCACGCCGATTCCGTTCGGCCCCTACCTGGCCATCGCCGGCCTGGTCGCGATGGTGCAAGGACCAAAGCTGGTGCAGCTCACTTCTGGGCTGCTGGGCTGACATGGCAGCCCCCGGCGCCAGCAGCACGCCCACCACGCCTTCTACCGTTGCAGCCCCAAGCCTTGCCGCCAACCCGGCCTGGATCGGCATGACCGGGGGGATCGGCTGCGGCAAGAGCACGGTGGCCGATGGCTTTGCCCGCCTGGGTGCAGGCATTGTCGACACCGATGCCATCGCCCACGCGCTGACGGGGCCGCAAGGCGCGGCGATGCCGGCCCTGGTCGCCGCTTTTGGCCCGGATTGCGCCGCCGCCGACGGCGCGATGGACCGCCCCGCCATGCGCGCACGGGTGTTTGCCGACCCGGCCGCCAAAGCCCAGCTCGAAAGCATCCTGCACCCGATGATCCAGGCCGAAACCCTGGCCCAGGCCCGCGCCAGTACGGCCCCCTATGTGCTGATCGTCGTGCCCCTGCTGGTGGAGTCCGGCCACTGGAAGCAGCGGGTGGGCCGGGTGCTGGTGGTGGATTGCCCGGAAGCGGTCCAGCTGGCCCGCGTGATGGCCCGCAACGGCCTGCCGGAAGCCCAGGTCAAGGCCATCATGGCGACCCAGGCCACGCGTGCCGAACGCCTCGCCCAGGCCGACGACGTGATCCACAATGAGGGCGAGCTGGCCCAGCTGGAGCCCCAAATCGCCCGTTTACATGGGTTTTATTCGGCATTTTCTAAAAGAATGGCAACAAATCCCTTGGAGCGTTTGTAATTTTGCGTCGCATGGTTCAGAATCACGGAATTGCTTCCAGCCCATATTTAGAGGGATGACATTTTGATCGTCTACGAATACCCGTTCAACGAGCGCATACGCACGTTACTGCGGCTGGAAGATTTGCACGAGAAGTTTAAGTTCTTCGTCCATCAAGAACACCCCATGCAGCACCACGTCGCCCTGTCGACGATTTTCGACATGCTCGAAGTGGCCGGCCGCGCCGACCTCAAGTCCGACCTGCTGCAAGAACTGGAACGCCAAAAACAAAGCCTGCTGTCCTATCGTTCTAACCCGAACGTTGCGGCCGACATGCTCGACTCGATCTTGAACGAGCTCGAATCGGTGTCGTCCGCCCTGGTCGGCGCCCAGGGCAAGACGGGCCAGAACGTGCGCGACAATGAATGGCTGATGAGCATCCGCGGCCGTACCATCATCCCGGGCGGCGCCTGTGAGTTCGACCTGCCGTCCTACCACGCCTGGCAGCAACGCCCGGCCCAGTCACGCTACAACGACATCATCAACTGGTTCGCCCCGCTGGCCCCGCTGTTTGACGCGCTGGCCCTGGTGCTGCGCCTGCTGCGCGACTCCGGCGGCCCGGTCAAGATGATCGCCGGTGCGGGCAGCTACCAGCAAATGCTGCAAGGTAAGGTCTACCAGATGCTGCGCCTGACGGTGGACGAATCGCTGGGCGCGATTCCCGAAATCTCGGCCAACAAATACATGCTGTGGGTGCGTTTTACTTCCCAGGGCGGCGACCTGAAACCGAAGCCGCTGGAAGAAGATGTCCCGTTCGAACTGACCCTGTGCAATTTCTGAAGTAAGCAATGACTGTCGTAGACTGCCCCACCTGTGCCGCCAAGGTTGAATGGACCGAGGCCAACAAATACCGCCCCTTCTGCTCCGAACGCTGCAAACAGATCGACCTGGGCGCCTGGGCCGAAGAAAAATACACCATCCCCGCCGTCAACCAGGTTGACCCCGACGAAGACAAGATGGAATGAAAAAAACCGGCCAAGGCCGGTTTTTTGTTGATCGATCCTCCACCACAATTCGTAGGGTGGGCACAAAGTTCGTAGGGTGGGTAACTCGTTACCCACCAATGCCTGCGCCATGGATTGCCTGCATGGTGGGTTACAAGTAACCCACCCTACGCTGTCACACCTTGAGGAATGATCAATGGATTCCTTCCGGCCCCGTAGCGATCCATGAACAGGCCTTCGAGGCCAATCTCCGGCTGGCGGCCCGACACGATGTCGGCCAGCACGCGGCCGGAACCGCAGGCCATGGTCCAGCCCAGCGTACCGTGGCCCGTGTTGAGGAACAGGTTGCGCTTGGAGGTCGGTCCGATCACCGGCGTACCGTCCGGCGTCATCGGGCGCAGGCCGCACCAGAACTGGGCCTGGGCCACATCGCCCCCTTTGGGGAACAAGTCTGTTACGGAGTGGACCAGGGTCTCGCGGCGCGCTTCGCGCAGGGTCAGGTCATAGCCTGAGATCTCGGCCGTGCCGCCCACGCGGATGCGGTCACCCAGGCGCGTGATCGCCACCTTGAACGATTCATCCATAATGGTCGATTCCGGTGCACCCTTGGCGTCCACCACGGGAATCGTGATCGAATAGCCTTTGACGGGATAGACGGGAATACGGATGCCGATCTGTCGCAGCATGATGGGCGAATAGCTGCCCAGCGCCAACACATAACTGTCGGCCTTGAGCTCACCCTTGTCGGTGACGATGCCAACGATCTTGTCGCCATCCACATTCAGGTGCCGGATGCCGACGCCCTGGCGGAAGGTGACGCCCAGTGCCTTGGCCATCTCGGCCAGCTTTTGTGTGAACTTGAAGCAGTCACCCGTCTCGTCGCCCGGCAGCTGCAGCCCGCCGACGAATTTGCCGCGCACATTGGCCAGTGCTGGTTCAGGAATTTCGCATCCTGCCGGATCGTACAGGTTGAAGGGGACGCCATACTGCTTGAGCACTTCCATGTCCTTGGCGGCGCCATCGAGCTGCTTCTGGGTGCGGAACAGCTGCAGCGTGCCCTGGCTGCGCTCATCGTAGGCGATGCCCGTGTCGGCGCGCAGCTGCACCAGGCAATCGCGGCTGTACTCGGCCAGGCGCACCATGCGCGCCTTGTTGATGGCGTAGCTCTTGTGGTTACAGTTCATCAGCATCTGCACCATCCAGCGCCACATTTCGGGGTCGAGGATGGGGCGCACCACCAGCGGGCTATGGCGCATCAGCAGCCACTTGATGGCCTTGGTCGGGATGCCGGGACCAGCCCAGGGCGAGGCATAGCCGGGCGAGACTTCACCCGCATTGGCGAAGCTGGTCTCCATGCCTGGTGCACTTTGGCGGTCGATGACAGTGACTTCATGGCCAGCTTTGGCCAGGTAGTAGGCCGACGTGGTACCAATGACGCCGCTACCCAAGACGATGATTTTCACAAGCAGTCCTTTTTATTGATTGAATTCGTGACGCGCCAGCTCCAGCCATTCGAGCAGCGGGATGGTCGCAGGCAACAGCGGTTCGACAGCGACAGCGCCCTGCCACGCGAAGGCCTGGCCTTCCAGGCTTTGCGGTTCGCCCGTCCATTCGCGGCTGATGTAAAAGTGCAGGCGCACATGCGCATGTTCGTAGACGTGTTCAACGCCGCACCAGGCTTGTGCGCTCTGGATCTGGACGCCCAGTTCTTCGACGAACTCGCGTTTAAGGGCATCGAGGATGTCTTCGTTCGGTTCGACTTTACCACCGGGGAATTCCCAATAGCCGGCATAGGGTTTGCCCGCCGGGCGCTGGCCAAGCAGCACGTCACCGTTCGGTTTGACCAGGATACCAACAGCGACATCAATTGGCGGCTTAGACATCAGCGCTTCCTTTGGCATCGCTTGCCTGGTTTTCCGCCAACCGGCCCGCATAGTCTTTGGCGAATTGCCAGGCCACGCGGCCTGAACGTGCGCCACGCTGCAGGGCCCAGCGCAATGCGTCGCCGCGTGCCGCTTCCACCTGCTGCGGCGTGCAGCCGTAGCTGGCCAGCCAGTGCGCCACGATGCCCAGGTATTCGTCCTGGCCAAAGCTGTAGAACGAGACCCACAGGCCAAAGCGGTCCGACAGCGAAATACGCTCTTCGACCGTCTCGCCAGGATGCAGGTCGCCATTGTCATCGTGCGTGTAGCTGGCGTTGTCGCTCATCTTTTCCGGCATCAGGTGGCGGCGGTTCGAGGTCGCGTAAATCAGCACATTGTCGGACTGGGCGCTGACGCTGCCGTCCAACGCCACCTTCAGGGCCTTGTAGCCGCTCTCCCCTTCTTCAAACGACAGGTCGTCGCAGAAGATGATGAAGCGCTCTGGGCGGCCAGCCACCAGGTCGACGATGTCGGCCAGTTCGTGCAGGTCGGACTTGTCGACCTCGATCAGGCGCAGGCCATCCTTGGCAAACTGGTTCAGGCAGGCCTTGATCAGTGAGGACTTGCCCGTGCCACGTGCGCCGGTCAGCAGCACATTGTTGGCGGGGCGCTTGTGCACGAACTGGCGCGTGTTTTGTTCGATCAGCTGCTTTTGCGCTTCGACGTGCTGCAGGTCGGCCAGCGCGATTGGCGCCACCTGCGTCACCGGCTGCAGCCAACTGGCACCGCCGCTACGTTTGCGCCAACGGAACGCATAGGCCAGGCGCCAATCCGGCTCGCGCGCCGCCTGCTGGGGCAAGAGCAGCTCAGCCCTGGCCAGCAGGGCTTCGGCGCGAACCAGGAATTGATCAAGTGGCGTAGTCGGCATCAAACAATCAAGTCGGTGTCAAATCTGAATGAAATGATCGCACTCATCGAACCAGCTTGCTGGATCGAGCAATCCCCTATTTTCTTACGAGCGGTAGTCAGCGTTGATGCTGACGTAGTCATGCGACAAGTCGCAAGTCCACACCGTTGCGGTCGATGCGCCCCGCGCCAGGTTGACGCGCACCAGGATCTCGCTCTGCTTCATCACGCGCTGGCCATCGGCTTCCTGGTAGTCCGGATTGCGACCGCCGTTCTTGGCAACCCACACATCGTCCAGATACAGGTTGATCTTCGACACATCCAGGTCATCCACGCCGGCATAGCCAACGGCGGCCAGGATGCGGCCCAGGTTCGGGTCGGACGCGAAGAAGGCCGTCTTGACCAGGGGCGAGTGGGCGATCGAGTAAGCGATCTTGCGGCACTCTTCCACATTGCCGCCGTCTTCCACCGTCACGGTGATGAACTTGGTGGCGCCCTCGCCATCGCGCACGATCATTTGCGCCAGCTCGCGCGACAGGTCGGTGACGGCGTCGCGCAGGGCAGCGTAGTCGGCACTGCTGGTGCTGTCGACCACCAGTGAACCGGCGCCGCTGGCGATGACCATGAAGGAGTCATTGGTCGAGGTGTCGCCATCGATGGTGATGCAGTTGAAGGAATGGTCTGCCGCATGGCGCACCAGTTGGTCCAGCACCGGCTGCGCCACTTTGGCGTCGAACGCCAGGTAGCCCAGCATGGTGGCCATATTCGGCTTGATCATGCCGGCGCCCTTGCTAATGCCCGTCATGGTGACGGTGTGGCCGCCAATGGTGACACGGCGCGATGCCGCCTTGGGCTGGGTGTCGGTCGTCATGATGGCTTCAGCGGCGTTGAACCAGTTGTCGGCCTGCAGGCCGGCGACGGCTTGCGGCAGGCCGGCGACCAGTTTTTCCAGCGGCAGTGGCTCCAGGATCACGCCGGTCGAAAACGGCAGCACCTGCTGGGCGCTGCAGCCAAGCAGCTTGGCCAGGGCTTCGCAAGTGGCATTGGCATTGGCCAGGCCCGCCTCGCCCGTGCCGGCGTTGGCATTGCCCGTATTGACCACCAGGGCCTTGATCGGCGCGCCGCCGGCGACGGCCGCCAGGTGGGCCTTGCTGACTTGGACGGGAGCGGCGCAGAAACGGTTCTTGGTGAACACCCCGCTCACAGTAGCGCCGTCGGCCAGGCGCAGGACCAGCACGTCCTTGCGGTTGGGCTTCTTGATGCCGGCTTGGGCAAAGCCAATTTCCACCCCGGGGACCGGGTGCAAGTTGGCGGCGATCGGCAGCGGGGAATTAACGGCCATGGCAGGTGTTCTCGGTAAAAGTTGGGGAAGCCGCTATTGTACCCCCTGTCGCCTCGTGCTTGCCCTCCCAAAAGTATTGCAAAAAATGATACTCTAGGGCGATTTCCAAGGGAGGGGCATGTTCAAGCTGTCGCTGCGCTCGCAATTCCTGGTCCTGGCCGGCGTGGTACAGGCACTGGTGGTTGCCCTGCTGATCTGGAACAGCCTGCGCCTGATGGACAATGCCGTGCGTACCAATGCGGCCCGCGTCGCGCATGAATACGCCGTTACCCTGAACCTGTCGCTGTCGCCCTATGCCACCAGCGGGCGCCTGCCGGAAATGCGCTCCTACCTGGGCGAGATGATCGCCGACCCGCATGACAGCTTTGTGCGCTATATCGCCGTACTGGACGGCCAGGACAAGCCCATCCTCAAAGTGGGCGGCGTGCCTGCCAAGCTGTCTACCCTGTTCAACCGCAAACCGGCCAATGGCGCCGTCGGCCTGCAAACCCTGCTGACGGGCGACATCCTCAATGCCAGCGCCCCCATCCTGTTGAAGGACAACCATATCGGCTCCCTGCACTTCGGCATATCAACGGCCGACCTGACCCAGGCCCGCGATGAAGTACTGTGGCAGGGCAGCCTGATCTCGATTGCCGGTTTTGTGGTGGGCCTGTTGCTGCTGTTTGCCTTCACCACGGGTATTGACCGCCGCCTGTCGGGCCTGACCCAACAATCGATGCGGCTGGCGCGTGGCGACTTCGACGTGCTGCTGCCTGAAAAAGGAGGCGATGAAATCGAGGTGTTCTCGCGCTCCTTGAATAGCATGGCCATGGCCCTGCGCGAACGCATCGACCAGCTGCGCAATGCCAAGGCAGCCCTGAAGGAGCTCAATGCGTCGCTCGAAGCGCGCGTCAGGCAGCGTTCCAGCGAGCTGGAACAGGCCAACCATGAACTGTCGCTGGCCCTCGACACCTTGCGGCGCACCCAGGATGACCTGATCTCGTCCGAGAAAATGGCTTCGCTCGGTTCGCTGGTGGCAGGCATCGCGCATGAACTCAACACCCCCATCGGCAATAGCCTGCTGGCCGCCACCACCCTGTCGGACCGGCTGGACGAATTCAAACGACGCATGGAAGAAGGCTCGCTCAAGCGCTCCACCATGAACGAACACCTGGAGGACGTGGCGCTGGCCTGCACGCTGATCTCTGGTTCGCTCAACCGCGCCGCCAACCTGATTGCCTCCTTCAAGCAGGTAGCGGTGGACCAGACCAATGACCAGCAGCGCGCCTTCGACCTGCGCCACGTGCTCGAGGACACCGTGGCCACGTTTACCCCGCGCCTGCGCCGCGCCAATTGCAGCATCGTCGTGGAAGTCGACGGCGAGATTGGATTGGACTCCTACCCTGGCAGCCTGTGCCAGGTCATCAATAACCTGGTCAACAACGCCCTGGTGCATGCTTTTGAAGGCCGCAACGAATCGGCCATCGGCATTCGCGCCCGCGTTGAACGCCCCGGCTACGTTTTCATCGCTTTCCAGGACGATGGCGTGGGCATGAGCGAGGAGGTACTGCGCCACGTGTTCGACCCCTTCTTCACCACCAAGATGGGCCGCGGGGGAACGGGGCTGGGCATGAATATTGTCTACAACATCATTACCGGTGTATTGGGCGGCCGGATCGATATCGACACTCGCCTGGGCCATGGCACCACGGTGTATATTGAAATCCCGCTGCAGGCGCCGGTGCGCGACAACAGCCGCAAAGAACACGAGCCGATTGAATTACTGAGCCATCAACAATCATGACCATCACACAGCGCCGCCCGGTTGCCTTTGTCCTTGCCGCCACCAACCATGGCAGCATGCTGGTCAACCGCCATGACTATCGCATCGTCGACCAGGGCGGCTATGGCGTCGGCCACCAGCTCTTAAACAATTCGGCTTTTGATCCTGAAGAAGTCGATTTCGCCTTGCAGCTGCTGCAGCTACGGCGCCAGCATTTTGGCGACGGTGTGGTGGCCATCGACTGCGGCGCCAATATCGGCGTGCACACCATTGAATGGGCCAAGCAGATGCACGGCTGGGGCAGCGTGCTGGCCTTTGAAGCCCAGGAGCGCATCTTCTACGCGTTGGCCGGCAATATCACGATGAACAACTGCTTCAATGCGCGTGCCATTTGGGCCGCGGTCGGGCAACGGCGCGGTTCGATGTTTGTGCCCACGCCAGACTACTTTGTGCCGTCGAGTTTTGGCAGCCTGGAGCTGCAGCGCCGCGACAACACGGAATTCATCGGCCAGCCCATCGACTACGATGACAATATGCAGGTGACGCCGATGGTGGCGATCGACGACCAACTGCTCGACCGTCTCGACTTCATCAAGATTGATATCGAGGGCATGGAGATGGACGCCCTGCTGGGCGCGCAAGCGAGCATCGAACGCTTTAAGCCCCAGCTGATGATCGAAAAAATCAAATCCAACGAGGCCGACATCCGCGCCTTTGTTATCGAGCGCGGCTACCGCGTCATCGATGCCGGCATCAACCTGCTGGCCGTGCATGCGGACGACCCTTCATCGTCCATGATCAGCATCAAATCATAGAAGGAGAGCCCGCTCCCATGCCAATTAACTATGCGCGTCGGCTCACTGGCAAGAACCGCAGCAGGGAGGCAAACAAGCAACTGGGTTATGTGTTGGCCTTTGTTGCAGGTGCGACCAATGCCGGCGGGTTCCTGGCGGTCCAGCAATACACTTCCCATATGACGGGCATCGTGTCAGCAATGGCCGACCAACTGGCACTGGGCGCGGTCGACCTGGCACTGGCAGGCTTTGGGGCCTTGCTTGCCTTCCTGTGCGGGGCGGCCAGTTCAGCGGTGATGGTCAATTTTTCGCGGCGAAGGAAGTTGCACAGTGAATTTGCATTTCCCTTGCTGATCGAGGCGGGGCTGCTATTGTGTTTCGGCTTATTGGGCGCAAGGATGGCACACGTTGGCGGACTGGTGGTTCCGCTCACCGTCATGCTGCTGTGCTTCATGATGGGTTTGCAAAATGCGGTCATCACCAAACTGTCCAATGCCGAAATCCGAACGACCCATATCACGGGCATCATCACTGACCTCGGCATTGAATTGGGCAAGCTGTGCTACTGGAACCGCTCACCGGTAGAACATCGTCCGCCCGTGCGGGCCGATGGCGAGCGACTGCGGGTGCTGGCGACGCTGGCCTTTGCTTTCTTTTTTGGCGGCCTGGCGGGTGCATTCGGATTCAAAACGATCGGCTATATGGCGACCGTCCCCCTGGCCTTGACCTTGATGGCACTGGTGATTGTGCCAATTGCCGATGACCTGAATCGGCACCTGCACTCCCGATAAGGAAGGGCAAGCAAGAAAAAACGGCGCCGCAGCGCCGTTCTTGTTGGCCCAGCCTCAGCTGGTCATTGTTGCCGTAATCAAGCCAGCTTGCCGTGGCACTGCTTGAACTTCTTGCCGCTGCCGCAAGGGCAAGGATCGTTACGGCCTACCTTGTAACCCATTTGGACCGAAGCGTCGCCCTGCTCACTGGCGGCAGGCGCCAGCAGGTCTTCCGGTGCTGCCTCAGGGTTGAAGTCAGCGTGCTGGAAGTGCAGGTTCTCGATCTGCGAGGCCTGCAGCGCTGCTTCAGCCGCATCGATCTCTTCGCGGGTCTGGATGCGCACGGTCATGACGGTGCGGACCACTTCGTTCTTGATCAAGTCCAGCATCTGGCCGAACAGGGCAAATGCTTCGCGCTTGTATTCCTGCTTGGGGTTCTTTTGGGCGTAGCCGCGCAGGTGGATGCCCTGGCGCAGGTGGTCCAGCGCCGACAGGTGTTCGCGCCAGTGCGTGTCCACGCTTTGCAGCATGACATTGCGCTCGAAGCCGCCAAAGGCTTCCTTGCCAACGATCTCGACCTTGGCGTTGTACGAATCATCGGCGGCCTTCAGCACGCGCTCGAGCAGGTCGTCGTCGGTCAGGTTGGTTTCTTCGGCCAACATCTTGGCCAGCGGAACATCCAACTGCCATTCATTGGCCAGGTTGGCTTGCAGGGCTGGCACGTCCCACTGCTCTTCCACCGACTCTGCCGGCACGTATTCGCGCAGCACATCGTGGAACACACCGGCGCGCAACGAAGCGATCAGCTCAGAGATGTCGGTCGTTTCCAGCAGCTCGTTACGCTGGGTGTAGATCACCTTGCGCTGGTCGTTGGCGACGTCATCGTATTCAAGCAGCTGTTTGCGGATGTCGAAGTTGCGTGCTTCCACCTTGCGTTGGGCCGATTCGATCGAACGGGTCACGATGCCCGCTTCGATCGGTTCGCCTTCCGGCATTTTCAGGCGGTCCATGATGGCGCGCACGCGGTCGCCGGCGAAGATGCGCAGCAGCGCGTCGTCCAGCGACAGGTAGAAGCGCGAGGAACCGGGGTCACCCTGGCGGCCGGAACGGCCACGCAGCTGGTTGTCGACGCGGCGCGACTCATGCCGCTCGGTGCCGACGATATGCAGGCCGCCTGCATTGACCACGTGGTCGTGCAGGGACTGCCATTCGTCGCGCAGCTTTTGTGCTTGCAGGTTCTTCTCGGTGTCGGACAACTCTGCGTTGGCTTCAATGAACTGGATCTGCTTTTCGACGTTACCACCCAAGACGATGTCGGTACCACGGCCTGCCATATTGGTGGCGATGGTGATCATCTTGGGACGGCCCGCCTGGGCGATGATTTCTGCTTCGCGGGCATGCTGCTTGGCGTTGAGCACGTTGTGCGGCAGCTTGGCGTCGTTAAGGATACCCGACAGCAGTTCGGAGTTCTCGATCGAGGTCGTACCCACGAGGACGGGCTGGCCACGCTCGTAGCAGTCGCGAATGTCATTCAACATCGCGTTGTATTTTTCTTCCGACGATTTGTACACCTGGTCCTGGCGGTCTTTGCGCTGCGAAGGACGGTTCGGCGGGATCACCACGGTTTCGAGGCCGTAGATTTCCTGGAATTCGTAGGCTTCGGTGTCGGCCGTACCGGTCATGCCGGACAGCTTGGTGTACATGCGGAAGTAGTTCTGGAAGGTGATCGAGGCCAGGGTCTGGTTCTCGTTCTGGATCCGGACGCCTTCCTTGGCTTCGACGGCCTGGTGCAGGCCGTCGGACCAGCGGCGGCCCGTCATCAGGCGGCCGGTGAATTCGTCGACGATCACCACTTCATTGTTCTGCACCACATAGTGCTGGTCCTTGAAGTACAGCTTGTGCGCGCGCAGGGCTGCATACAGGTGGTGGATCAGGGTGATGTTGGCAGCGTCGTACAGCGAGGCGCCTGGTGGCAGCAGGCCCATTTGGGTCAGGATCCCTTCGGCCTTTTCGTGGCCGTCTTCGGTCAGCAGCACCTGGTGGGCTTTTTCGTCCAGCGTATAGTCGCCTGGCACTTCCACTTTGCCCTTGCCATCGGGTGTCTCTTCGCCGATCTGCTGGGTCAGCATGGTGGGTACGGCGTTGATCTTCTGGTACAAGTCGGTGTGGCTTTCGGCCTGGCCGGAGATGATCAGCGGGGTGCGCGCTTCGTCGATCAGGATCGAGTCCACTTCGTCGACCACGGCGAAGTGCAGGCCGCGTTGCACACGCTCTTTGGCCTCGTAGACCATATTGTCGCGCAGGTAGTCGAAGCCGAATTCGTTGTTGGTGCCGTAGGTAATGTCCGAGGCATAGGCCTGCTGCTTCAGGTCGTGCTCCATCTGCGACAGGTTCACACCCGTGGAGAGGCCGAGCCAGCCATACAGGCGGCCCATCCACTCGGCATCGCGCTGGGCCAGGTAGTCGTTGACGGTAATGACGTGGGTGCCCTTGCCGGCCAGGGCATTGAGGTAGACGGGCAGCGTTGCCATCAAGGTCTTACCTTCACCGGTGCCCATTTCGGAGATCTTGCCGTCATGGATGACCATGCCGCCGATCATCTGCACGTCGAAGTGGCGCATCTTGAGCACGCGCTTGGACGCTTCGCGGCAGACGGCAAATGCCTCAACCAGGATGTCGTCGAGCGTTTCGCCCTTGTCCAGGCGGGCCTTGAACTCCGGCGTCTTGGCTTTCAGTTGCTCGTCGGACAGCTGTTCCATGGTCGGCTCCAGCGCACTGATGGCGCGAACCTTCTTTTGGTATTGCTTGATCAGTCGCTGGTTGCGGCTACCGAAAATCTGGGTCAGTAAGGACATGCTTAAATTCTTGTAGTAACGCTGCAAAAAAATGGGCACGATGATGTCAAAAAGTCATCACCTGGTGGCCGGCTGGGGCAAAAAGAGGGTGATTTTATCATGCGAACCGGTCCCAATTGGGGATATTGGACGCAATTACAAGAGTGGGCGGCAAATCAAGCTTGCAAGAATGACTCCAATTACTTGCAGTGCAGCACGATGTGCTAAGCTGCCCCCATGGCCTCTCCTCCCGCGAACAATCGCCCCGTACATATCTATGGCACGCGCACGCCCAAGACGACGCCGGGCGCGACGGACTTTTTGCGCGGCAACCAGGGGATCGCCGCCCTGTTGCCAATGGCCAACAAAATGGCCCGGCTGCAGTCAGACTGCGCCGCTAGCCTGCCCGCCATGTTTGGCCAGTGCGATATTTTGCGCTTTGAAGAAGGCAGCCTGACCCTGGGTGTGGCCAATTCGGCCATTGCCGCCAAGCTGAAACAACAACTGCCCAAATTGCAGGCCAGCCTGCGCCAGCGCGGCTGGCAGGTGGAAGCGGTCAAGCTGAAGCTGCAGATGGCGAAAGTGACGCCGCCTGAACAGAAAATGCGCTCGCTCGAATTGCCCAATACGGCCGTCACCGCCTTTGAGGCACTGAGCGACGCCCTGCCCGCCAATGCCCAGAACCAGGGCCTGATTGCCGCACTCAAGAATCTGGCAGCACGCCGCCGCTAATGTAGGGTGGGTAACTTGTTACCCACCGATTTCCTGTCGACGACTGGTGGGTAACGAGTTACCCACCCTACGAATAGCTGCCCGCCCCCCGACGAATTGCCGCCCGCCGGATTAAGTCAGTGCCCACTCGCGCGCCATCTGGCGCACATAGGACTGGGGCGCAGCCACCACTTCTTCAAACGACACGATCTCATACGCATCGGGCTGGGCCAGCAAGGCGCGCAGCAGGTCGTTATTCAAGGCGTGCCCGGATTTGTGGGCATGGTAGGACGCCAGCAGCGGATAGCCGACCAGGTAGAGGTCGCCGATGGCATCGAGGATCTTGTGGCGCACGAATTCGTCTTCGTAGCGCAGGCCATCAGAATTGAGGATGCGGTATTCGTCCATCACGATGGCGTTTTCCAGCGAGCCGCCACGGGCCAGGCCCATGCCGCGCAAGCTTTCCACGTCCTGCATGAAGCCGAAGGTGCGGGCGCGCGCCACGTCGTGTACATACGATACGTCGCCGAAATCGACCGTCGCACGCTGGGTGGTGCCATCGACGGCCGGGTGATTGAATTCGATGAAGAAGTCGAGTTTGTAGCCGTCGTGCGGCGACAGGCGGGCCCACTTCTCGTTGTTGCCCGTGCCCTGGCGCACCTCCACATCCTTGAGCACGCGGATGAATTGCTTGGGCGCGTCCTGCTCTTCCACGCCCGCCTGCTGCAACAGGTAGACGAAGGAGGAGGCCGAGCCGTCCATGATGGGGATCTCTTCAGCCGATACGTCAATGACGAGGTTGTCGATGCCCAGGCCAGCGCAGGCTGACATCAGGTGTTCGACTGTCGATACGCGGGCGCCTTGGTGGATCAGGACCGAGGCCATGCGGGTCTCGCCGACCAGGTCAGCGCGCGCCTTGAATTCGACCACGGGATCCAGGTCGACACGGCGGAACACGATGCCAGTGCCGACTGCGGCCGGGTGCAGGGTCAGTTCGACCTTGGTGCCCGAATGCAGGCCGACGCCAGTGGTGCGGACCAGGCGTTTGACAGTTCTTTGTTTTAGCATGCGGTCATTATATCAAGGGTGGATTATTGCCATCGGACAGGTTTGAGAAATATCAATAGTGCAAGGTCGCAAACCTGCGACAATGGATGGGTTACCCACGCTCCCGTGCAGATCACCAATATGACCCGCCAATTCGCTGTACTGCGCCCCGTCCGCCATTTCGCCGCCGCGGTGTTGCTTGTCGCTTCCGGCAGCAGCTTTGCCGCTGATCTGCAATGGACCGCCAGCCTGACTGGTGTCGGGCCGCTCAAAGTCGGCATGTCCCTGCCAGAGGTCAACCAGGCGCTGCAGGACCAGCTCACCTACACCCCTGGCACGCAACCGAACTACCCCGCCTGCTACTACCTTGCCACCAATACGGCGCCCAAGCTCTACCTGATGTTTGAGCATGAAAAGCTGGCGCGCGTGGACATTGCAGAAGCTGGCATTAAAACCGATACGGGCATTGCTGTTGGCGACACGGTGGAGGCCGTCAAGGCAAAGTATGGCCAGGCCGTGCAAAGCCAGGTGCATGCCTACGATGAAAGCGAACAGTATTTGACGGTTATGTCCGCCAACAAAAAGCAGGCATTGCGCTTTGAAACCTTAAAGGGGCATATTGCGCGCTTCTATGTCGGCGACGTCAAGCCGGTCAGCTACATCGAAGGTTGCCTCTGACGGTCAAGGATGTTCGCTTTCGGCGTGGCCTTTTTCGTGCCGGATCAGGTAGAGGCCACTGCCGATGATGATGGCAGCGCCTACCAGGGTGTAGCGGTCCGGCAGGCCGTTCCACAGCAGCCAGTCAATCGCCACGCCCCAAGCCAGGGCCGTGTATTCAAATGGCGCGACGACGGAAGCTTCGCCAGAACTGAAGGCTTTCGTGATGGCGAGTTGACCGAAAAAGCCCGTGATCGCCAGCGCCACCAATAACAGGTAGTCCTGCTGGCGCAAGGCCACCCAATCTGGCGCTGCAATCAGGCCGGCGCCAACGCCCATCAACAGCATCAGCCAAAACACCATTTGTTCGTTATTGTCCGTCTTGGCCAGGATGCGCCCGGCGATGGCCGCCACCGCATAGCACACCGCTGCACCCAGGATGGCCAGGCCGCCCATGGTCAGGAAGCCGTCGCCGGAAGGCCGCAACACGACTACCACGCCAAGCAGGCCGATGACAATGGCGATCCAGCGCGCCGCATTGACGCGCTCCTTGAGGAAGAACACCGACAGCGCCGTAATCAGGGCGGGCGCGATGAAAAAAATGGTGTAGGCCTCGGCCAGCGACAAATGGCGCACGCCAAAGGCAAAGCAAAACAGCATGGCGATGCCAAGCACCATGCGCAGAAAGTGCATCGGCCAACGGATCTTGAGCATGGTGGCGAAGGCACCTTTGTAGGCGCAGTAGACCACCACCAGTGGTAGCGAGGACAGGGCACGCAGCGCGGTCACCTGCATGGCCGGGTAGGTTTGCGAGAGCATCTTCATGGCCGTGTCCATCAGCGAGAACAAGGCGACGGCCGCGCACATGGCGCGAATGCTGCGCAAATTGTCGGCACGGTGATCCATAAAGCCCTTGAAAGTCTGAAGTGTGAAGTCTGAAATTAGAACATCATCGTTGATTTCTTGCTTGGCGCCACTAAACCTGCAACAAGAAACGATGGCTCCGTTCTAGCCTGCCCTTTCGGCACGCAATAAAAAACGGCGCCGCAGCGCCGTTTTTGCTGGCAAGGCGAGGAATTAGCCCAGCTGCTTGAGCATGGTTTCGGCGTTCGACACTTCGAAGCCGCCGCCTTGCTCGACGTTCAGTTGCTTGACGACGCCGTCTTCCACCAGCATCGAATAGCGCTGCGAGCGCGTGCCCATGCCGTACTTGGAGAAGTCGGCGTCCAGGCCCAGGGCCTTGCTGTAGGCGGCATTGCCGTCAGCCATCATGCGGACGATGCCGGTGGCTTTCTGGTCGCGGCCCCATGCGCCCATGACGAAGGCGTCATTGACGGAGATGCACCAGATTTCATCGACGCCCTTGGCTTTCAGTTCGTTCGACAGCTTGACGTAGCCTGGCACGTGCTGTGCCGAGCAGGTCGGGGTGTAGGCGCCTGGCAGGCCGAAGATGGCGATCTTCTTGCCCTTGACCAAGTCAGCGACCTGGAAGGTGTTGGGGCCGATCGAGCAGCCGGCCGTTTCGGTTTCGACGAATTCGGACAAAGCGCCTTCTGGCAGGCGGTCGTCAATCTTAATGGTCATGCAAGTCTCCTTAGATAGGGGTGTCAACGGTGGCAGTATGCCTGATCTCGGCCATCTTTGCTGGCGGCTCAGTAACCGTCGCCGTCGCCAAACGAGGTTTGCAATTGGCTCCATTCGGGAATGGCCGCCTTGATGGATTCCAGGAGTCGGCCGCCAAAGGTGATGGTGCCCTCGTTAGACCAGTAGATGATCCATTTATAGGTCTCATCGACCAGGAAGGCTTCCGTTGCAGCGTACAGGTCGCCGATTTGATCGAACTTCGTTTCAATGGTGGGATCCTGCGCGGGGAACCAGAAAACGTTGCTGATGCCGGCACCGGCAAGCGCTGTGCGCAGCTTTGCTTCGGCCAGGTGCTGGCGGATGACGTCAATATCAAAGGCCAGCACGTCTTTGCGGGAGGATTCGGTCAAGGGGTACCAGTGCCGGTCAAACCAGGACCATTCGCGGCGGACGGTGGCAAGGCGGGAGTCTTCTTCTAGCGACGACAATAAGCGTGACATAGTACGGTCCACTCCTTAGGCAAACGACAACGGGCGACCGCTCCATATTACAGGAGAGATCGCCCGTTGTCGTCCTTTGGAGATGGACCAACGCTGAACCAGCCCTGGGCCAGCAAACGGCTGGCCGACCCCGATTAGTCGGCTTGCTTGCGCAGGAAGGCTGGAATATCGTAGGTTTCCATGCCGTTGCGCTGCATTGCCTGCACTTGCTCGCTGGCCGAGGTGTTATCGCGGCGCCACACGGCTGGCTGCTTCATGCCGGCCGTCGCATCGGCGCCGCCCGACAGCATCGAACCCATCGTCAGGCCCGTCGTCGTGGTGGTGCCCGCAGCTGCCATGGTTGGACCGCCGTGGGTGCCGGTGCGCAGGACCGGGGTCTGGATCAGTTGCATATTCTTCTTGCCCTTGCCCAGGCCAGTGGCTACCACGGTCACGCGGATGTCTTCGCCCATCGTGTCGTCGTAGGCGATACCTTGTGCGATCGATGCATCTGGTGCAGCGAAGGCGCGCACGGCGGCCATGACTTCCTTGATCTCTTTACCTTTCAGGCCGCGGCTGGCGGTGACGTTGACCAGTACGCCACGGGCGCCCGACAGGTCGATGCCATCCAGCAGGGGCGATGCCACTGCTTGTTCAGCAGCGATACGGGCGCGGTCCACGCCGGAAGCGGTGGCCGTGCCCATCATGGCCTTGCCCTGCTCGCCCATGATGGTCTTGACGTCGTTGAAGTCGACGTTGATGTGACCCGGCACATTGATGATCTCGGCGATACCAGCAACGGCGTTGTTGAGGACGTCGTCAGCGTGCTGCATCCACTCGATCATGCTTTCGTCTTCGTAGATCTCTTCCAGCTTTTCGTTCAGGATGACGATCAGCGAGTCGACATGCTTGGACAGTTCTTCCAGGCCGCCTTCGGCGATGTCCATGCACTTCTGGCCTTCGTAGGAGAATGGCTTGGACACCACGGCCACGGTCAGGGCGCCCATCGACTTGGCCACTTCGGCCACGATCGGCGCTGCGCCGGTACCGGTGCCACCGCCCATGCCGGCGGCGATGAAGACCATGTGCGCGCCGCGCAGGGAGTCCTCGATACGCTGGCGGGATTCTTCTGCCAGTTGGCGGCCCACTTGCGGCTTCATGCCGGCGCCAAGGCCGGAATCGCCGATCTGGATCACATTGTGCGCCGACGACGCGGCCAGGGCCTGGGCGTCGGTGTTCGCTGCGATGAATTCAACGCCGGCCACGCCTTTGTTAATCATGTGTTGAACCGCATTGCCACCAGCGCCACCGACGCCGACGACCTTGATAACAGTTCCCAGTGCTGCGTTATCGACCATATCAAACTCCATGATAGAACTCCTAATCAAAGTGCGGTTTCCAAGCGCCAGGCATCATAACAAGAGTATGAAACCTGGAGATTGAAAACTGCGATTTTATTTTCAAAAAAACGTCTCACTCTACAAATTTTTACTGCTAAAACAACAGGCCAACTTGATGCTTACGTTCGCGTGGGCTCGGGAGAGCCCACCCTACCAGTTCATTTGTGCTCGCAGAGCTCAAGTGAACTAGAAATTACCCAAGAACCATTCCTTCATTCGCTGCCACACCGCCTTCACCGAGCCATCCTGACGCGTCACGATGTGCCCACGCAAATACTGCTTCTTCGCTTCCAACAGCAGGCCCAGCACGGTGGCATACCGGGGGCTGCGCACCACGTCGGCCAGCTGGCCGCGGTAGTCCGGCGTGCCCAAGCGCGCCGGCTTGAGGAAGATGTCTTCTGCCATTTCCACCATGCCCGGCATGATGGCGGTACCGCCCGTGAGGACGATGCCCGAGGACAGCACGCCCTCGTAACCGGAATCGCGCACCACCTGGTGCACCATGGCGAACAATTCTTCGACGCGCGGCTCGATCACGGCCGCCAGCGCCTGGCGCGACAGGGTACGCGGGCCGCGGTCGCCCAGGCCTGGCACTTCCAACTGTTCACCCGGGTCGGCCAGCACCTGCTTGGCCACGCCGTACTGCATCTTGATGTCTTCCGCTTCCGAGGTCGGGGTGCGCAGGGCCATGGCGATGTCATTGGTGATCTGGTCACCAGCGATGGGGATCACGGCCGTGTGGCGGATCGCGCCGTCCGAGAACACGGCGATGTCGGTGGTACCGCCGCCAATGTCGATCAGGACCACGCCCAGCTCTTTTTCGTCTTCCGTCAGCACGGCGTCGGCCGAAGCCATCGGCTGCAGGATCAGGTCGGACACTTCCAGGCCGCAGCGGCGCACGCATTTGACGATGTTCTGCACGGCCGACACGGCACCGGTGACGATATGGACGCGCACTTCCAGGCGGATGCCGCTCATGCCGATCGGCTCACGTACATCTTCCTGGCTGTCGACGACGAATTCCTGCGACACCGTGTGCAGCAGCTGCTGGTCGGTCGGGATGTTGACGGCCTTGGCCGTTTCGATCACGCGGGCCACGTCGGTGGCGGTGACTTCCTTGTCCTTGATGGCGACCATGCCCGACGAGTTGAAGCTGCGGATATGGCTGCCCGCGATACCGGCGTAGACGTTGCGGATCTTGCAGTCGGCCATCAGCTCGGCTTCTTCCAAGGCGCGCTGGATCGATTCGACGGTTGCTTCGATGTTCACGACCACGCCTTTTTTCAGGCCTTTCGATTCATGCTGGCCCAGGCCGATGACTTCGTGGCGTCCATCGGACATCACTTCTGCCACCACCGCCACCACTTTCGAGGTGCCGATATCGAGTCCGACGATCAGGTTTTTCGCGTCTTTTGTCATTGCTTCGCCTACTGTCTATAAAGCCTAGTTTTACGTGGTACCGCTGCCTGTACTGCCCTTAGTGCTTCTCTTTGCTGCCCGTGGCGGCTTTCGCCATCACGATTTTTGCCGGTTTGGCGCCCGCTTCCGGGAGCTTCATTCCTTTTGCCGTCAGCGCCAGCCCGTTGGGGTAGCGCATATCGATCGTTTCAATATCCTTCAAGCCCTGCACCAGCCTTGGGTAGATGCCCACCAGGCGCTCCACCCGCTTACTCAGTGTGGTGGCATCCTGCTCCCTGCCCAGCGCCACCGACATGCCGTTATTGAGTTTGACTGTCCACGCATAGCGGTCTGACAAACTCAGTTCCAGCGGCTGCAGCTTGATGCGTTCAAACCAGGGCCGCAGCTCATTAAACCTTGCTACCACTTCCTTCTCGCTGCCGCTTGGCCCCGCAAACTCCGGCAACTGGTGATCCTCGTCTGCCTCGTCCAGGTTGACCGTGAACAGGTCGCCCTTGGTCGACAGCAGCTTGCCATCCTGCCCCCACGTGCCCAAAGCCTCATGCTCTTCGAGCGAGACGATCAGCTGGTCCGGCCATTCGCGCCTGACTTGGGCCCGCCGCACCCAGGGAACCGATTCAAACGCCACCCTAACTTGCTCGAGGTTGGTGCTGAAAAAATTCCCCCTGATCTTGGCCAGTGCATCGTCCCGCACGGTCAGGTGGTTCACATGTTTCAACTCAACGTCGTAAATACTCTCGATGCGGATCGTGCGCAGCGTGAACATCGGCCGCTGCGACACCCACCACAAGCCCGCTCCCATCAACGCCAACACCACACCGGCAAACAAGGCACCGGCGGTTGCGTTCATCGCACGAGCGTCATGCCACATACTTCCCTTACGCCTTTGCCAGTTTCAGGCTGGCCGAGCGCAAAATCTCAACACACAGGTCTTCATAGCTATACCCCGCCGCGCGCGCCGCCATCGGCACCAGCGAATGCGAAGTCATGCCTGGCGAAGTATTCACCTCCAGCAGGAATGGCTTGTTATCACTCTGGCGCAGCATCACGTCGACGCGGCCCCAGCCTTCACAGCCGAGGGCGCGGTAGGCGGCCACGGCGGCGCTTTGCATCGCGTTGCTCGTCGCCTCATCCAGCACAGCTGGGCAGTGGTACTTCACGTCGTCCGTAAAATATTTGTTCTGGTAGTCATAGTTACCAGCTGGGGCGACAATCTCGACAACCGGCAGCGCACGTGCGCCGGCACCTTTGCCGAGGATCGCCACCGTAAATTCGCGACCGGTGACAAATTCCTCGACCAGTACTGCGCTATCCAGGTTGGCGGCCGTGTCGTAGGCCTTCTTGAAGTCCGCCTTGGCAGTCACCTTGGTGATGCCAATGGTTGAACCTTCGTGGGGCGGCTTGACGATCAGGGGCAGGCCCAGCTCGTCGGCCACTTTGTCCAGGTCGGAGCTGCCATCGAGCTCTGCGTAACGGGGGGTTGGCAGGCCTTTCGACAACCAGATGATCTTGGTGGCGATCTTGTCCATGCCAATGGCGCTCGGTGCCACGCCGCTACCGGTATAAGGAATGCCCATTTGTTCGAGCGCACCCTGCAAGCTGCCGTCCTCGCCAAAGCGGCCGTGCAGCGCGATAAAGACGCGGTCAAAGTTTTGCGCGGCCAGGTCGGCCAGGCTTTGCGTGCCCGGGTCGAAGGCGTGGGCGTCCACGCCTTTGCTTTGCAGCGCCTTGAGCACGCCGCTACCGGACATGATCGACACGTCGCGCTCGGCGGAACGGCCGCCGAACAGCACGCCAACCTTGCCCAGTGCCTTGATATCGGATGGAGTCAAATCGCTCACGTTCAAGCCTTTGCAGTGAGTTTGTTTGGAACAGCGCTGATCGAGCCAGCGCCCATGGTGAGGACGACATCGCCATCACGCACAATATTCATGATCGTGGCGGGCATATCTGTCATCGCCTCGACGAAAATGGGTTCAATCTTGCCGCCCACGCGCAGCGCATGCGCCAGCGAACGGCCATCGGCGGCGACAATCGGCGCTTCGCCGGCCGAATACACTTCGCCCAGCACCAGCACATCCGGCGTGGCCAGCACTTTGACGAAGTCCTCAAACAGGTCGCGGGTACGCGTGTAGCGGTGCGGCTGGAAGGCCAGCACCAGGCGACGGCCGGGGTAGGCGCCGCGCGCGGCTGCCAGGGTCACTTCCGTCTCGACCGGATGGTGGCCGAAGTCGTCGACCAGGGTAAAGCTGCCCCCGCCAGGAATGGCAACGTCGCCATAGCGGGTGAAGCGGCGGCCTACGCCGCGGAACTCTTCCAGTCCCTGCTGAGTGGCCTTGTCATCGATGCCGATCTCGCGGGCGATCGCGATGGCCGAGCAGGCGTTCTGCACGTTGTGCATGCCAGGCTGGTTCAGTACCACCGGCAGGTCCGGATAGCCTTCCTGCTTGACGGTAAAGCGCATCTGGGTACCCGAGGCGCTGGCGTCCACGGCTCGAACTTGCGCGTCCGGATGGAAGCCATACGTCGTCACCGGCTTGGAGACAAAGGGCAGGATATCGCGTACATGCTGGTCGTCGATGCACAACATGGCCATGCCATAGAAAGGCAGGCGGTTGGTGAACTGGACAAAGGCCTGTTTGAGCTTTTCGAAATCGTGCTCGTAGGTCTCCATATGGTCCGCGTCAATATTGGTGATCACCTCGATCATCGGCGACAAGTTCAGGAAGGAGGCATCCGATTCGTCCGCTTCCGCCACGATGTAGTCGCCGGTGCCCAGCTTGGCATTGGCGCCCGCGCTATTCAAGCGGCCACCGATGACAAAAGTTGGGTCCATGCCGCCCTGGGCCAGCACAGAGGCGACCAAGCTGGTGGTGGTAGTTTTGCCGTGCGTGCCGGCGATGGCGATACCGCGTTTGAGGCGCATCAGTTCGCCCAGCATCACCGCGCGTGGGACGATGGGGATCTTGCGGGCGCGGGCGGCCACCACTTCTGGGTTATCTTCCTGCACGGCGGTCGAAGTGACGACGGCATCTGCACCTTCAACATATTCAGCAGCATGGCCTTGCTTGACGACGGCGCCCAGGCTGACCAGGCGCTCAGTGGCGGCGTTGACACCCAGGTCCGAGCCGGACACGGTGTAGCCGAGATTAACCAGCACTTCAGCAATGCCGCTCATGCCGCTGCCACCAATACCGACGAAGTGAATATTTTTGACCTTGTGTTTCATGCCTTACCTGCCAATTGTTCTAATACATCCGCGATGGCCTTGTTTGCATCGCGCTTGCCTGCGGCATGTGCGTGCATTGCCATGTCGCGGCACTGCTCCCGGGTCAGGGCCTGCAGCATCCGTGCCAGCACTTCCCCGTTCAAATCTTGCTGCGGCAGGTGCACTGCCGCTTGTTGTCCTGCCATCCACCTGGCGTTGTCGCGCTGGTGGCTGGTGGTGCTGGCCACAAACGGCACCAGCACACTGGCTACGCCCGCTGCCGTCAGTTCAGCAACCGTAATTGCGCCGGCACGGCAGATGACGATGTCCGCCTGTTCATAGGCGCCTGCCATGTCGTCGATGAAGTCAACCACGTTAGCGTTGACGCCCGCTGCGCCATAGGCAGCGCGCAAGGCGTCGATGTTCTTTTTGCCCGACTGGTGGGTCACGACCGGGCGTTGGTCTTGCGGGATCAGGGCCAATGCAGCGGGCAGCGCGTCGTTCAGGGCCTTGGCGCCCAGGCTGCCACCAACGACCAACACGCGCAGCGGGCCACTGCGGCCGTCAAAGCGGGTGATTGGCGTGGTCATGGCAAGGATCTCGGCGCGCACGGGATTGCCCGTTACCACCGCTTTGCCGACGGCCTTGCCAAAATCGGCCGGGAAGCCGAACAGCACTTTTTGGGCCACGGGCGCCAGGGTCTTGTTCGACAACAGCAGCGCGGCATCAGCATTGACCAGTGCCAGCGGTACGCCCGAAAGGCGCGCCATCAGGCCGCCGGGGACGGTGACATAGCCGCCCATGCCCAGCACGACATCCGGCTTGCGGCGCGCCATAAAGCGCAGGCAAGCGAAGAAGCTGGCCGCCATCTTGAAAGCGCCCGTCACCGTATGCATCAGGCCTTTGCCGCGCATGCCGCTGAAATTGATGGCGTCCATGGCGATCCCGTGCTTGGGCACGATGTCCTGCTCCATGCCATGGGTGGTACCGAGCCAGCTGACTTCCCAGCCGCGCTCGCGCATGGTGTGCGCAATGGCGACACCAGGGAAGATGTGGCCGCCCGTGCCTGCAGCCATGATCATCAGGCGGGTCATATGCGCCCTCCCCGCATCATAACGCGGTTCTCATAATCGATCCGCAGCAGGATCGCCAGGCCAACGCAATTGAGCATGACGCCGGAGCCGCCATAGCTCATTAACGGCAAAGTCAGGCCCTTGGTGGGCAGCAGGCCCAGGTTCACACCCATATTGATGAAGGTTTGTGCGCCGATCCAGATGCCGATGCCTTTGGCGGCCAGTCCGGCGAAAGTCTGGTCGATGGCGATGGCCTGGCGGCCAATATCAAAGGCGCGCTTGACCAGCCAGTAGAACATGACGATAACGATCAGTACACCGGCCAGGCCGAGCTCTTCGCCGATCACGGCCATCAGGAAGTCGGTATGGGCTTCCGGCAGATAGTGCAGCTTTTCGACACTGCCGCCGAGGCCAACACCAAACAATTCGCCGCGGCCAAAAGCGATCAGCGAATGGGTCAATTGGTAGGCCTTGTCCAGGGCATGGTCTTCTTGCCAGGGGTCGAGGTAGGCGAACATGCGCTCGCGGCGGAATTTTGAAAACGCGATGATCGCCGAGAAGATCATCACCAGCAGTGCGCCAATACCGCCAAACCAGATGGCGTTGAAACCGCCCAGGAACAGGATGCCCATGGCGATGCAGACAATCACGCCGAAGGCGCCCAGGTCAGGTTCGAGCAGGAGCAAGAGGCCAACCAGGCCGACGGCAGCAGCCATCGGCAGGAAGCCTTTGGTCAGCTTATGCATGTACTGCTGCTTGCGCACGGTGAAATCTGCTGCATACAGCACGGCGACCAGCTTCATGATCTCGGAAGGCTGGATATTGGTGACCTTGAGGGATAGCCAGCGGCGCGCGCCGTTGACGCCATGGCCAATGCCCGGGATCAGGACCAGCATCAACAGCAAGATGGTGGCGGCGAACATCAGCGGTGCTGCCTTTTGCCAGTCTTCGATCTTGACGCGGAAAGCAAACAGGCCAGCCAGCAAGCCAGCGCCAATGAAGAAGGCCTGGCGTTGCAGGAAGTAAGCGTTTTTGTAGTTCGAGAATTTGGGTGAATCCGGCAGGGAGATCGATGCCGAATACACCATCACCATGCCCAGCAAGAGCAGCAGGACGGTGACCCAGACCAGCGGCTGGTCGTATTCCATCATCTTCGAAGGACGAGCGCGCGTGCCGATCGGCGATGCGTCGGCGGCTTGACCTGAGAAGAACAATGGCAGCTGGAGTTTCATCAGATGTCCTGGCCTTTCTCAAGGGCCAGCTCGCGTACAGCGTCCACGAATACCTGGGCGCGGTGGGCGTAGTTGGTGAACATGTCGAGGCTGGCGCAGGCTGGCGACAGCAGCACGCAGTCACCTTGCTTGGCCAGGGCGCTGGCGCGCTGCACGGCTTCAGGCAAGGTGGCATTGTCAAATAGATCAATGCCGGAAGGCTCCAGTGCGATGCGAATCTGCGGCGCGTCGCGGCCGATCAACACTGCCGAGCGCACATAGCGCGATGCTGGTTCGGCCAAAGGTGAGAAGTCCTGGCCCTTGCCGTCGCCGCCGGCGATCAGCACGATGCGCTGGCCTTCACCGGCGAAGGCTTTGCCCAATCCATTCAGGGCAGCGACAGTCGCCCCTACATTGGTGCCCTTGCTGTCGTCATAATATTCAATGCCGTCAATTGCAGCGACCAGTTCTACCCGGTGCGGTTCGCCTGCATAGTCGCGCAGGCCGTGCAGCAGCGGCGCGAATGGCAGGCCGATGGCGCGGCACAGGGCCAGCGCAGCCAGCGCATTGGACGCATTGTGCAGGCCGCGGATGCGCAGGGCATCGGCCGGCATCAGGCGGTTGATGATGACTGGGACCGGCTCGGCCGCTTCGTTCTTTTTGCGCTTTTTCTCGACCTCTTCGCCGGGAACCGCCACGGTCAACCATTGCACGCCGCGCTCATTCTGCAGGCCGAAGCAGTCAGGTTCTTGTGGCTCATTGATGCCGAAGGTGACGACATCGGCTGTCGCTTTGGCCATTTGCATGACAAGGGCGTCATCGCGGTTCAGCACTCGCACGGTGTGCTCGCCGAAGATGCGCGACTTATCCTTGGCATACGCTGCCATGTCGCCGTGCCAGTCCAGGTGGTCCTGGGTGACGTTCAACACCGTGGCTGCGTCGGCTTGCAGGCTGTAGGTCGAATGCAGCTGGAAACTCGACAGCTCCAGGATCCAAGCCTGGGGCAACGCATTGCCAGTGCCCTCGCTTTCAGCGCCCTCCGAATCCATTGCTTCTCGCAGCACGTCCAGTGCGGCGGGGCTGATGTTACCGGCCACTCGCGTCGTCAAGCCTGCGCGCTGGCACAGCTGGCCCGTCAGGCTAGTCACTGTGGTCTTGCCATTTGTACCGGTGATGGCGATGATTTTTGGCGCATACCCGCGCTCTTCCTTGAGGCCGGCGAGGGCCTGGGCAAACAGTTCGATCTCGCCCCAAACGGGAACCTGGCGTTCTGCGGCGGCGGGGACGATGTCGATCAATTCTTTGTTTGGCGCCAAGCCCGGGCTCAAGGTGACAAAGTCGACACCGTCCAGCAGGTCAGCCGTGAATGGGCCATGGACAAACTCAACACCGGGGACGCATTCGCGCAAGGCCGGCAGGCGGGCGGGCGACTCGCGTGTATCGGCCACGCGCACGGACGCGCCGCAACGGACGAGCCATTGCGCCATCGCCAGGCCCGATTCCCCGAGCCCTAGTACCAGTGCGTGTTTGCCAGAGTAGTTCATTAACGCAGTTTCAAAGTAGAGAGGCCGATCAGGACCAGCATCATCGTCACAATCCAGAAACGAACAACGACCTTCGTCTCTTTCCATCCCTTTTGTTCAAAGTGGTGGTGCAGCGGCGCCATCAGGAAGACGCGGCGGCCGGTGCCATAGCGCTTCTTGGTGAACTTGAACCAGCCCACCTGGATAATCACGGACAGGGTTTCGACCACGAAGATGCCGCCCATGATGAACAACACAATTTCCTGTCGCACGATGACGGCAATGGTGCCGAGTGCGCCGCCCAGGGCCAGGGCGCCAACGTCGCCCATGAAGACTTCGGCGGGGTGGGCGTTATACCAAAGGAAGGCCAGCCCCGCTCCCGCCATGGCGCCACAGAAGATCAGCAGTTCGCCCGCGCCAGGAATATGCGGGATAAACAAGTATTTCGAGTACTGGGCGCTGCCGGTCAGGTAGGCAAACAAGCCCAGCGCCGAACCCACCATCACCGTTGGCATGATGGCCAGGCCGTCCAGGCCATCGGTAAAGTTGACGGCATTGCTGGTGCCGACGATGACGCAATAAGTCAGCGCGATGAAGCCCCATACGCCGAGCGGATAGCTAATCGTCTTGAAGAAGGGGACGATCAAGTCGGCCTTGGGTGGCAGGTCCATTGAGAAACCGGACTGTACCCACTCAAAGAACAGCTCCACCACTTTGGCAGGCGTCAGTGCCGAGACTGAGAAGGCCAGGTAGAGTGCCGCCATGATGCCGATCAGGGACTGCCAAAAGTATTTTTCCGCCGAGCGCATGCCGTTCGGGTCCTGGTAGACCACCTTGCGATAGTCGTCGACCCAACCCACCGCGCCAAAGCCCAGGGTTACCACCAGCACCGGCCATACCAGGCGGTTCGACAGATCGCACCACAGCAGGGTCGACACACCAATCGAAATCAGGATCAGTACGCCGCCCATCGTTGGGGTGCCGTGCTTTTTCAGATGGGTCTGCGGACCGTCAGTACGCACCGCCTGGCCGACCTTCATGCGGGTCAGCATTCGGATCACCGCCGGACCTGCGGCCAGGCCGATCACCACCGCCGTAATTGTGGCGAACACCGCGCGGAAAGTGATGAAGTTGAAGAGCCGCAGTGGACCGAGGTCTTGCTGGAAGAATTGTGCGAGCCATAGCAACATGATTAATGGGCTTCCTTGCTGGTGTGTTGTGGTCCAAGCAGGTGTTGGACGACACGTTCCATTTTCATGAAGCGTGAGCCCTTCACCAGCACAGTCGCGTCAGATTTGCTGCCCAGCTGGGTATCCAGTGCTGCCAATAATTCGTCGAACTGCTCAAAATGCTGCGCGCCGCTTGCCTGCATATGGCGCGCCAAAGCGCCCGTCGCCAGCACATGGTCGATGCCCTGTGCTTTGGCGTAGGCGCCAATCTCTTCGTGGAACTGCGGTCCCTGGGTGCCAACTTCGCCCATATCGCCCAGTACCAGCACGCGTGGTGCTGGTGACTTTGCCAAGACATCAATGGCGGCGCGAACCGAATCGGGGTTGGCATTATACGTGTCGTCGATGACGGTGGCCCCGCAGGCTGCCTGCTTCTTCTGCAAACGGCCGCTGACAGGGGCAAACGCCTCAAGGCCGTGGATGATGTCGGTGCGGCGGATGCCAGCAGCTAGGGCACAAGCAATGGCGGCAAGCGCGTTGCGCACATTGTGGACGCCGGCTGCGCTCAGGCTCACTTCAAAGCCAGTGTCAGCTTCGCCTTCATGGCGAATCGTCACCTTCAGTTCGCTACCGAAATCGCTGGCGCGATAAGTTGCGCTGACATTGGCTTGGTCGTCAAAGCCGAAGGTCATGCAGCGGCGGCCTTGGGATAGCTCGTGCCAGATTGGCGTGTATTCGTCATCGCTTGGGAAGACCGCGATGCCGCCGGCATGCAATCCCTTGAGGACGGCACCATTTTCGCGGGCGACGGCTTCTACGGTATGCATGAATTCCTGGTGTTCGCGCTGCGCGTTATTGACCATGCCGATGGTCGGCTCAGCGATGGCAGCCAGGCGGCCGATTTCGCCCGGATGGTTCATGCCCATCTCGATGACGGCAGCCTGGTGGGCCTGGCCGAGGCGGAACAGGGTCAGTGGTACGCCAATTTCGTTATTCAGGTTGCCGCGGGTCGCCAGGCGCCCTTCTTCACCGAAGGCGGCTGCCATGATCGAGGCGATCATTTCTTTAACCGTGGTCTTGCCATTGCTGCCAGTGACACCGACTACAGGCAGCGTGAACTGGCGGCGCCAGAAAGTAGCGATATTGCCCAGCGCGATCAAGGTGTTTGGCACAACCAGCGCTGGCAGGGTCCAGCCTTCTGGCAGCTCTTCCACCACCACGGCGGCCACGCCTTTGCTGGCAACGTCAGCCAGGAAGGTGTGCGCATCAAAGCGCTCGCCACGCAGGGCGACAAACAAGCTTCCGGCAGCCACGCTGCGGCTGTCGGTCGACACGCCGTCAAACGCCACATCGCCCATGGCGCGTGCGCCGGGCATGAAGGAGGCCAATTGGGACAAGGTCGCGTGCATCAGTTCGGCCTCATCATGGTGGCGCGCGCGGCCAGCGCCAGTGCGGCGTGGTCGGCATCGGAGAATGGCATCTTGCGGCCTTTGATCTCCTGGTAGGGCTCGTGGCCCTTGCCAGCAAGCAGGATCACATCGACTTTTGCAGCATGGCGGATCGCCGACAAGATGGCGGCAGCACGGTCCTCAATCTCCATGTGCACGGAATTGGGGTGGTCCAGGTCCATGCCGGCGACAATCTGGGCAATGATGGCGCCGGGCTCTTCGCTGCGCGGGTTGTCGCTGGTGACGAGTACGTGGTCGGCCTGCTGCGAAATGGCACCCATCTGCGGGCGCTTGCCCGGATCGCGGTCGCCGCCGCAGCCAAACACGCACCACAGCTGGCCGCCGCGCTCATTGGCCACTTGGCGCAAGGCCTGCAGCGTCTTTTCCAGCGCGTCTGGCGTGTGGGCATAATCAATCACGACCATCGGTGCGTCCTGGCCGCCCACCTGCTGCATGCGGCCTGGGGCAGGCGTTAGTACTTCGATGGCATCGATGGCGGCGCGCAGCGGCGTGCCCTTGGCCAGCAAGGCGCCCAGCACGGCCAGCGCATTGCTGATATTGAAGTGGCCAACCAGTTGGGTCTTAACGGTGGCGCTGCCTTCGGGCGTCTCCACATGGAAGTCAGTACCGGCATTGCGGCTGCGGAATTGCGAAGCACGCAGCATGTGCACGCCCGGCAGCCCAGGTTGGGTGGCCGCATCCGCCAGGGTATACCCGTAGACGGCCATGGCGCTGCCTGCCGTTTTCTGCACGTGCGACACCAGGCGCTGGCCAGCGGGATCATCCAGGTTCAGCACGGCAGCCTTGAGGCCGGGCCAGTCGAACAGGCGGGTCTTGGCTGCCTCATAGGCGTCCATATCACCGTGGTAATCCAGGTGGTCGCGCGTCAGGTTGGTGAAGATGGCCACGTCAAAGTGCATGCCGTTGGTCCGGCCTTGTTCCAGCCCGATCGACGATACTTCAATTGCCAGCGAGGTGGCGCCCGCATCGCGCATGGCCGCCAGTTTACCGGCCAGCAGGACAGCGTCCGGCGTCGTATAGCCAGTGACGTCAAAGTCGACTTCGCCCTTGGCCTGGAACAGCCCGACGCCGAGGGTGCCGATCACAGCGGCAGGCCCGTCGATATGCGACATGGCCTGGCCCAGCCAGACGGCGCAGGAAGTTTTACCATTGGTGCCGGTGACGCCGACAGTGAACATGGCTGAATCGGGGCGCTGGTAGAAGGCATGGGCAATCATGCCGGCTTCTTTTTTCAGCCCCGTCACCAGCAGGTGCGGTACAGTCAGGTTGGCATCCGGTGTAAAGTTGGCGGCCTCGACGACCGCAGCGGCGGCGCCTTGTTCGATGGCGGCCTGGATAAAGGCACGGCCGTCACCCGCTTCGCCAGGGTAGGCGAAGAACACATCACCCCGCTGGATTCGGCGCGAATCGGAAGCCAGCTGCGCCTTGGGCGCTTGCTGGGCAATCCATTGGGCGATGTCGAGGTGGTTCATCACAGGCTCTCCTCAACAGGATGGTCTGGAATGATGATATTGGTGATCGGCGAATCAGGCGTCACGTTCGAAGCACGCAATACGTTCGCCGCCAGCACGGAGAATGTCGGGGCTGCCACTTCACCGCCAGTATGGAGGAAGGTGCCGGGTTCATCGATCATCACCGCGATAATGAAACGCGGATTCGACATTGGTGCAATGCCAACAAAGGAACCGACGAATTTGGTCTGCGAGTAGTGGCCATTGACGAGCTTTTGCGCCGTGCCCGTCTTGCCGCCGATACGGTAGCCGGCTACTTGCGCTTTGGGCGCCGTGCCTTCCGGATTCACCACCATTTCGAGCATGGAGCGCATCTGCGCCGCCGTTTTTGGCGAGATCACTTGCTGGCCGACTGGCTTTTCCGTGACCTTCTCAAACGACAGCGGGATAATGTCGCCATCGCGGGCAAAGATCATATAGGAGCGGGCCAACTGGATCAGCGATACGGAGATGCCATGACCGAATGCCATATTCGCCTGCTCAATCGGACGCCAATTCTTATAGGGACGCACACGACCAGCCACGGCACCCGGGAAGCCAAACTTGGGCTGCTGGCCGAAGCCGGACTTCGTGAACATTTCCCACATTTCTTGGGATGGCATAGGCAATGCGATCTTGGCCATGCCGATATTGGACGACTTCTGGATGATCTGCGCGACCGTCAGCAAGCCATGGGCATGCGAGTCGTGGATGGTGCGGTCGCCAATGACCATAACGCCCGGTGAGGTCTGGTAGGTCGACGCCGGCGTAACCCGCTTAGTCTCCAGCGCCAGCGCCACCGTCATCGGCTTGAGCGTGGAACCAGGCTCGAACGTATCGGTCAGCACGCGGTTACGCAGCTGGTCACCGGTGAGCGACTCGCGATTGTTCGGGTTATAGGTTGGCCAGTTGGCCAGGGCCAGGATCTCGCCCGTGTGCACGTCCAGGATGACAGCGCCGCCGGCCTTGGCCTTGTACTTTTCGACCGCTTCACGCAGCTGGGTAAAAGCGATGTACTGCAGCTTGCTGTCGACCGACAGGTTGAGGTCCTTGCCATCACGCGGTGGTTTGGCAGCACCAATATCTTCAACAATGTTCCCAAGGCGGTCATGGATCACGCGGCGGCTGCCCGCACTGCCCTTCAGGTTTTTTTGCTGGGCCAGCTCGATGCTCTCCTGGCCGACGTCTTCAATATTGGTGAAGCCGACAATATGGGTCATCACTTCACCCTGAGGGTAGAAGCGTTTATATTCCTTGTCCGCGCCAACGCCATGGATCTTCAGTTCCAGGACCTTTTCCGCCACATCCAGCTCAACCTGGCGCTTCAGGAACACATAAGTCGAATCGGCCTTGAACTTGGCCAGGATCTCGGATTCAGGAATGTCGAGCAGTTTGGCCAGGGCCTTGACCTTTTCTGGCGCAGGTGGCGAATCTTCGATATCGCGAGGATCCACGAAAATGGCACGCACCGGCATCGACGAGGCAAGCACCTGGCCATTGCGATCGGTGATCTTGCCTCGCATCGCAGGCAGGTTGATCGTGGTGGCGTAGCGTGCCTCGCCCTGCTTTTGCAAGAACTTAGTGCTCATCGACTGCAGCCACATGGCGCGGCCAGCCAGCGCCAGGAATGCAGCAAACAGCACGAACAGCACAACGCGCGAGCGCCAGGCCGGCAGGCGCACGGCCAGCACTGGACTTTGGGAGAACGAGACTCCTTTGGAGGCAGCGATGCGCGATCCGCCGTTACCCTTGCGGCTCATTTGGCCACCTCCGCCGTCAGGTACTGGGTGCGTGCGGCCGACACGGGCTGCATGCCCAGGTCGGTGCGGGCGATCTGCTCGATACGGGAGTTCTTGCCGAGGGTCGACTGGTCCAGCTGCAACTGGGCGTAGTCGATATCAAGCTGGCGCGCTTCCGCCTTGGAGCGCTCGACTTCGATGAACAAGTGGCGCGCTTCGTACTGCGCCTTGACCAGCGACAGCGCGCAGCCAATTAGCAGTGCCAGCAGGACGACGTTCACTTTGCCGCTCATTGCATGCTCCCACTGCCCAGGCGCTCAGCCACGCGCATCACGGCCGAGCGTGCACGCGGGTTGGCGTCGACTTCTTCGCTGGACGGCTTGATGCGGCCGATCAGTGCCATCTCCGCCTGCGGCAGGTCGACCGCCTTAATCGGCAGACGCCGATGCGGCTGCTCGACCTTGACCTTACTGGCCAGGAATTGCTTGACCATGCGGTCTTCCAGCGAGTGGAAGCTGATGATCACAAGGCGAGCACCGGGGGCAAGCATGGCATAGGCTTCGCTCAGGCCTGTTTCAAGGTCCTCAAGCTCTTTATTGATGTAAATCCGGATAGCCTGAAAGGTGCGGGTCGCAGGATCTTTGCCCTTTTCCCGTGTTTTGACCGCGTGTGCCACGAGATCGGCAAGCTGTCGTGTGCTTGAAATTGGCTCGACTGCCCTGCGAGCAACAATCGCCTTTGCAATCTGAAAAGCAAACCGTTCTTCCCCATAATCGCGTATCACCTTTTCCAGTTTTTGTTCAGTCTCCGTGGCAAGCCACTGTGCCGCCGACATGCCGCGCGTGGTGTCCATGCGCATATCGAGCGGGCCGTCATTGCGAAAGCTGAAACCGCGCGCCGCGTCGTCGACTTGCGGGGATGAAATTCCCAGGTCGAGCAAAATGCCGTCGACCTGGCCAATTCCACGTTGCGCCAGTGCGGCACGCATCGTGGCAAAACTGTCATGCACAATCTCAAAACGGGCGTCGTCCACCCCGGCTGCGGTGGCGATGGCCTGCAGGTCCTTATCAAAAGCGATCAGGCGCGCGTTGGGGCCCAGCTTGGACAGGATCAGGCGGGTATGGCCGCCGCGGCCAAAGGTGCCATCTATATAGATACCGTTCTCCCGGCCGCCGGCCAGGTTCAGGCTATCTACCGCTTCGTCGAGCAGCACCGTCCGGTGCTGGAAGTGCGGCGCCGCAACGTGAGTCATCGGGGCGCCTCAGAAGGAGAAATTAGAAAGGACTTCGGGCGTGCCGCCAGCGACGGCAGCCTGCTCGTTGTCATTGAGCTTGGTGGCATCCCAGATTTCAAAGTGGGAGCCCATGCCAAGCAGCATGACGTCTTTGCTCAGCCCCACGGCTGCGCGCAATTCGGGCGAAATGAGGATACGGCCGGCGCCGTCCATGTCCACGTCGCAGGCGTTACCCAGGAAAATGCGCTGCCATGCGCGGGCCGACATCGGCCAGGCGGCGATCTTTTCACGGTGGATTTCCCACACGGGGCGGGGGAACAGCAGCAGGCAACCTTCAGGGTGCTTGGTCAGGGTCAGGCGGCTTTCGCACTGGATGGCCAGGGCGTCACGATGCTTGGCAGGGATAGACATCCTGCCTTTCGCATCGAGATTAATTGCGGACGCGCCTTGGAACACTTTTTGACCTTGCCTCTAGAATGACTGGTTGATGTCGGTTTTGGCGCTCGGGAGGTTTTTTCTCCCACAAAACTACACTTTTTCACACACTTGCCCACTTTAAAGGTTGCAAGCCTTTGCGGTCAAGCAGTTTCCGCGTCGCGAAATAGGAAATTTGCCAATGAAGTCAAGGACTTAGCGTACATCGTTGAAGTCACTTTGACGCAAAATATGTCGATAAATTAGGTACTTACAAAGGACACTGAAAGTGGTATCTCATCTATACACATGGGTTTTTTGGGAAATATTCGAAAAAGGCGAAACCTAAAATATTTTCGGGCAGTTACTTTTGCGCAACGGGGCAAAAATAGGAGCGCGGACTGCCATCTGGCGCCCAAAGAGGAGAAAAATCGGGAGGGGAAATGCGGTTAAACGATTAGCTTTTGTTATCCAAAACGCTCCGATCCAGCTAGAATGGCAGTAATAACAAAAGAGATTGCCTGCCTTGAACCCAAAGAAGCCCCCCACTATTCGCGATGTGGCAACCGCTGCCGGCGTGTCGACTGCCACCGTGTCCAAGTTCATCAATGGCAGCAAGCGCTTTTCTCCCACCGTGGAGGCCACCATCCAGCAGGTCGTGGACGAACTGGGTTACACCTCCAACCCGCTGGCGCAGTCGATGATCACGGGCCGCACCAAGACCATTGGCATCGCCATCCTCGATATCAGCAACCCCCACTTCACCAGCCTGGTCAAAGGCGCCAACCGCATCGCACTTGAGCACGGCTATACCCTGCTGTTTGTCGACACCGAAGAAAACCAGGCGCGCGAGCGGCAGCTGCTGGAAGCGCTGAGCCGCCGCGTTGACGGCATGCTGGTCTATTCACGCCTGCCAGAATCAGAGCTGGACTGGCTGGGCAAATTGGGCAAGCCCATGGTCTACTTTGGCCGCCTGCAGCAGCAAACCATGCCCAGCGTGGCCAGTGACGACCACCGCGGCGCTTTCATGCTGGCGCAATACCTGGTGGGCCAGGGCCACAAACGCATCGCCTACCTGGGCTTCCCCAAATCGCATCGCTCGGAAGAGCGCCGCGTGGGGCTGGAGTCCTGCCTGCAGGGCCATGGCCTGCAGATGATTGAATTCTCTGCCAATTCACCCACCGCGCCAGAAGGTGAGCGCCTGTGCGCCAGTATCATGCTCACGGGCGAGCGGCCCGATGCCCTGGTCTGCTACAACGACCTGATCGCCCTTGGCTTCATGAAGGAAGCGCAAACGCTGGGCTTCAAGCTGCCAGCCGATATTTCGGTTGCTGGTTTCGACAATATCCAATACGGCCGCTTCACTTTCCCACCCTTGACTTCCGTGGACCTGCAAAGCGAAACCATGGGTGTGGCCGGCATGGAGCGCCTGCTTGCCGCCATCGATGGCCGGGAAGGCCCCGACTTCACGCTGATCGAGCCCCAGCTGATCCTGCGCGCTTCGTCCGGTCCGCGCTGACCCAGCGTCCCATTCAGGCTTGCGCTTGCCCCGCCCTAGGTTTTGGCATAGACTGGGTTAAACGATTAACCTCTTTCACTTTGCCGTCCCAAACCAAAGCCCATGCCGTCCCTCCCCTTCTTTTTGCGCTGCCTGTCCTACCTGCTGCTGGCCGGCGCGGCTTGCGCAGCACCGGTGCTCCAGAATCCCACCGGCCACCCCCACCAGAACCTCGACGGCCGCTGGCAGTATTTGATCGACCCGTATGAGACGGGCTACTACGACTACCGGCGCAAGCCGATGGACGCCAAGGGTTTTTTTGAGGACCGTAAGCAGAAGGACAAAGGCGAGCTGATTGAATACAGCTTCGACCATGCGTCCACGCTCAAGGTGCCGGGAGACTGGAACTCGCAGGCCGAAAACCTGCAGTACTACGAAGGCACTGTTTGGCTACGCCGCAGCTTCACGGCTGCACCGCAAGCTGGCAAGCGCTATGTGCTCTACTTCGGCGCCGTCAACTACGAAGCGCATGTCTACCTCAATGGCCGCAAGTTGGGCAGCCACCAGGGCGGGTTCACGCCTTTCCAGTTTGATGCAACGGGCTTGCTGCGCGCAGGCGAGAACAGCCTGGTCGTCAAGGCCGACAACACGCGCCATGCAGACGCGATCCCGACGGTGAATACGGACTGGTGGAACTACGGCGGCATCACGCGTGATGTGCTACTGGTCGAACTGCCTGCCACCCACATCAGTGATTACAAAGTGCAGTTGGCCAAGGGCGACAGGAATCATTTTGAAGGCTATGTCCAATTGGCGGGTACGGAACTGGAACAGAAGGTGCGACTGGCTATTCCAGAAGCGGGCATTGATACGGAAGTGCGCACCGACCCGCAAGGGCGTGCCGCCGTTCGCCTGCCTGCACCCAAGCTGCAGCTATGGCAGCCAGGAGCTCCCAAGCTGTACCAGGTCACGCTATCGACAGCGCAGGACCGCGTGGAGGACCGCATTGGATTCCGCACCATCGAAACACGCGGCAAAGACATCCTCCTTAACGGCAAACCGATCTTCCTGCGCGGGATCAGCCTGCACGAAGAAAATCCACTGATCGCCGGACGCCTGCGCGGCGAAAGCGATATGCGCATGATGCTGCAGTGGGCGCGCGAGCTCAACGCCAACTACGTCCGGCTGGCCCACTACCCGCATAGCGAAACCATGCTGCGCCTGGCGGATGAAATGGGCATCCTGGTATGGGCCGAAGTACCCGTCTACTGGACCATCGCATGGAACAACCCCGCCACCTTTGCGCTGGCCGAAGAGCAGCTCGCCACCATGATTGGTCGCGACCAGAATCGCGCAGCAGCCATCATTTGGTCGATCGGGAATGAGACACCAGTGAGCCCGGAACGCAATGCCTTCATGGGCAAACTGGCAGGCGCAGTGCGTGCGCAGGATAATAGCCGCCTCGTCGCCGCCGCATTGGAAGTGCACCGGCGCGGTAACGACATCGTCATGGAAGATCCGCTGGCCGACAAACTGGACCTGGTCAGTTTTAATGAATATGCCGGCTGGTACTGGAGCGATCCGGTCGATATGCTCAATTACCGTTTCACCATCACGGCAAATAAACCCGTTGTCATCACCGAGTTTGGTGGCGACGCGCTGGCAGGCTTCCACGCCGATGCACAGACACGCTGGAGCGAGGAATACCAGGACCTGCTGTACAAGAACCAGCTGCGCATGCTGGGCGAAATCCCCGGACTGCGCGGCATGACGCCCTGGATCCTGGTGGACTTCCGCTCACCCAAGCGCTTGCATCCCGTGTTCCAGGATGGCTGGAACCGCAAGGGCCTCATTTCGGAATCGGGCAAGAAGAAGCAGGCCTTCCATACGCTCAAGGCATTCTACGACACGATGGAGATTCGCTACAAATGAAACGTGCCCTGCTATTTACCGCACTGGCGGGCTGCGCCACCACCGGAGCCCTGGCTGCACCTGCCAACCCGATGCCCATGCCATCGCAAGACATTCCCGCACGCGTGGAAGCACTGCTGCGGCAAATGACGCTTGAAGAGAAGGCCGGCCAATTGAACCAGCTCTCCGGCAAAGACTTTACCGGGCCAGAAACTGCCAGCAAGACCAACAAGCTCAAGGACATCCGCGAAGGCCATGTCGGCTCCATGCTCAATATTCGCGGCGTGGCGCAGACGCGTGAGATCCAGGCGCTTGCGCTCCAATCGCGCTTGAAAATCCCCTTGTTGTTTGGCCTTGACGTTATCCATGGCTACAAGACCGTGTTCCCCGTGCCGCTGGGAGAAGCCGCCTCGTGGGACCTGGAAGCGATTGAACAGTCGGCCCGCATAGCCGCACTCGAGGCATCGGCATCCGGCGTGCACTGGACCTTTGCACCCATGGTCGATATTGGCCGCGACCCGCGCTGGGGCCGAGTGATGGAAGGCGCAGGCGAAGATGTTTTCCTGGGTTCGAGCATCGCCAGGGCACGTGTGCACGGCTTCCAGACGGACAAACTGGGCGGCGTCGACGCCATCATGGCCACGGCCAAACACTTTGCCGCCTATGGCGCTGCCATTGCCGGTCGCGACTACAACGCTGTGGACATGAGCGAACAGCAACTGCACGAAACCTACCTGCCTCCTTTCCATGCAGCCGTCGACGCTGGCGTAGCCACCTTCATGAATGCCTTCAACACCCTGAACGGCATTCCAGCGACGGCCAGCACAATGCTGCAGCGGGACATCCTCAAAGGCAGCTGGAAGTTTCCCGGCTTCGTCGTCTCCGACTGGGGCTCCGTGCGCGAAATGGTGGTACACGGCTACGTGGCCGACTTATCCGGGGCAGCACAGGCAGCAATGGCCGGCGGTAGCGACATGGATATGGAAGGCCACGCCTACCGTACCCACCTGCCCGAACTGGCACGTGCAGGCAAGGTCAATATGGCGCAAGTGGATGATGCAGTGCGCCGCGTGCTGACCAAGAAATTTGAACTGGGCCTGTTCGACGACCCTTACCGTTTCAGCGACGCCGAACGCGAGAAGCGCGTCATGGCAGACCCCAGCCACCGCGCTATCGCTCGTGACGTGGCGCGCAAATCCATGGTCTTGCTGAAGAACGAGCGAGCCACCCTGCCCTTGGCCCGCACACTGCAACGCATCGCCGTTGTCGGCCCCTTTGCCGATGCCCGGCGCGACCTGGAAGGTGGCTGGATCGTCCAGTCCGATGCTGCCAATGTCGTCAGCCTGTTGGACGGCATCCGCAGCCATGCAGGTTCGGCCAAGGTTGATCACATCAAGGTCGATGGCTTACAAGGTGCACTGGACGCCAAAGCGATCCAGCAAGCGGCGGCGGCAGACGTCATTGTGCTCGCCGTCGGCGAAACCTGGGACATGAGTGGCGAAGCCAAGTCCCGCAGCGACATCAGCCTGCCCGGCCGGCAGGAAGCTTTGTTCGCCGCCTTGCAGGCCACCGGCAAACCAGTCGTTGCGGTGATCTTCGCCGGCCGCCCCTTGATCTTCAACCACATCGCCGATGGCGCCGCCGCCATCCTCTACGCCTGGTTCCCCGGCAGCGAAGGTGGCAATGCCGTTGCGGACGTGCTATTCGGCGACCACAATCCGGCAGGCCGCCTGCCCATGACCTTCCCGCGCAATATGGGCCAGGTGCCCATCAGCTATGTGCAGTACCAGACGGGCCGCCCAGTGCGAGACGAGAACAGCATCGTCTACAAGTCGGCCTATATAGACAGCCCCAACACGCCGCGCTATGCATTTGGCTACGGCCTGTCCTACACCAGCTTTGCCTATTCGGATTTGCGCCTGTCGAAAAAGCGCATCGGCCCGACCGAGCAAGCAACCCTGAGTTTTACCTTGACGAACACCGGCAAGCGGGCGGGCGCCGAAGTGGCCCAGCTCTATCTGCATGACCGTGTTGCCTCGCTAGTGCGGCCGCTGAAGGAACTCAAAGGCTTCCAGCGCGTTGTGCTGCAGCCCGGCGAATCTCGCACGCTCAGCTTCACCATCGACCAGGCCATGCTGTCCTTTATCAACGCACGCTTGCAGCGCGTGGCCGAACCGGGTGAATTTGATGTGATGGTGGGTGCCAGCTCGGACGACATCCGCCTGAACACAGTGTTGGAATTGGGCGGAGCGATGTAGAATCGCGCCATGAGCAACGACGCCCCAGCCCGCCGCAGCCGCCGCAAGAACGGCGGCCTGACCCTGTCCGATGTGGCCAAGATCGCGGGCGTCTCCCCAATCACCGCATCGCGGGCACTGAATACGCCGGACGCCGTATCCGACGCCCTGCTCCAGCGTGTGCGCGCAGCCGTCGAAAGCACGGGGTATATCCCGAACATGCTGGCCGGTGGCCTGGCTTCCCGCAAAAGCCGCCTGGTCGCCGCGGTTGTCCCCACCATTGCAGGGTCGGTTTTCTTGGACATGGTGCAGTCCCTGACGGCCACACTGGCCGAACAAGGCTATCAGTTGATGTTGGGCCAGTCCGGCTATGTCAATTCCCGTGAAGATGAACTGCTGGAAGCCATCATCGGCCGCCGCCCCGATGGTGTGGTCCTGACGGGTACCTTCCGTTCTGACCAGGCCAAGCGACGCCTGCTGTCGGCCGGGCTGCCCGTGGTGGAGACTTGGGACATGAGCCTGTCGCCGATCGATATGTTGGTCGGTTTTTCGCATGAAGCCGTTGGCGCATCGGTTGCCCAATTCCTGCACGCGCGCGGGCGCCGCCATGTCGCCACCCTGTCTGCCAATGACCCGCGCGCCATGCGCCGCCACCGGGCTTTCTCCGACACGGCGGTCCGGCTGGGCATGGTCGCCAACGGCGCCAACGCGGTTCCCGATCACCTGGTGCCCGCGCCTTCCACCGCGCGCAGCGGCCGGGACGGCCTACGCGCCCTGCTCGAACGCGACCCAAGCATCGATGGCTTGTTCTGCAGTTCAGACATGATGGCCCTCGGTGTGCTGACCGAAGCGCAGGCCCTGGGCATCCGCATCCCCGAACAACTGGCCGTGGTTGGCATGGGCGACCATGGGTTTGCCAAGGACCTGGAACCGGCCCTGACCACAGTACAGGTGAAGAGTAGCGAAATCGGACGGATCGCCGCCGAATTCATCATCCACCGAGCCGAAGAGCGCCCCATCGAGCAGGCCATCGTCGACGTGGGCTTTACCATCGTCGAGCGCGAGAGTACCTAAGTAATCCGTTTACTCTGAGTCGTGTCTAATTTGCGACATACACCCCTAAAAATGGTTGGGAAAACGATTGACTACCGTTTTTCCAAGCGCTACCATAGCTTCACTGATTTGATAGCGCTACCAAATGTCCCCTACCATCCATTCCATGCGAGTCATCCCCGTTGCCGGCCGCGACGGCATGCTGCTGAACCTGTCCGGCGCCCATGGCCCCTGGTTTACCCGCAACCTGGTGATCGTGACCGACAGTGCCGGCCACACCGGCGTGGGCGAAGTGCCCGGCGGTGAAGCCATCCAGAAGACCCTGAATGAGGCCAGCAGCCTGGTCATCGGCCAAGCGGTGGGCGACTACCAGGCCATCCTGAATGCCGTGCGCGCCCAGTTTGCCCACCGGGATGCCGGCGGCCGCGGCCTGCAAACCTTTGACCTGCGTGTCGCCATCCATGCAGAGGCGGCCATCGAATGCGCCCTGCTCGACCTGCTGGGCCAGCACCTGGGCGTGCCCGTGGCCGCCCTGCTGGGCACGGGACAGCAGCGCAGCAAGGTCGACGTGCTGGGATACTTGTTCTATGTGGGCGACCGCAATAGCACGGACCTTGACTACGCCAGCGAACCTGGCCAGGCCGACGACTGGCTGCGCCTGCGCCACGAACCCGCCATGGACACCGATGCCATCCTGCGCCTGGCCCGCGCAGCCCAGACACGCTACGGCTTCCGCGACTTCAAACTCAAAGGCGGCGTGTTCAGCGCGGACCAGGAGATGGAAGCCGTGACCGCCCTGGCCAAAGCCCTGCCGGAAGCACGCATCACTCTCGACCCCAATGGCGCCTGGTCGCTACAAGAAGCGGTACGCGTGTGCCGCGATGCCCACGATGTACTGGCCTATGCCGAAGACCCCTGCGGCGCCGAACAAGGCCGCAACGGCCGTGAAGTGCTGGCCGAGTTCCGCCGCGAGACGGGCTTGCCCACGGCCACCAATATGGTCGCCACCGACTGGCCGCAACTGGTTGATGCGATCCGCCTCCAGGCCGTCGATATTCCGCTGGCCGATCCGCACTTCTGGACCATGCAAGGCTCGGTGCGCGTGGCCCAGAACTGCGCCGACTGGGGCATGACCTGGGGTTCGCATTCGAATAACCACTTTGACGTATCGCTTGCCATGTTCACCCATGTCGCTGCCAGCGCGCCCGGCCAGGTCACCGCCATCGACACTCATTGGATCTGGCAAGACGGCCAGCACCTGACACGTGCGCCATTGCAAATCGTCGACGGGCAAATTGCTGTACCGGCCAAACCTGGCTTGGGCGTGGAACTGGATATGGACGCGGTAGAAGCGGCAAACCGCGCCTACCAGCAGCTCAAATCCGGCGCACGCGATGATGCCGCCGCCATGCAGTACCTGATTCCCGGCTGGCGCTTCGATAACAAGCGCCCCTGCCTGGTGCGATAAGGAAGCGCGATGTCCTTTACGTTGACACGACTGACGACGCTGGCCCTGCTCCTTGCGGCCTGCTGCGCGCGTGCAGCCCTGGCTGAAACGCCGCAGCCTGCGGCGGC